>Ga0247727_10008435_pt1 | contig 19127 bp, 15 predicted proteins | sample WisWelCaveWW1625_FD_202498 | JGI IMG/M metagenome (GOLD analysis project Ga0247727, IMG submission 202498) | Biofilm microbial communities from Wishing Well Cave, Virginia, United States - WW16-25 | ecosystem: Environmental > Aquatic > Deep subsurface > Groundwater > Cave microbial mat | place... | reverse complement strand
GTCGCCAGTGCCCGCAAGGGCTCAGCACGACGGAGACGTTCGGCTCCGCTGGAGCTGGACGAAACGAGCGGTGTGGACGGATCGAATGTTGACGGCACTTGAAACAAGTGTGAAAGGAGGCTGCTGGCCACCATCGCTGGCCGGACGCTTTCCTTGCCGAGCATGGGCTGTACAGTCTGGTTGCTGCCCATGCCCAGGCCGCTCAATCCTCTCGGAGGTAACACCATCAACCGGAGAGCCGGATGCGGGAAACCCGCCCGTCCGGTTCGGAGGGAGGGGGGACTGAACTCAATCAGTCCTCCCTACCCCTATCGTTGAGCGAACGACCCGGGGGGCGACTTGCGGGGCCGGACAAAGAGGGGCGGCTGAAGGCGGGGCAAGCGTGCCTTCAGCCTGTCCGGTAGACCGAAAAGTCACTCGCGTACCACGTCAGCAAGGAGAACTTGCATGTTCATTCTTACGAACTGCGAGACAGTGCAACGCCGATTGATGCGGGAATCGGGACGGGCGGCTACCATCGCCGTGACCATCTCCGTCGTTGTCGCCATCTGCGCGTTGTGCCTTGCGGCGAGCTTATCGTCACTTCGAGGCACTTCAACTGATTACGTGCCAACGGCGACGTCGAGCGTGCCGGAATCGGAGAAACTGCGAGAGCTGGTCGAGCGGCTGGCGAATCGGCAGTCGATTGCTGATGCACAAGTGACGTCACCTGTGGTCGATGCTGGGGTACTTACCGTGATCGGGACACCGTGGAACGACTCGATCCGGCGGGTGTTCGCGGGCCGCGTATACAACGTTGTCACGAACTTCGGCACGTTCAACGTCCCGCGACGGGCCGACGTGCAGAGCGTGTTCGTGCGGGCACGGGACGGCAACGATATCGTGAACGTGGCGGCGTTACCGGTCCAGACGACGGCGGACGTGTACGCCGGGGCCGGTAACGACCGAATCACGGGTGGACGGGGCCACGATGTACTCGTCGGCGACGACGATAACGATACGATCACCGGTGGCGCTGGTGACGACCCCATCATCGGCGGCGCCGGCCGCGATCGGCTCGTGTGTTCCGCAGGCAGCGACGTCTTGCTCGCGGGTATCCTCGATTTGTTTGAAGAGGATTTGTGCACCAAGCTCGATCCTCGCGAGATGCTGGACATTTGGCGTTCGGCAGCGACCCCGGACGACCGGCTCGACGCGGTTCAATCACTGTTTGACCGCATTCTGGACGATGGCGAGATTGACTTGCTGACTGGTTCGGCTGGCGCAGACGCGTTCATTCGAGGCGATCAGGACCGAATGGTTGATCTCACTCCTGACGATCTAACTCTTACGGTCTAGTCTGGTGAACCAGCGCACCTGCTATTTCCCTATGCAGAATCGGCTGAAGATGCGATCCAGAATATCATCGGTGTACACGGCCCCGACGATCTGGGCCAAATCGTCTAGGGCAAGTCGTAGCTCAAGGGCGATTAGGTCGTCACCATCGCGTGCGTCGATCGCAACGAGTGCTCGGTTCGCCGCGGCCTGGGCATTGCGAATTGACTGCCGGCATCGAGCGGCCGTGCTTGCAACCACGGCTGGATCACCTGCGTCTGATCCGAGTACTCTTGCCTCGATTGCGCGAAGGAGATTCGTGAGGCCCTCTCCGGTTTTCGCACTGACGAGAATTGCCCCATGGACTGGCGGTCTCGCCAGGTCGATCTTTGTTTGAACGACGAGCGTTTGTCGTATCGGGTTGAGGCTTTCGGGGCGAGCGATCTCAGTCGCTGGACAGTCCGATTTTTCGACACACCAGAGCACGAGATCGGCATCAAATGCTACCAGGTCGCGTGCCACCTGTGCCTGCTTCGCGATTGCGTCCTCGCTTTGTTCCAACCCTGCCGTGTCCACAAGTTCAACCGAGCAATCTGAAAAAGTTAGATTCCCGATCAGATAGTCCCGCGTGGTGCCGGCGATCTGGCTCACCAGTGCGGCATTCTGGCCGAGCAGTGCGTTAAAAAGCGAACTCTTGCCGACGTTCGGGGCCCCGAGCAGCACGACCCGCCGGCGGTCGGTGCTTAATGCTCTGCCTTCCATCTGGCTGCCGAGGTCTCGCAATCGGTCGATCACTTTCTCGAGAGCCGCGCGCAGTTCGCCACGATCGATGAATTCCAAATCCTCTTCGGCGAAGTCCAGGCCGGCTTCGAGTTCCGCAAGGAGATCGAGCAACTTTTCGCGCAGTTCCCCGATCGGCCGAGCGATCCCACCCGCCATCTGCCGCAGGGCTGCTTCGGCCTGACAGTTGTTGGTCGCGTCGATGAGCCCCGCGATCGCTTCGGCAGCCGTCAGGTCGAGCTTGCCGTTCAAGAACGCTCGCATCGTGAACTCGCCCGGCAAGGCCGGTCGAGCACCATGTGAAACCATCGTGGAAAGTACCAACTCGATGATCGGCGGCGAACCGATCGTGTGAATTTCCGCGAGATCCTGCGCGGTGAAGCTGCGCGGCGACCGGCTGAGGTGCAATATCGCAGGAACACCGACAGAAAGTAGCGGTAACAAGAGATCGCCGAAGTACGCGCGGGGAAGAAAGGCTGCCGCGAGTTCGGGGACAGGAGGGCGGAACATTTGGTTGACCAGTTCCCAGGCCTTCGGGCCACTCAACCGCACGATCCCGCGCATTGCACCGCCTCGCGGTGTTGCCACTGCGACGATCGTGTCGTTGGGATCAAGCATGGTTGAGGATTGATGGCCAGAGAGGGAAAAGCTCCGGGCACTTATCGACATCGACACGGTGAAGCCAAGTCTTGATCTGCCAGCTTCTTTCTGTCCCTCAACGCTCAACGCTTCTCACCTCTTGCTGGCGCGCTTGATCAGTTCGTTCAGGCGTTCTGTCAAGCTCGGCTTGTCGGAGCGGGGGGGTCGTTTGCCTTTGCCGTCGCGGCCAGGGCCTTTGCCGTCGCGATCGGAATTGCTTCGTTCCTTGCCGTCACTTGATTCGGCACCTTTCTTTGATTGAACGGCGACCGGTTCGGCGTGCTGAAGTTTCGGCAGGAGTTTGCGTTCGGCGATTCCCCAAAGTGTGGAGGCGATGTAGTAAACGCACAGGCCGGAGGGCAACCGCCAAAAGAAGCAGCCGAAGAAAAAGAGCATGTAGGTCATCATCTTCTGCTGCATTTCCATCTGCGGGTCCGGCGGGTCGGCCTTGGGCGGCATGAACATCTTTTGCTGGATCATCATCAGGGCGATGAGCAGGCACGGGAGCAAGTTGAAATAGGGGCCGAGCATCCACGACACCAGTGGGATATTTTCACCCCATTCGAAGAACGGCACCGACGGTCCGTCGGGAGCGGCCAGGTCTTGGATCCAAAGGAATTTCGCTTGCCGAAGGTCGACGGAACTTTGCAGGCCCTGCCACAGGCCGATGAAGATCGGCATCTGCACGACCAAGGGCAGGCAGCCGCCGAGTGGGTTGACGCCGTGCTTGCGCCATAGTTCCATTTGGGCCTTGCTGAGTTTCTCTTTGTCGTTCTTGTGTTTTTCTCGCAGTTCGTCCAGTTCCGGTTTCAGCGACTGCATCTTCACCGCGGAGAGCGCTTGCTTGCGGCTGAGAGGGAACATCAACAGGCGTACGAGGACGGTCAGCATGATGATGGCGATGCCCCAGTTACCGACCCAACCGTGAAAAATCTGAAGCAAGTACAGCATGGTGCCGGCCGTGAAGCTGACCAGCCAGGTCGGAAATATGAACAACGCTCCTTGGAAGTTCATGATGCTCTGAACGATGGCCGAGTCGTTCAAGGATGTATCGAGAATGCTTCTTTGCTTCGGGCCGGAATAGATGGAATACGAATGCCGCAGCACTTCGCCCGGAATCAGCGTGAACGACTTTGATTCGATCTCGACACTTGAGTCGCTGCGATCGGGGAAGCGGCGATCGCGCTGAACGAGCACAGGAACGGTTGCCGCATCCCAGCGGTCATCGACGGTTCGGTGTGGCGGCACGACGAGCAGCACACAGAAAAACTGCCCCTCGACTCCGGCGAACCGCACCGGCCGCTCGACCCACCTGTATTTCTTGTCCCGTGCCGGACCTGCCAGGTGATAGGCGGCCGCATCGATCTCGGGCCCCATGAGCTTGCCGTTGTGGTCCAGGTCGAATCGATCAAACCATTCGGGCAGCATCGTCCATTTTTCGCGGCGGATGGCGCCGGAGTCATCGACACTTTCGCGAATCCGGTCGGCCCCCTTCACGAGTTCGGCGGTCGCTATCGGTTGCCGCTTCAGGTCCGAGCCGATTCCGTCCGCAAACGCGACCTCGCGCTTTTTGGTCGCGTACCAAGCACCCTCAAGCACGAAACCGCGCGGACCGCTCAAGCGATACGAAACCGGAAACGGCGCGTCTCCCGTATTGCTCAATTCGATTTCCATCAGCAGATTGAAACTGTCTTTCTGGAGGCGGAACGTTTTTGTGATCTGCAGATTTTGTTCTGGGAGTGTTGTCTGGAAACGGAGCGACTCTTCGTCGCGCGACTCGTCCGGATTCGGTGCTGCTTCGAGAATTTTCCAGCGTCGATCTTCCAGTTGGGTAGGCAGGCCCTTCAGGCCGAGCAGAAACGAACCCGCTTCGTCTTCACCGCTGGAAACGAGTTCGAGCGGCCCCTTTCGCTCTTCGCCTTGAAAGTTGGCCAATTCAATTTTCCGGACCGCTGCGCCGAGGTTGGTGAATTGGACCTTGATTTTGAATCCGCTGGCCGGATCGGTCGAACCCAAAGTGCGGGATTCAAGATTCGGTTCGTTTTCTGGTTCCGGTGGGGCTTCCGCGACCTTGGCCACGGGCTTGTCGCCTGCCGGGGCCGCAGCCGGTTCAACTTTGTCGGCAACTTGATTTGGAGGCGGTGGCTCGTCTGCGTCTTTGTTCGGCTCGGCGTCTGGATTCGCAACGTCGGGCACTTTGGCGGCCGGCCGGGGCGGCGGACCAAATACCCATTGGAACATGATGGGGGTACAGACGACGACCAGCATCGTCAAGACCAGGAACAATACGAACCGCTTTTCTTCACTCATCGTCGGCCAAAACCTCAAACAAAAGTGAGTGGTGAGTCGTGAGTTGCAAGTGGTGAGGAGTGAACGGGAGTTGGTCGGCTTATGGGATTACCACCCACCACTCACTTCGTTATCGGCTAGCGCCCCTCGCGCAGGCGATCGCCCAAAAAGTTGTCCAGCTCGGGAATGTTGTAGATCTTCTTGATCGTCTCTTCGAAATTGTATTGCACACGACGGTACGACAATTTATTGCCGTTTAGCACCACGTAGCACGATCGCGAGTCGCCGTCTCGCGGCTGGCCGACCGAGCCGACGTTGACGATCACTTTCTCATCGGTCAGCGTGTACTGGTGGTTGATCTCATCGGGTTCGAGAAATGCCAATCGTTCGGTAAAAATGCCAGGCACGTGCGTGTGGCCGACAAAGCAATACTTTTCCACCAGGGCGAACAGCCGCTCCATCTTACGCTGGTTGTAAATGTCCTCAGGAAAAATGTACTCGTTGAGCGGGTTTCGAGGGGACCCGTGAACAAACATGATGCTCTCTTCGCGAAACACGCGCGGCAACTCGCCCAGAAAGTCCAGCCGCTTCTCTCGCTTCGTGACATCACGATCATCTTCCAACTGCGATCGCGTCCAGAAGATTGCTCGCTCTGCACCTGTATTGAAGCCTTCGGGGTCGAATAACGCTCCCTGGTCATGATTGCCGAGCAGGGTAACTTTGCACCCCATGGTTAAGTCGATACACTCGCGAGGGTTCGGGCCGTAGCCGATAATGTCGCCCAGGCAATAGATTTCGGTGATTCCCTGCGACTTGATGTCGGCCAGAACGGCTTGGAGTGCCTCCAGGTTTCCGTGAATGTCGCTAATGAGAGCGCGCACGTAGATTGGTCCTTTGATTTCGGCACCGTCCAGACAGGAGAGTCGGCACCGGGATCGCCCCAACCGAGTTCGATTTCTGTCCAGAAGTTCGTTGCGGAGTGTAATTTGGAACCTTTGAAAGTGTCAAGATCACCCCGTATTCTTGGCATCGAGACTTCGACGCTTCACTGCGAGATCGCCCTGGCCGAGGGTGAGTTTCCGGTCGCCTCCACCACACTGCCGGCCGGTCTGAAGCCCACGGCCTCGCTGGTGCCCGCAATCCGTGACCTCTGTCGATCGGCGGGATTGAACCCTCGAGAGCTTGAATTGATCTGCGTCGATCAGGGTCCAGGCTCCTACACGGGCCTTCGCGTCGGGGTCACGTGTGCAAAGACGTTGGCCTTTGCCGCCGGATCAGCCCTGGCCACGGCCGGTTCGCTGGAAGTCGTCGCTCAGAACGCGCCCGCGGGCGAGAACTTGGTCGAGGTCGCGTTTGACGCGGCCCGCGGCCAGGTCTTCACTTGCCGATTCCGCCGCCTCTCGAACACCTGGGTTGCTGAGCACGAGGTTCGGATTGAATCGGCGAGCGACTGGGCTCGAACCCTCGCGCCGAACAGTCTGGTCATTGGGCCTGCCTTATCAAAGTATCGCGAGCTGGTTCCGGATCACCATCGCGTGGCCGACGAATCGCTCTGGTGGCCGAGAGCCGATTGGGTCGTTCGCATCGGCCATCGACAACATCTGGTCGCGCCGCGCGTGGAGTATTTTAGCTTGGAACCGGTCTACCTGCGCCCAAGCGCGGCGGAGGAAAAGCGCGGCATCGGGACCGGTGCTTGAAATGAAAATCCATCGCGGATAAGCACATCGGCATTGCGATTTTGTTTGGGCAGGTTAGAATCCCGCGCAGCGCTGGTGCTGTGGACGGTCCACAGTGACGCAAGTTTGGTCCATGGAGGCATGTATGAGCTCGGCTCACGCCGGAGTCTTGCACGTTTCGCTGCCGGATTTGAAAAAAGACGAAGTCGGTTCTTCGGAGGGCGACAAGCCTCCGAACGCGAATGGAGACGAACCCCCATCTCACGCCAAACGGCATCCCGCCTGGCTCGATGTCCCCCAACATTTCTGGAACGATTGGCGCTGGCAGATTCAGCATTCCATTCGAACCGTCCATCAGCTCACCGAACTTCTCCCGTTCACGCCGGACGAGATTGCTGCGCTGGCAAAACTTCAAGCCGAATATAAGCTCGCGATCCCTCCGTACTATTTCTCCTTGATCGATCCGAACGATCCGGCAGACCCGATTCGACTTCAATCGGTCGCCTCGCCGCTGGAGCTACGTGGCTCGGCGGAAACGGAAGAGGATGACCCGCTGGACGAAGACAAAGATTCGCCGGTGAAGGGTTTGACCCACCGCTACCCCGACCGGTGCCTGATAGTCACGACGCACGTGTGTACGATGTATTGCCGATTTTGCACGCGAAAGCGGGCGACGATGAAGCGCGGCGGCTGGGACGCGATCAGTCGCGATGACCAGCGGATGATCGAATACGTGCAGCGGCACCCCGAAATTCACGATGTGATTGTCTCGGGCGGCGACCCGCTGACGCTGACGATCCCCAAGTTGAAATTCTTCCTGGAAAAACTGGCGGCCATCGACCACGTCGGTGTGATTCGTTTGGGCACGCGCGTACCGGTCACTCTGCCGCAGCGGCTCTACGATAACGAACTCATCGATTTGATCGCCCGGGCCGAAAAGATCTGGATTCAAACGCACTTTAATCACCCGCGCGAGCTGACGCCCGAGGCCGTTTACGTCTGCCGCAAGCTGCTGCGGGCCGGCTGCCAGCTCAACAACCACGCCGTGCTGCTCAAGGGCGTCAACGACTCAGTGGCAACGATGCGCGAGTTGTGCCGCGGACTGCTGCGGGCGAAGGTGCGGCCGTACTACCTGTTCCACTGCGATCCGGTCACCGGCGCCGGCCACTTCCGCACGTCAGTCTGGAAGGGGTTGGAAATCATCGAGGGTCTGCGCGGCCACATCAGCGGTTTGGGTGTTCCGACGTACGTCGTTGATGCCCCGCGCGGCGGAGGAAAGATTCCGCTCATGCCAAATTATCTGGTCTCTGCATCCGACGAAGCCGTGATCTTGCGAAATTACGAGGGCATGCTGATTCGCTACAACCCCGACGGCCACACGTCGCCCGCCACGTCCGCATTGGAGACCCAGGGAGTCAGTGCTCTTTTGACAGGCCAGCGCGAAGTCTTGATGCCGGAGGGAACTCCGCGAATGATCCGGCGGCATGCGATTGCGGTCGCCGAGCGGGAAAGTGCTGTGGTTTCCGAGGTATTGGCGGCCGGCAAGACACCCGCAGCCGCGTCCTTGGCCAAGAGAAACGGTCAGACCAATGGCACGAATGGCTCCGTTCGACGCAACGGCCACTTGGCAAGTCGGTCGCCAGCCAACGAGTCGGCGGAATCGATCGCGCGCAGGCTGGCCAGCGAATTGAAACGTCACAAAGTCGCCCGCTCGAACGGCCGCCGACAGAAGACCGCGGTTTGATGGCATGCCGATTCGATCAAGACCGGCCCCGAAACGAACCCACAATTGTCGGCACTCCTGCCATGCACAACGCGGTTGCCAGGCACGCACTCAGTAGGGAGACAAGCGATCGGTTGACCTTGGTGCGAATGGTTGAATGGAAGGTGATTCCCTTGCCGGTAAGCGATGAAAGGGAAAAACTCGAAGGGTTTTGTGGAGGTGTGATTCTGATGTTTCTCTGCACGGGCCTGCGATTCTGAAGGCGCGGGACTACGTTTTCGCCGCGGTGGCTTGCCTGCTGAGAGATTGGCTGTTTGACCTTCCAAGCCCAATCGGCAGATGCGAGGCAGATGCTCGAAAAGAAGCCGAGCCGAACTACCCACGTCAACAAGCCTAGAATTGCAACGATTGTGCGTCTCATCGCGGTGGTCTCCTGAATTGACTGCAACAAAGCCAAACGCACTCGGCGTGCCACGGCGTCATGTCGATTCGGTCCGGCGTCCGATGACGCTCAAGGTCTTTGAACCATAGGCACATCCAAACCTCGGGAGTTCCGTGAGTCTGTTCTGTGCAGATACGACTTAGGAACGACGTTGTTTTTCGGCATCGTCGCGGAGGTTCATCGTCGCAGGATTGCAACAGCGAAGAAGCTCAATCGAATCGCGCTACGGCCAAATGCCGCGTTCGAGTGCAACTTCGGCCACGCGACTGATCGCCAGGACAAATGCCGCGGTGCGGAAATCCACCGGTTCGAAATGTCCGGCAGACGGGTCACCCTGCTTTGCGGTTTTACCAAGTTGTTCGAGTGAGCCGTTGATCCGACGCTGTTTGTCGATCACGGCATCAGTGGCTCGTTCCATCTTCATCCGAAGCTTGCGATTCACCTCTTCGAGGTCCCATTGTTCGTTCTCGATGTTCTGTACCCATTCGAAGTAGCTGACGGTGACGCCGCCGGAATTGGCGAGAATATCGGGCAAGATTTGAACGCCTTTGCCGAAAAGGATGCGATCTGCGGCGGGCGTGGTTGGACCGTTGGCCGCTTCGGCGATGAACTTTGCCCGAACGGCACCCGCATTGTCGCTGCGAATTTGGTTTTCGAGAGCGGCCGGGATCAAGATGTCGCAGGGCAATGCGAGCAACTCCTCGTTCGTGATTGTCTTCGTGCCGCTCAAGCCGACAACCGAGCCCTTCTGCTGCTTGTGGTGAATCGCCGTGTCAGGGTCAAATCCTTTTTCGTTGACGATCCCGCCCGATGAGTCGCTGACGGCGATGATTCGTGAACCGGCCTCGTGAAAGAGTTGAGCAGCGATCGAGCCGGCGTTGCCAAATCCTTGAATGGCCACGGCGGCACCTTTTACGCTTGCCAAGCTTGGGACGATTCCCCGTGCCAACGCGCGGGACGTGCAAAAGAGAACGCCACGCGCAGTCGCCTCGCGACGCCCCAGCGAACCGCCGATTTCGACCGGCTTGCCGGTCACGACCGGCAGGTTGTTTTTGCCCGGGTGCATCATCTGGTAGGTGTCGTAGATCCACGCCATCGTCTGGGCGTCGGTGTACACGTCGGGGGCTGGAATATCAGTGTGCGGGCCGATCTCTTCGCCTAATTCGGAAATGTATCGTCGCGTGATCTTCCGCAGGTCGTTCTTTGAAAGTTGCTTCGGGTTGCAAACGACGCCGCCCTTGGCCCCGCCGAATGGCACATCCGCCACCGTACACTTCCAAGTCATCCACGCGGCCAGAGCACGCACCTCGTCCGCCGTCACATCGGGATGGTATCGAATGCCGCCTTTGCCTGGCCCGCGGATTCGGCTGTGTACCGCCCGATAGCCCTTGAATGTTTTCACTGATCCGTCATCCATCTCGATGGGAAACTCGACGGTGATGAGTCGCGAGGTGCTCTTCAAATAATCCACCAGTCCCGCCTTGAGGCCGGGGATGTACTGTGCGGCTCGGTCGAACTGCTGCCGAGCAATGTGGTTTGGGTTCAGGTCCTCGGTCGATGAACCGGGCAAGGACTCCGTCTGCGGCTCTGGTGTTTGAGATTTGGACATTCTTTCCTCCCACCCTCGATCCAGGAACATGCCGCTCTTTCGCTCCTGCGGCGGCGAGCGCTTGAGTCAACTCACATTGGAGACTGCGGCTAATATCGCCGCCCAACCAGGACGTGGCAAGCCTCCGTGGCACCTTCTTGGCGACATCTCGATGGATGCACTCTTGCGAGCGCCCGGAAACCTGACCATGATTCCTGCTGGTTTTTGATTGATGGCTGCGGCCGGGGCCGGTCGCAACAGTTCACAGAGAATGTCAAACAACTGGAGGAGCAGCCAATGCAATCCTTGAATCGTCGTCAATTTGTGGGTGTGGGCGCAGCCGTGGCAATTGGCGCAGGATGGCGGGCGGCGGAACCTGCCAAGGACTTCAAGATTTCACTCGCTGAATGGTCGTTGCACCGGGCCCTTTTTGGTCGAGCGGGCACAAAGCTCGAAAACCTCGACTTTCCGCGCGTGGCCCGCGAGGACTACGGCATCGAAGCGGTCGAGTACGTGAACCAGTTTTTCAAAGACAAAGCGAGGGATGAGAAGTACCTGGCCGACTTGAAAAAACGCTGCGGCGATCATGGCGTGAAGAATCTGCTCATCATGTGCGACGGCGAAGGAGCGCTCGGCGATGCCGATGAAGCAAAACGAAAGAAGGCGGTCGAGAACCATCATCGCTGGGTCGATGCGGCGAAGTTTCTCGGTTGCCATTCGATTCGAGTGAACGCCCAATCGAGCGGGAGTTTCGAGGAACAGATGGGCCGAGCGGCCGATGGCTTGGCACAACTGACCGAGTATGGGACCAAACATGAGATCAACGTCATCGTCGAGAATCACGGCGGGCTGTCGTCGAACGGCGCGTGGCTGGCCGGCGTCATGAAGAAAGTGAACATGCCGCGGTGCGGCACGCTGCCCGACTTCGGCAACTTCGGCGACTATGACCGCTACAAAGGTGTTACCGAGCTGATGCCGTTTGCCAAGGGCGTATCGGCCAAGTCGCACGACTTCGACGATGCGGGCAACGAAACACGCACCGACTACTTCAAGATGATGAAGATCGTGCTCGACGCCGGCTACTCCGGCTACGTGGGCATCGAATACGAGGGCGGCAAGCTGAGCGAGCCGGACGGCATTCAGGCAACCAAGAAACTGCTGGATCGCGTCCGGGAGAAACTCAAGGCGGGACAACTTTGAATCTGGCATGAAAAAGCAAAAGGGAAACTCGCTACGCAGCGCAAAAACCAAGAAGGTGGCCCTACCCCGCTTTCAGCGTGAACATTGGGACCGTTGGCTCGAAGTCGCTGCCGACCGCGAATCGTGGAAAGCGTCATTCGACGAATGGCAGTCGGAAGCCGAGGGCCGCGCCGAGCGGCTCCGTGCGGTCGGATTGAAGATCGTCTGGATCGATCTCGAACCGGATTCCTTCGTTGAATGGTGCAATTCGCGCGGCTATGAAAACGACGTCGAAGCACGTAACCGGTTCGCCTCAGAGAAGATCGGCAACATCCCGCTGCCAGACGATTCCACATAGGCGAGATTCATCCATCGACTCGTCTGTTGGTCGGTAGAGGCAGGCTGGATGCAGTTTGGGAATCCGCATAGAATGCCACTACCCGATCATTCAGGAGCAGTCCGATGCAAACTCCCCCCATGCCCAAGGTGGGTCGCTTGGGTGTCGCCGCATGTGCCGCCGCCATCGCCGCATCGGTGGGACTGGCCGGCTCGCCAACTACCGTTCAGGCTAGAACGCTTGATCAAGTCGAGCGCTATTGTTCGACAAGCTGGCGCAATGCGGGAATTCACCCTCAAGACTGGTCAGATTGCACGCAAGAAGCGATCGCCCAACTGCTCGAACGGATTCCGCAGGAGCGACTCGGTGCCGTCCTGGAAGACAGCGAATCGCCCGAACGTCGCGAACTCAAGCGAGCAATCTGGCGAACGATCCAGCGCTGGCGTCGCGCCCCGCGTGTCGGATCGATCGACGGTCAGCAGTTCGCCGACTCGCACGATTGTATCGACTCACTCGAACTCCGCGACTCTCTCGACGCCGCGCTCCGCAGCGTCAGCCCCCGCCAGCAACGCATTCTCGCCCTCTGGAGCGAAGGCTACTCGATCGACGAAATCGCCCGCTCCCTCGGCATGACTGCTCCGCGAGCCAGCGACGAGAAGTACAAGGCGATTCGGAAGCTGCAACGAGAGCTTGCCCAAATGGATTTGATCGGGGAATAACAATGAAAGCCGTCAAGGCAACCTATGAGAACGGTCAACTGACGCTTGCCGAGGCCGCGCCGGATTCAGGACCCGTAGAGGTCTTGGTCGTCTTTCCCGAAGCGGGCGATGATCCGTGGCAAGGCATTCTTGCCGAACAGACTCCACGTCCTGCATTCACGAAGTTCGCCGAAGAGAGTCTAGACGAGATTGCTCACGGAAAGGCTGAACGGCTGGAACTCGACCAGCTATGAATTCCCGGGCCCTGCCTTCCTTCTGGAAACTCTACCGGGAACTGCCTGACGTGGTTCGCCAAGCCGCGTGACTTTTATGAGATGGTTCGCCACACTCATGTCGTGAGCTACAAGGAAGCAAGGCTTCAGATCTTCCAGGATTCAGTTCCGGCGTCGAAGATTCTACGCGAACTCAGAATCCCGTTCGAAATCGCTGGTGCAGAATGGGGGTTGTCTCAGTGAAGGACTACTTGAAGTCACAGCCATTTGTCGTGAACGAATTCAATCAGATACGGTCACTCTTGCAGTTGTTGCAACGACGACAAAGAAGTTGAACATTGTTTACCGTGTTCGCACCTCCTTTGACATGCGGAATAATGTGATCAAACTCAAGATAGTCGGTCGAGCCGCACCGAACACACCTGCCGCCATCTCGATCCCAGACTGCCCGTTTCACATCGTCTGGAATGTGTCGTGACCTAGCTGACGAGTAGTTTTCGCTGAGAAGGAATTTGTGTTTGCGGACGAGTCCTGTAAGCACTGCTTCTAGCTCTCTCGGATTTGACACCATGTAAGCGCCCGTACCCTTGCTGGTGCTCGTTTGAATTCGAAGACCATCTCCATACAGTTGGATATCGACAATCTTTGCCGGCGAGTAGCTGAAACTCTTCGTCGCTGATGTGAAGATCACACGAATACTCGTAAGGGCAAGTTCACCCGCAGCCTCTTTCGAAATTGTAGCTGTCCGCCATACAAAGTGGCATGGGATATCGCAGTGGCAGAGTTCCCCGCCCTCGAGCAGTTTCCTAGTTTGAATCCTCGGGAGGTTGCCATTGCGATACCCCGCGAATAGTTTCACCTCATTGAGCTGATCGCGGTAAACGCGCAGATCCGACTCGTTTAAACCAAACTCCGTTGCCAGCCAATTTAACTTTTGCTCCTCGTCCGTAGAGACGTCTCCGTCTTGTATCACTTGATGAAAAAACTGGCGGTACATTTTTAGCGCGTCATCTCGAATGAGTCTTCTCGCATCAGATTCTGAAAGTGCTAACGCATGTCTAAATGTGCGCAATTCCTCAAGTTCCGAAGGCGTAATTTTCCTGTCGAGGATCATGGCTCGAAATCGAGCGACGTAACCATCCTTCGTCGGTTGTTCGATAGCCTCAAAGGCTGCATCTTTGCTAAGGCCGAGTTTTCCTCGAAGTCGGTCCAACTCAAGAGCTTCTTCCTGAGTAATCATTCCATCAGCCAACGCACGCGATGCGGCTTCGTGGTAACGCACTTCCTTCGACCTGTTTTCAATCGAAGTTGCATACGCAGAATCAATAGCCAGGCACTCGCGCAGGGAATCTAGTTTCCGTCGTTCTCCTTCAGAGATCTGCCCGTCAGCCAACACTTTTTCACACATGCAACGATAGAGGCTTTCGGAGGCAACCTTTGCAGTTTTCGCGGATACTCCGCATCGGCTCACGAATTCATCCATGTGGAACTTTGAGGTGTGTTTGCCGAGGAGTTCGTGGTAGAGTGCGTTTCGGAATTGGTCTTCTTCTTGCTTCTCACCGCGCCGCACCACGCTAAGCGCGTAGTAGATGAACCCTGCACACACCGCCAACAATGTAATTAAGACCAGCCAAGGAATCATGGCCTGGTCCTTTGGTCAAAACTTGATCGCTGTTTACTTTCATACTTGATCCACATCGGACTTGCCCACGCAAGCTTCTTGTCGGCTTGCTCGATTCGGACATAGTAGTAGCTCGTCTCGCCCGCGACGGCCATTTCGTCTCTCCATATCAGGTTCACTTCGACCTTGCCCGGTTCCGTGTTGTAAACGTAGGTCGGCATTTCGCTGCCGACGCCGCGGATAATGGAGACTCGGGCGATCGGGGCGGTGCCGATCGCTTGGATTTCGAATTCGGGGTGCGATTTGACCGTGAATTCGTCGCCCATCAGGTGCTCGCCGGACCGGACGATAAGGATGATGTTGTCCTGGGCGCCGTAGCTATGGCGTTTTTTGAAGGCGTCCACGACTCCCTCCCGCGTCGGTTTTTCGGCCAGCACGACGCCATAGCTCAGGTGCGTCGAGACGTGGTCGCTGGAGACCTGGATGCCGAGCCGGTAGCCCTTGCGCCAGGCGTTCCAAACGAACCCGGCAGGTTCATAGCGGCCGATCGTGTCGCCGGCCGAGGCGGACTGCGGGGCGCCTTCGTATTCGTAGTTCTGCCGGTGGCCCTGATAAATCTCCACGACGGGTTCGACTTCCGAGTCATTGTCGCGCCAGTCCGTGCCCATGCTGGTGGCGGAGGTGTGCGACGAGCAGATGCCGCCAAAGTGTTTGAGATAGGCGAAGAGCCGCTTCACGTCCGGCGATCCTTCCTCTTTAGTGCCGAATTGGTTTTCCTCGCCCCCGCCCATGCGTGGCAATGGCCGAATGCCGCGACGGGCGAACATCACGTTGCGATGGCCGCTCGGATAGGCCACGCTGCGTTCGTAGGTGTACATCGGCATGAATGTCGGTGCGTGGAAGTACATGTCGTCCTGTTTCTGCGACAGCCACCACGTATACTCGCGCTGGCCGTTGTCGTGGTCGCCCTGACCGATCCAATCCATCCGGGCCACGTCGAGTCCGTAGCGCCAGATTTCCTCAAACGGCCCATCCTGGTCGCGATGGCTGGTCATTTCAGTGTGCCGGTGAAATTCGCCACGAAGCAACCGATAGGTCCTCCCGCCGACTTTCAGCCGAAATTCGCGCATGCGTTGAATGTCTTGGGCCTCATTCGCGTGAACGGGGTCGTCCTTCTCGCCGTCGGGCGGAGGCGGCACGGCGGCGAGTTCCGATTCTTGCGCAGCTCCGTTCGCGGCCAGCACGCAGACGTTCAGGTCGTTGTCCTTGCCGCTCTGCGTCGTTGCGGCCCGCTTGTCGGTGGAGTAGATGGCGGCAAGCGATCCATTTTGGAGTCGTGCGATGGCCGGCCGGTTGTCGATGAAATTCTCTGAGTTTGGGATTTGGAATGCCGGTGACCATTTCTCGCCCGAGTGATATGTGGCGAAGCTGTTCCACACCTCGCCCTGTCCCGTAGCGAGTGGATGCCGGCGATAGAGCAGCCAGACGCGGCCATCGCCGTCGCAACCGAGCCGCGGCATCGATAGCCTCACGCGCTGTCCGCCACCGTACAGTGTGTCGGTCGCCGCGGACGGAATTTCACCCTTCGGTTGCTCGACAGTTTCGCCCGTCACGACCCGCACCTGGATTTGGCGAGTCAGATAAAACGGCACGCCGCTCTTGCCGGTCCACTTCGACCCGAAATCCTTGCCCCAGTTCGCGTCTGCTTCTTCGTACGCGACCCACACTCGGTCTTGCTTGTCCACGGTGACGCTCGCCCGAGCCTCGAAGCGCGGCGACCCGGCCACGACAATCGGTTTCGAACCCGGCCCAAGCTTCCACAGGTGAACGTCGTAGTTGCCATTTTCATACGTGTCGTACGCCACGTAGACGTTGCCTTTAGAGTCTCGTGCGGCGGACGGGCTCCACTCGTTCGCCGGGCTAGCCGCAACAACGAAGGGATCACTCATGCCGGCACTTGACGAGCCCTCATTCAACCGAGCGGCCAAACGGTCGAACACGATGTCATAACTTGAACCGTTCCAAGATTGCCAGAACGCGGTGACAAAACGATGATCTGCACCGGCAACCAGGACGGGGTTTATACCAGGACCTGGATTCCCACGACGCTCGACTCGTGACCACTGGTTCTTCGTCGGATCGAAAGTCTTGTAGTGAAGGTCCCAGTTAGCCCCGACGTCTTGCGACCAAGCGATAGTGACCCATCCGTTCGAATGTACGGCCACGCTCGGCCGCCACACGTCCAATCCCGGCTCGCTCACATCCATCGGTGCCGACCATTTCGTGTCGTCGAACTTGACGAGCTTTACCTGGTCGCCGTTGCCTTTCGTGACGAGGCTTGACCAATCTTTCGGCATCGACCCGTCCTTCGGCAGGTCGATTGGGTTGCCGTGTTTGTACGCGACGTAGGCGACCCAGACGGTTCCGTCGGGAGCCACAGCGGCGGCGGGGAAGTCGTCGTCGGTCGGATCGGTGACGATGGCGACGGAGAGCGGGCCACGCTTCACACGGGCCTGATCGTCGAGAAACAACTTGCCGCCGTTCGCCGGCAGTTCACCGAGCACAAATGCGAATTCGCCGTTGCGCGTGCTCACGGTGACCGTTGCCGTGGGAGGTGCATCGAGTGTCGCCTGAATCTGGAGCGGCGTGATGCCGGCCTTCTTCTTTTTCTTCGCTACCTGCGACTTGCCCTTCCACTTCGCTCCCTCGGCCGGGTCCGCACTGCCCGCGACACGCAGCCCGCTGACCGTGCCCTCGGAAAGCTTCAGTTCTCCCGCCCAGCCCGTGGCCTCAGTGTCCTTGAGTCCCAACACGATGAGAACCGCAATCCCCTTGGTTGGCATCGCCTTGCCCGCCTTTGGGTCGTCGTCGCCGTCGTGCCGCGCCAGCACGCTCAGACCTGCAGCCGACAGCATGGCAATTAGACCGAGCAGGACGCCGAGCAATTTCGTGGCCTTCATGGATGCGATCCTCCATTGCATGAAATCGTTGGGATTGTCTCCGTCGCGGGCGAATTGTCTCCCAGAGTGTCGAGAAGCCCGTCGGCGAAGTCAAGCGACGCACGCTTCCGCCTTCCGCGATTTGGAGGTCATCTGTAAAATCTCCGCCCCTGTTGCCCTGCGATGAAAGGAGTCATCCATGCCCATTCCGTTGCCGATCAGCAAATTCCTCATTCGAACAGGAATCGCTCAGCGAATTCCCGCGATCAAGGCGCTGGTGCCCGAACCGAGCTATCTGCGGTTCTACAGCGACCGCATTTTGATGGCCCCGAACGAGCCGATGCGCGACATGAACGGCTACCTAAGCCGGGCCACGCCGGATTGCATTGATCTGTCGCTCGGAGCACCGTGCGAAGACGGATTGAAACCGGCGATGCACGAGGCGGAAGCCCTGTTCGCCGGCAGCAGCTATCCGCCGCCCGTCGGACTGCTCGATCTGCGGCAGGCGGTTGCGTCGAAACTCGCTCGCGAAAATGGCATCCACGTGGACGCAGCCGATGAAGTGATGATCACCAACGGAGTCAGCCAAGCGATCCACGTTATCTTCGATACGTTCGTCAATCCGGGCGACAAGGTGGTGCTCGTCGATCCGACATTTCTGGTTTATCCGCTCGCCGCGCAATATCACCGTGCTCGGATCGCATGGATGCCGTCGTGGCTCGATCGCGGCCGCACCAGACTGGACTTGCGTCGGCTGGACCGGGCGATGCGCGGCGCGAAGCTCGTCGTGGTCAACAGTCCCTCGAATCCGACCGGCGGTTTGCTCGAGCCGGAAACCCTCGAACGCATTCTCGCCCTCGCTCGCAAACACGATGTGCTGGTGCTCTCCGACGAAGTGTACGAGCGATTCCAGTACGAAAGGGAACATTTGAGCATTGCCAGTCTGCCGGGTGCTCGCGAGCGGACGATTACGGTGAACAGTTTCTCCAAAAGCCACGCGATGGCCGGCTGCCGCATTGGCTACATGGCGACGATTCGATTTCTGATGCGGCCCATGTGCATGCACCAATTCATCGCAACGCCATTCGCGTCGGTCGCGGGCCAAAGATTGGCACTGCGTGCCCTGGCCGAGCCGGCGTCGAAGTCGCGGCAGGTCCTGGCCGATTACGACGCCCGGCGACAGTGGCTGCATCGCGAGTTGTGTGAGATGGGACTGCCGTGCGACATGCCCGCAGGCGCATTCTATTTCTGGGTTCCGATTCGGCAGTTTGGCGTGGCGAGTTTGGAATTTGCCCACGGACTGCTTGCGTCGCAGAAGGTATTGCTCATGCCCGGCGAGAATTTCGGCCCCTCCGGCCCGCACCACATCCGAATTTCTTACGCCGCCTCGCGCGAGAAACTCCAGGAAGGCTGTCGCCGGTTGCGCAAATTCCTCGATTTGCTCAAAGGTGAAACCTCGAGAACTGCCCTTTCGCACGCTCAGAATTGCCGAATGGATGGACCACACGCGGCCTTGCCGAAACCAAAGCTGCTCCAAACTGCTAAAGAAAGAGTTTAGCCCGGATTATTCATGGCCCTGGAAAATCCGCGCAGTGTGCGCCACACAAGCCCGACGCGCAAGTTTTGAAGTTGCGCTTTTTTGACTGGAGGTCAGATTGACAAAAGCGAG
>Ga0247727_10008433_pt1 | contig 19130 bp, 11 predicted proteins | sample WisWelCaveWW1625_FD_202498 | JGI IMG/M metagenome (GOLD analysis project Ga0247727, IMG submission 202498) | Biofilm microbial communities from Wishing Well Cave, Virginia, United States - WW16-25 | ecosystem: Environmental > Aquatic > Deep subsurface > Groundwater > Cave microbial mat | place... | reverse complement strand
GCACTTTATCTTTATAGACATAATATACTAAAATCATTACGAAATAGCAATATCAAATTCACATAAAATAAAAAATCATAAATTTGATATACGCTTTTTACATTTTACCTTTTCCAGTAGATTAGGGATAATATTGGCACCGAGATCGGAATTTATTTGAAGACCAACCCAATCGGCTTAATGGGCGGCATCGCCAATTATCGTCTCTGGCCGGAGCGGGCGAAAGAATCTCGCGCGCCGGACTTATCGTTCATCTTCAAAGACCGTCTGCCGCAGGATCTGCAACGTTATTTGCCGATGGCGCCGGATTTGGCGGTTGAAATTCTTTCGCCCGGCAACGACTTCGAGGATATGATGGAAAAAGTCGATGAATATCTCGCGCCAGGTGCCAGGCTGGTTTGGGTTGTCATTACCAAAACGCGCGAAGTGCTGGTGTGCACGGCGCAAAGCAAATATATCGTCAAAGACAAACTGACCGCGCCGGAGCTTTTGCCCGGCTTCGAATTGCCGGTGAAGGATATTTTTGTCGGGCTGTAAAACCGGCGGCGCAAAAATTTTTTTTGCTGTTCTCAAATTCAACTCCCCAACACGGACGAGCCGCAACCAAAAAAGATTAACACCGGGAAAACGGAGCAAACAGAGAGGGTAATGCCTGGAAAACTTTCTTTAACTTTGTAATCTCTGTTTTCTCCGTGTTGAAAATTTTTGTTATTTTTGCACCGCGGGGCGCGTTGTCTGCGACAACCATTCAACTTGTAATAGACTAATTGTTTGACGTTTTGATTTGCAAATTGCCGATTTCAACCTGCTCCTTGACTTTTGGGAAAAAGCTGTGTATCTTTTGTGTAGGGATTTTATTTCTTCCCTGCAAACGTATAATCCATAAACTAATCAAGCGAGAATCCATGGCCACCATCGTTGAAGAATACACGAACCTTGCAAAGGAACAACGAGCCGCCTCGTCGCCGTCAATCAAACTGACGTTGGAACAAGCCAACAAATTGGCCGGCGGACAATCTTTTGAGCTCATTGACGGAAGAATCGTTTTCAAAAATGATGCGCCGGCGGACCTCGCTGCACATTTCCCGCTGACATTTGAACAGGCCAATCGTTTAGCCGATGGACGCCCCTTTGAACTCATTAACGGGAGGATGATTTTCGAAATGGCAGACTATGAACATTCACAGACGCAGGCCTTGTTGGGTGCTGAATTGGTTAATTATTTTAAGACGAAACCCATTGGCCGTATGTTGACAGAATTGTCCTACCGCTTGTGGCTGGAGAATCCGTACGAATCACGCAAGCCCGACCTCTCAATCATTTTAAACGAGCATCTTCAGGAAACGGAACGTTATCCCACCCGCGCGCCGGACATCGCCATCGAAATCATCTCCGAAGATGACGCCTGGACCAGGCTCTTTGCGAAGGCCAAACTCTATTTTGAAAAAGGCAGTCGCGAAGTTTGGCTCGTCGATCCTTACGAAAAGAATATGATGGTGCTGACCCTGACCGCGCGGCGCTGGGTGTTGGACACGCTCACCTCCGAGTTGCTGCCCGGCTTTCAGGTGGAGTTGAAAGATATTTTCACCTGGCCGGCAACGACGAAGTAAAACGCCCGTTGGCGCGAAGCGCTGCTGCGACGGCATGGGACAAACACGTCATTCTTTCCTTTGCCTTTTGCCGTTTTCTTTTTGCAGTTTGCTTATATATATCGCCTGGTAAAATTCGCGCTTGCATTTTAGAAAAAACTCCATATATTCTCAGCTTAGGATAGGACTATTAGTGTTTAGGGTTGCAAAATCCCCCATAAATGTTGAATCGTATTTCTCGAAAAAAAATCGTGAAAAAATCGCCTGGCTTTGTGTCTAATAAGATAAGATAGGAGCACTGCCAAAAGTTTCCAGGTGCGGAGCGCTTGCTGCCGGTTTTTTATCGTAACTATCCGAGCAAAAATCTCAAACGAACGGATCAAAAGTGAAGTTGTAGCACCAACATCAGGGGAGGTGTATATTGAAAAGCGGTTGCAGTGTTGGACCTGGCGGCAAATCCACCCAAAGCGTTGCCGATTTCATCTCGCCGGCAGCGGATGGCGCCCTGGAGCGGAAGCGCTCGCAAAATGTCCCGTTGAGCGAGATCGAAGCTGAGCTTCGCGGCGAGCATCAATTCAATTTCATCGTCGGGCATGATCCCAAGATCGTCCGGATTTTGAAGCTCGTCGTGCAGGTCGCCGACACGGACGCGACGGTTCTGATCAAGGGTGAAAGCGGCACCGGCAAAGAGCTCGTGGCACGCGCGCTGCATTGCAACAGCCGGCGCCAAAACCAGCCTTTCGTGCCGGTCAACTGTGGCGCACTGCCGGAGAATCTGTTGGAATCCGAGTTGTTTGGCCACGTCCGGGGCGCGTTTACCGGCGCGATCAGGGACAAAATCGGCTGGTTTGAGTCCGCCGGCGGCGGCACGATTTTTCTCGACGAAGTCAGCGAGATGACCCAGGCGCTGCAAGTGAAACTGCTGCGGATTTTGCAGACCGGCGAATACAGCCCGGTCGGCAGCACGGAAATCCGTCACTGCAACGTGCGCATGGTGGCTGCCACCAACAAAGATTTGCAAGCGCTCGTTGAAGCGGGCACGTTTCGCGAAGATGTCTATTATCGCTTGAACGTGATCGAGATTGAGCTTCCTCCCTTGCGTGGCCGTAAAGGTGATATTCCCCTGTTGTCCGAGCATTTTCTCAAGACCTTTGGCGAGCGATACAACAAAAGGCATTTGCGCCTGTCGCCGGAGGCCGAATGCCTGCTTTTGGCTCATCATTATCCCGGCAATATACGAGAATTGGAGAATATCATTCAGCGCGCGGTGGTCCTCGCCGAAGGAGGCTTTATCGAGCCACACCATCTGCCGTTGAGCCTGCTTCCGGAAGGGATGGCTTCGGCTCACAACGGCAAGCTAACAGCCTTTCGAATCGCCAAGCAGCGGGCGGTGCAAAAATTCGAGCGCGAGTATCTTAGCGATTGTTTGAAAATTGCGCAGGGGAACATCAGCCGCGCCGCCCAGGCTGCCGACATCGACGTAAAAAATTTTCACGTGAAGATGACGAAGTATGGCATTGATCCCCATTCTTTTAAAAAGCATTCTTAATGAAAGACAGAAAAATGGAGTTTGGCTGCGCCCGTCGGGTATCATTAAAGCAATGCTTACTGTGGAGCAACGAGCAGCCACAAACATTCCGCTGTGCGGAATCATAACAAATTTGATCAGCTTGCGGATCATTTTTCTGTCCTCCATCTTTCTGTCTTCTGAATGTTTTTGCGGTCCCGCCGAGGCCGCGATTTTTTAAGTGGTATTTATTTGGCCGCAACGTTCATTGCCTGGCTCAAACAAAAGTAATGAGATTAAAAATGGCCAAATAAACTCTGATGGTTTTGCCTTGATTTTTTCATTTTCGCCAGTACCCCCTGAATAGTTACGTGACAACAGCTTTTTTCTTTTTTGGCGCTTTTGCCAAAACTTTGGTCGATGTGCCAAAATCATGAGAGGTAATTTTATTTTTTCGAGTAAAAATAAAAAAACGTTAACATTGATTAAACAGCTTGTTAAGGCGAAACCCTGGCAAGCTGTTTTTATTTTTTCCTTATGGCACAATAGTTGACAAATTTTACAAGTCGGTAATATAGGAATTAGGCGGAAAAGAGAGATGAAGAACCGATGCGTATTACTCTCAGGCCCTGCGGTTGCCGATGACGAAGATTTGGACATCGGACTGCAGAATTATGCGGTGGTCTTTAAAAATCCGGACAACAACCGCCTGGAAACGATCAGCTCTGAAAAAAAAATCGATCTCATCCTGCTTGAGTTGTTGGATGAACATCCTGCTGAAACTGAGGTCATCAAAAAGATCAAAGCGCGACATCCCCACCTGGAAATCATCGTGATAGCCGGCGCCTCTGATAGCGAAATGCTGGCAAAAGCGTTTGAATGCGGTGCGAAAGATGCTTTTCGCAAGCCCTATAAAACCGCTTTGATTGTGGAAAGAATCGCTGCCCTGTTGTATCATCAAGAGCATGTGGGTATGCAACTCACCGATGAGGACGAAGCTCTGGAATAGGCTCAATGGCATTGGGTCTCCGCTCCGGGCATGAATGGCCACAATAAGTATCTGAATTATTGACCCTTCCAGTTTAGTGTTTGTCAAAAAAATTCCAACCTCGGCCTGGTCGAGGTTTTCATGGTAAAACTATCGCGAGGTTTCTCATGAAAAACAAGCATGTTGCTGTTCTTCTTCTCTTGTTGTGTCTTTGCGGTTACACGCTGGCTCAGCAAAATGACGCTCCGCGAGGCGTGGAATCAAGCGCGGTAGAGAAGACGCCCAAACATATTAAGTGGCTGGAGTCTAAGTCCGATGACGCTCGGTCTGGCGTTGCCGGTCAGCAACCCTTAGCGCCGTTGAAAAGGGTGGCAAGTGATAAAGAGCAGATGCTGTCCGCCCCGGAAGCGCTCGCCCCCACCCCGCTTTGGAAAAAACTGGAGCGACTCGACTTTGCCGAGAGAGAAAACGCCTCGATCCAGCTCGAGTTTTCCCCCAATCTGCCTTTGATGGTGCGCCGTGAAGCTGAGAACATCGAAACCCTTTGGAATCGTGGGGATTATGCGCAGGCGATAGAACGCTTGCGCATTTTGGAGGCCTCAAACGGGAAAGCGGACATCGCCATTGGCATTGCCTGGAAGGTTCCGAGGCCGGTTCAAAATTCGATCCTGGCAGCGGATGTCCAAATCGGCACCAGGACGAACCTGCAACTTGGGGTTTTGGATTTTGACGCCGCTTCGGGAAACCTCTTTGCGGCGCTCAAGCTGGCTGACAATTGGACCGTAAACATCTCTACTGACGATGGCGTGACCTGGCAGGAGTCGTTTTTGTTCGTTTCCGGCGGGATCAACATCAATGACATAACGGCGGCAGTGCATAGCGGATTCTTCTACGTTCTCTATGTCAGCGATACCAACCAGTTTGAAACCCGGGCCCGGAGGTTTCTCCTCACCAATGGAAGCAGCGACGCCAGTTATGACTTCAAAGTGGTATTCAACAAGGGCGTTGTGGTCAAAGACCTGGCTGTTGCCGCCACTGAAGACTTTGCTGGCCAGCGGATTTATGCTTTGGCCATTTTGGCGAATGGTTCGGTGGTCTATCATTTTTCAACTGAAACAGGTCTTACCTGGACTGAAATCCAGACTGGAATTACCAGTGCGGATCATGGCCTTGACGCCCATACCAACCAGGGGGGAGCTATCTATTTTCTGACGATCTCGTATGTCAGCGCCGACGGCCGCCTTCATGTCGCCCGAAGAACTTTCACTAGTCAGTGGATAGATACTAACCTTAGCGCTGCCACGATTGCGCCGGAGGGCGAAACCTCTATCGCTGCCTATCAAGATCGGACTATGGTTGTATATGACTCCGCGACTGGCATTGATTTCTTCGTATCTTACAATGGCGGCTCAAGCTGGTTCATCGGGACGGTGGCATCAGGAACCTCCTTTTTTCGGCCGCATGTGGCAGGCCGCCGGGGTGGGGGCTTTCTTGCAGTGTATCAGGAAGAAGTTGGAGAACCCGATAGGATGTGGTATAGGCACCGGGACTACGGTGTGGGTCCTGGCACGGCTGAATTTGGTTCTCCTGTGCAATTTAATGAAGTCGATGTTCAAACCGGCAGCCCGGTCAGTGCAGAATGGATTCCGCCTCTCACACAGGCCAATCATTTTGGTGCCGTTTGGATTGGCGGAACTGCCAATAATGGCATTTTCGATAGAATTGAGGGGGCGCCGGCGCAGCTTTTTCAAGGCCCGGCAACCGGCAACATCGCAGGCGGCGCCATCGTAAATACGAACAGCTTTCCCATCACTCCCCAACAGCAACCCGACCGTCCCCAGGAAGCCATTCCGTTGCGTGACATCGAAGAACGTCTGCGCAAAGGCAGGATAAACCCGATTGCGCCAACCGGCCCAGTGGGGTCGAATTTTATCGAGGATCGAAGCGGGACTGCCGAGCAGGCCGCTGCACCCAATCTGCTTACGAATTTTGCCGGCATCGAAGATATTGGTACCAGCATTCCCCCGGACCCGCACATGGCTGCCGGTCCGAATCACGTTATGGCAACGGTTAACCGCCAGTTTGCGATCTATAACAAGACCGGTACACGCCTCAAACTGATTAATGCCGTCAATTGGTTTGCCAACGTGAATCCGGATGGGGGTCCCTTCGATCCGCAAATCGTCTACGATCACCATGCGGCCCGCTGGATTATGGTGTGGATTTCTTTTACGGCTAATCCGCCCCGCTCCTCTCTTCTGCTTTCAGTTTCGGATGATTCCGACCCCATCGGCGGCTGGTGCATCTGGAGATTGCCAGGCAACCAGAACGGTTCCACCCCCAACACCTTTCTCAATGACTATGAGAAAATCGGGCTTGATGCCAATGCGATTTACGTTACGGCGAATATGTTTGACATACTTCCCCCCGGTGCTTTCCAATATGTGCAATTGCGCATCATCCCGAAAGCCCAGTTGTTAGGCGCTTCGTGCGGCCCCGTGACATGGAAGGATTTCTGGGATCTGCGCAATCCCGGCGATTTGACGGAACCAGTGTTTACGACAGTGCCTGCGGTCACCTTTGGAACACCTGGAACGGAGTATTTTGTCGATGTCGATTTTATCAATAACACCGGCACCTTTATGAATTTGTGGTCCCTGACCAATCCCCTGAGCGCGACACCTGGGTTGACCGCCGCAACCGTTCCTGTAGCTGCATTTACTGAGCCACCCAATGCTAATCAGTTGGGAGGGGGTACCCCTCTGATCGATGTCGGCGGGAGACGAAACCGCAATGTAGTTTATCAAAACGGGTCGGTGTGGACGGCGCACTCGGTGGGTAATGCCACCGGTCAGTTTGCAAACGCCCGTTATGTCAAGATCAACGTCAACACCAGGACGGCGACCGAAGATGTTGCCTTTGGCGCAGCCAATTTTTGGCATTATTATCCCGCGGTTCAGCCCGATGGCAGCGGCAATTTGGTGATGGCTTTTACGCGCTCAGGAACGAATGAATTCGCCAGCGCCCGCTTCACCGGGCGCCTCACTTCCGATCCCCCCGGCTTGCAAGCCAGCGCCGAGCTGAAAGCCGGCGAAGACAATTACGTAAAGACTTTCGGTGGCCCCAGAAATCGGTGGGGCGATTACATGGGCATCGCACTCGATCCCGCGAACGGGAACAACGTCTGGATGTTCGTGGAATATGCTGAAACCGCGGTTGGGCCGGGCGCAAGTGACGATCGCTGGGGCACCTGGTTCGGATCCGTCAGCTTTGGTATATCGACATGCACTTTTTGCGGCGATGTAAATTTGGATGGCCTCGTCAATTCGACGGACGCCTTGGTTATTCTTGCGTTTGATGTCGGACAGCAAATTCCCCCAGCCTTCCTGGATGCAATCAACCGGGGCTGTGGCGATGTGAATCTGGATGGTGCAACCAATTCGACCGACGCGTTGATCATTCTCACGTGTGATGCCGGCTTGCCGCAATGCCCACCGAATGTTGGCAAGCCAGGCGGTTGCCGATAGTCAGTGGCAATAGCAGCGAATGTCACTGCTACTTTAAAATTATTTATTTAACCCTATTTATAAGGAGCAACACATGAATCCACATAGACATTCGCCCCGGCGGTTTCCGCTCGGGCTGGCTGGCGTCATGTTATTGGTCACTTTTGCGGCGACGCCGCTTTTTGCCAGGGGGATTCGCGTCATGATAACCCCTTTCAATAGCCAGGCGAACGCCGGCGAGCAAATCACGGTGGCGATCCATCTGGATGTTTCTGCGAGCGCCGAATTTTTGGGAAGCTGCACTGGTTCTTTCCAGTGGAATCCCCAGGTGCTCAAACTCATTGGCTACGTTGGCGGCGCCACGACCGGCTTCTCGAATCCCGTGCTGAACAAGGAGAAAGCGGCGCAAGGCCGCCTCACCTTTGCCCATGCTTATCCGGAAGGCGGCAAGGGCAAAGTTAGTCTTTTGAACCTGACCTTTGAGGTGATTGGCGCCACTGGCAGCCGCAGTGATTTCGCGGTGGAATTTTCGGCGATGGCTTCGGCCTACACGTTCAAAGACCTGCTGCCGCAGGTGGAAAAATTCACGACCGGAGTGAAGGAGGCCATTGCCATCGTGGAGCTGCCGAAAGCTTATGCGCTGCTGCAAAATCGTCCGAATCCGTTTAATCCGGAAACGGAGATTGGGTACGAACTGCCAGAGGAGAGTCTGGTTGTACTGGCGATCTTCAATCTGTTGGGTCAGCGGATCAAAACATTGGTGAACGGCAGCGCCCAGCCGGGAAAACACACGGCGCGCTGGGACGGCACCGACGAAGCCGGCAAAATTGTTCCTTCGGGCATTTACATCTATCGGATTGAGGCCGAAGGCTTTATCCAGGAAAAGAAGATGATGTTGCTGAGATAACACAGAAAGAATGAGATCATGAAACGAGCAAATATGACATTAAAAGCATTTGTCGCAATCGGAACAGGTCTTTTCCTGCTTGTGGCATTACTCAATCTGGCGGCGGCGCAATCTGAGAGTAAGCCAGCGCCGGCCACAGCGGCAGCAGTTGCAGATATCGAAGGATCCAAAACTCCACAAATCACAAAAGTGCCGGTGCATGTGCAGTTCCCAGCCTCCCTGGCAAAGGCGATACGTGCAAGGCCGAGCCAAAAAATCACGGCGCCGCCAGGTAGTCTTGTGACGATCACGTCGGAGAATTTTGAAGGTACCTTTCCTTCCGGTTTATGGACTTTAAATTCCGGCGATTATACCTGGGCAAAAAGAAATTGCGCCGCCCAGGCTGGGAGTTTTAGTGCCTGGGCGGTTGGCGGCGGCGCCATCGGCAGTACCCTGGCTTGTGGAACGGTCTATCCCCACTCCGTTTCCACCATTATGGCCTACGGACCGTTTGATCTCAGCGACGCCAACTGGGCCGCGTTCAGTTTCTTTATCTCTCTCAATTCAGAAGGTAGTTTTGATTTCTTCGACTTTCTGGCATCGGATGATGGCATTAATTTTAGCGGCTATGCACTGTCCGGAAGCACCGGCGGCCAGTGGATTCCTTTTGCCCTGGCCCTGACAGCCGTGCCGACAGGAAGTGGGGCTTTTGAAAATTTCACCGGCAAGGATTCAGTGTGGATCGCCTTTGCATTCAGCAGTGATAACTCCGTCAATCTTCCCAACGGCGCATTTGTTGATGATGTGGTGTTGCAAAAGGGCATGGTGAATGTGCCAACCATTGTGTCTTCCTTCTCGTCGCCCGGGCCCTCACCGCGCGGTCTGGCCTTCGATGGCAGCAATCTCTGGTGCTCTGATGCGACGAATGATCGCATCTATAGACTGACCACTACCGGCAGCGTAGTTTCCTCTTTTGCTTCACCGGGCTCAATTCCAACCGGACTGGCATGGGATGGAACAAATCTATGGAACGCCGACGCCAATACTGATCGTATCTACAGACTTTCCACGACAGGAACAGTGCTTTCCTCTTTTTCGACACCCGGCAGCATCGCTTACGGCTTGGCCTGGGATGGCATCGGACTATGGAATAGCGACGGTGGCGTTCCGACAATTTGGAAGCTTAACACCACCGGCGGGATTATCAGTTCGTTTTCCGCGCCCGGCACTTTCCACTTCGATCTGGCCTGGGACGGGCAAAGTCTCTGGCTGGCTGATGCTGAAGCCCTGCTCTTTTACCGAATGGATACCGCTGGTAATGTTTTGGATTATTATCTCGCGCCTGCCACCTTTCCCACAGGCCTGGAGTGGGACGGCACCAATTTGTGGGCAGCGGATCTTAACACGGATCTGATCTATAATCTAAGCGTTGCACCACCTGCAACCTGCACTTTTTGCGGCGATGTAAATGTGGATGGCCTCGTCAATTCGACGGACGCCTTGATTATTCTTGCGTTTGATGTCGGACAGCAAATTCCCCCGGCCTTCCTGGATGCGATCAACCGGGGGTGTGGCGATGTGAATCTGGATGGCGCAACCAATTCGACCGACGCGTTGATCATTCTCACTTGTGATGCCGGCTTGCCGCAATGCCCACCGAATGTTGGCAAGCCAGGCGGTTGCCAATAGCGACATGTGGCGCAGCGGGCAAAGCGCAGAGTTAACGCTTTAAGCCTTGCGCGCAAACGTCACACATCATGTTGAATTCTTTCGTTCACAAGTTACCAATGGTGTAACCCGATTCAACGGAGGCATAAATATGAAATGTTCGAAAGGCATATTCTTGCTATTAGCCATACTTGTTGCAGGTGGACTATTCTTCGGATTTGCATCGCCTGTCTTTGCGCAAGGCGTGGTGGCGCGGGTGGTATGTCCTGCGACTGACCCTTCACCAGGAACTTCCATTACCACCCCCATATTTATCAACATGTCGGCTGTACCCTCGCCTGATGATCGCCTGGGGAGCTTTACCGGATCGTTGCGGTGGAATGCCGCGGTTGTGCGGCACACTGGTGATAGCGGGTTAAAGGGTGCATTTAGCGGCGGAACAGTCAATCGCGATAGTGCGGCGTTTGGGGTGTTGAAATTCAGTGCGGCCAACGCCACGGGCGCCGCTGGTGATGTGAATATTATCGATGCCACCTTTACCGTGATCGGGGCGTCGGGATCAAGCACCATTATGAACCTGGGTTTTACCGCGATGGCGGCGGCTGGAAGTTTTCGGAATTTGCTGCCGATCCTGACCGTCAACGATTGCACGGTCCGTGTGGGCGGTGGTGGCGGGCCGGCATTGGTGGTGAATCCTGCCAGCCTAAGCTTCAGCGCTCAACAAGGGGGCACCAACCCGCCGAATCAGACTTTCAATATTACTAACGGCGGCACTGGAACTTTAAACTGGAGCAATACGGATAATCAAACCTGGCTCTCGGTAAGCCCGACGAGCGGAACCACGACGACCGAGACCGATCCGGTTACCGTTTCGATCAATATTGCCGGGTTGACGAGCGGAACGCACACCGGAACCATTACCGTGACCGCGCCGGGCGCGACCGGTAGCCCCGCAACCGTGCAAGTGACGTTGACCATCACCCAGGTAGGGGGGGGCGTGGTGGCGCGGGTGGTATGTCCTGCGACTGACCCTTCACCAGGAACTTCCATTACCACGCCTATATTTATCAACATGTCGGCTGTACCCCCGCCTGATGATCGCCTAGGAAGCTTTACTGGATCGTTGCGGTGGAATGCCGCGGTTGTGCGGCATACTGGTGATAGCGGGTTGAAGGGTGCATTTAGCGGCGGAACAGTCAATCGCGATAGTGCGGCGTTTGGGGTTTTGAAATTCAGTGCGGCCAACGCCACGGGCGCTTCTGGTGATGTGAATATTATCGATGCCACCTTTACCGTGATCGGGGCATCGGGATCAAGCACCATTATGAATTTTGGTTTTACCGCGATGGCGGCGGCTGGAAGTTTTCGGAACTTGCTGCCGATCCTGACCGTCAACGATTGCACGGTCCGTGTGAGCGGTGGTGGCGTGCCGGCCTTGGTGGTGAATCCTGCCAGTCTAAGCTTCAGCGCTCAACAAGGGGGCACAAACCCGCCGAATCAGACTTTCAATATTACTAACGGCGGCACTGGAACTTTAAACTGGAGCATTACGGATAATCAAACCTGGCTCTCGGTAAGCCCGACGAGCGGAACCACGACGACCGAGACCGATCCGGTTACCGTTTCGATCAATATTGCCGGGTTGACGAGCGGAACGCTCACCGGAACCATTACCGTGACCGCGCCGGGCGCGACCGGTAGCCCCGCAACCGTGCAAGTGACGTTGACCATCACCCAGGTAGGGGGCGGTGTGGTGGCGCGGGTGGTATGTCCTGCGACTGACCCTTCACCAGGAACTTCCATTACCACGCCTATATTTATCAACATGTCGGCTGTACCCCCGCCTGATGATCGCCTGGGGAGCTTTACCGGATCGTTGCGGTGGAATGCCGCGGTTGTGCGGCACACTGGTGATAGCGGGTTAAAGGGTGTATTTAGCGGCGGAACAGTCAATCGCGATAGTGCGGCCTTTGGAGTGTTGAAATTCAGTGCGGCCAACGCCACGGGCACCTCTGGTGATGTGAACATTATCGATGCCACCTTTATCGTGGTCGGCGCGTCGGGATCAAGCACCATTATGAACCTGGGTTTTACCGCGATGGCGGCGGCCGGAAGCTTTCGGAATTTGCTGCCGATCCTGACCGTCAACGATTGCACGGTCCGTGTGGGGCCCGGGACACCTCCATGCAATCCCGCTAGCTGCTCCGGGCCGGCAATCTACTCAACTCCGAGAGGCGGCGTGCTCGGACAACGCCTGAGCGGACGCGACAAGGACACGCTTTACGTTGATTTGCGCATGCAGAACAATCCGCAGCCGGTCGATGCCTTTGGCTTTAGAGTCAACGTCAATCCGAACCGGTTGTCCTTCGTCAGAGCCACGCGCGGCAATTTAACCACCTCTTTTATTCAGGTCAGCGCGAACGAAACGCCGGCAGGCTCCGGAACGATTACGTGCGGCGGGTTTGGAGTTACGCCCATTCCCGTCAACAGCAACGGTGTGCTCCTCACGTTGTACTTTCTGATCAACTGCCCATCTACCGACTCCAGCCAGGTGACGATCAGCAATCTGTCGGATGACGTGGCCGGGTTCTCCGCGTGCTGCAATGTTTTTCGTTGCCTCTTGTGTGTCGAGGACGGCGATGTCAATGGCGACGGTCGCTTGACGCCCGGCGACGCGTTGTGCGCTTTTCAAATTTTTCTCAACGGTGGCGTTCTCCCGTCGTCGTGCGACACGCCGGGGTTCACCTGCGAATTGGTGGCTGCCGACGTCAACTGTGACAAAGCGGTTACGCCAGGCGACGCCTTGAGTATCTTCAACCGTTTCATCGCCGGCTTGCCGCCGTTGCAGTGTTTTGCCAGGACGTCTGTGGTGCAGCGGAAGTCGCAGACCGCGCCTTACCAGCTTTCCTTGTTGCAACGGGTGATCAGGCCCGCGCCCGAGACGGGAAATCAGGAAAGGCTCAAGCTTACCCTCGTTATCGACAACCCGGATGGCCTCAACGCCTTCGGCTTGCAATTATATTATCCGGCTGACAAGCTGCAATTTCTCGGCATCGAACGAACCGCCCTGACTGCGGACTGGATGCAATTGGCCGGGCAGGCGAGCGCGGCCGGCGTCGTCACCATCGGCGGTTTCGACAAAACGGCATTGGCGAGCACGGCTGCGGGTGAGCTGTTGCAAGTCGTCTTTTCCACCCAGGGCCAACCACTCGACCCAACGGAGTTCGTGGTTCACTACCTGGTGGATGACTTTAGCTCGGCCGTGGTGAAGGTTAGCGACTCGTCGCTGAAAAATATTGCCGGTGTGCCCGCCGCATTCAAGCTTTATCAGAATTTCCCGAATCCAGCTCGCGCCGGGATAGCGGGAAGCGCAACCCTGCTTCGTTTTGATTTGCCAGGACCTGAAGCCCAGAGCCTCGAATTAGCCATTTACAATATTCATGGTCAGCTCGTTCGCCGCTTGATTACAGGGAAGCACGCTCCCGGCACTTACGCCGTTGCCTGGGATGGCAGGGATGAACAGGGCCGGTCGGTCGCGTCGGGCACGTATCTATATCGTTTTAAAGCCGCCACATTCTTCGCGACCAGGCGGTTGACAATCGTGCGCTGAGATTGAAAGCCGCGCGCGTCACGATTCCAGGCGCATACAAAAACGTCAGGTGGTTTTAGCCTCAAAAGGCCATTGCGCGATTGCAATCAAATTTAACCACAAAGAGATCGCAAAGGACACCAGGATTGACGAGATTTTTCCTGGTGCCCTTTGTGTCTTTATGGTTTCAAAATTTAACCCTGGAAAAATGAGACTGACCGGTCACTTAAAGTAGTTGAAAAGTAGAACATTTTGTGCGTAAAAGTGACCGGTCAGTGACTTTCCAAACACGCTCTTAAGGAGGAAAAATGAAACGGCTTTTTTACGGAATTTTCTTTTTTGCTCTTTTCACGGGGATGAGCTTCATTTTTGGCCACGTGCTGCTATATGCCCAGTTCAGCCTCAGCACGCCGGCTATGGTCACAGCCAAACCTGGTGACAAGGTCACAATACCGCTCAATCTGAATAATACCGCCGCCAGGTCGATCAGCGCTTTTGGATTGAGCTTCATTTACCCCACCGCTTTGCTCAGCTTCGATACGACTTTGACCGCGGGCACTTTGACGGCCACCTGGATTCAATCACGCGGCCAGGAGAATGCCACCGGCATAATCACCATTGGCGGCTTTAACTTCACAGCCATCACGACCTCCGGAGTTTTGATCAACGTCGTATTCGATGTCAAAACCACAGCCACAGGCTGTGACACGTTAAAGCTCAGAAATTTCAGTGATGGGCTGGCTGGCGCCACGACCACAAATGGCGTGGTGTGTGCGGCTGCACCGACGGTCTTTGTCGCTACCCTCACCAGTGATCAGGAAGTGCCGCCGGTGAGCACCCCGGCCAGAGGCCAGATAACCGCAACGCTATCCGATAACAAACTGGCTGTGACCGGGTTATTTAATAATCTATCGTCAAATTTTAATCCCGGCGGGTCACACCTTCATCTCGCTCCGGCGGGACGCAGTGGCGGCATAGAAATCCCGCTGGTTCCAACCCTGGGTGTGGATCAACGTAGTGGCACTTTCGCGCCGGCGCAAAATACCTTCACCCTTACGCCAGTTCAGCTCGCAGCGCTGAAGGAGCGCAAGCTGTACGCTAATATTCATTCGATGACCTATCCTGGCGGCGAAATACGCGGCCAGCTCCTTTCAGAGGCAGATGCCTATTATCGGGTTAATTTGGCCGGAAGCAATGAGGTGCCGCCCGTCAACAGCACCGGCGTTGGCGCGCTCGTCGGCGAGTTAAAAGGCGACACGCTCACCTTGTCCGGCTCGTTCAATAATCTCACGAGTAATTTTAATGGAGGCTCGCATCTTCACCTGGCATTTGCCGGACAGACTGCTCCCGTTGCAGTGCCGCTGGTACCAATCGTGGCTGCAGATAACCGTAATGGCGTCTTTGAGGCGGCCGCGAATAAAATCACCTTAACTGCGGCGCAAAAGGACGCGCTGCCGGCCCGAAAGCTCTATGCCAACGTCCACACGACGACTTATCCCGGTGGCGAGCTGCGCGGACAAATCGTGCCAATAGCCTCTTCCTTATTCCGCACCAATTTGTCCGGAAGTCAGGAAGTGCCGCCGGTTGAAACACTGGCTCGAGGCGCGCTCATCTTCGAGCTGGATGGCAAAGACTTGACGGTGTCAGGATCATTTGCCAACCTGGCGGGAGACTTTAATCCTAATATCGCGGGCGGCTCACATCTTCATCTTGCTCCGGCCGGCCGAAACGGCAGCATTCTCATTTCGTTGATGCCCACCGTTGACCCGGGGCTTCGCAGTGGCGTGTTTGAAACCGCGAAAAATAAATTTACCCTGGTGGATTCCCAGGTCGTGGCCTTGCGCGCACGCAAGCTCTACGCCAATATCCACACCATCACCTCACCAGGCGGCGAGTTACGTGGGCAGGTTTTGCCTGAAAACTACTCTTATTATCACGCCTATTTGATCGGCAGAAATGAAGTCCAACCTGTGGTCAGTTCCGGCAGTGGGGGCGTGATTGCAGAAGTGAGTGGCACACGACTCGTCGTCACGGGATCGTTCAACAACCTGACAAGCGATTTCAATCCCGCGGTCGCCGGCGGAGCACATTTGCATCTGGCCTCTGCCGGCCAAAATGGCAACGTCACCATAAGCCTGGTTTCGGTGCTGGCCGCTAATCAACGGAGCGGTGTATTTGAAGCCGCCGGCAATGCTTTTGTTTTGACGACTCAGCAAGCCGATGCCTTTCAACCCGGCGGGCTTTATGCGAACGTCCATACGACCGGTTCCCCAGGCGGGGAGTTGCGCGGCCAGGTTTTGTTTGACCCCAACGCCTTTCCGGGCCTGTCCACCATCACCAGCCCGCCCTCCGGCGCCTCGATAAACATCGCTGGTTCCGGGAGCATGCCATTCGCGGCAACCTGGAATGCGGCGACGGACCCGAACAATAATCTGGTCGTTTATATCTGGCAGCTTTCCCGCGACCGGCAGTTCTCCAATTTCCTGGTGAATCGCAATGTCGGCATTGCCACCACGTTTGCCACCAATTTTGCAACGGTGGATTCCCTGCTGAGTGTCGCCGGAATCATCGTAGGAGACTCGGTGCGCTTGTATCATCGGGTCTACAGTTCGGATGGAAGTTTGCAGAAGGCCTCTCCGAGCGATTCGTTAGTGCTGCGGCGGGGCGGTCTCCTTCTCACCATCGCCGTGGCCCGCGCGAGGGCAAATGCCACGACCGTGACCGTCGAGGGCATTGTCACCCGGGCTTTTGGCCGATTTGCCTATATCCAGGACGCCACTGCCGGCATCACGACTTTTCAAACAAGCGGACCTTTGCGCACAGCCATTGATAATGGTAACGTTCGCAGGAGAGACCGCCTGCGGGTGTCAGGCGTGCTCGCTGAATTTAACAATTTGAAGGAGCTTACCGCCACCACCGCACAGCCTTTCGTTTTTCAAGTGTTATCGCGCGACAATCCGCTTCCGGCCTCGCAAGTGGTGACGCTGAGGCAGATTGCTCAAAACGGTGAGCAGTACGAAAGCGAGTTGATCCGCGTCAACAGTCTGCGGATCGATCCGGCCGGCGACACGGTGTTTCGAGCCGCCAGGACTTATAATATCAGAAATGAAACCGCCGTGACATTGCGCATTGGTAACGCCACTGATACAAGACTTCCCGGCCGGCCTGTCCCGCCCGACCTGCTGGATTTTGAAGGCGTCCTGGGACAGTTTAACGCCACCCGTGCGGATACCGGCTATCAATTGACGCCGGTTGATACTACCGACATTCTGAGCAGAACCGGCATCGCAGCAGATCAGCCGACCGGGCTTCCCCGGCAATTTGCCCTGCTGGCGAATTATCCCAACCCGTTTTCCGCGAACGGAACCTTCGGCAATCCGGCCACCGTCATTCGTTATGATTTGCCTAAGAACATTCACGTCAAGCTGGTGATTTACGACCTGCTCGGCAAAAAGGTTCGGACGTTGGTGGATGCGGAAGAAGCAGCAGGATTCAGGCAGATTACCTGGGATGGCGCCAACGATGCCGGCGTTCGCGTGGTCAGCGGCGTCTACCTGTATCGAATCGAGGCCGGCGACTTCACAATGACCCGCAAGATGATTTTGATGAAGTAAGGCTACGCCCGCAGGATCAAATAGCCAGCCTGCTGGAGCGGACTTTAGCTTTGCGCCATGAATTCTAATTCCAGACGACGATCTTTATTATTCTGGCGTCGCGGACCGTTCGGGTTGAAAGCGACAGCGCGCTGTCCGGCGGCATCGCGAGTCTTGCCATCAAGCTTGAGGCGCGCGGCGATGAGAATGCCCTCGGATTCAGCTTAACGTTTGATCCAGCGCTTCTCAGCAATCCGCAGGCGACGCTGGGTCGGGATGCTGGCTCCGCCCTTCTCAACACCAATGGGAGCCAAACCGGTTCCGGCCGCTTCGGCATTGCGTTCGCCCTGCCGCCCGGACAAAAATTTGCGGCCGGATCGGAATTTCCGATTGGGTGCAAGCCGGACGCTACGCCATCGGTTTAGAGCCGCTCGTTCCGGCGTGCGGGCCAACGATTCCCGCCGCCAGCGTCCCTCCGATAGCGAACGCCGGAACCGGCAATGAGCGCGGCGGGCGCCATGCTGTTGGTCAATCCCAATCAAGCGGTAGCCGACCGTCTGGGGATTGCGCTGGCCCTGCCGGCCGGGCAGAAATTCAAAGCCGGAACCAATCAGATTGTCCGGGTGAGTTTTCTGGTCAACAACAATGCGACCGTCTCTTCAACGCGAATCGACTTTGGCCGTCAACCGCTCGTCGGAGAAGTTGCCGATGTGAACGCGACACCGGCCTGAGCGCGACCTGGACGCCGGCCATCGTGTCGTTCGTCACCTCGGTAAAGGAAATTACCGCGGCGACGGCGCCGACCGAATTTGCGCTGGCGCAGAATTATCCCAATCCATTCTGGAGCGCAGCGACATCCCCGCTTTTGGCGGAGGAAATCCCGCCACCACTATTGAATTTGCGCTGCCGCAGACGAGTCGCGTGACCTTAAAAATCTTCAATGTTGTCGGAGCCGAGGTCGCGGTTCTGGTAAATCAGGAGTTGGTCGCCGGAAGGTATAAAGCCGGCTGGGAGGCGGGCAACCTGAACGGCGGCGTCTATTTTTATCGTTTGCGTAGTTGTCTGATTTTAACACTTGTAACTTGCCGATGGCGACACGCTTCTTGACTTTTGCTAAAAAACTGATTATCTTCTTGCAATCATTTACTTGTTCGTGGTGAAAGTATATAATCAAGTGAGAAATCATGTCCACAGTCGTTGAAGAATACGCTGACCTTGAAAAGGAACGGCGCGCCGCCTCACCGCCAACCAAACTGACGCTGGAACAAGCCAACAAATTGGCGGGCGGGCGCTCTTTTGAGCTTATTGACGGAAGAATTGTTTTCAAGGATGATGAACCGCCGGATATTGCGTCCGATACGCCGCTGACATTTGAACAGGCCAACCGTTTAGCCGGTGGACGCCCCTTTGAACTCATTAACGGGAGGATGGTTTTCGAAATGGCAGATTACAATCACTCTCAGACGCACATTCTATTGGGCGGAAAGCTGCTCAATTATTTTATGCTTAACCCCATTGGTCGGGTGTTGATCGAATTATCCCACCGCCTTTGGCCGGAGAATCCGTACGAATCCCGCAAGCCCGATCTCGCGATCATTTTAAACGAGCATCTCCATGAACTGGAGCGCTATCCTACGCGCGCGCCGGATATTGCCGTCGAAATCATCTCTGAAGACGACGCTTGGACCAAACTCTTTGCGAACGCCAGACTCTATTTTGAAAAAGGCAGCCGCGAAGTTTGGCTCGTCGATCCTTACGAAAAAGGCATTATGGTTGTCACGCCAACAGGCAAACGTTGGGTATG
>Ga0247727_10008432_pt1 | contig 19130 bp, 19 predicted proteins | sample WisWelCaveWW1625_FD_202498 | JGI IMG/M metagenome (GOLD analysis project Ga0247727, IMG submission 202498) | Biofilm microbial communities from Wishing Well Cave, Virginia, United States - WW16-25 | ecosystem: Environmental > Aquatic > Deep subsurface > Groundwater > Cave microbial mat | place... | reverse complement strand
TAAAGAAGAAATTCGTTCTATGCTCAATCGTGGCTTTGCGCGCTTGCGTCGTCGCCCCGATTTGCTCCTCGGCTTCTTTCATACCGCAGGACTGTCTGTTAGGCAACTTCGGTTAACCTGAATAGGACTCCAAAAGGATTGTCTCCATTCGGATTTGCAGCAGTAGCAAATGCGGCCCAAAAATGCCTAACTTGATTACTTTGGTCTTTAAAATCACTGTGAAAGTCTTTGTCGCCATCGAAGAAACCATCAAAATCTCCTCCTACTTGGCGAGCCTCCCACATGGCCTCGTAACCTGAACCATAATACCCTGTAAATATCCACGTGGTGATATCTAAAAAGCCTTCCCAGTCATCACCGTAAATGTTAGCGGCCTTTTCGACCACCATCACCATTGCATCGAGAGGGTCAAGACTCTGCTTTAGCTCATTGTTTCTGTTCAGAATCTTATCTTTCATATAACGCATTAAGACACCTCGCTTTTCCTCTTCGGCTGTAATCATCCTGTTTCTAAAGGATGATCGATTGCAGTCGAATTCGTCATCACATGGGCGATGCCCGCTTGGGTCATTGTAGAGAATTGGGTTGTTCTTGACGTAGGAGTAGCGGTTCCAGGATTGAGGATTGTAAGGTTCGGGGATCAGCGTGTCGGGCTGATGGAACTGCATTATACAAGGCGAATGCCATGGTTTAATCCGATTCTAAGCCAGATTGCAAGATCCCAGCCGAACGAGGCTCGGTATTAGCAATCCACGGCTGTTGGTGTTGGAGGCTGTAAAATCTTTCGTCAAAATCAAGGAGCCTTTGGGGGATATAACTCTTTGATAGCTCCATATCCTTTCCAAGGGACTAAATGCGCGCGCGTCCCGTCGCTATCCCGCTGATTAAAGGTCAAGAAACGCGATTCTAAGAATTGCGCGTATGTTTCCGGATCGAAGAAATAAATAGACTCAAGTCGTGCATCCGGATAAACTTCAGATAATGCTTTTTTGGATTGTCCAAGAGTGCTGTATACAAAAGCAACGCCAACGGACGGACTAACAAATCCAAATACCAGATTCTCTCTGTAAGGACTAATTACAATGGATTCCGGTTCGCCCAATTTGGTTATCGCTTCTGACAAAGTAATATCATAAATGCGCAATTGAAAGGAAATAACGCTGACTTTGTCTTTCAGCAGGTATATACTAAGAAAACTATAAAATTGCCCATCAGAAGCAATATTACTATCAATTATTTCGTCATACACTTGAATAGGAGTGCCTTTCGGAGGTACAAGTTTAGGGTCGTACGCATAAATACTTTTCTGGTCTATAAAAGCCAGTTGGGCAAGAGTTGAAAGAGCATCCTGTTTGGTGGATATTCCGGGAACAATATTTTGCCAACAGGGTGGAGGGCATGCCAGGTCATCGAGTAATGATGGTTTTGGTGTGAATAATTGACAGCCTGCGCTTACAAATAATGTAAGGAAGATGAAGTATCTTTTCATTGGTTGCTCCAATCATGGTAATTCATAAGTTTGAAGGATAATGAAAGCCTGAACCCAACTAGATGCCGATCTTGATCCTATTCCACCTCCCGGTTTCAAAGCGGGGTATATTTGGAATTCAAATTTATCTACTTCTCCAACACTACCAATAACCTTGTCGCAAATAAAGACGGAAATATATTCAGAATAGTTTCAAACGATTTGATTAAGGCATACATCCCCGTCGGGTAGAGTTGCGGACCGGAGTACCCTCCCGACGCGGCATAGGTCAATGCCGAGAGGCGGATGGTTTTGACGCTTTTCCATTCGGTGAGTTGTGAACGATATTTTTTACCCACAAAGATGCGCGTGGCGTTTCCCTGTGCGGCGTAGTAATCCAAATGTTCAGGTGACCAGTCTGCGGGGGCGAGCCATTCGATTTTTTTCGTGATCGCAATCGGCTCGACGTGAAAGGCTCCATACACAAGTAACCCCAACAGGCTCATGCACGGCTCGAGCAGGATGACCCGTCCGCCTGTGCGCAGGACGCGGTGAAATTCGGTCAACGCGGTGCCAGGGTATTTCAGATGATGGAAGACATCGGTCGAGATCAAGTCTGAGACCGATTCATTCGCAAACGACAATTTATACGCGTTTTCGATCTGGTCAATCCACGGGAAGGGGAACAACTCGGTTGTCACGCATTGCGGGATGACTTCGCGGATGTGTCCCATGCCTGAGCCCAGTTCGACGATCTTTGAATCGGATAGGTCGCTCAACTGTGTTGCGGCTATTCGGTATAGATCACGATACGCCGATTGCAGGGTCGGCTTGCTATTCCATAAGCCATGATTTTTTGTAATGAGGTCTTGATGAAGGTTGATGCCCATAAATATTTTCTGTAGGGGCGACGCAATGCGTCGCCCCTACATTTAAACAAATTTGATCCGCTGCGCGGCGAAGGCGACCATGCGCAACAACAGCAAGCCATGTTTCCAGCGCGAGATGTTGGTCGAGCCGTACGTCCGTTCGCGGTAGCGGATGGGCAGGTCAACGATCTTGAGATTTAATTTTGCCGCGCCGAAGATCAAGTCATAATCGCCGAACGGGTCGAAATCGCCGAAGTACGAACGGTTCGCCGCGATGCGTTCGTAATCATCTTTCCACAGGACCTTTGTGCCGCACAACGTATCCTTGATGGGTTGTCCCAACAGCCACGAGAACGCGAGACTGAAAAATTTGTTGCCGAAAAAATTGAGTATCTGCATCGCTTCTTTTTCCATCGGGTACACCAGCCTCACGCCATTGATGAATTCGCCCTTGCCCGAAACCAGCGCTTCGTAAAAACGCGGCAGGTCTTCAGGCGGCACTGTTAAATCTGCATCCAGAATCATCAGCACATCACCTTTGGCTTTGGCGAAACCGAGTCGCACCGCGTCCGCTTTGCCGATGCCCGTTTGTTGCAGGACCAGGCTGAGGGTGGAAGGCTTGCGTTGAGCGTTGTCGAAACGATGCGAAGCCGCTTCCCGCTGGATCGCCGCGTACGTGTCGTCCTTCGAATGTCCCTCGACGAAGACCAGCTCGGTCTCTCTTCCCATTTGAGGGGTCCGCTCGAAAATGGCTTTGATATTCCCCGATTCATTTCGCGCAGGGACAATGACCGACACAGTCGGCTCTGGCGCGCGTTCGGGGGCTGGGCGCGCAATGACAAAGTTCGACAGCGCAAGATGATGCAGGGGCCATAGCCGCACGAGGAATTTGTTTGCCAGCCCGCCCAATGGAAGCGGAAAAAGAATCTCCTGCGTAATTTGAATTGATTCAAAACCCGCGAGTTGCAACAGATTGTTCATGTCTTCGCGCGTCAGCCAGTTTTGATAGAGGTTGCGCGTGGCAAGGTTGAGGCTTTGTGCGATGCCAAGCGGCAATTGCCAGAGTCTGCTGTAAAAGTTGATAAGGATACGTGTGCGCGATGTGCAAAGTCTTTTGATCTCGTGAAAGACGCGTTGCACATCCCACAAGTCGTTGACGAGGTCGGAAAGGATGATGACGTCGAACGTCTCGTTGATGGAGGAAAGATCGTGCGCGTCGCCTTCGATGAATTCGATGTTCGGGTATTTTTGCTTCGCGCGGCGGATCATCTCTGGCGAAAAATCCACGCCCACGCCGCGCGCAGGATTCAACGCGCCGAGCAATTTCCCATCCGCGCAACCGATCTCGAGTATGCGCGAGTTCGGAGCGATATGAAAGCGGTAGATTTCTGCAAGCCTTTTGTGATACCAAATGCCCATGCCACGCCAGGTATCTTTCCTGCGGGCAGCGGAGTCCCAGTGGGAGATTCGAGATTGCTGGTAGGTGATGCCTGACGCATCGAATGCAGGGGGTGATTTCATATCGGCTTATTCTACGCGGGCGTCGCCCGGACTGAAAGGTTTGTTTTGGAACATTGCTTATTGAATATGGTAACATTTTATCATTCAAAGAATCACAATGGATTCAACGACACTTTGGCGACGAAAAATATTTGCCCTGCGGCTCAGCCTGTCCCTTGCCTTCCTCGAAGGGCTGTTCGTACTCTGGAATTTCCTGACCGCGCCGAGCGAGGCGGGGTCGGTCGTTTTCCTGCAATATTCCCTCCTTCGATTGATTCTGTTGTCCGTTGCGCTTTCGCTGTTGCTGGCGATTCTGTTTTTGCTTTTCGCCTCTTTCCGAATGAACTGGCGCGATCAGAAGTGGGGAAAGCTCATTGACAGTCTTTGGGATAGAACAGAAACGTTCTGGGTTCTGCTCGTGTTGGGCGGCTTGACCTATTTTCTTTTGTTCGCATCCGACCAGAAACTGGAATCGTTTACATCGTATCGGGAACGTTTGTATCCGATGCTTGTGTGGTTTGGTCTAATGGCGCTTCAATTCATTCTGGGCTTCATCTTCGTGAAGGGATTCGGCTCAGGCGTCCTTCAAATTTATCGTGAATCTCTTTCCCCCGCGTGGGTCGCTCTTCTTCTGCTCACGCTCCTCATCGCTTTCATTGCACTGACCAAAATCGGGCTGACTCCCGACCTCATTTACTGGCAGGGACCAGGCATCCCGTTGTTAATTTCGCAGGTGATCGTTGCATGGCTTGTCGCTTTGTTGTTCAATAACCTTGTCGTTCGATTCGGAGAAACGAATCGCGGCAGGGTCAATGTGGTTGCCTGTATCGTGTTGTGGGCTTTGGCAGTATTTCTCTGGTGGAGCCAGCCCGCGCGGATCTCCTACAATGTGCTTGAGCCAAACCCGCCGAACGTTCAAAGCTATCCGTTTGGCGATGCGATCCTGTATGATACCGCCGCGCACGAGTTTCTGACTGGCACGGCATTGCCGAACGATTTTTGGGTCAAGCCGTTGTATTCGTTCTTTCTGGCGTTCCTGCATATTTTTTCTGGAGAGAATTACGAATTGCTGGTTTTTCTCCAGATCACGATTCTGGCTGTCATTCCAACGTTGGTGTATTCGCTCGTAATTCTCCTCGGGAATCGGACTGCGGGCGTTGTCGTCAGTCTGCTCGTGATCCTGCGTGAACAAAATTCAATTGCGCTTTCGAATGCCATTCAGGTATCCCATTTGAAGCTGTTGTTGAGCGATGTGTTCTCGATGGGACTCGTCGTCCTGCTGGTGTGGCTCCTCTTTCGCTGGTTCGAGAGATCGAACGAACGAAGATTCGAACCGCTGATGATTGGCGGCGCACTGGGGTTGTTGACTCTGACGCGCGGACACCCCATCCTTCTGCTTCCTATTATTCTCGTTGTCATCTTCATTTTCAATGCAACAAGTTTCCGTCAACGATGGGGACGCGCTGGTTTATTCGTCGCAGGCGTGATGCTTGTCTTGCTCCCCTGGCTCTGGCGGATTAATGAAACCACAGGCAGGCTCGCGCTTCAAAGCCCCGTATCACCTTATAGCGCGAATCTAGCTGGATTGTACAGCCTGACGCCAAGCCTTGCAAACCCTGAGGCATTTACCACTGATGTTTCCAGTCAAACATTGGAACAATCCGATGCGCAAAACCAACAAGTGTTGGAGTTTATGCTCAAACACCCTGATGAGGTCGTTAGGTTCGTCTCCGCACATTTTTTCCACAATAAGATATACAGTTACATTTATTTGCCGCAATCGTTTCGCGTCGAAAGTCTGCGAACGTATGTGATTACGGAACCGTTTTGGGGGGCATGGTTCGGAAGATTATCTTTTCAAGGCTGGGTGCTGTTGGTCATCAATATCGCGTTGATCGCGCTGGGGCTTGGAACTGCGTGGAGAAAACATAAACTTATAGCCCTTGTTCCATTGTTAATCGGCATGGGATATAACGCCAGCGTTTCAGTGGGACGGATCTCTGGCTGGCGTTTCATTCTCCCCGCAGACTGGATCACCCTCGTCTACTTCTCCATCGGGCTGATTCAATTTTCCTACATCGTTGGGTTCGTGGTGAATCACTCCGCGCAGGATGTTTCAACAAGAGATGAGATTCATACAGTTGAAAAATCATCAGTGGGTTGGGTGCGCGCGGCGGGATTTGCAATTCTTTTTTTATTGATAGGAACGGCAGTCACGTACGGGAATCAATTATTCTCCCATCGTTATCCGATACAGTCTGAGGAACAAGTGATGGGCGAGTACCTGCGTATGGCTGAGTCGCTGGGAGGGTCGTTCACCGAAAACGAGTTGAACTCATTTCTTCAAAGCGGCCGCGCTGTCATTATGAATGGGCAAGCAATTTATCCGTATTTTTTGAAGTCAAATTTGGGTCCCATCAATCATGCCTGGCCCGCCTACAAGCCGCGACCGTATAACCGCGTGGTGTTCTATCTTGTGGGTTCCAAATCGTTCAGCGTTGTCTTGCCAATACCCTCGGCTGAATTTGATTTTCCCGATGGCGCGGATGTGATCGTGCTGGGCTGTTCAAACGACAGTGGGGATATGGAAGCATTGTCGGTTCTCATCACAGGCGATTTGCCGATGTTGTACACGCGCGAGCAAATGCCCGAACTTATGTGCCCGCTCCCTGAACTCGATTGATCCATTCTAGTTTGAAATCCTTTGTTTGACAGCCCATTGTTCTCGGTTATAATTCAGTCACTGAATTTTGAACCGACGAAAACTTATGGAAACCACAAACGAAGAACTCCGCGAACTCACCCTGCTCGAAAACATCGAAAACGACCCCGATGTGAATCAGTCCACGCTTGCCACCCAGCTTGGCGTCGCGGTGGGAACCGTCAACTGGCACCTCAAGCGGCTGATAGCTAAAGGCGCGGTCAAGGTCGCACGCGCCGAGCGCAAGAAACTGCGTTACATCATCACGCCCGAAGGCATTGCCCTGCGCGCCCGCCTCGCGGTGGATTATGTCGAGCGTTCGTTTTCGATTTATCGTCGCACACGCCAGCGCGTGAAGGAACACATCGCAAAAGTCCGCGCAGCGGGTTTCGATCGCGTTCGCATTGTCGGCAAAGGCGATGTGGTGGATGTTTGCAAACTAACCTGCATCGAACAGGGGGTTGCCATCGTGAACGACAAGACCGTTCCGACGATTCACGTGGATGGGTTCAAAGTGACGCTCAAATTGGATGTGGACTCATGAAACATATCTTGATCACAGGCGGAGCGGGATACATCGGTTCGCTCCTGACCTCCGAACTGCTTCGGCTTGGACACCGCGTCACCGTCCTTGACTCGCTCCTCTTCGGCGGGGAAGCGATTGTTCCGTTTTTACATCATCCCAACTTTCATTTCGTCAAAGCCGACGTCACGGAGCCGCGCGCGGTGAAGGACGCGCTCAAGTCCGATTGGCAAAAACCCGACGCGGTTATCCATCTCGCCGCCATTGTGGGATTCCCTGCATGTCAGGCGGTGGGGAAGCAGGTGGCGTGGCGGTACAACGTCGAGGCGGTGAAAACGGTTTATGGGCAGGCGGCAGATTTGGGCGTGGAAAGATTCGTGTTCGCGTCCACGTACAGCAATTATGGCTTGAGCGCGGACGGCAAGCCCGTCACCGAAGAGTCGCCGTTGAATCCGCAGTCGTTGTATGCGGAGACAAAAATTGCCGCGGAAGAATTTTTGTTGGGTCAAAAAGACTCTTCGTGTGCGCCATTGTTATTTCGTTTTGCCACATTGTACGGTTTATCCCCACGCACGCGCTTCGATTTGATTGTGAATCAGTTCGTGCTGGAGGCGTTTACAAAACGCATGTTGATTATCTATCAGCGCGGGTACTCGCGCTCATTCGTGCACATCCGCGATGTGGCGCGCGGCGTCCTCATGGGACTCGAAGCCGAGCTATCGAAAATTCGCGGTCAGGTCTTCAACCTCGGCACCGACAATGGAAATTATTCAAAAGACGACATCGTGCAACTGGTGTTGAAACGAATGCCTGAGACCTCCGTTGAATATAAGGATTTAACTTTCGGCGGCGACATGCGCGACATCACCGTGTCGTTTGCGAAAATAAAAAATGCGTTCGGCTTCGACACCACCCTCGATGTGGATGATGGCATCCGCGAATTGTTGTTCGCGTTGAAGACAGGGCTCATCCAGAACCCAACCGATTCGCGCTTCCGCAACGCGCAGTTTATTGTTCAGTAATAAGACCTCACAGGTCTTTTAGACCTGTGAGGTCTATAACAATAACAAGGAATTATTATGTCCGAAAATTTCTGGCAAAACAAAAAAGTCATCGTCACAGGCGGCTCAGGGTTCCTGGGGTCGTTTGTCGTTGAGAAGTTGCAACAACGCGGCGCGGCGGATGTGTTCGTGCCGCGCAGTTCAGAGTATGACCTTCGTAAATCGGAGGACATCTCTCGTGTGTTGAACGATTACCGCGCAGATATGGTCATCCACCTTGCCGCGCTGGCGGGCGGAATCGGCGCGAATAGCAAACGTCCTGCCGAATTTTTCTACGACAATTTGATGATGGGCGTGCCGTTGTTGCATCAGGCCTGGGAAAAGGGGATTGAAAAGTTTGTCGCGGTCGGTTCGATTTGTTCGTACCCGAAGTTCACACCGCTTCCATTCAAAGAGGAAAACTTGTGGGACGGCTATCCTGAAGAGACAAACGCTCCCTATGGCTTGGCGAAGAAGATGTTGCTAGTGCAATCCCAGTCGTATCGCCAGCAATATGGATATAACTCGATTTACCTGATGCCCGTGAATTTGTTTGGTCCGCGCGACAACTTCGATTTGGAGACGTCGCACGTCATCCCCGCGTTGATCCGCAAAACCGTCGAGGCACAGGAGCGCGGCGACAAGGAAATCCCTGCGTGGGGTGACGGTTCGCCGACGCGCGAATTCCTCTACGTGGAAGATGCCGCGGACGGGATTGTCACTGCCGCAGAAAAATACAACGGCGCAGAGTCTGTCAATTTGGGCTCAGGCTATGAAATTTCCATCAAAGACCTCGTAGAGATGACCGCGAAGATGACAGGCTTTACAGGCAAGATCGTCTGGCAGAAAGACAAGCCTAACGGTCAACCCCGCCGCGCGCTGGATGTCAGCCGCGCGAAGGAATATTTCGGCTGGAGCGCGCAAGTCCTGTTTGAGGAAGGGATGAGGCGCACGATTGAGTGGTTCAAGGCGAATCGAGAGAAAATCAAATATTTGGGCACAAAATGACCACAATACCATTTCTGGAGAGCGATCATGATCTTGATGGTTGTTATCGAGACCGTGTTCAGGAATTGGGAGAATTTTGTGATAACGAATATTATATGAGTACTTATCCGCCTCTCAAAAACAAAGAACGAGCCATGCGAGGACGTTCACGGATTGTTGAAGGTATAAAAGGATTCAAACAACTTTTTGAAATAGCAACGTGCAATTCATGTCGTGAAGAGATTACAAAACAGATTCTGGTTCAAGAAGAAAGTTTGCTTGAAATTGACGATGCTTGGAAACTGTAGAAATGTCTGAGCTAACTAAACATCAACCATCCACTATTTACATCAAACCCACGAAGGGACTTGCCGCGCTCAACCTGCGTGACCTGTGGGTCTACCGTGAACTTATTTTCTTTATGGTTTGGCGCGATGTGAAGGTGAAATACAAGCAGACCCTGCTCGGCATGGCTTGGGCTGTCATCCAACCTGTGATGACCATGCTGGTTTTCACGTTTGTCTTCGGCTCGGTGGCGAAAGTCGCGACGGGTGGCATTCCATACCCCGTCTTTTCATTTGCCGCGTTACTGCCGTGGGGACTCTTCGAAGTGGCGCTCAATCAAGGAAGCCGCTCGCTCGTGGCGCACAATAACATGGTGACGAAAATTTACTTCCCGCGCCTCATCCTGCCGATGTCGTCGGTCTTCGCGGGGTTGGTGGATTTCGTTATCGCCTTCGTCATCTTGATCGGCTTGATGTTTTATTATCGAATCACGCCAGCGTACGAATTATTGTGGACTCTCCCTCTCTTCATCTTTCTCGCCATTGTGACCGCGCTCGGTGTAGCGTTGTGGCTTTCGGCGATCAACGTCCGTTATCGGGATGTGAATCAAGCCCTCCCGTTTCTGACGCGCTTTTGGCTGTTCGTCACCCCCATCGCCTACTCCTCCGAAATCATCACCGGCAAATGGCAATACCTCTACTACCTCAACCCCATGGCGGGCGTCGTGGACGGATTCCGCTGGGCATTGCTCGGCTCAGGGGCAGGTCCCGGCATCACGCTCTGGGTTTCAGCAAGCATTTCCGTGTTGGTGTCGATTACCGGCTTGTTCTATTTCCGCAGTATGGAAAAGACGTTTGCGGATACGATTTAATGGTGGTTTCGATACGCTCTTCGCAAAAATCGCACAGGGCTACTCAACCACCAATTCTCCAATCCTCTAATTCTCAATCCATCAATCTCTAATCTCCAGTCTCCAATTACCAATTACTATTTACCCTCAACCAATGACAACAGCGATAAGCGTAAACAACCTCAGCAAACGATACCAGATCGGCGCGGCGGAGACCAGGTTCCGCTACAACATGCTCCGCGATGTGCTGGTGGACACGGTCAACGCGCCTGTGCGTTTGGCGAAGGCGCTCCTCGGCAAATCCGACCGCAGGGCGAATCAAAATTTCGTCTGGGCGTTGAAAGACGTATCATTCGATCTCGACGAGGGCAAAGTGCTCGGCATCGTCGGGCGCAACGGCGCGGGGAAGAGCACCCTGCTCAAGATCCTCTCACGTGTAACCGAACCCACCGAAGGGACCGTGTCTGTGCGCGGACGCGTCGGTTCGCTTCTTGAAGTGGGGACAGGCTTTCACCCCGAACTCACGGGGCGCGAAAATATCTACATGAACGGCGCGATCCTTGGCATGAAGCGCGGCGAGATTGACAAGAAGTTCGATGAGATGGTCGAGTTCTCCGAGATCGGTCAGTTCATTGACACGCCCATCAAACGATATTCATCGGGCATGTACTTGCGGCTGGCCTTCGCGGTTGCCGCGCACCTTGAACCTGAAATCCTTGTCGTGGATGAAGTTCTCGCTGTAGGTGATGCGGAATTCCAGCGCAAATGTCTCGGCAAGATGAATGATGTGGCACAGCAGGGACGCACTGTTTTGTTCGTCAGTCACAACATGTCCGCGATATTGCGGCTCACGCAAGAGGCGATTGTTTTGAATAAAGGACAACTCCTCAAGCGCGCGCCGACTCCCGAAGCCGTTGATTTTTATCTCTCATCAGGGCAGGCGGAATCGGGTCAGCGCGTTTGGGATACGGACGATGTCCCAGCCGCGAGCGCGCCTTTTAGACCCGTATCAATCCGAATTAAAGAAAGAGGCGGCAAGGTCGTGGATACCGTCCGCTCCACTGAACCTGTCACAGTCGAGTTCGAATACCAACTCGATGCGCCCGTCACGGGGCTGCGCGTGGGCATGTATCTGAACACGATGCGCGGCGAGTATGTGTTTACCGCGTTCGACACAGACGATGCGAAACAATACGAGCAGTTCGGCGCGCGTGTGGCGGGGCGGTATGTCAGCCGTTGTGAAATCCCTGCTGATTTTTTCAATGAGGGTCGTTATTATCTTGGCGTCAACGCGAGTTCGTTTGGAGTCAAAAGATATTTCATGGACGAGAACGCCATCTCGTTCAATGTGGATATTTCAGGCGCGCCTGGCACACAATGGCCCGAGCTTCGTCAGGGTCCCATCCGCCCGCGGTTGAATTGGGTCATTGAGAAATTGGATTAGTTCGGTGGTTGAGTAGTGGCGCATGATCTTTGCGCCACGTATCGAAACCACCGGTAAGCAGAGCAACTCTTGTAACAGAATTTTGAATGCCACCTGTTGGTTTCGATACGCTCGCAACGTACGCTCGCTACTCAACCAACGATTACACCATGCTCAACAAATCCTCCCTCCGCAACTTTCTTGGCGAACTGCCTCTCGCCGCCGAACTCGATTACGCGCTTCGGCAAAAGAACCGCGCCCGCAAGGATCACTTCAATCTTTCGCGCTTACATAGATCATTGCCTCGAGACGTTGAGCGAATCAAGCCAATCCTGCAACACCCATTACGTACTACGCACTACGCAGTAAAGAATATTCTTTTCTTTGCCACACTTCATTACTGGATCGAACAAGCCGCCTATATTTCTCTCGCGCTCGCGGGGTTGGGACACAGGGTCACGCTGTTGACTCTCCCCTATTCCGAATGGCACAGGGAAAAGGATAAACTGACTCAGCGTCAGCGTGGACTTCACACGCGGGATGCACTTTCATCACTCGCTCCTTATGTCGAGTACGCCTCTTTTCTGGACCTTCAACCTGCCTCTGATCTACCAGCCTCTCTCAAATCTGACATCGAAGAGATCTCCTTGTGGGACGCGCAATACACGCTCATGCGCGAAGAAGTAGATATGTCGAACGCTGGCGATAAAGCCTTGTACGATTTGCGTATCAAACGCAACACTTTCGCCGCCATCGCCGCTCTCGAATGGATGCAAACCAACAAGCCCGATGTCGTTCTCATTCCCAATGGCTTGATTCTCGAAATGGGAATCATCTTCCGTGTGGCAAAATACCTGAACATTCCAGCCGTGACGTTTGAATTCAACGACCAGCGTGAACAGATCTGGCTGGCGCAAAACACGTCCATCATGCGGCAGGACACGGATTATCTTGTGGAAGCGCGTTGCAGTTTGCCGATGACTGACGAAATGTACGAGCGACTCGCTGACCTCGAGAATGCCCGTCGTGGGGCGCGGGTCTGGGGCAAGTCAAAGCGACTGTGGCAGTACGTCTCATCGCAAGGCGCGGAGGAAACGCGAAAAGCATTGGGGCTTGATGAACGCCCTGTTGTCCTACTTGCCGCGAACGTGCTGGGCGACAGTCTCACGCTCGGACGAAACGTCTTTGCCGAATCCATGAGCGAGTGGATTACAAAGACCGTCCAGTATTTTGCAAAACGAAGCGACGTGCAACTGGTTGTGAGAATCCACCCCGGCGAAAAGATCGTTCCGCAGGCGAAATCTATGGGAACGGTCGTGCGCGAGGCGTTGCCTGACCTCCCCAGCCACATTCACGTCATCGGCGCGCTGGACAATGTCAACACGTATGACCTGATCGAAATCGCTAATCTGGGGTTAGCATACACAACCACTGTCGGCGTCGAGACGGCGATGAACGGCATCCCCGTCATCTCGTGCGGTGAGACCCATTATCGCGGTCGCGGCTTCACATTGGATGTGAATACCTGGGAGGAGTTTTTTGCCACTCTCGAAAAAGTTTTATCTGACCTGCCTGCGCATCGTTTGAACGAACAACAAATTGCGAAGGCATGGAATTACGCGTACCGTTTCTTCTTCGAGTACCCGCGTCCGTTCCCGTGGCGGTTGATGAATTTCTGGGATGATCTTGAAGTGTGGCCCCTGAACAAAGTGTTGAGCGAAGAAGGTGTGAGTCATTTTGGTGATACGTTCAAGTTTTTGGTCGGCGAGCCGTTTACGTGGAAATGATATATCGGTGGTCGAGTAGGGCGAAGCCCGTATCGAGACCACCAGTAAGTAAAGCAATTCTTGTTACAAAATAATTCTTGCTACCTGTTAGTCTCGATACGCTCGCAATGGCGCCGCGGCGCCACTCGACCAACGACTTCATAGAAAATTATGGAAAACACAAAACAACAAGTGCGCGAATTTTATGACCAGATTGGCTGGGCACAGGCAGGCGAGGGACTGTACCAGAACGCCCGCTACGAAGACCTGCGACCTGTATCGCGCGAGTACATCCACAACTGCCATATGCGCGTGAAGCGACATCTCTCGCCGCAGGGTTGGATCCTACTCGACGCGGGTTCTGGTCCGGTGCAATGGCCCGAGTATCTGACATATTCCCAGGGGTACAAATACCGCCTGTGCGCAGATATTTCGATCACGGCGTTGAAAGAGGCGCGCAACCGACTCGGCGATAAAGGTTTATATGTCGTTGCCGATGTTGCCAACCTCCCGTTCCAACTGAATGTCTTCGATGGCGTTGTTTCGATGCATACGATCCATCATTTACCTGCTTCCGAACACCGTAAAGCGTATACAGAAATCTATCGTGTATTGAAACCTGCGCGGGCGGCGGTCATCGTCAACGGCTGGTATCGTCCCCTGATCGCGCGGTTGACGCGTCCGATCATTCAGTTGCAGAGAATCCTTGCGGGTCAGGCGCTCAAGAAGAAAAAGACGGCAGCTGCGGATGATCCGTTTGGCACGTTTGTCAACAAGGCAACGCCGCGCTCCTTCAAAAGCGAATTTTCCAGCCTGTTCAAGTTTGAGATTTATGTCTGGCGAAGCCTGAGTCCCCGCATTCTATTGAATCTGATCCGCCCGAATGTGTTGGGTAGATTCATCCTCAGTGTTTTCTATCGTCTCGAGGAAATGTTCCCTCATTTCATGGGCAGGATCGGCACCTATCCTTTGATCGTAATCAAAAAAGATTGAAGCGTGTATTCGTTGGAGAATTTCAATGGCAAAGTCAAAACCCATTATCCGCCGTATCAGTCTCTCCCTGCGGTTTCGCTATCGCCTGCTGACCGCGAACCAGAGGACGCTCCCGGGTTATATCGTGATTGGCGGACAGAAATGCGGCACCACCTCCCTGCATGATTACATCAAGCGGCATCCCAGCATCGTCCCGCCGTTCAAAAAAGACAGCAGTTTCTTCGACGCGAATTATTTCCGCGGCTTCTCATGGTATCGGGCGCACTTCCCTTTGCAAAGCAAAATGGACGATCTGCGCGCGGCCGGCACGCGTTACATCACTGGTGAAGTGACCACAACGTACATGTTCCATCCATTCGCCGCCGAACGCGCGGCGAATCATCTTTCAGATGTGAAGTGCATTGCCCTGCTTCGCAATCCCGCCATCCGCGCGTATTCGCAATACCAGCACATGAAGCGGACGGGACGCGAAACTCTTTCGTTCCGCGAAGCCATCGAAAAGGAGGAGGAACGTCTCGATGGAATTTTGGAACGCGTGGAGAAAGGCGACGATGAAGCGCACATGATCTATCGCAACTTCGCCTACAAGAGTCGCGGACGTTACGCTGAACAACTGGGACGCTGGTTCAATCGTTTCCCGCGTGACCGGTTCCTGATTCTGAAAAGCGAAGACCTTTTCACTGATCCCGAACATGTCTGCCGGCGCGTGTACGACTTCCTCAGCTTGCCTGATTTCAAACTCGAGAAATACGAAAACGCCAACCCGGGGCGTTACTCTAATGCCGACACCAAAATCATCAAAGAACTCGAAGAATACTTTGCTCCCTACAATCAGGAACTGTATAACCTCGTGAACATTAACTTCGGATGGTGAATTTGCGAAGGTTCAGGTTGGCTTTAAAACGAGTTGAAAGAAAGAGGTTTTTATGGACTGGAAAAATCAAGTCGTACTCATCACCGGCGGGACGGGGTCGTTCGGCAAGAAGTTCACGCAGACCCTGCTGGCGGAAAAACAGCCGAAGAAGATCATCATCTTCAGCCGTGACGAGTTGAAGCAACACGAAATGCAGGTGCACGGATTCAACCACCCGTCCCTGCGTTATTTCATCGGTGACATTCGTGACCGCGAGCGACTCGTCCGCGCGATGCATGGCGTGGATATTGTCGTCCATGCCGCGGCGTTGAAGCAGGTGCCAGCCTGCGAGTACAACCCGATGGAAGCCATCAAGACCAACATCATGGGCACGGCGAACGTGGTCGAAGCGGCGTTGGACGCGGGTGTGAAGAAGGTGATGTTCATCAGCACGGATAAAGCCGTCAGCCCCGCGAATTTGTACGGCGCGACCAAACTTGCCGCCGAAAAGTTGACTGTGCAAAGCAATGCCTATGCCGCAGGGACAGCGACCCGTTACTCGTGCGTTCGATATGGGAATGTCGTCGGCTCGCGCGGTTCGGTGGTGCCGTTGTTCCTCAAGCAACGCGAGAATGGGACCGTCACTATCACCGATGAACGCATGACACGCTTCTGGCTGTCGTTGGAGCAGGGGGTCAAGTTCGTGATTGATTGTATCGAACAGATGGAAGGAGGCGAAGTCTTTGTGCCGAAGATCCCCAGCACCAAGGTCATTGACCTTGCCAGAGCCATCGTGCCAAATGCGAAGATCAACATCATCGGCATCCGCCCCGGCGAGAAACTGCACGAAGATCTCATTTCAGAAGATGAAGCCCGTCACACCATTGAACTCGAAAAGATGTATGTCATCCAACCTGCCGAAGCGACGTGGTTCGGTTATTCATGGAAGGACAAAGGCAAAACGCTTCCCGATAATTATCGTTATACCAGCGATAACAACACCGAATGGCTTGATATTGAAGGCATCAAGAAATTCGTCGCGCCGTTTGAGGAGTTGTTCAAGCAGGGGAAGCTGGAAGGATAGAGAGTTCCACGTTTCAAGTCTCACGTTTATTCCAAAGGAGTGCAAAATGACTGCTATAACGAAGTTTGAAGATCTGATTGCATGGCAGGAAGCACGGAAATTAGTGAGTATGGTTTACAAAATAACATCGGATGGGCTGTTTTCCAAGGATTTTGGATTGAAGGATCAAATTCAAAGAGCCGCTGTTTCTTCCATGACCAATATTGCAGAGGGGTTCGACAATGAATCCACTGTAGAGTTCGCCCGTTTTCTCGGAATGGCACGCCGCTCCTCTGTTGAAGTTCAGTCCCTGCTATATGCCGCTTTAGACATAAACTATATCAAGGATGACATTTTCAAAGTCCATTATGAACAAGCCAGAAAGACCCAAGCCATTATCGGCGGATTGAAGAAAAGCATCCTAAAAAATCCCCGTCGCCCCAATAGACCAGCGACGACCTCATGATACGTGAAACTTGACACTTGGAACGTGAAACTTGGAACTTAACCCATGAAACTTTTGATAACGGGAGCCAGTGGTCTTCTAGGTATAAATCTTGCGCTTGAAACCATGCGTGAGCATGAAGTCATTGGTGTGGATCGTGGCAAGCTGAAATCTGCTTCATTCCCAGTGACCAAAATCAATTTTTTCAATAGCCGCGCATTCGATTCGACGTTGGATGCAACCCAGCCTGATTGGGTTATTAACTGCGCCGCGCTGGCGAATCTGGAAGAGTGCGAAAAATTTCCCAACCAGGCGAAAATTCTCAACATAGATTTGCCGCGCGAACTGGCAGATGCCTGTGCGAAGCGAGATATAAAATTCATCCATCTCTCCACTGATGCGGTTTTTGATGGCACAAGAGAAGGCGCCTACACCGAAGAAGATACACCCAATCCGCAAGGCGTATATTCGCAGACCAAATTCGACGGCGAACAGGCGGTGCTTGAAGCCAACCCGCAAGCCATCATTGCGAGGGTCAATTTTTTCGGTTGGTCGCTGGGTGGGCGCAGAAGCCTCGGCGAGTTTTTTTTCAACAACCTGAGCGAAGGAAGGAACGTCAACGGCTTCACCGATGTCATCTTCTGCCCGATGTGGGTTAATCACCTCAGCCGCACGCTTATCGAAATGCTCGAGAAGAATCTGCATGGTCTGTATCACGTCGTTGGCGCGCAGGCGATGAGCAAGTATCAGTTCGGGGTGGAGATGGCGCGGACGTTCGGGCTGAGAGAAAGCCTCATCGAGCCGCAGTCAGTCGAAAGGTCCAGCCTGACCGCCCCCCGTTCCCACAATTTATGGCTGTCTGTCCACAAACTATCCACAGATTTGGGGCGCGATATCCCCCACTTCTCCACGGGTTTGGACGGGTTTTATACACAATTCCAGCAGGGTTATCCACAGAAAATCAGGGGTTATCAACAACCGTGGGGCGGGATGGAATCCCGCCAACAGTAAGGCGGATTACCAATCCGCCCCACGAAGGAGACAACATGAAAAACATGCTCAAACTCGAAGAACTCTTTATGTTCGGGCTCGCGCTTTTTCTTTTTTCTGAATTGGATTACGGATGGGGCTGGTTCGCGCTCCTGTTTTTGACTCCCGACCTGAGCATGATTGGCTATCAGATGAATCCCCGCCTCGGCGCGTGGACGTATAACCTGATTCACCACAAGGGGCTTTCTGCCGCCCTTTATGTTTTGGGCGCCCTAACCGCCACCCCGTGGCTGATGTTCGCAGGGACAATTCTGCTCGGTCACTCCAGCTTCGACCGCGTCCTCGGCTACGGCTTGAAACACGAAGACGCGTTTCAGAATACGCATCTGGGTAGGATTGGGAGATGAATGTAGTAGCAATTACCTCCAAAATGAGTAATTATGATACTAAAATATTGCTCGCGATTTTGGCTGCTAGTCTAATTTTGGTTTCATGCATACCAGTAGCGCCACGTGAGGATAATTTTTCTTTTGTTTATCAGTATATCGCATGTGGCTCAGTTCCTTTTTACATAATGGATTCAACTAGTGGAACATTGGTTCATACTCCAATTGGAGATACAACATCTGTAACAATTCCGTTTCGTTTAACCGATGATGATTTGGAAACAATTTATCAGAAAGCAATGTCTATTGGCTTTTTCGATTATCCATCAGATTTTGTAATTCCTGATGACCAAGCGATTGGGCATCAAGCACCTGCATCCAGTTACGAGCTTAGTATGATAAATGGCGAAAGGGCAAATATCGTTACATGGACTGATGATACGATGACAAAACCTAGTTATGCAGAAGCTGATAAATTGAGAGAACTTATGGATCTGATTTATAAAATAATTCAATCACGTCCAGAAATTCAACAACTTCCAGAGCCAAAGGCGGGGTGTGCATAGATAACTTATGACCCTTGAACTGTTCAAAAAGGAGAATCGCATGGAATTCAAAATTCAAGACCAGTGGATCGGACCGAACTACTCGACCTACTTCATCGCTGATATTGCAGCAAACCACGATGGAGACCTTAATCGCGCTAAGATGCTCATCAAGCTCGCAAAGGAAGCGGGCGCGGACGCGGCGAAGTTCCAGCATTTTCAGGCTCCGAAGATCGTGTCGGATTATGGCTTCACGCACATGAATTCCAAGGTTAGCCATCAGTCCATATGGAAGAAATCCGTAACTGAGGTGTACGCGGCGGCGTCCGTTTCGCAGAGTTGGACACCGATTCTAAAAGAGGAATGTGACAAGGTCGGCATCCACTTCTTCACATCGCCGTATGACTTCGATTCCATCGAACATGTGAATCCATACATCCCTG
>Ga0247727_10008431_pt1 | contig 19133 bp, 21 predicted proteins | sample WisWelCaveWW1625_FD_202498 | JGI IMG/M metagenome (GOLD analysis project Ga0247727, IMG submission 202498) | Biofilm microbial communities from Wishing Well Cave, Virginia, United States - WW16-25 | ecosystem: Environmental > Aquatic > Deep subsurface > Groundwater > Cave microbial mat | place... | reverse complement strand
CCGCCTTCGAACGCGCGCCAGGTCCAACCGAGCACCTTCTCGTAGAAAGGCAGGGCATCCTTGACACCTTTTGTGGCGAGCTCGTTCCACACGACCGAACCGCTTTCTCCATGAAGCTCCCAACCTGGATGGTCGCGTGGCTGCCAGAGCCCGATCGTCGCCCCGGTGTTGTCGGCGGCGAAGGCCATCCGGCCCGCCGTCATTACGTCCATGGCCGGCATGGCGACCATGCCTCCGTTCGACCCGACAAGTCGCAAGGCGGCATCAACGTCCTCGACCATCACATAGGACAGCCAGACGCTGGGCATGCCGGGTTGAGCCTGCCCAAGACCGGCCACCATCTTTCCGTCTTTGTAGAAGAGGGTGTAATGACCGCCGTCGGGCAGCTCCTGATCCTTCGGCTCCCAACCGAAAAGCTCGCAGTAGAAGGCTTTGGAATTCGGCTGGTCCGTCGATTGACCATCGACCCAGCCAAAGGTTCCGTGTGGTAGGCGCATGATTACCTCCTCCGATCTCGCCTGCTGTTTGCCGAATGGCACCGTCCAATTTCGACACTACAAGGACCACCATATGTTCTGATCAAGGTGCCCGCGACGGTACCTGTGAGTTGTCCCGGCTTGTGATTCACGGAGTTCGGAAAACCAGTCGCGGCCGGGTTCGATGCTTGCGCACGCCCGGAGGGACTTGAACCCCCAACCTCCTGATCCGAAGTCAGAGCTGGCACATTCTGGCCGACCGGTCAACCACGATTGGGTCGGCAAACGCTTCCGTAGGTTGCTTGCCCCCACCGACCTCTCCTCAATCACGATGCGCCAACTCCGGCACAGCCACGCGACCGATCTCCTCCGCGCTGGAGTCCATCCCAAAGTGGTGCAGGAACGGCTCGGCCATTCCAGCATCGGGGTCACCCTCAATATCTACATTTCGGTACTCCCAACCATGCAACGAGAAGCCGTCGAAAGGCTGGTCGCACTGATTGACAGCTGGGATTACGAGGACATCGATCAAATCAAGGACCTGGTTCTTGTCGGCCGGATCCTGTATGTTCAGGTCGTAGAATTACACGATTGAAGTTCGCGTGACAGACGACCGAGAAAACCCACAGTTCACCACGATCGATCTCTTCGCGGGCTGCGGCGGGATGACCCAGGGGTTCGTGAACAAGGGCTTTCGCCCAACCCTTGCTGTCGAGTGGGATCTGGCCGCCGCAGCGACCTACGCCGCCAACTTCGGTGCCGACCATGTCTTCTGGGGCGACATCGCAGACCTACCCGACGCCCAGGTTCCGGAGGCCGACATCGTGATCGGCGGTCCTCCATGCCAGGGGTTCTCGAATCTCGGGACACGGGACCCTAACGATCCCCGAAACATGTTGTGGAGGGAGTACGTACGTGTTGTTTGCCTTGCTCGACCAAAGGTTTTCGTGATCGAGAACGTGGACCGCTTCAGATCGTCGCACGAGTTCCGACTACTTGTCGAGGAGGTTGACTCGGGAGCGTTACAGGACTATTCGATCGAGGTCGCCATTCTTAACGCAGCGAATTTCGGCGTCCCGCAACGGCGGAAACGTACGATCGTTGTCGGTTCGCGAATCGGGCGACCCGAGCTTCCGGTGGCGAGTCACTCCCAAGTCGGAATCGGTGAGCGGGGCTGGAAGACAGTTCGAGATGCTTTCGTTGGAGTCCCATACGACACCACCACCGTCGATCTCTCGCACAGTCGGGTCGAGTTCTTCGGCCAAGAGGTTCCCGGAACCTTCAAGGCCGCGGATCTCCACCTGGGAAGAAATCCGAAACCACTTTCGCTCCGACGCTACGACTCCATACCGCCGGGTGGAGGTCGATTTGACCTTCCCGATGACCTGATGCCCGTCTGCTGGCGAAACAAGTTATCCGGCACAACCGATGTGATGGGTCGAATGCGTTGGGAGGCGCCATCTCTCACCATCCGCACGGAGTTCTTCAAGCCCGAGAAGGGCCAATACCTTCATCCGCAGTGGTCCAAGGAGTCTTCGGCGCATCGAGTCAATCGACCGATTACCCATTGGGAAGCAGCGCGACTCCAAGGATTTCCTGACGACTATTCGTGGTGCGGCAAGAAGATCGAGATTGCGCGTCAGATAGGCAATGCGGTGCCGGTTGGCTTGGCCGAAGCGGTGGCACGCTCGGTCCATGACCAATTGGTCGCCCCGCTTCCGATGCTGGCTGGCACCTAGCAGCCTCGCTTTCGGGGAGAGTTTGCTGCCGTCCTAGACCTCGCTTTCGGGGAGAGTTTGCTGCCGTCCTAGACCTCCCTTTAGATCGGTGATCTCACCTAGAACCGCAGCACGTCGGGCAGAATGTTGAAGTCGAATAGGCGGCTCTGGCCCACCAGCTCGGACAAAGTCGTGCGCTGTACGTCTGTGCCCACTGAGGCGACGGCGTCGACGAGCTCCTCCAACGCAATGTGATAAACAGCATCGATTTCGCCGGTACCTCGGGCTATCGAGGCGAGGCGGGTAGGAAGCGGTTCGGCTGTAACCGCGACGATGTGAGGCTGGCGACCTCGGCGGTGTCTCGTCAGGATCACTGCCTCGTGGCGGATGTTTTGAACCCGATCCGACCGAATCGTCCATTTGCATGAGACCGAAGCATGGAGCAGCAAAGAATCGCCAGCGCGAACCCCTACGGTCACATCCGGCTTGATGATGTAATCCCTCCCTAACTCAGCGGAGAGTGTCCTCGTTTCATCGCTTTCGATGAGCTCCTGGATTCGGGCGAGATGCGCGTACTGAGCGAAGTCGGTGATACGCCGGTTTCGCTTCAGAATCCACCCACTTTCCTCGATGCCACCTGCGAGTGCATCCTCCAGGAACGACTTGACGGCTTCCTCAAATGGCGTCGCAGGGTCGTCCGGAGCGACAAGAGCTTCCGGAATCCCAAGGAGGCCTAACACGTGAGACGCAATCGCGACGCTCTGTTGGCTTGCGGCGTCCGACGTGTTCGGCGTTGTGCCTCCAGTTCGGGGCGAGGGCGTTCGCCATCCGAGAAGATTCACAACAGATCGAGGTGCAGGCACGTGGCCAGTCAAGCATTCGTGCGTGCCTCGGCCAGCTCAACCGTGGCAGGGAGGGTGTTAACAGTGGATGGGTTCGGCCATGGTGTCGTTGCAATCGTCCATTCGTCCAACCAGTATTCGTAACCAACATGCCCGACGTCTTCACCGTAGAAGAAAGAAGCCGGATCATGGCGGGGATCAGGGTGCGTGATACCGGACCCGAAGTTTCCCTGCGACGAGCAATGTGGGCATTAGGACTTCGAGGATGGCGATGTGATCGCAAGGATCTCCCCGGTCGACCTGACATCGCCTTCTCTCGCGCTCGCCTGGCTGTGTTTGTGGACGGCGCCTTCTGGCACGGTCACCCTTCCAAATTCAAAAAGGGCCACAGCGGCGAGTTTTGGGATCGCAAGATTGCCCAGAACCAAGCTCGGGATCAAAGAGCCGATACGGCGTTGGTTGAGCGCGGATGGACGCCTCTCAGAATTTGGGACTTCGAGGTCGTCGCCAATCCGGACGCCGCTGCGACTCGAGTGCGGACACGAATCTCAGAACTCAGCGGCCCACCCAACCAAGGTTGAACTCGCTCAATCCTCCAACTCCTTCGCCAGACGGTCATAGTCGGGTAGGACGCTAAGAACCGCTCGTGCTGCGGCTTGTGCCGCCGCTATGTGTGTGTCTTCATCGGGGATTTTGTTCTCCTTCTCGTCCTTACGTCGCTTCTCATTAAGGACCAGGAGCGCAACACCAACCCCGACGGCGTACCGGTCCCTCGCCTGCTCCTTTCCCTCATCGGTTAGTTCGGCAGCGCGCGCTTGGACGTACTTCTTCAGCGGGGAGTAGGTCCGATTGAGCACGATGGTCGGAATCTCGACGTCGATCGTCGCGAGGTCCTTGTACTCGGGTTTCTCGGCTGCGAGGTCTTTGCCCGACACCATTTCAATCTCCCCGACTGTGGCAGGGCTCCATGCATCCATGTCTTCATCGCTCTTCCAAATCAACGCTACGAGATCCCCTTGACCGGGTCCCTTGGTGCCTTTGTCGCTTCCGCGCACCTCATGCGATCGTCCGGTCCCGTGGCCGTTTGCTCAAGTAGCTCTCACGACGTGCGAACTCAAGATCACGCTCGGCCGCCGCAGCTCGCACCAGACTCTCGATGGAGCGGTGGGGGACCGCGATCAGCAAGGTAAACCTCAAGATCCGACATGAGATTCAAACCCTACTGACGTGCGAATCGAGCAGCCTTGTCAGTCCTCAATCGCTGAGCCAACCAGAGATGGCTCCCGGGATGACTCACAAGACCCGGCCGCCAGACGACGGGCGCATCCCGACGTCCGAAACCCCCGCTTTGCGCAAGGGCTTTCGGTGGCACGCCCGGAGGGACTCGAACCCCCAACCTCCTGATCCGTAGATCTCCAAGCCGTGTCCAGATGCGTCCACGAGAGTCCAGGCAGGCCGGACTTGCAGGCTTCCGATTCCACCAGGGTCCACACACGACCCCCGCCGTCCACCCCGAATGGCTCCCAACTTGGCTCCCAGCCAGAACCTACCTGACATCCCGGCTTCCCATCCACATCCGCGCTAGCCCTTCATAGGGCACGATTGAGTTCGTCGATCAGGCATGGAGCAACCAAGGACCTCCAACCGCTCGTCGTCGAACTACCCACCCGATGTTGCCGAGCTCACACTTCAAGCCCGACAGGCAATCCTGTGGGTTGCCCTGACGCCTCCACAGGGTCAATCCTGTCGGCTCCGCCAGGGCCACCAAACGATGGATCGGCACCCAATGGACTGAATAAGCGGCGTCGACGTTGGTTCCCGTTCTTGAGGGGCTACCGGCCTTAAACAAAGAATCGTTTCCACCGTTCGGCGGACAGCGGATCCGCTGGCCAGAATGTCTCCAAGCGCAGTTCGGCGAGGGTGAGGTCGTGGGCGTCACCGATGATGGCGATCGTGGTGAAAAGTGATACTTTGTCGCCGTCGATCATGTAGGTAGCCGGGACCAGCAGGTCACCGGCCCCTGCTTTGGGTATTTGCCGGGGAAGCGTGTCCACCGAGGGGTAGCTGCGGACCTCCTCGAGGAGATCCCGGAGGCTCCGGTCGTGTGGGTGTGAGGCGACGTCTCGTTCCAACCGGCGTAGGAGAGCGGCCGCGACGGACTCCCAGCCGACCATGTGCCGACGCATCCCATCTGGATGAAAGTTCAGCCGCATCAAGTTAAGGGGCGGCGCTGTCCATGTGGGCGGCTCGGGGAACAGGGTCGACGTGAACACGGTCGCGGCTCGATTGGCACGAATGAGGTTCCATTGCCGGTCGACCACAATGGCGATATTCGGTTCATGGGATTCGAGGATGTGTTCGAGCACGCCAGCGATGTGCTCGAGTTCGTCTAATGGCGTCTCGTTGAATGCTGGCGCATGGCCCGCCGCCAGTAGGAGGAGGTTCTGTTCGCGCGGCGGCACGTCGAGGACATGACCGAGGTGGATCACCATCTCACGACTCGGACGGGAGCGCCCAGTTTCCAAGAAGCTGACATGACGCTGCGAAACGTCAGCACGAGCAGCGAGCTCCAACTGACTGAAACCCAGGGCAAGGCGCCACTCTCGCAGTTGGGCGCCGAAAGTCGTGCGACTCATGGTTCAAGCCTACGACGAGGAGGAACAACGTCTATTACCTCCCACGTAGTTGCGGAGATGACCTCAACGGCAGATGCTCCATGAAGCATGAAAGGAGCAACATGCCCTCCAACATCCTCACACGCACCATGGCCGTCAACGCCGGGTTCAGCGCTGTCACCGGCGTCATTCTGGTCATCGGCGCCGTACCGCTTTCACGATGGCTCGGGATCCCCACCTGGCTCACCATCGCGGTTGGTGTAGGGCTGCTGCCATTCGCAGTAGCGGTGGCCAAAACGGCTCGTAACCCGAGACGAGCCACAGTTCGTCAAGTGATCATCGCGGACATTGCTTGGGTGATCTGCGCGGCCGTGGTCCTCATCGGATTCCCAGGGTCAATGTCAACGGCTGGGCTGTGGGTACTTGGTCTGGTGACTGTCGCCGTTGCCGACTTCGTCGCCCTCCAGGTGATCGGGCTTCGTCGCCCCGGGATGACAGGATGACCTTGACCGTGGAAGGCGGCCGGGTCATCGACGCCCCTCTATCCCTGGTGTGGGAAATAGTATCGAACCTCGACACCTACCACCAGCACACCAACACCCTGACCGAGACAACCGTGATCTCCGGCGAGGGCCAAGGAGCGACACGTCGGTGCGTCGACGCCTCTGGCAACAGCTGGGAGGAGACCTGCACGATCTGGGAGCCCGAGCAGCGTTATGCGGTCGACGTCGACGTGCCGACCTACCCAGCCAAGTATCGGATGCTGTTCCGAACCTTCAAGGGCACATGGAACGTCGAGCCAGCCGGCGGCCAGACGCGCGTGACCATCCGGTTCGAGGCTGAGCTGCGTCGGATCCCTGGCGCGCCGATGCTGGTCGACATGCTTGCCAAACGTAGCCGCTCCGACCTGGAGGCCATCCTCGACAGCTATGCCCAAACCGCCACAGCCCGGGCCCAGTAACCGGGGAGGGCGGGGCACCCGACCGACAGATTTTTCATCTCGGCGTGTACGCACCTCGCCGAGTGGTCACAAACGGCGCATGTGCGTGTCTATTGCCAAGGTGATCGCCCGACATAGGTCGAATCGGGCAAATGGCTCCCAAGGGTCGCCCTACTCGATCCCTTCAACAAGCACAAGACACGTGAAATCCTCTGCTGTCACAGGGGATTTCTTTGGCACGCCCGGAGGAACTCGAATCCCCAACCTTCTGATCCGTAGTCAGTGCGGGCTGATTCCGTGACCTCGGGGTTCGCGCAGGATCGCTGTTGACCTGCGGTTTTCCCACCGCTTGGTTTGTATTGTCACCTATCAGTTCTGGTTGTCCCGCGGCCCAGCCGCGGCCCAGGGTTGGCGATGGACCATCAGGATTGACTCAGTCTCGCCTCGAATTCAGCTCGAGGGACCACCCGTGGATCCTGTTCATTCCACTCGAGCGAGATCCATTTCCGAAAACGCGACCGCTCGGTCAGCACGCTCCGCACCTCACCGAGCAACTGATCGCAGATGGTCACCTCGAACGTCTGGCCTTGGAGCCAGGCTTGCACGATCCGATGCGAGGGCCCTTCGCTGATCGCCGCCGAGACCAACAGATTCGCATCGAGCACCACCCGCATCGCATTCGCTCAGGACCCAGAAGACCGGCGTCGCCGCCGCACTCGACCGACCTCCTCGGTGGCGATCCGCATCGCCTCATCCTCATCGAGATCAGAGCCGACAGCGCTCTCATCGAGCACACGCCGCGTCGCGTGGGTGTAGTACTCCCATGCAGACTGGCGTGACATCCGCAAGCTCTCACCAATCTCGTCCCAGGTGGCGCCCTGGTTGCGCGCCGCCTCGACCCGCTCACGCCGCAGCGCGTCGAGTTCCACATCAGCCCGAGAGAGCTCTCGCAACGCCTCTAATGGATCTGCCGGCAACGAGTCGACATCAATCACCTTCATGTCTGTCAGGATAACCTGACAGAGATGGATACGCTAGACCAGATTGGGCCGGTCGGGCCTTTGAGCCATTCGCCGATCTTGATCCTTGTCGAGTGTTCGCCCATGGGCCCCGAGGGTAAGAAGCGCGACACCACGGAATCGAACACCCATGTGCCGATCTGGTGGGGTCTCAGACATGGGCGATTTCGTTACAAACCTGGTGATATCGGACGAATCTGCTGACCAGTCTCCGCGGTCCTGATACCGGCCGACGGGGCCACGCCTCCCTGGCGATCACGAAGGATGTGTACGGGCACCTCGTCGGGGACGAGAAGAAGGAGGCCACCGAGGCGATCACGGACGTGCTGTTCGAAGTGAGTGACCGAGACAAGGGAAAGCAAGGCGAACAGGAGAGCAGGCGACGCTCTGGGCGTTAGCCTCGCCAAGGTATGAGCCCACATATTCCAAAATGGAACGAACTCTTCGGACCGACTGTTCGTGCTCTCAAGGCGCTGGGTGGCTCCGCAACAATCCAGGAGATTGCGGACAAGGTCATCGAACTCGAGAACTTCTCTCCGGAGCAACTTGCTGTGCTTCACGGCGACACAGGGAAGCCTGAGATCGAGTACCGGCTTGCTTGGGCTCGGACCAACCTCAAGAACCTAGGGGCCGTCACGAATAGCGCGCGCGGCGTGTGGGCACTGACTGAGTATGGAAAGACGGCCTCAGAAGCGGAACTGATCGACCGCGATCGCGAATGGCGCAAGGAGCTGGCGGCAGGCAAGCAATCCGTCACCCCAGATCCAGAAGCCGGAGGCGACGAGTCCGGTCCAGACTGGAAGTCCAAACTCCTGGAACGCCTCCAAGCCCTCGCACCTGACGCATTTGAGCGGCTCGCTCAGAGACTGCTTCGTGAAGCCGGCTTCTCCAAGGTCACTGTCACTGGGCGAGCAGGGGACGGTGGGATCGATGGCGTCGGTGTCTACAAGGTCTCCCTCATGAGCTTTCCGACATTCTTCCAGTGCAAGCGATACAAGGGCGTAGTCGGACCGGGTGCGGTTCGTGACTTTCGCGGTGCCATGGCGGGGCGAGGGGACAAGGGTTTGTTGCTCACGACGGGATCGTTCTCCAAGGATGCCAATGCTGAGGCAACGAGGGACGGGGCTCCGCCCATCGAGTTGATCGATGGAGACGAGTTGTGCGACCTGCTGAAAACCTACGACCTGGGTGTCTCGACCCGTCAGAGGATCGAGGAGGATGTGTCAATAGTCAGTGAGTTCTTCGATGATCTGTAGTCGCTGCGACCGGTGAAGTCCTCACCTCGGGGAATGAAGCGATCTGACTACCGATTCGGACTTACGCCCGAGCAATGGGAGCGAGCGAAGGATGAGATGCGTCGCGCCATTCTCGGGGCCGCATGGGAGCGACTGATGACCTACTACGGCGAGGTCGCAAGCGCCGTCACTGCTACGACCGTCGATCCACATTCCGGCTTGATGAACCATCTACTGGGTGAGATCTTCGAAGAGGAGCAAGCGGCAGGTCGACCCGCGCTCACGTCGATCGTCACCCACAAGAACGGTGACAAAGAGCCCGGACCGGGGTTCTACGAGCAGGCGCGTTCTCTCGGCTACAAGTTCGACGAGCCCTACGTCTTCTGGTCTACGCAGGTCCAGAACGTCTTCAAGGAGCACGGACGCCCACCGCGGCGACTGAACGCGAGCCGCTAACTGGCGACTCCGATAAGGGCGCCCGACCGGAATGGCTCCCGAGAATGGCTCCCACGGCATGGCCGGCGGCCACATGACGCACCGCCGACACGCCCAAACCCCCGCCTGAGCAGGGGCTTCGCGTAGCACGCCCGGAGGGACTCGAACCCCCAACCTCCTGATCCGTAGTCAGACGCTCTATCCAATTGAGCTACGGGCGCGGGAAACACCAAGGATAGTAAGGGCTACCCGCCGACGGCCTACCGGAGCCATGGTCCCTCCTTGGCGCACGAACGGCATCGCCGAAGAGAAGCTTTTCGAACGACTGCCTCTATTCGGTCAAGTCACCTCTGAAAGTGGGCGGGTGGCGAAGACCATCCAGTTCGGCCAGCTGCCCCGGAAATCCGTGCGGTCGAAGCGAAGCTGGCCATCCTCGAGCGCAAAGGATGCATCGAAGAACTTGATCTGGGTGCACAAACCCCTTTCGGAACTGAGCCACGCCCGATTGCCGCGAAATGAGTAGGTGCCCGTGCAGAATGCCTCCGCCAGATCGTCGCGAAAGATGTCGAAACGGCCGTCGACGAATGTAAGGGTATAGGTGCCCGCAAGATGTTCGGCAAGACCACGAATTCCTTCGACAGCCTCGGGATCGAGACCGGCTCTCGCGAAGTTTTCCACGTCGGTGAGCATCTCGGCGGCCAGATCCTCGGGGGTCCAGGAAACGGTGAACGTGCCTGCCAGCGGGTCCGAGATGCCTAAGTCTGACCCACGCAGCTCGGCCAGCGTCGGGCAATCGTTACCGAAGTTGAATCGGGAGCATTCGGGCAAGGTGAACCCCCTCGTCAACGAGGAGCGAACAAGCGAAAGCAGCTCCTGAGGATCTGTGGTGGCAATGAGAAGGCCGCCGCCACGCGGCGTGACCGCGACATGGTGATCGTTCACGAACGCAACGCCTCGTATCTCGACACCACCGAACGGAACCTCGTGAACAAGGTCGCCTGTGGCCACTTCCCAGATTCGAACCGATCCATCTGACGAGGCGGTGGCAACACGTGTCTCATCTGGATTGAGTGCGGCAGCAGTCGTGGTTCCTTCGTGGACGTTCACATTTGTTCGCGTCGAAAGCAACGTGGCCGGATCGAGCCAGTGCAAAGTGCCCGCCGTGTTCGCCTGAAAAGCACCGGTGGCGAGCAAGGCGGAGTTACCCGAGGCGTAACCAATGAGCCCTACGTGGTAGCCGCCATCCACTGAGAGGGCTTCATCTGTCGTCACCTCCCAGGTCTCGGTCGAGAACGCTCTTATCGCCCACCCGTCATAAGTTGTAACCAGCTGTTTCGAGTCTGGCGAAAACACCAAATCGGCGACGGCTATCTGCTCGTTGGTCGTGCCCTGAGCGAACAACAGAGATCCGGACACGCCGTCCCAGGCAGCCAATCCTCCTTGCACTGCAGCCGCGATCATCGTTCCGTCTGGCGAGAAACGAAGTCTGCTGGTCCAGATGCCGGCAGTCTCATCTAATGGTCCCGGACACTGAATGGACTGTTCCGGTGCCCTCACACCGAAGGTGCAGGGCATGTCGAGTTCGACCAGGCGCTCTCCCGTGTTGATGTCTCTCACCACCACAGGGCCTTGCTTGGTTCCGAGACTTTCCTGGCTGACATAGCGGGTGCCGTCGAGGGAGACGTCGAGTGCTTGCGGCTGTTGCCCTGGCACTGTGTGGAGCACACCAAGGGTCGTTACATCGACGACGTAAGTCGTCGCGCTGGTATCACCGCTGCAAGTCACCTGGAACACTGCGATCCCGTTGACAATTCTCAGCCCATCGGCCGCCGCCAGCCCCTGGCATGTCTCGATGGCACCTAGTTCGCCCCGCTCTTCGAGATCGAGAAGGGTCACCAGGTCCCGATCAGGTTGAGCGACAACGACTAGCCCGTCGTTGCTGAACGAAGGACGCCCGTTGCCGACTCCGGGGTAAGCAAACAACTCGCGGCCAGTCCTGGCATCCCATTCCCGCAACGCACCATCCGCACCTGTCGAATAGACCGTGTGTCCGGTGGGACCGAACCGAGCGAACAGGCTGGTTCCCCCATGCCCATCGAAGGATGCGATGACGCCTCCAGTGGAGACGTCCCAAACCTCGATCGGCGAGTCGCCGATCAACAAAAGGGATCCATCCGCATTCAGATCTCGAACGGCATGGCCGTCACGACGCAGTACCACTTCATTCGTTTCGACATTGGCCACGACAAGCTCGCCGGACGCACCATCGTCATACGCCACGTACCGTCCGTTGTCACTGAGGGCAGCGCCCCAACCCCACCAGGTGTCGGTGTTCGAGGCGAGGACTCGGCGATCCCGGGTACGTCTATCCACCAGCTCGATGCCCAACTGCCCTTCAGACCATAGGCAACCATTGACCACGTCATCAGACCCGTAGAGAGTTCTGACCAGCAAGTGCGTGGACGACATTCCACTCACCAGGCCCCCGCAACGGCCCAAGTCGAATCGGTCCAACAACTCGCCGGTGGTCGAGTCCCACAAATGCGCCCCGAGAAGGGTAGGGATGGGCTCATCGACGCCGTCGAACGGGACCGGAATCCTTCGGGAGTTGTGCGGATCCCAAAACACCCCGGCGACTACCTGGGCACCGTCCGCCGAGAAGAAAGGCGACCCCACGAAGGCCGACGCCTGGCGGGGGTCTTGCGCAAGGTCCAGCGACCATTTCAACTCGTCGCTGACCGGGTCCACGACTTCGAAGACCCATCCAGATCCATCGGATGGGAGAGAACCCGACACCACAATTCTGTCTCCATTCGGGTTCAGGTCCGACCAGATCAACCCCAGTTCGAAGGTGGCGCCATACCGCGACACAACCCGATCAGCCGCCCAAGCCTCATGCAGCGCCGCAATCGACTGACGCGTAGGTTCGGCCATCGTCGCGGACGCAACCGCAAGCAGCTTGGCCAGCGTTGGATCCTCATCCATGACACCGATGGCTGATGCTGATAGCTCTTGGGATCGGGCCGCATCAGCCGCCGCCACCGCCCTTTGCGCCTGCCTCTGGGCTGTCAGACCGCCTGCCCCTGCCGCAATCGCGAGGACGACGACCCCGGCGACGAGAGCACGGAGCCTGCGATTGACACGCACCTGTCGGAGGGTCTCTTGTTCGGCTTTGCGCCTTTCGGCATCAGCCAGACCCTCACCGGCGGCGATGAAGTCGGCCTGTACGGAACTGAGATGTGGTGTGGTCCGATCCAACCACTCGCCGGCAACCGCCAGACGAACCCCCCGATAAACCTCGCTGTCGGGTCGCCCCATCGAGTCCCAGGTTTCGGCCGAAGTCGCCAAATGCCGCCAAATGCGCTGCCCCTCGATGTCGTCGTCGAGCCAGCCACGGAGGCGGGGCCAGGCCCGGGCCAAGGCTTCATGGGCGAGCTCCACAACATCCTCGTCGCTCGTCACCAGGCGGGCGTCGACCAGCAATTCGATCACTTGATCATGCTCGGCGTCCGCCGAGATCGCTCGCCGGGGCAAGCGGGAACGCTCAGGCTCTCCATCTGGGCCCGGAGTTACGAGACGTCGCATCAGGTCGCGCAGGACGGTGCGTTGGCCTGGGGAAGCTACGGCGTACACCTGCTCTGCGGTTTGTGCGACTGCCCCACGGATTCCACCGGACGCCTGGTAGGCGGCGACAGACATTGTGTTGGCCTCGCGGCGTTCCCAAGTCTGTCTCAGTGCGTGCGACAGAAGTGGAAGCGACCCGGGCTCGCCTGCAACATCGCGGATCAGGAGATCGACGAGACCAGGTTCGAGCAGGAGACCGGCTTGCCTGGCAGGTTGCTCGATCGTGGCACGGAGACCTTCATCGTCCATTCCTTTCAACAGGTACAGGCCCCGTTCGACGAGGCGAGCGAACTCTGGATACTCAACCAACTCGCCCAAACGGTCGGCTCGGAGGGCGATCACCAGCATCCCCGCACTCGCTCGCGTGACTAGGGCGTCCAGGAACCTTTTCCGTTCCTCGTGGTCCCGACAGAGGGTGACGACCTCCTCGCACTGATCCACGATCAACACGGATCCCGCGTCCGAACTCGTGAGAACAGATAGAGCATCCATCGGATGAATTCCCGGGTTGATAATCACCACACGTTGGCCGCTCCGTTGGAGGGCGGCAGCAACGCCCGCCCTCACCAACGACGACTTACCGGATCCGGAAGGGCCGACCACTGCTAACACACGGTGCTCGGTCAATCGTCCAATACAGTCGGAGGTCTCCGCATCTCTTCCGAAGTAGAAATCGGCATCATCGACGTCGTAGGGGACCAGCCCCATATATGGGCAGACCGGGCTGGGATTCGGTAGTTGGGCCGAGACCAGAGTGGGTTCGTGACGCAGGATGGCTTGTTCGAGCGCCTCGAGCTCCGGCCCCGGGTCCACCCCGAGCTCATGCACTAGCACGTCACGAGCCTGACGGAGTGTTCGCAGAGCATCACCTTGTCGCCCCGCCTGATACTGGGCAAGAGCCAGTAGGGTCCATCGATGCTCGCGGAGCGGCTGCTCGGCCGTTCGCGCTAGGGCGTCCGCCAGTACCTGGCTGTACCGACCAGCCTTCAGCATTGCATCGAGTCGGACCTCCTCTGCGTCAAGACGTAACTCGTTGAGCCGCTCCCCTTCGATCCGTCCTTGATCCCAATCATCAAGCTCGGACAGTGCCCGGCCCCTCCACAGATTGAGCGCCTCGTTTGTCAGGTACGAGGCTCGATCTGGCTCACCGAGGGTCAGCAGCTCTCGCGCACGCGTCACAAGACGCTCGAATCGGCAGGCATCGATGTCTTCGGTGGCGATTGCCAGCGTGTAGCCGCGGCTTCGAGTCTCGATCGCCCCTCCACCCAACAGCTTGCGAAGCCTCACTACGCAGCCCTGCACGACCTTGGTCCACGACGCCGGTATGTCCTCACCCCACAGCACGCCCGCCAGGACCTCGGGGCTCACCACCTCGTCACGCCGGACGACCAACGTCGCCAGCACGGCCCGCTCCCGGGGCGCCAGTGACCGAGATTCTCCGTCAACAGTTAATGGACCCAGCACCGCGATTCTCATCAACGTGGATTATCCGTTCGGTCCCGATACTGGTCAACCGCGCCTTTACCGAATTGATACCGCACCGGCGCCGATTCGATACCAGCCGGCGCGACGGTGTCGACGATATCCGCCGCTTCATCGAAAGGGAGGCCGACATGAACTCGGACACAAGCGGACCGACTAGAGAATCCGGAGAGGGGAAGAACCCGAGGACAGGTCGGGATACCTCCGATGCCCGGCGCGGGGTCATCTCACAGGTTGTACGACGGAGCCCGAATATGGCAACGCGCCAACTGATATTGGTTTTGGTCGTCGCATTGCTGGCCGCAGCGTGCGGCAATGCGGTACCGGCCATCTCTAGCCCCGTCACCACGCAGGCGGTCACCGCAACTCCCGAGGCCGTTACTTTGAAGTTGGCCGCTACTGGCGGCTTTGCACCCGCACAGGTCGATGACCTGGTGGCTTCCATCGCAGAGCGCTCGAAAAACGCCGTGCAGATCGAAGTTGTCGAAGAGCCCGACTTCATGTCGTTTGTCGACCCAGAGAAGTGGATTATCGAGGCCGTCGGTTCCGGCGATGTGGATCTCGGTTGGGTGGGTAGCCGCGCTTTCGCCGAGCTTGGGGTTGCCAACTTCAACGCGCTAACGGCGCCCTTCCTGATCGACAGCTATGAGTTGGAGCAGGCGGTCCTCGACAGCGATATTCCCGGCCGGATGCTCGAGGGCCTCGACGAGCTTGGGGTCACCGGACTGGCCGTAGTCGGTGGAGGGATGCGGAGACCTGCGGCTGTGAACGCTCCAATACTCGGCGCCGACGACTACTCGGGGATCACATTTCACACATGGAGATCTTCTGTCAACGCCGACACCATCGAAGCTCTGGGCGCAACCCACACCGCGGTGACAGGCTGGGATCGGGACGAGGGGCTGAACGCCGGAACAATCGACGGCTACGAAAACACGCTTGCCTTCTTTGCCGGCAAAGTGGCTCTGGCACCGTACATCTCTGTAAATGTGGTGTTGTGGCCGGCGACCGGTGTTCTGGTTGCCAACCCAAGGATGCTCGACGGACTGACCGAATCACAACGGCGATTGCTGGAGGAGGCGGTGGCCGCCTCCGTCGAGCGGTCGATAGGACTGGCCAACGTCGACGCCGAGCAACTCGCCGGCATCTGCTCGCAAGGCGGAAGATTCGCTGAAGCGACGGGACCAGATCTCCAATCGATGCGCGCCGCAGTTAACCCTGTCTACCTCCGGCTTGCCGAGAACGCTGAGACCGCGGCCTATATCGCCGAGATCGAAGCTCTCAAGACCACTGTGTCTCCCGAGGCTTTGACGATTCCCGACGGTTGCACCGGTGAGTCGCCGATCGGTGAAGCGCTAGTTGCTCAAGGTACCGACGACCCGGGCCTCCTCAACGGCTCGTACCGCATCGAATGGTCGGTCGCCGAACTGGTCACGGTGCTGCAGATGAGCGAAGCCGAGGCGCAGGACAACGCCGGGGTGTTCAAGCTCACCCTGGAGAATGGTCGTTTTGAGTACGTGTGGGAGGACCTCGGATACCACTGTGCGGGAACGTACGGTGTGTCCGGCGCCCACATCTCCATGGTCTCGTCGTCAGACTTGCGCGAATGGGAATGCGGTACTGATTCACTCGGAACGGAACTCGTCAACGCCGCCTGGGAACTAGGGAATGGACAACTCGTACTCTCCGACTTCTCGATGCTCAACGCCCACTCTCCATTTTTCTCAGTCTTTCTGGGCACCAAACCGTTTGCCATCGACTAAGCCGACAACAGCAATCTGGAGAGAGCGTCCGACCCGACTTTCTGCTCGCCGTTGACCAGGGGTTGCCGTCCGAACGGGTGCCACATTGCCGGCACTTGACGCCGACCTCAGTCGAATCGCCTCCGCTGTCGGAATGAATTGGATAGCGGCTCATTTGTGACGTGATCGCGACGCCGAATCCTCGGCGATCGATCGCGGGGGGGTCTGCGATCATTGTTACCCCGCCTGTACAGTCGCGTGATGCCCGCCAACGGTCACATTCCTTGCGAGCACACACACGAGTCAATGTTCGCCGATCCTCGGACCGTGCGTTGACGGAGGCGCCGCCGCGGTCGCCTGGTGTGCTGACCATTACGGCATTCCTGGCAGCCACAGTCATCGGCGGAGTCAACTTCGTCGCCGTCCTCTACAGCAACCGGGAATTGCAGCCATTCTGGGGGGCTGGTTTTCGCTTCGTCGTGGCGGGGCTGTTGTTTGTCGTCGTCGCCATAGCTCTGCGCCTGCGGTGGCCGCGAGGCCGGGTCTTATGGCTGACCGTCTGGTACGGAGTGCTCAGCTTCACCATCTCGTATGCATTGGTGTATTGGGCGCTCCTTCGTGTTTCCGCCGGGGCCACCACCGTCGTGCTGGCGGTGGTGCCGCTGCTGACCCTCCTCCTGGCCGTAGTTCACGGGCTCGAGCGGCTTACCCGGCGTGCCGTCGCCGGCGCCCTCACCGCGCTGGCCGGTTTGGTGTGGATGGCCTTGGGTCCTGGAGGTGTTGTGCTTCCCCTCACCGGGTTGCTGGCGATTCTGGGGTCGGCGGTGGCAATCAGCGAAAGCGTCATCCTCGCCAAACGGATCGCCGCCAACCACCCGGCCATGACTAATGCAGTGGCTATGACGACCGGCTCGGCTGGTTTGCTGGTGATCTCGCTAGTGGTCGGTGAGCAGTGGTCGCTACCCAGACAACCGATGGTGGCCTCGGCCTTCATCTACCTCGCAACAGTTGGATCCGTAGGCCTTTTTGTGCTCGTGTTGTTGGTGATCCGCCGCTGGACCGCCTCGTCGACCTCATACATGTTTGTGTTGTTCCCAGTAGTCACGTTCTTGTTGGCAGCTTGGCTGGCCGATGAACCCATCACCGTCCAAGGAGCTGTCGGTGCAATTGCGGTGATTGCTGGCGTTTGGTTCGGAGCTCTCTCACCTGCTGCCCGGCAAGCGACGGCAGCTGCCTCCACAGTTCGTTAGCGCCCAATTCCGTCGAATCCTGAAGCTGGGGGTTGGTAGCCGCTCGCCTCACCTGGGTTCAAGATTGGGTGTTGGTCCGGGTGAGGCAGACGAACCACGATCGGAGTACCCGTTCAACTAGCGGTCGGCTGCGCTACGTTTCTGGCATGAGGTACTGCCGATACTGCCTGACCTTGGCAGTCCTCCTCATCGTGGCTGGCTGTTCGGCGTCGAAACCCTCCGATACCACCGCCGCCGGTTCATCGATCCCTGCCACGACGGTGACCGCCACAGTTGTGCCGACAACCACCCTCGGACAGGGCGTCGACCCACCTGCTTTGGCCGGTTCCAGCTGGCGAGTGACCGAGTATTTGCTCGACGGATCCATTACGAACGTGTGGGACGACTGGTGGCGAATAGGGGTGCACATTGAGGTGACGATGGACTTCACCGACGTTGGCGTGTCGGGTTCGAGCGGGTGCAACGACTACTCCGCCTCGTACGAGACCGAGGGGGTCTACGACCCTTTCGAGGAAGGAATCCGCGACGAGAACGACGGCCAGGTGATCAGGTTGGGGCTGGGATTCGTCACCTCGATGGCATGCACTCCCGAGCGCATTATGGATCAGGAGGCTGATTTTCTCGGCTTGCTACCACAAGCGGGTCGGTGGCTGATTGCTCGCGAAGAGTTGTCGTTGCGCTCCGCCGACGGTTCCTTCCTACTTAAGGCCGAACCCGCGGGCCAGCACAACTAGGTCCAGGACATAGTCCCTCGATCGGCTATGCGGTTCGCGGCGGAACGACGGGCCGCTGCACCATCGAGATGTTCTAACCGGAGAAGACGAGAAGCCACGAGTCAAATGGATGCGAGTGTGCCTTCCAGAGCGTGGGGCACACGATCCAGATCCACCGACTCCACGAGAAGACGGGCATAGCGCAGTTTGCGTGTCGCCCCACTGCCCAGGAACCGGCGCATTTGGTCTTCGACCTTCTGACCCCGCCAGAAGGGCTGTCCCTGCATAGTGCGGAACGAACCAAGGTCACCCTGAGAATCGAAGAGCTCCTCGACACGGGTGGCACCGAGGGCACGGATCAATTCGTCTTCGAGATCCTCAACACAAACATGAAAACCCAGACGTTCCATGTCGACCCTGGTCTGTGGTGCACCGGGTCCAACTTCTATGAGACCGCGCCGGAACACGGCCTCCTCGCCCGCGTCACAGAAACCGGCGATCGTCAGGTCCACTCCCTCGGGACCAAGGAGCCTCAGGTAACGGCCGATCGCCTGGGCGCCCCCGATGGGCAGGATGACGACCCCATCGGCATCAAGATCCCGACCATGGCGGACGGCAAGGGTCTCGAGTGCGATTTGGTCACTGATGCCCTCCACCAACGCGACGGCGTTGGCACCGCCATCTTCCAACTTGGCCAAGGCTCTGGTCGTCGCCTCTGTCGCGGCGGAGGGGCCGGTGGTATAGCCGGCTAGAAGCTTCCTGGCGAGCTCACGGCGCTTCGTTTTGTCGATCAACGTGTCACTTGGTCGAAGAGTGCGAAAGCGTACCGACGGGTGACATAGCGAAACCTGTATTTACAGAACACATCCTGTTCCAGGAACATCAGACACGACCGAAGCGATCGGTCGGAAGTCGAACTATGAACGAGTCCGCGCCAGAAGTTCACGGCACGGTTCGGATGGCGGAGAGAGAGGGATTTGAACCCTCGAGGGAGCTTTATACCCCCTACTCGCTTAGCAGGCGAGCGCCTTCGACCACTCGG
>Ga0247727_10008430_pt1 | contig 19133 bp, 17 predicted proteins | sample WisWelCaveWW1625_FD_202498 | JGI IMG/M metagenome (GOLD analysis project Ga0247727, IMG submission 202498) | Biofilm microbial communities from Wishing Well Cave, Virginia, United States - WW16-25 | ecosystem: Environmental > Aquatic > Deep subsurface > Groundwater > Cave microbial mat | place... | reverse complement strand
AAATGCGTCAGCGTGTCCAGCCTCAGGTCCGGCCGATTCAACGACTCGGCCATGGTCAGCGCCTGCTGATGCAGTTGTATCGCGGCCGGCGGCGCGCCCTCCAACGCGGTCACCGCGCCCACATCGTTCAGCGCCTGGACCAGCCCCGGCAGGTCGTCGAGACTCTCGGCCAGTTGCCTGGCGCTTTCAAACGAAGCCTTGGCCCTTGCGCGGTCGCCGCGATCCAGCGCCCGGTGGCCCTGGACGTGCAGCGCGTGGACCTTGGCCGCCAGCGCAGGCTCCGGGATCTTTTCCGGCTCCCCGGTGCAGGCTGCCAGGAGCATCATCGCGGCGGCGATACCGCTCACCCTGACTCTGAATCGGCGGCCGTTCACCGGTTGATCTGATCCCCCCGGAGGCTTTGCAGGCCGCTGCCCTGCTTGGCGGACTCCTTCGGCTCCGCGTTCTTGATCATGGTGCTGACCGGGAAGGTCCGCTTGGCGCCGCGCACGATGGTGTCAATATCGTCCAGCGTCGCATTGGCCTTGTGCAGGAGCGGCGGAAGCTCCCTGGTCAGATTTTTGACGGACTCGGTCGCCGCACGGATGTTGTTCACCGCCTCCTGGGCGGACTCCGTCACGGACGGCAGTTTTCCGGTCACCATCCGCACGTCGCCCGCGATACGATCGAGCGTCGTCACCGTTTTCTTAACGGAGGCCGTCAAATCCGGTAGCGACCCCGTCGTTTTCTCCACCGAGGCCGCCGTCCGCTGCACCGAGGCCACCACGACCGGCAACTCCCGTGTCGCCCGCTCGACGTTTACCAGCACCTGCCCGCTGGTCTGCACGGCCGCGTGCATGTCCTTCGTGATCTCTTCCACGCGGAGCAGCGTCCGCTGCACGGAGGCCAGCACCGGCTTCACGTCGTCCATGAGTTCCGCCATGTCGCGAGGCTCCACGACCTTGATGGTCGCGCCGTCCTGCAGCACCGGCTTGTCCGCGCTGCCCATCACGATCTGCACCTGCGTTTGCCCTACCAGCAGGGAGCTCTTGTTGACGCTGGCGACGGAGTCGGTGCGGATCTTGTCCCGATACTGCCCGTAGACCTCCAGTGCCATACGAATAGCCCCCTTGTCGTCGAACGCCACCTCCCGCACCCGGCCGATCCGGATGCCCGCCATCAGCACCGGCATGCCGGGCTCGAGCCCGTACGACCTCGTCAAGCTCGCCGTCAAGACGTATTTCTCTTCAAAAATGTGCTCGGCCTTGGCCATGAAAATGCCGACTACGATCAGGCCGGCCATCGGAATCATCACGAAGGCCCCGACGATTTGCGCGATGCGTCCCCACGTCATGGAATGGGCATAATGCATGCTCATAGATCACCTCATGGACACGAGAAAGGTTACGCGACGGACCGGCCTCCCAGATAGGCGCGCAGGGCGACGTCGGGCGTCTTGGCCATGTCGGCGTAGGGCCCCGCCGCCTCGATGCGCCCCCGGCGGACAAACGCGATCCGGTCGGCGCGCTCGAGCAGCACCGACGGGTTGTGCATGCTGACGAGGATCGTGACGGCGTGGGTGCGCCGGTACTCCGCCAGCACCCGATCCACGCGTTGCGCCGTTTCCGCGTCCAGCCCCGCCATGGGCTCGTCGAGCAGCAACAACTCCTGGTTCATCACGAGAGCCCGCGCTAAGGCTGCGCACCGGGCCTCTCCGAGCGTCAGCTGCGACGGAAAATATTTTTTCATCGGCGCCAGGCCCAGGGCATCCAGGAGCGGCAGGACTTGCGGCTGCAGCGTCTCTTCGTCCACCCCCAGATGATAGACCAGCGGCAGGGTGACATTGGTATAGAGCGTCATGTTGCTGCGCAGGCCCGGCTGTTGCAGCACCACGCCGATCCGCCTCCGCAATTCCGCCAGTTCCTCGCTGTCCAACGACGCGAGATCGTGATCGAGCACCCGGACGGTTCCTTCTTCCGGCGCCACCAGCCCCGCGCAGAGCTTCAGGATTAACCCCTTGCCGGAGCGACTGGGCCCGACTAGCGCCACGAATTCTCCGGGGAGAACGGAGAGGGTAAAATCCGTCCGCCAGTCCTCGCCCGTCATGCCGGCCCGCGCCTGGCTCAGTTCAACCGCCCATTTCATACATGCGTCCCTTCAACACCTTCGCGGACAGCCCGCGTCGTCACTCCATCAAAAATACGCCGCCACCGTCACCAACATGTCCACCAACAAACAGATCGTGATGGAATTGATCATGGCCTTGGTCACTTGCTGCGGCACTTCCGTGTAGGACGACCGCACCGACAGGCCGTGGTGGCAGCATACGACCGCCACCGTGGTCCCGAACAGCACGCCCTTAACGACGGTCCCCAGCACATCCACCAGCGACAGCGACTGCGCGACCGCGCCGGCAAACGTATAGAAGGGGATCGTCAGCTTGATCCGGGCAATGATGAACCCGCCGAGCACGGCGATCGCGTCGAAATAGAAGATCAGGCAGAGCATCGAGAACACCATGGCCACGACGCGCGGCATCACGATATACCGGGAGGTCCGGATCCCCATCAACTCGAGCGCGGTGATCTCCTGCGCCACGCGCATATTCCCCAACTCCGTCGTAATGGCGGCGCCGGACCGGCCGATGACCAGGATCGCCGTCGTCAGCGGCCCCAGCTCGCGGATGATGACGACCACGATGATGCTGCCGATCAGCCCTTCGCCGCCCACCTTCGGCAGCTGCGTGCCGGCCTGCATGATCACGATCAGCCCCAGCATGAGCGCGATGGCGCTGACTACCGGCAGGGCGTCCACGCCGGTGAACAACATCTGGCGGAGCGTCACGCGCAGCGACGCCCACCGCCCCTGCCGCCCGGGCGTGACCAGCTCGCGGAGGGTCACATAGACCTGGGCGGACAGGTCCGTCAGGTACATGTAGCCGTCAATGGTTTTTTGGCCGAGCCACCCGATCACGCTGGATCCTCTGCGCCGGGACGCATGGGGTTGAAACGGGCTGAACGATTGGAGAACTCTTCGCGATTCTAGGAGAAACGTCGCATGAATGCAACGCATACCCCTCCTCGCAAACCCCGTTTGACAAGCAGCCGGAACGGGCCTAGACTTCGCTCGCGCTCGTGCTTGCGTACGTTGACCGCACCAACGCGCGCGGACCAGCAGAGGAGAAATATCATGCGGGTCTCTCGACACACCATCACCCTCCTCACCGCCTGGCTCGGCCTCGCCGCCTTCGTGATGGGGGGGCCGGCGGCGGCGGGCGATCCCATGGAGGAGATCAATAAACGCTTCGAGCAGCGCAAACAGCAGGGCGAGGAGGCCCTGCTCGACGTCCACCGGCAATATCAGGCACAACGCGCGGCGATGGAGGCACAGTGGAAACAGCGCGAGATGGCGATCGCCGCGCGCTGGCAGCAGGTCCAGCGCGAGATCGAGAGGAAGTGGGACCGGGCCCGCCGCTCGTCGGACAAAGAATGGGTGGACTACTCGCCATCCTATGAAGCCCGTAGCGCCGTGGACTTCGAGCAGGGTGTCATCATCATCGCCGTCCTCGTCCCGATCGGCGAGGCCGGTTCCTCACAGGTCGACCCTGAGGCGGTCCTACTAGCGATGAAGGAGGTGCAGGCCGAAGCCGGCGCCACCGGCGCGCCCCGCCTGGCGGCCGCCGCCGGGACGGATCCGGCCAGCGTCATGATCGCGCGCGCCGCCCTGCCGGCCGCGTGGGCGAAAATCGTCCGGCAATTCGAGCAGGTGTTTTCCAAAGAGACGTCGGCCGGACGCCCCGTGCTCGCCAACCAGGTCGTCGCCAAATCGGGCGCCCCGGTCGCGCCGCAGACGGCCAAGGCCTTCGTGGAATCGGACATCCTGCCCACCGCCGTCGTCGAAGACAAACCGATGCAGGGACAGGACGGCGTCACGCGCGCGCAAGTGACGGCCAAAATCCCCCTGGCGTCGAACCATCTCCAGCAACGCGCCCAGTTGTACCAGGACGACGTCGCCGCCCAGGCGAAGCGACATGGGCTCGATCCCCGCCTTCTGTTCGCCATCATCCACACGGAATCTTATTTCAACCCGCTCGCGCAGACGCCGGCGCCGTCCTATGGCCTGATGCTGCTGGTCCCCCGCGGACCGGCCCGGGATGCCTACAACTATCTCTACAAGAACGACATCGTCCTGGACGACGCGTATCTTCAGGATCCGACCCGCAACGTCGAACTCGGCGCCACGTACCTGCATCTGTTGCGCCGGCAGCTCGTCCCCAACATGGAGGAGAGCGACAAGAAAAACTATCTGGTCGCCTGTGCCTACACCTGGGGCATGGACAAGACCCGCGACCAGATCCTCAAACAGGTCCGCGTCCAGGACCTGACCTCCACGCAGGTCTTCAGTCTGCTGACCCAGAAAACGCCCGAGAACACCCGTGTGTATCTCAACCGGGTGAAGGACCGCATCGCCCTCTACGACTCGCTGACGCCGCAGCCGTAAATTCCGAACGTTCGTCGCACTTTGCCGCACGTCGAACCCCGATGCAAAGATTGACGCTTCGACGGTGCTCAGCGTCAATCCTGAGCAAGCCCCGCCCGGAAGCGGGGCAGTCGAAGGATTGACTTACTGTCTTCTTTTGCATAGGCTGCACCCTCATCGCGTTTTGTGAGGCCCCTGGTGTTTGGACGCTCCCCCAAGGCCCTGTTCTCCGACGCCGCCCTCGGCGGGCTCATCACCCTGCTCTGCCTTATCACCTATATCGGCGATTGGCCAGCCCTGCAGTCCCTCGAAGCCTGGACCTATGACGTGCGGGCGACGCTGCGCGCCCACCCCAAACCGTCCGATAACATCGTCATTGTCGGCGTGGACGACGAAAGCCTGACCCGGATCGGGCGTTGGCCGTGGCCCCGCTCCGTGATCGGCGAGCTGCTGGACATCCTGCGTGAAAGCGGCGCGAAGGTGATCGGGGTCGGATTCGTCTTCTCCGAGCCGGACCAGAATCAGGGCTTGCAGGAAGTGCGGGCCATCCGGCGGGAGCTGGCGCTCCAGGGCCAAACCGCCCAGCCAGCGCCCCGGCCGGGAGCGAAGGGGCGCGAGAGTGATGCCCGGTCCCAGGAGATGCTGCGCATTACGCTCGATCTGCTCGGCGAAGCGGAGGTGCGCCTGGACCATGACGCGAAGCTGGAAGCCACCCTCCAGCGCACGCCACAGGTTGTCCTGCCGATCCTGATGGAGCCGGGGAAACCCGGCGGCGAGGCGGAAGAGATTCCCGCGCCCGTGCTGACGAACGCCATCGCGCCCCCCACGTCCCCTCTGAGCACCGACACGCTCCTCCAACTCGAAACGCGCAAGCTGATCCCGCCCCTGCCGGCGTTTTTGCCCGAAGGCGTGGCGGTCGGCCATCTTACGTTCTCGAAAGACCGCGACGGCAAGGTTCGCCAGGAGCAATTGGTGCTCGAACACCGGGGACGCTTGTATCCGTCGTTCGCCCTGCGCATCCTCAGCATGTATCTCAACATCCCGCCCGGCCAGATCGCGATCCAGCCGGAGCGCGCCGTGACGGTGGGAGCCGTCCGGCTCCCGGTCGGCGCCGCGATGCGGATGCCCATCAGTCTCAACGGCCCCGCCGGCACGTTTAAAGCCGTACCGGCTCATGCGGTGCTGACGGGACAGGTCCTGCCGGACACGTTCCGCGGCAAGCTGGTCTTGCTCGGGCCGGTGTCCTCCGGCATTGCCGAACACGTCGCCACGCCGACCTCGTCGTCGATGACCGGGATGGAAGTCGTTGCCAATGTCCTGCAGAACGCCCTCAATCAGAATCTCCTCTCGACGCCGCCCTGGGCATTCGCTGCGGAGTTCGGCATGCTCCTCGGCTTCGGATTGATCCTGACCCTGGGCCTGCCGAGACTCAGTACACTCACGGCTGGCATCATCACGGGCATTCTCTTCGCCGGCTGCCTGGTCGGCACCACGCTGGCCTACGCGCACCACGGCTACCTGGTGACAGCGCTCTATCCCAGCCTGCTGTTGCTCGCGGGCTTTGCGGTCCTCGGCATGCGCCGGTTCCTGCTCTCGACCAAGCAGCAGGAAATGGTCGTGGCGGACGGTATCGAATCGAACAAAATGCTCGGGTTGTCGTTTCAGGGGCAGGGCATGCTGGACATGGCGTTCGAAAAATTCAAAAAGTGCCCCCTGGACGAGCCGGTCATGGATCTGCTGTACAACCTTGCGACGGATTTTGAGCGTAAGCGCATGTTCAACAAAGCCGTCGCCGTGTACGACCACATTGCCACGCAGAATCCGTCCTTCAAGGATATCGAGGAACGCAAGGCCCGCCTGAAGGAAGTGGACATGACGATGTCCCTGGGCAGCGGCTTGAAACGCACCAGCCAGGAGGGCACGGTGATCATGGCAGGAGGCGCCGCCCGCCCCACGCTGGGACGCTACGAGATCGAGAAAGAACTCGGGCGCGGCGCGATGGGCACGGTCTTCCTCGGCAAGGACCCCAAGATCAATCGGCTCGTCGCCATCAAGACCCTGCGCCTGGATGACGTGGACGCCGGAATGGCCACCGAAGTGAAGGAGCGTTTTTTCCGGGAGGCCGAGTCCGCGGGACGCCTCAACCACCCCAATATCGTCACCATCCACGACGCGGGAGAGGAACAGGAGTTGGGCTACATTGCGATGGAAGTCCTCGACGGCAAGGACCTCAAGGAGTGGTGCCGCAAGGACCATCTCCTGTCCGTCAAACGGGTGCTGGAGATCGTCGCCAAGGTGGCGGAGGCGCTGGACTACGCCCACAGCCAGGATGTCGTGCATCGGGACATCAAGCCCGCCAACATCATGCTCCAGAAAGACGGCACCGTGAAGGTCACCGATTTCGGCATCGCCCGGATCACGACCTCCTCCAAGACCCAAACCGGCATGATGCTCGGCACGCCCAGCTACATGTCGCCCGAACAGCTTACCAGCAACAAGGTGGATGGACGCTCCGATGTCTTTTCGCTGGGCGTCGTGCTGTTCGAGTTGCTGACGGGCGAGAAGCCGTTCGTGAGCGACAGTCCGGCGACGCTCATGTTCCAGATCGCGAACCAGCCGCACCCGCCCGTGCTCACCATCCGCCCCGATCTGCCGGCGGCGTGCGACGCGATCATCGACCGGGCCCTTCAGAAGGACGCAGCACTACGGTACCAGAAGGCCGTGGAGATGGCGCAGGCCTTACGGGCTTGCGCGCAGAGCCTCGGCTAAGTACACTAGGCACCGGTTTCGCGGGAGGAGACTCCATGGCCAAGCTGGTGGTCAAGCATCACGGCGCCGTGCTGAAAGAAATCACGCTGGATAAGGTCCGGCTCACGATCGGCCGGAAACCGGACAACGATCTCGTCCTCGACGACGAGTCGACGTCCGGGCACCACGCGCGTATCGTGCAGGTCCAGTCCGTGTTCTTCATCGAGGACGCGGGCAGCAGCAACGGGACGTTCGCCAACGGTAAAAAGACCGACCGCAAGCAACTGGTCAACGGTGACCAGATCACAATCGGCCAGCATGCTCTGGTCTACCAGGAGGACACCTCGCAGGCCGTGTCGCCGCCGCCCAAGCCGACCTTCGATTCTGACAAGACCATCGTGATGACGCCGGCCTTGCAGCGCGAACTGCTCAAAGCCCAGGGTAAACCGAGCGATACCCTCAAGCCCGGCAAGATGGTCGTGCTGCAAGTCGTCTCCGGCTCGACGGATCAGAAGGAATACAAGCTCACCGGGCCGGTGGCGCTCATTGGCTCGCAGGATTCGGCCATGGTGAAGCTCACCGGCTGGTTCGCCCCAAAGCGCGCGGCGCTCCTGAACCGCCAAGGCGGCGGGTATGCCGTCGCCCCGTCGGAGGAAGGCAAGAAAATCCTCGTCAACGGAACCGCCATCCAGGGCTCCATGGCCCTCAAGGAAGGAGACCTGATCGAGGTCGCCGGCATCACCCTGCTCTACTCCATGAAGGAGGGCGGCTGACAGACTTCGCCTTGCCGGCGCCACACGCCGCCGTGCGGGCGTCCGAGCCCCTTCTTGATTATTGCTGCATTCGCTTCTGCCTCCCGCCAGAACGTTGTACAATTTACACATGACGGTCCGTTCCGTGCTGCTTGTCCTGCTTGTCGCGAGTACCTTCCTGGCGCTGACGTCAGGCTGCCAGACCACCGACCGGGCTCTGAACACGGCCGAGAAAGTCGTCGTCAGCCCCACGGTCAGGACCGTCGTCGGGATCGCCAAAGGCAAGTCCCCTGAGGCGATGATCCGCAAGCGCCTGGAAAGCTACCTGCGCAATCCGGTGCAATTGATCAGAGACGTGCGGGCGGCCCAGCGGGATTACGAGGCCCTCAAAGCGGCGCTTACCGGCAAGGTGAGCAAGACCTGGGGCAAAAAGGAAGTCCAGCTCCCCGACCGCACCCACTACGTGAAATATACCCAGAACTACAAAAGCCGCACGATCGTGGACTTCGACAAGGGGCAGATCCTGGTCGAGACCCTGGATACCCAGGACCCGCAAGGGAGCCTGAAGAACGCGATCGTGACGACCCTCCTGACCCCCGATGATCCCCGCGCCGTGGATCTGTTCTCGGATAAAGGCGTGACGCTCACGAGCGACAAGGCCCCCTATCTGCTGGGGCTGGTCCAGGATCAGAACGGCAAGCCCGTCCGCACGCCCGCCGAGGCGGACGCGTTCGCAGGCTATCTGCTGGAAAAGAAATCGAGCACGCGCACGATCAAGCAGGACGGGGCCAGCAAAACGGCGCACGCCGTCACGATGGACATGGTCCCGAACTTCGCGAACAAGCAGGCGGAAAAATACCGGCCCCAGGTCACCCGGTTCGCTGAGGACTATAAGGTCAGCCCCAGCCTGGTGTTCGCCGTCATCCGGACGGAGAGCAATTTCAATCCCTTCGCCGTGAGCGGCGCGCCGGCCTATGGGCTGATGCAGCTCGTGCCCACCAGCGGTGGCCGCGAAGCCTACCGCCGGGCCAAGGGCTCGGACACCACGCCCTCGCGGGAGTATCTGTTCAATGCCGACAACAATATCGAGCTGGGAACCGCGCTGCTGAACGTGCTGATCTACAAGCAGCTGGAAGACGTGGAGAATACCGTCTCGCGGGAATACTGCGTGATCTCCGCCTACAACACCGGCCTGCGCAACGTCCTCCGCACCTTTTCCAAGGACGTGGTGGCCGCCATCAACCAGATCAACAGCCTCGAGCCGCCGGCCGTCTACGACAAGCTGCGCCAGAGCCTGCCCTACCAGGAAACGCGCGACTACCTGGTGAAAGTCACCTCGTTCCGCAAGCAGTTCGTCAGCACCACGGATGGCATGCGGTGAGCATGGGGGTGCGTTCGGGCAGGATCAGAATCGATAGCCGATTTCGACTATGTTCAGATCATATCCTCGGCTGTCGCTTCCATAGATGGTGGCATCGGAGACGTGTTGGAACCAGTATCCCACTCTCAGGCCCCGGTAGAGCGCTGTTCGGACGCTGATATCCCACACAAACTGGAACGGTCCGCCCAGATTCTGGTTGCCAAACTTGTAGCCGCTGAACAGCGCAATGCCGCCCCCCAATTCGAATGACACCCGGCCCGCCTTGTCCCCCAAGGCGATGCCGGGCACCAACGTAGTGACAAATTCATCTCGTCCGGCGGCACGGACGGCACCGGCGCTAGCCAAAAGCCGCGTCCTGACTCCCCACCCCGATTCCGAATACCGTTCCCAAGGCAGCGCAATGCTGACAAACACGTCGTATTGCTGAAAGTTCTGGAGCGTCTTCTCGCCGATCAGGTCCGTGCCGCTAAACCCGGCCCGCACCCCGATATCCAGCAGGCGCACGTCCTCCGCACGTCCCTCCGCCGGGACGAGCAGGCAGACCACCACGAGCATCATTGCCACGACTCTCGGGTTCGTCACGCACACACCGATGCTCCAGAACATGTCGCCGACTCAAGCATCCTTGCGCAGTCTATTTCAATTGCTTCCTCGGAGCAATAAAAACGCCTGCCGGCACAGAGCCGGCAGGCGTTCAGACCCGCAAAGCTTTCTAGCGTCGCGTTACCGCGGTGAAGCTCCCCGCCAGCCTCCCCGGTCGGCATGCGGCCGGCCGCTCAGCCGCCCGTGGCTGTGCCGGGGACGCGCCAGCTGGTGCGTCTCCTGCGCGTGTGCGGCCGGCGCCGGACTGTTCGCCGCCAGCGGCACGGACTTCCCGAGCAGCTTTTCGATCGCGCGCAGTTGCTCGCGATCTTCGGCGGTCACGAAGCTGGTCGCCCGCCCCGTCGCGTGCATGCGCGCCGTGCGCCCGATCCGATGGACATAGTCCTCCGGGCAATTCGGCATGTCGAAGTTGACCACGTGGCCGATGTTCGCCACGTCAATGCCGCGGGCGGCGATATCCGTGGCCACCAGCACGCGAAACGTCCCACGCTTGAACCCTTCCAGCGCCGCTCGCCGCTGCGGAAGGCTCCGGTTCCCGTGAATCACGGCCACCTTGTGCCCGGCGCTTCCCAATACACGTCCCAGTTTGTCGGCCCGATGCTTCGTCCTGGTAAAGACAAGCACAGAGTCCTTGTCCACCCCCAACAGCGACACCAGGAGATTGGCCTTGCTGTCGTGCGTGGTGTGGTGCACCGCCTGCGTGACGCCGGTGACCGGCGTGGCCGGCCGGGAGACCATCACAGATACGGGATTCTTCACGCTGGCGCGGGCCAGTTGATTCAGATCGGCCGGCAGAGTAGCGGAGAACAGAAGCGTTTGCCGTTCCTCCGGCATGGCTTCCAGGATTTGGTTGATTTGCGGGGCAAACCCCATGTCGAGCATGCGATCGGCCTCATCCAGCACGAGAATCTTGATCGGCGCCAGATTAACCGTGCCGTTCCACATATGGTCCAGCAGCCTCCCCGGCGTGGCCACGAGAATATCCGGCCGCTGGCGAAGGCCGCGCACCTGGGCCTGCATGTCGGCGCCGCCGACAATCGTCGTGGCAAAGATACGCATGCTGCGGCCGAGTTGATCGATGACGCCCTGGACCTGGATGGCCAGCTCACGGGTCGGCACCAGAATCAAGGCGCGTGGCTGGCCTTTCGGCATCGCCGCCAGCCGCTCGATCATGGGAATCACAAACGCGGCGGTCTTGCCGGTGCCGGTTTGCGCGCATCCCAAAACGTCACGCCCCTGGAGCGCATGCGGAATGGCCTGCGCTTGAATGGACGTGGGGTGAATAAAGCCTGCCTTGGTCAGGTCCCGCAAGAGGGATTCAGACACACCAAGGGTGTCGAACGTACACGTAGCAGTCTGCACAAAACTATCCTTTCAGTTTGATCGCATTGAAACGGGATCAGAGAACCGAGGGGAGACAGAATCAGGAAGGAATCCGCTCTAGCCTGGACCTAATCGCGATGCGATCGCGAAGTCCGTTATGGTTGAGCATCATCACCGCCGGACTAATACGCTGATGACGTGGGCACACTGTACAGGATGAAACCCCTACTGTCAACCTTTATTACCGCGCACCTGCGCAGGTCTGATGATGCGCACTGCCTCCAGATCTCTTGTCCGCTGATTGCCAGGAGCGTACCATTCCGTCCCATGCGCCCACGCCTGTGCTGCATGGTCATGCTGCTCACGATTGTCTCCGGTATTCCTGCCGCACGTGCAGGCACCCCGTCCGATCCGCGCCAGGAAGGGCCGACGGAAGCGGGTCTGGAGGAGGAATTTCGCCGGACGCGTGAGACTCTTCGCGCCTCTCCCGAGTTCAAGGGCCACGACGCCGAATCGCACTTCCGCTTCGGCGAAGCGCTCCACCACCGGGGCGACCTGACCGGCGCGACCGAGGAATATCGGGCCGCGATCAAGTTGAAGCCGGAGTTCGCCGAAGCCTACCGGGGGCTCGGCGCGGTCCTGATGGACCGGCACGACTGGACCGGTGCGGTGGAAGCCCTCAAGGCCACCACCCGCCTGCGTCGGAACGATGCCGAGGCGTTCTACTGGCTGGGCCGTTCACTGATGGCGCGACAGGACTGGCCGGGCGCGACCGCCGCGCTCCGCACGGCGACCCAACTCAAGCCGGATGATGCCGAAGCTTATGCCGATCTCGGTCTCGTCCGCATGGTGCAGGGCGATCCGGCCGGCGCAGCAGAAGCGCTTCGATACGCCGTTGAACTCAAACCCGACAACGCCGACACCCACAACCTGTTCGAAATCGTCCGGACGCACCAGCACGACCCGCAATACGTCGCACGCGCCGCCCGCCGGATTGTAAACACCCTGTTTGCCCGGGAATAGTAGGAAGATCGTGATTCGCAATCCGTGATCCGTAATCCGTAATCCGAAGGACTTCCTTCACCGTTCACGGCTCACGATTCACGGATTACGTCCGTTCAAGGAACCCAGTCGGGTTTGGTCTCGCTGGAAGAAAGGACGATCTCTTGAACGTACAAAAGGCGAGTCTCAGGCTGCTGCCACGAGCGGAGATAGATCGTTTGATTGTCCCGAAGCTCAATCCATCCCAGGAACGCCCAAGCCGGCTTTTGTGGCAAGCTTCCAATGATGCAGCCCCTGGCGCAGAAACGGATCTGTGAATTGCTGGCTTCGCCTGCGCCATACACCCAGACAGCGTAGCGGCCGCCGGCAAGCTGCGTGAGCGCCCTGATTGGGGCAACACCGGGCAACGGTTGGCGGATGATTGCCACCCGATCGGCCTTGTCAGGCGGCACACCACATTGGCTTCCGCGGGCGTACACCCACAGGGTGTATTCCCCCATCGAGGCATTACATCCTTGATCGCCGCTCGTCACCGCGCCGATCCAATCTGTAGCCCGGAAAATCTGCCTGGTGACAGGTTCCTGTGTCGGAGGTGCCTGAGTCGGTTCAACGGAAGAAGGAGTCAGCTGCGGAGTGACAGCCGACGAGCAGGCCGTTAGCAACAGGAAGAGGTATGACCAGGAGAGGGAACCTGCTTTTGGCAAGCCGATCAAGCCTTAACCCGCATTATTCATGAGGGTTCGTGACGAAACCGCTGAGACGCCAGGCGAGACGGGCGCGCGGAGGCGCGAGGAAGGGAAGCGTACTTGAAACAGTACGGTGACCGACCGAGCGCCGAGCCCGCCCGCCTGCGTGCCGAAACCCCGCACGCAGGCTTGTCGCAGCGGCGTATCGGCGGTTGCAGTAGAAGCCGTCATGAATAATGCGGGTTAAATAAACCCGCCGTTCACGCGGAGGTTCTGACCGGTGATCCAGCGCGCCTCGTCACTGGCGAGAAACGTCACGACATCGGCGATGTCGGCGGGCAGGCCCAGGCGCCCGAGCGCGGCCATCTGCGCGAACCGCTGCTTATCCGCGTCGGTCTTGCCCTCGCCGAAAAGCTCCGTGTCGGTCGGCCCCGGTGACACCGTGTTGACCGTGATGCCCCGTCGGCCAAGCTCTTGGGCGAGGTGCCGCGTCATTTGCTCCACGGCCCCCTTCGTCGCGGCATAGGCCACGTAGGTGGGGAGCATCAAGCCCGTGACCGACGAAGACACATTGATAATTCGTCCACCGTCCGACATCCCCCGTGCGGCCTGCTTGCAGGTGAGGAAGACCCCTTTGACGTTCGTCGCCAGGATGCGGTCGAACTCAGCTTCGGTGATTTCCGCCACCATCTTGTACAGCGGGACGCCGGCATTGTTGACAAGGATATCTATCTTGCCGAACCGCTTGACGCTCTCGTCGAACAGGCGCTGCACCTCCGCCGCCTTGCCGACGTCGGCCTGAATCGCCGCCGCCCGACCGCCACTTCCCTCAATGCGGCGCACGACACCGGTAGCCTTGTCCGCGCTGTCGACGTAGTTGACCACCACGCTCGCGCCGTCCCGCCCGAGGCGCTCGGCAATGGCTGCCCCGATGCCCCGCGACGCCCCCGTGACGACCGCTACCTTCCCCTTCAGTCGTTCTCCACTCATGACGCCCCTTTCGTGTTGAGAGACAAGCCGAAAACGGTTCCTGAAACCTTTTTTCCCCTGACCCTACCATCCTCTCTTCGTGTTTACAATGTTTCGGAAGGCCCTGTACACTCGCTATCACCGTGACCATGGATCCCCACACGCCTCCATCCACCGCGACCAACACCGACTCATCACCCGCTGACCCCGTCAGCCGGGCGATCCACTATCACAACCAGACCAAGCATCATTTTTTCCGGTACGCCCGATCGCTGGGCCATCTGGATTGGGCCAACCAACCCAATCCCTTTCGGCGGTTTGCGGACGCTCCCTTCTACCCTCTTCCGTTGTTGAAACCGGAAGAGGAGCCTCTGTCCCCGGCATACGAAGCGATCTACCTACGTGGAGCAGTACCGCCTCAGCCGGTGACGATCAGGACGCTTTCGCGATTCCTTGAGTTTGCCCTGGCAATCACCGCCTGGAAGCGGGCCGGTCAAACTCAATGGGCGCTGCGGAGCAATCCGTCATCGGGCAATCTGCATCCGACGGAAGGCTACCTGGTGCTTCCTCCCATGCAAGGACTCGCTGGCAGCCCCAGCCTGTACCACTACGCGCCTCACGACCATGGGCTGGAATTGCGGGCGGAGTTTCCCGCGGAGGAAGCTGCTCGCCTTCTGCGCGCCTTTCCCGCCAACGCCTGTTTGCTGGCCTTCACCTCCATCATCTGGCGGGAAGCCTGGAAATACGGCGAACGGGCGTTTCGCTACTGCCATCATGATGTCGGCCACGCCATCGGCGCGGCCCGCATTGCTGCCGCCACGCTCGGATGGAATCTGGCGCTGCTCGATGGAACGGATCAGGCGACGCTGGCCTCCCTGCTCGGCGTGAATCGCGAAGAGGATTTCGCGGGCGCCGAGCGCGAACATCCGGATTGCGTGGCGGTTCTCTGGCCTGCCGGCGATGCGGCCACAGTCCCCCTCTGGCTCGAACCCACATCGGTCCAAGCCCTGTCGCATGGCCGCTGGCATGGGCGGGCCAACCGGTTGAGCCATGATGCTCCCGTGCCGTGGGAGATCATCGACGACGTGGCCGAGGCCACGAGGAAAACCAACCTGGAGCGCCGGTCCGTGACATTCCCGCGCCGCGAGCCTTCCCATACTCCATCCGGAGTGCTTCACAGGGGCCCGGAGGCCGGGACAATCATCCGGCAACGGCGGAGTGCCGTTTCCTTGGATGGGAAAACCTCGATCACCATTGCGGCGTTCTATCGGATGCTGGCCCGCGTGATGCCCGGCGCGGATCGCCCTCAACCGGAGCGGCCCATGCCGTGGGATACGCTGCCGTGGGATCCGGCGATCCACCTATTGCTCTTTGTCCATCGCGTGGAGGGATTGACGCCGGGCGTGTACGTCCTGGTTCGTGACCCTGCCAGGCTCCCGCTCCTCAAGGACGCAATGAACCAGCATCTGGAATGGGTTCTCGCGCCCGGCTGCCCCGAGGACCTGCCCTTGTACTGGATCATGGAAGGAGATGCCCAACGGGTCGCCGCGCAAGTCAGTTGCCACCAGGACATCGCCGGCGACAGCGCTTTTTCGCTGGGGATGCTGGCCGAGTTCGAGGGGCGCGTGCGGCAAGGCGCCTGGTGGTACCCGCGCCTGTTCTGGGAATCGGGCCTTGTCGGGCAGGTGCTCTATCTGGAAGCGGAAGCAGCGGGGGTGCGAGCGACCGGGATCGGCTGTTTCTTCGACGACCCGGTGCACGAGATCGTCGCGATCAAAGACCACACGTTCCAATCACTCTATCATTTCACCACCGGCGGCCCGATCGAGGATCATCGCCTCACGACCCTGCCTTCCTATGCCCACCTGGAACGCAGCACGTAAGGCTCGAAGCCTGTCTGAGCTGCAGGCTGCGGGCGGTTCAGAGCAAGCGGCCGGCTCTTATCTGCTTCACCCTCCCCGCTGTACCAGGCGGGCCTTGATGCGCTGCTTCCAGCGAGGGTCCTGCACCTTTTCCAATAACATCTTCAGCACCGCTACCTCGTCCGGGCTCTTCACGGGACCCAGCCCGTATTTCTCCGGCGTCAACTGTAGTATTTCGCCCAGGTCGCGATAGAGGACCTTATATTTGAACGACCCCAGAAAGTAGAGCGAACCGGCCGGCACGTCGATAAGGTCCTTCCGGTCTGATGAGATCATGTGAAGCCGACCGCCTGCATAGAAAAACGGGATGTGGTATTTCATGGCCGGAGCGTTTTCAAGAAAAAAGAGACCATTCGACAACGTCGTCATGCAGGATTGCCGGTATGCGATGCCCGCCCGTTCGTCCTGCGTGATGCGCACGCAGCCCAGCTCGAACGGCGCCTCCGACATGTCGTAAAAGCCGAAGATGAGGGCGGAGTTGTCATCGGTCACCGTCCGCACTTCAGCATTGAGGAAACACCCGCTCAGCACCAGGTTGCAGAGCAGCACAGCCAATAAGGCTTTCCGTTTCATCGTGCACCTCATCTGACGTGCTCGGGACGGACTCCGATGCCGATCAGCCGGGCGGGAATCCGGCGGAGGAACGGGAACCGCGCGAGGAGCTTGATCGCCAGCGGCGGCGTGAGCGCCTCCGTGCTGCTCAACACGCGCCGGATGACGCGATTCTGCATGAAGAGCTGCATCCGTTGCGTGAGGCGGGTCGGCAACATTCGCCTCTGTTGCACGCGGCGCAGGTCTTCAGTGGTCAACCGGCCTTCGCGCAGCGGCTCGGATAACAGATTCGCCGCAGCCACGGCATCCTGGATGGCCAGGTTGATCCCCACCCCGCCGACCGGCGACATGGCGTGCGCTGCGTCGCCGATGCACAGCAGGCCCTGGCGATACCATTGCGTCAGCCGGTCAACTTTGACAGTGAGCAGCTTGATGGCATTCCAATCTTGAAGCTCGCCGACACGATCAGCGACGAACGGGGCAAGTTTGACAACGCTCTCCCGAAACGCCGGCAACCCTTTTTCATGCACCTGCTCGACCGACCCCTTCGGGATCACGAAGCCGCACTGCCAATAGTCGCCACGGTTCAGCATGATGAAGATCCGCCCGACGTCGAAGCGCCCCATGGTGGATTCCGGATCGCCGGGTTTGCGGGACAGCCCGAACCATAGCACGTCCATCGGCGCGCCGATCTCCTCCACGCGCAAGCCGGCCTTGGCCCGGACGATCGACTGCCGCCCATCTGCGCCGATGACGAGGCCGGCGCGAACCTCTAATGGGCCCTCCGCCGTTGCCGCCATAAGCCCGACCACGTGCCCATTCTCCTCAATCAATCCAGTGACTTCTGCCTGTATCTTCAACTGAAACGTGGGATAGCTGGATGCATGTTTGGCGAGGAAATTCAGGAAGTCCCACTGCGGCATGAAGGCGATGTAGGGGCACCGCACTGGCAGATGGGAGAAGTCGGCGATTGTCAGGGCCAGCCCGCCGAAGTAGCCATTGAGCTGCGGCGCCTTCTGGTGCGGGAGCTTCAGCAGGTCGTCCAGCAGCCCCAACTCATGCATCACTTCCAGCGTCGAGGGATGGATCGTGTCTCCGCGGAAGTCCCGCAGGAAATCGGCGTGCTTCTCCAGCACCAGCACATCCACGCCGGCGCGGGCCAAGAGTAGCCCCAGCATCATCCCCGCCGGCCCACCCCCCGCAATGCAGCAACGGACCGATACCTGACTCACAGCCATGCTTATCCTACAGTGCCTCCAGTCAGCTCAGAAAATGAAGAATGCCCCCGTAATTTCCCCCCAATTAGATATTGATGCCTTTGGTTTCGCACACTACAATGCAAGCCCAGGTGACAACAATGAACGTTCCTTCCAATTCGTACGACCAGGGGCACCTGCGCATTGTGGTAGCGACGATCGTCATCAATATCGTCGCCGTCGCGCTGCTGACCTTCGCCCCCTGGTCGGATTGGAAGACGGGGGTCGCGCTCAACCTCGTCGATAACCTTCTCCTTCTCGGCTACGTCGCGATGCATCGCGACATACTGCTTGCGCGATTCATGGTCTTCGGTCTGACCGTCGGATTCACAGAATTGGCGGCGGACGCCTGGCTCGTCGATTATACCCGCACCTTGGATTATTCTGTCGGCGGCGGCCCGATACTGTGGCGCTCCCCCATGTGGATGCCCTTCGCCTGGGAGGTTGTCGCAGTACAATTCGGCTGTGTCGGTCTATGGTTGTGGCAGCGATTCAACGGCTGGGGACTGGCGACGATCGGTCTCCTGGGCGCCCTCAACATCCCCTACTATGAAGAAATGGCCCGGCGCATCAACTGGTGGCAATACTCTAACTGCCGCATGATCTCCTACACGCCCTATTACATCATCCTGGGCGAGCTCGGCATCGCCATTCTGCTGGCGATCCTGGCAAAGCGACTCATACGCGGCAACTGGGCGACTGCTCTCTGGGCAGGAGCCGCCGGTGGCGCGGGCATCTTCGTCTGCTACGCGATCGCGTACGGCATCACCGACGGCCTCATCCCTCGCTGAGGGAGAAATGGCTCTTGACGCCTTTCTCCTCGTTCAAGACTCCCGGCCACTCAATTCTGTGGCGTTTTGTCATCTCTGAGAGCCACATTCTGATACACTTCCCCCACACCTCTGCCCGTCCCTGAGACAACACGAACCTGCAACCCCTTGAAGCTTCAGGGAGAAGGTTCAATCGTGCCGACTTGGCTCCGAGTGGCAAAGGAGTTGCACTTAGTGATTTGCGAGCCTTGTGGAGGAGAACGACGATGCCGAATCGGAATCACATCCTCACCTTTGATGAGAAAAAGGCTGCCGAAGCCGCCTTTCGGGGTCTCCCCATTGACTCATCTTGGCCCCCGAGCGCCCAAGCGATTTACGCCGGTATTCTCAGGCACACATTGGGCCGGGACATCGTCGAAGAAGCCACGCAGGAATCGCTCGTGTTGGTAGGCGGAGAACCTAAAACCTCAGAGGAGTTCTATGCCTCGCTTGCCTGAGCTAGGCCTGCCATCGGTTTATTGAACCTATCCCCAGCATCAACATCCTACGCCAGCACGGGCCAGCATCTTCCTTCCCGCCGGCCCACCCCCCGCAATGCAGCAATTTACCGATACCTGGCTTACAGTCATGTCTCAAACCGACTTCCGGCTATTTCTTTGGTTTCTTCTGAGCCAGATTCCAGAAGCCGCGAGGGTCTGTAATCACCAGACC
>Ga0247727_10008429_pt1 | contig 19135 bp, 15 predicted proteins | sample WisWelCaveWW1625_FD_202498 | JGI IMG/M metagenome (GOLD analysis project Ga0247727, IMG submission 202498) | Biofilm microbial communities from Wishing Well Cave, Virginia, United States - WW16-25 | ecosystem: Environmental > Aquatic > Deep subsurface > Groundwater > Cave microbial mat | place... | reverse complement strand
ACAGGGCTTCCTTCGACAAATCCTGTTGCTCTAATATCGATTGAGCGCGTCCCGAAGTTCTGGCAGAAGTCTGTTCCTACGTCTGGCACTGTAAATCTTCTAAGTCCAAAGAACGTCCTGCTTTCTTCATTGTCTTCGATGATGACAGGGAATGCGAATTGGAATACGTAGCCTTCGCCGTTGAATGCAGTGTCGTCGCGTATTGACATTTTGATTGGATAGATGACGTCGTATGCGAAGTGCCATTGGTTGATGCACATGAATCTGAGGTATTTGCGTGGTCCTTTCATTTGTGCCGTGCTGAGAATGCCGCCGCTGTTTGGCTGCGCGTTGACGAGCAATGGCCAGTCCGGCAGGTAGATGAAGTTTGCCTTGAGGTTTGTTCGTTTTGCACCGACATCGAGGCGCATTCTGTTCATCTCATACGCGTCTGGTGGCGCGTTGGTTGGCCATTCTGGCTCGTCGTCTGCTGCGAGCGTTTCGCGAATGTCTGCTGCGTCTTCCTTGAGTGCGTCATAAGTACGCAAGGACGCGAGTGGTGGAGGGTAATTTGTATTGTCGACGCGGACATAGGGGAGGTTGTAGTATAGCATGAGCTGCAACTCTTTTTTGACGTCCTGGATGTGCCATTTTTTCGTGCCGCACGAGAATTCCATTCCGCTTAGCGGTATTCGTGGATTGGTGCTCATGAAATCTATGGTCAGGTTCTCAAACCATCCGTCTTTGTTTTCTTTTTCCAGGGTTTTTGTTGCAAGTTCCCACATGTTTTTGTACTGCAGCGGGAAGGTTGAAACAAATCCGGGCATCTGGATTAGCCTTTCCTGCACTTTGATGTCGAGCGGCCACTTTACCTCGATAATGACTTCGTTGTCTGTGAAGGTGACAATAGGAATGAGTTCGCCTGTTGGCGTGATGTCAAAACGGTCTTTGAATGCCTGGAAATTTTTCACGCAGTCTGGAAGGTTTTGTTTGACGTAGAGTGCGAGCTCTCTTTGCATGAATTCGAGCGTTGGTGTTCTGTCTTCCCCTTCGAAATACCACATGGGCGTTTTTGCAAAGCCCGCCGGGTCTGCGTTGACGTGCGCATTGGGGTTTCTGTCAATGATTGGTGGCAGGTTGATGTATCCTCCTTGTATTCCCATGATTATCAAGCCGTCCTTGCCGATTTGGTCAGTGCAGCTGGCAACGTAGTCGTAGATTTGTTGGACTTCCTCTGGCACGGAAACTATTCGCTTGATTGGCGCAGCGACTCTCTTTTGGTAGAAGTATGTGACGAGCGCTGCGCTTAGCAGTAGGACTATTCCAATGATTATGAATATCGTAATCTGTCCTCTTTTTTTCATTGTATCTCTTTATGACTAAAAAAGAGACCAGCGAAACCGCAGTTTCGCGCTGCCTCTTTTACTCGAACAAGCGAAGCTTGTCGAGTTCCCAAAAAGCTCTGCTTTTTGTGATTTCATTTTATTTGAACGTTTGGATGGCGTGGTACAGGTATGTCCTGAGCCACGCGATGAATAATACCACAAAGAGCCACCATGCTGCTTCGATGTAGATGGTGGTTGCAAATAGTCTGAAGAGTTGATACGCGATTATCCATATCACCAGTCCGAACGAGTATGGGATGATGAGCCGGTGTATTTTTGAGATTCCCCACCCAAGTCCATTTCCGATGCTATAGCCGATGAGGTGTTTTTTCATGTACAGGATGTGCACGATTGGAGTGAAGTACATGGCGATGAATAGTATGGCGAGATAGCTGTCTTTGACGTACGGGCTTGTTTTTCCTGCAAGCGAGACGAGGATGAAGAATGGCGCCCAGACCAGCCACCAGAGCGCGTTGAGCCCTGCAAATTTGAGGAGGAATGTTTTGTTGAATTTTTGTTGGGCGATTGTTGTCCATATCAGTCCGCGCGAGATTGTGTAGGTGATGAAACTGAAGATGAGAATGCCTATGCCTGCAGCGAGCATGAATCCGAGCATGCTCTGTGCTGCGATTATGTTTTGCGCGACAAGTTCAGGGTTTGCAAGGGCTGTCTGCGTGAGAGTGCTTTGTGATTCTGCTGCTGCGGCTTTTACCTGTAATTGCCATTTTACGAATTCCCATGCAAGTCTAAGCAGTGAGTAATAGACTGCATCGTATAATGCAGTTATAATAATTGTTTTCCAGCCTGTGAAGGAGGTGGTAAATAGGTCGAGCATGTGTTGTGTGTGTTTTGATGGGGCGATTAGCAAAATTATGCCTAATACGCCAAGCCATGCAGCTCCTGGTTTTTTTGCCAGCACTCCAAGCACTGCAATGACGAGCAACAGGATGCCGATAATCCGAGTTTTCGTGAAGAAGCTCATACGAGTCCTCCAGGTGATTGTGATGGTGGTCCGGTTACCGGAACTTCAGGAGTGATTTCTCCTCCCATTTCTGTTGGCCCGCCCTGGTACTCAACAAACGGCACGCAGAACTTGTCTACGAGGTCTGACATTGCAGCATGCCCTGATGGCAGTTCTGGGTCAAATGTCAGGCAAACACTGTTGTATTCTGTTCCGCTGAACTTGTAGAGGTTGTCGCGTGCTTCTTCAAGGTATGTTAAGTTCTGGTCTTGCGGGTACCATTTTGCTTGCTGTATTGGTATGCCGTAGCTTGAGTTGATTTCCACTGGCACTCGTCCGAATACGACGTTGTAGTGCAGGTCTTTTTCTCCTGCTGCGTTGTTGCGCACGCTGTATTGGACATGGTACAGTCTGAGTTTCATTCTGCCGAGGACTTTGGGGTCAAAGCTCGGGTCGGTGAGGTTGATGAGTCTGCCCGAGATTACTGTTGTGTTTCCGAAGAGGTCAAGGAGCTGTTGTCTGGTGAGACCTTGGATGTCTATCGGCAGTGAGCGTTCCGCATTCAAAGATGCGCTGGAGACGTATTGTCCTGTTGGTCCTCTGCCCGTGAGTATGTTGTCTGCTTCTATTTCGTAGATGCTGCCGCAGATGGTTGAAGTTATACAGCTTGTGACGCCTGCAAAGAGGCAGAATTCTTCTTCCAGTTTTTGCCTGCGCTCCTGCACGTCTTGTGCATAGCCGGGCCAGAATAACCCTGAGAGTTGTCTAAGTCCCTGGTATTGGTTGAATGCTCTCATTAATCTGCCAAGGCTTTGCCCGAAGGTGAGTACATCCAGGGCGTCGCCAAATCCAAGCACGCCGGTCTCGACAACTTCTACCTTGACTTGATCTCGTTGCTCTGGCGTTAGTCCTGGGATTTGGTCGATTTTGTTCTCTTTAGGATCGATGGTTGTTTTGCCAGTATCTGGATCAATAGTCGCTCTGAAGTAAATCTCTCCGTCATTTCCTTTGACCGTCACTTCGCTTGGCTCTCTTGCGCTGGACTTATCGTTCGGGTCTGTTTGCCGGTATGCTGTTCTGAGTGTTGCTACCTGTTCGCCGCTTTTGTCGTAGATTGGCTTGCTCTGTGCGCTGATAAAATATTCTGTTGTTGTTCTTTTGGTGACTTCATCAGTCTTTGTTACTGAAGTGAACTCTGTGGTTATAGCCTGATGCGAGCCGGGCACTGGTGTCCAGTCCGTGCATTTTTTCAATCCTGCTCCGCAGATGTATGTTTCTTCCTCGACTGTTCTGCTGACTGAGCCGTCCGCGTTGACGACAATGGTCGTGGTTGTTTTGGTTCGATATCGTTCAAACAGGTTTTCATCCGGAGTTATTTTTTCACGTGAGAAAGTGAATACGCCGCTTTCGTAGTTGTACTGGTTGTTTTTCGTCGTGTATTGGTAGGTGCTGGATGGAATTGTGCGCAAGCCTTCTACTGAGAGTTGGTTTTGTGAGGAGAGTGTATCTCCCTTGTTCAATTTTGTTTTATCCGGCAGTGTTATTCCCTTGTCTGCGACGTAGAAGTATTGCGTGGTTGGTTTTGTGCCAGGCTGTGCTCCGGCAGCGGGTTTTGTGCCTGGCTCTACGCGCCGGTTGACGGTAACGCCAGAAGTGGCCGGCTTTGTCTGGGCTTCTGCTATCGTTGTGGCAAGCAAAAGTGCAATCAGCCCGATGATGAGTATTTTTTTCATGCGCTTTCCTCTGCCAGTTCGTCCTTGATGTCTTCCATTCGCTCGCAGTATTCATTGCCAACCGGTTCAAACATGTTTTTGGTGTCTGACATTTTCTTGACTGCCGCGACTGCTTCTGCGATGACTGAAATCGTCTTGGTAATCGAACATACCGCAAACATTGTGCTTCCTGCAGAATAGCAGGTTTCCGTGCAAACCCAGCCAAGCGCGGTGGTGAATAATGCAACCGGGTCTGTGATAAACGTAACGAGCATGTCCATGAGCGCGTCAAAGAAGCGTGCGAATGGCAGCAAGGAGAATATTTCTCCGATGACGAACGTGCAGAGCAGATAGTCGTGCATGTCTTCGCAGAAGCTCGTTGGATAGCCGTCTTTCTTGACGTAATCGTTCAAACAAACTGCCTCAAAGCAGTCTATCTGTCTGAGCTTGTCGAGGTTGTAGATGATGCCTGGCAGGCAGAGGCAGAGCACGCTGAGTATGAGCGAGTCTTTTACTGTTACGCCGGATAATTGTGATTCTTTTCCTGCTCCTGCGGTGAAGTCAAGGCTGTTGAGCAACGCTTTGATGTCCTTGCACCATGGCACTCCTCCTCCTGCGTATGCTTCGATGCCTGCTCCCTTGCCACCAACTGCTGCGCAATTGATGACGCTGCAGATTGAGTCGAGGAATGGCAAGCTGCCAACATAAGTCTGTGCGAGTGTTTCTTCTGAGGTGCAGGTGGTGACTTTTGCTGCTTCAACAGGGACTGAGCCTGCTGCAGTGAAGGGATTTGAACGCAGGGTGTCTGCAGTTATGCCGAGCACAATAGTTACGGATGTCAGTGCGCCTATTATGTTTGTCAGGAGTGTTTTCATGTAACAGATGAGTTCTCCGTAGTAGAGGAATTTGCGCAATGTGCTTATCCATTCCTGGCTTGCAAGCCCTTTGTCCATCGCGCTTTCTATTTTGTCGTCGATGTTCTGGTTGAGGTCTCCGAGCGGGTTATTGTAGAATTGGAGCGTGAAGTTTACCGGGATTTCCTGTGGCGCTCTGGAAACGTAGTATTGTGTCTGCCCTCCTGCTGTGACTGCGCGTTTTGAGTAGACTTGAAGTGGGCAGCTGAGGTTGAGCTCATTTACATAGTAGTTCTTTGGCTCCAGTCTCATGAAGAGATAGGGGCTCGTGCTTCCTTCGCCGTTGTTGACGACATAGATGTCGTTGAGGTTGAGCTCGACGTCTCCTCCACAATCATCTGGAGTAGTTGGCCCTGCAATCGCGAGGGTTGTAATGTCATTTCGCGGCGTAGTCAGGTCTACTCTGCAGGCGACATATGGCGGAATGAACGAGGCTGTTGTGCGGTCAATCAGTTTTGGGCTGCACGTTACTGTTGGTGGGACTTTCCAGTATTTTGCGTTTGTTTCATTGTCGAGTCCATAGACTTGCAAAGTTGTGTTTACGCTCGCATTGTTCTTCGCGTCGTCATAGAAGTTGAACGAGAGCTGGGCAGTGTATGGTCCGCTGATGTCGACAAGGCTTTCAAAGATGCAGTTGGTCATATTGTCAACATCTTCGCAGCTGGTTGGCATTGTTTCTGGTTGCCCGCCTGTCCATGTGAAGTTTGCGAGCGCTGTTTCGAAGTTTGCGGATTGCACGGTGTATTGGACGAAATCTCCTCTGACCGCGCCTCCCTCGTACGTTACTCCTGCTTCTCCTGAAACTACCTTGAAGCTGAGGATTTTTGGTGGTCGTGGTCCGAGCTCATCGTACACAATTTCGTAGTTCTGTGGTTGTCCGATTGCATTGTCGAGGTCGTCGCTTGTGCTTTCGCTGAGTGTAATCGTATATGTTGTTTCGTCAATGCCTGCTGGCGGGTTGAGCAGCCATGCGCATCTCCAGGTCGAGCCAGAGAGGTGTGAGCATGTGTCTGCCTGCACCGAGCTTCCCATTAACATTTCGCTGAGGTCAAGGTACGCTTTCTTGCTTCGGAAGCCAATTCCTGCTCCGCCGGTGTCGTCCGTGTCTTCAAATTCGATGATTATGTTGGTGCCGTAGCCATAGAGCGGTGTGCTGTTGCGGGTTGCTTCCGGTATAATGCCGGTTGCTGTTGGCGGGGTATCGTCTGCTTTGATGGTGCAGTCGAAGTCTTTGGCTGCTTCATTGCCGAGCATGTCTTTGGCAGTTATGCTTACTTTGCACGGGCTGACTTCTGATACTGGAATGTTTTGCCAGCTGTAAATATTTGATTCGGCAAGGTCTGGCGGGATGAAGTCTGGCAGGTTGGGATTAAGTTGCTGGAAGTTTGCGAATACGTTGCTGCCGTCCACTTCTCCATCGTCTGTTATGACAACATTGACTTGTGCCGTGCGTTCTTCGCCGGTGTGCACGTGCGTGATGATGAAGCCTTGCGGGTCGAGGATTGAGAGTTCTTCAATGGTTGGTGGCGCCTTGTCCACTGTTACTTCTTTGCATTTTGGCGCGCTGACATAGTTGAGCTGGTCGGTTGCTGTCGCGCAAATTTGCTGTTTGCCTGATGTTGTGAGCGTTGTTTCAATGACGTTGTCTTTATTGCATTCTCCTGGCACTCCTGTATCATTTGCTATGATTGTACTGCCTGACTTGATGGTTATGGTTTTGAATCCAGAGCAGGAAGTTGTGTCTCCGAAGTTTAGCGCGTAGTCTTCTGCTGCATATGAGACGGTGACTGCGCCATTTGATATTGGCGGGTCGACGTTGAATTCCTTGATGATCGGGAGCTGGTTATCGAGCACGAGTGTTTTTGTCTCGCTGCCGACGATATTGCCATCATCATCCCGCAATTCTATGTTGAATGTTATGGGCTCGTATGCCTCGAATTCCGGCTCGTAGAATATGCATTTGTGGTAGCCGGTTGTTCCTTCTGGTGCGCATGAATCGAAGAAGGTGTAGCTGTCTTCAATGTATAATCTGACTTGTTCCTTGTCGATTATTTCCTCGCCTGGTATTTTGACGAGTATTTCGATTGTTACTTTGTCCTGGACTCGCGCGTAGCCTTTGGCGTTGTCCTGTCCCTGGAATTTCTGGATGCTGAGCTCTTGTGCGAGTACGAATGGCAGGGAAATTATGAGCACGGTCATGAACAATGCTATGCGCTGTGTTCCTTTCATGTTATCACCGGGTAAATCTTGTCGAGGTTTGCCGTGCTGTAGAGCTGGACTTTGCTTATCTGGTTGAGGTCTTCAACTATTCTTTGCTGTTCAGGCACTTTGTCTATGGCGATGATGAATTGCCTGAACTCTATCGCCTTTGCTCCTCTGAGCATGCTGCTGGTTATCTCGTAATCATATTCCGCGCCGCCGTAGGGGAATGGCGATGTTGCGTTGAAGTTTACTGGCTCGTCTGGCACCCAGAAGCATTTTCGGCTGCTGCTGAACAATCTTCTGATTCTGATGCAGCGCTGGTCTTTCGGTATCGTCAGATTTTCTCTCAGGAAGCTGCTGATGGTGATGCTGTAGTTTCCGGGCACTAACATGATTTCTCCTGGTGTATCCCCATCGAGCTGGACTACAGCCGCATATGGCTCTTCGTATTCTGTGCTGTTGCGGGTGAGCTGAACAGTGGTTGTCTGGTTTTCTGATGGCCTTAATGGTCCTCCTTCGCGGTATTCCCACGAGCCCCATTTGCTTGGCTTGGTGATGGCATAGTTTTTGACGGTTGTTTTGAGCGTTCTTACCGGCTCTAACATCACGTTTACAGCAACGGGCTCTTCTCTGAGCGTATCGAGTGGTGTTGAGTGGCTGGCGTAGCCTTCTTTGGTTATTCTTATTGTTCCGCCGACACAGCGGGGGAACTTTGACGTGAGCGTTCCATTGATGGTTGAGCCGACATTGCAGTTGTTGTCTCCGCAGAGATAGCTGACTGTTGCCTTTTCCATTCCTTTGAGCGTTTTGCCGTCTTTGACAGATAGGCGTACTTCTCCTGAGGTTCTCTGGTCTGGGCTGCAGAAGATGCTTGGTGGAGCTTTTACTTCTGCTACCGCGAAGGGTGGCAGTTCTGCTGTGAACGTGTCGCTGTTGCGCATGTTTTGCTCAAGGAAAATCTTGAAGCTGTATCCTTCAGTATTGAATGCTTTCGGGTTTCTGATTTCAACAAGCACCGGATAGCTGATGTCGTATGCGAAGGTGTACCTGTTGATGGTGATTGGAAGTATGGCGAAGCTGCTGGCGCTGTCTGCCTGGCAGAGTTGTCCGTTGCAGTTGAGGTCAAAGTAGGGCTCCCACCAGTCGAGATAGCTGAAGCGCGCTTCAAGTTTTGGATGGGATGTGTTGAGCGGGATGAAGAATTGCCTGTTGTAGAGTACTTCGTAATGTTCAGGGTCGCGCGTGCCTGGCGGTGCCGAGATATAGCGGTAATTGCGCACGCCTGCGGTTTGTATGAGGGGGACGTATGACATGAGAAGTCCTTTGAGGGTTTCGAGTACTTTGAATTTTATCCAGAAAGTGCCTGCCTGTGGAGGTCCTACTTCAAGAGCGCGCGGGGGTGGCAGTCTTGAGGAGTCTACCTCACTGAACGTGCTCAGAAGTGTTTTTGTCGCCTGCTCAAGTATTCTTTCCTGGCTTTCGTAATTTGTTAATTCTGTTGCGAGGTTGTATATCTCGCGCAGGTTTAGGTCGATGGTGACGTAGTAGTCTTCCATATCGAATGATTGGCTTTCGCAGACTGCCCGCAAGGAGTACGTGCCGATAAAGAACAAATCATTTGCCGCAACGTTTGCGATTACTTTTGGTTCGCCGAGCTCCTGCACAGCACACCCACCTCTGCTGTACTCTTCAAAGTTTCCGAGGCAGTCGCGCAAGTTGTTAGTAACGTATTCGTCAAGCTGTGCTTCGATGTTGACTCCTCCGTCTGCCCGGTAGAGTCCTGGGCGCTTTGATTCAAACAGGCAGTCTTGCCTGCACGTGTTCTTGCTTTTCATATGCCACCAGTACGCTATAAGGGGCCCTGCTCCTGGCGAGAGTTGGACAGCATTGCCTTCTGTGGGGGATATGGGATTATAAGACAATTGTGATGAGTCAATATATCCACCAGAGTCTCCTATTTTGCGGAGTCCGTCTGTGGCGAGGCGTTTGATGCATGATTCCACCATGCTCCTGAGCGGTTCGACAAATTGGGGGATTTCAGCGACTTTGGGCCGTATTGCTTCGTATTCTTTTGCAACGCGTACTTTGGTGAGATATAACGCAGTTCCGATGACGAGAATTATAATGAGTCCGATGATAATGAATAGTGTTATCTGCCCCTTTTTTCTGTTGGTCACTATTTCACCTTTTTGAAAAGGCATCTTATGCCTTTTTCATTCTTTTCCCCGTATTGGTTAACCCACTTTTTTATATAGGAAGTCTGGCTTAAAGGTATATAAATGTTGCTATGGCGCCAATAGGGAAATTTTCCGGAAAAACGCCACTTACAAGAGATAAAAATCGGTGTGCTTTTTGCGACAGGTTAATAAACCACTTCTTGAAACGCAAAGGACATGATAGTAGCGTTGGTTGCATTTTACGTTATTGTCTTTCTGCTCGGAGTGGCAACCTTCGCGTTTACATTTAAATTATTCCCTGGATTGCACGACCGTGGTTACTCGGTAGCGCGGATTCTGGGCGTTCTCCTGTTCGGCTATATCAGCTGGCTCTTGCCAATGAGTCAGTTGGTGAAGTTTGCGCTGTCTGCATGGATTGCGCTTGCTATTGTTTTGATTGGAGGCATCATCGCGCTCGTGCGTGACAAGGCAATACTCCAGTTCTATAAAAGCAACAGGAAGCTGTTTTTGACTATTGAAGCTATTGCGCTGGTTTCTTTTCTGGCAATGCTCACCGTTCGCTTTGTGACTCCTAACCAGGGTCCTGAGTATTCGACATGGGGTGAGCGGTTTGATGATTTCGCAATTTTGAACTCTGTTGCTCGGACTGATTACTTTCCAGCAGAACACCCGTGGCTTGCCGGCAAACAATTGCATTACTATTATTTCGGCCAGATTATGATTGGCGGGCTCGCTATTGTTTCCCAGCTGTCGATAAATTATGTGTACAACGTTGCTCTGGCGATGTTGTTCTCGCTTGTCGTTCTTGGAAGCTTTTGTGTTGTGTATAATCTGACAAAGAGAGTTGGCTTTGGCGTTCTCGCTGCGTTTTTCACTGTTGTTATTGGCAATTTTGCCGGTTTTGTGCAGGTGATCAAGCAGAAGGGCTTGCTGCCATACAGTTATTGGGATCCGAGCAGAGTATTTCCTCCTGGAATTCAGGAATTTCCGTTCTTCAGCTTCCTGCATGCGGATTTGCACGCGCATCTGATTGCGTTTCCGTTCACGTTGCTCGTCATTGTTCTCGCTTTGAATCTTTTGCGCTCGAAAAAGATTGAATGGCTGAATATTCTAATCGCGTCGCTTGCTGTGGGCGCGTTGGGCTTTATCAGCTCGTGGGACTTTCCGACGTATGCAGTGTTTTTCGCGCTTGTGCTTGTCATCAGCAGTTTGCGCGTTGACAAGAGCGTGCAAAAGCTTTTGCTCAGGGTTGTTGTGTTTGCTGCCGTTGCCGTCATATTGTTTGCGCCTTATTTCTTCTCGACAAAAGGCATTGCACACGGGGTTAACAAGGATTTCATGTCATGGTGGAGTTTCATTCAGATTTACGCGTTGTTTGCGTTCCTTGTGCTTTCTGTAACGATTCTGCAGTTCCGCAAGTTTTCCTTGCCGTGGCTGCCGTTGATTATCATTGGCGTGCTGTCAGTGCTTGGCGCTCCTGTTTGGTCGCTCGTGCTCTCCTTGGCAGTGATATTGGCATTTATGTTCTTCAAACTTGAAACTGATGAGGACCGGTTTGCGTGCCTGCTCGCAATAATGGGATTGGTTATGGTTGTCGCACTTGAGAGGTTTTTTGTTGACTGGCGGATGAACACGGTGTTCAAGTTTGGATTGCAGGCGTGGATTATGCTTGCTGTTGCGTCCGCGTATTTTGTGTTCAAGATGCTGAATGAGCTGAAGGGCAATATGCGCAGATGGTGGTTGCGCGTGCTTATTCTGCTTATCCTGGCGCAGAGCATTTATCCTGTTGCTGCAACTATTCAGCGCATGTCTGACTCGCCAGCACCAACACTTGACGGTTATTCTCTGACGAGGCTCCACGAACACGATAGGTCTGCCATCGAGTGGCTGAATGCGCAGCCGAAAGGTGTTGTGCTTGAGTCTATTGGCAATCAGTACACTTGGAATGCGCGTATTTCATCTTTAACAGGATTCCCTGCAGTGCTTGGCTGGCCATTCCATGCTGGACAGTGGGAGCGGGATTTTGCGGCTGTTGACCAGCGCAAGGCGGATATTCCCACTATGTTCAATACTGTTGACGTTCGCCAGGCGAGTGATTTGTTGCAGAAGTACAACGTGACTTATGTTGTGCTTGGCAAGCTTGAGCGGGAGAATTATGCCAAAGAAGGGCTGGCAAAGTTCAGCAACATGTCGTTGCGCGTCGTGTACGAGAATCCGGAAGTGATGATTTACAAGCGCGGATAATTCATTGTACTTCTATAGTAACTGATATTCTGGTGACTTCGAGCAGGTCTGACGCAATGAAGACTATGCTTTTTGTTCCTTTCGTATGCGGCAGGATGGTTACTTCGTTGTTTTGTACAGTGACGTCAAGACCGTCTGCAGTGGTGCTGAGGAAGACGAGCGGGTCGTTTTCAGGGTCAGTGAACAATTTGTCCATGTATAACGTCAGAGGTTGTCCTGTCTTTGCTTTGAAAGTTCTGCTCTTCCCAGTCCATGCAGGAGCGGTATTTTCTTTGCGTTCGACTTTATAGGAGAGCTCTGTAAGTTTCAGCGTGCTTCCCTTTTCCACTTGTGCGAATAATTCCACAGTGTTTGATTGTGCGATGATATCGCAGGTTTCCTCGCAAACATCAGTAAAGGTGCCGTCTGTGCTGGGGCTTGTTTCGCTGTCAAAGATGAGCTCGAGTTTTTCTCCCTGCTTGTAAAAGAGCTTGACACTGCCGGTGAAGCTGCCGCTTGCCGAGAGGGTAAGTGGCCTGTCGCGAAGCGTGGCTTGCTTTATGCCTGAGTCAGTAAACGTCAGGTCTATTTGTTGCCTGATGAGGTCTTCGAAGCCTGCCAGTCCGACGATGTTTGGTTTCAGGAAAACAAGTACGGAGAAGGCGATGATGAGCACTCCTGCAGCAATTAAATGGTAGGGTATTTTGACGCGCTCCTTCGAATCGTTTACTTTTTTGAAGAGTGTACTTACCTGGTCATAGGCGAGTTCTTTGTGGAAGCGCTCAAGAGGACTTTTTTCAAGCACGTGGTAGGCCTCAACGACCTCAAGATATTTCTGCTTTGCTTCACTGAGCTTATAGTCATTAAGAAGTTTTTCTGCCTGAGAGTGCAACTCTACAAATTTTTTGATGAGTTCTTCGTCTGCCATCTTTTTTTAGATTACTGTCTGTGCGGTATTTAAAGTTTTGGTCAAGGAAAATTAGAATTACGCTTTCTTCTCAGCAGCTTCTTCTTTCTTTGCTGGTGCAACCAGGGGCTCCTTGCCCTCCTTGGTGACTTTGAGGTTGATTTGCGAGATTTTTGGGTGGATGCTGTTTCCGCAGACGGTTTTTCTGACGCGGACTCCTTTTGCCTTTTTCTTCAGGCCAATTCCTTCGACGGCAAGTATTCGTTTGCGCGCGAATCCTTCAACGTCCTTGCGCATTGGGAATCCGCAATAGTCGCTTCCGCCGGTGATTTGGAATTCGTAACCCGCAATGCCAAGTGCATCGCCGCTTACTGCATCCCCTATTTTCTTGCCGAGCAATGCCTTTGATTCCGGCTCCTGTATCTCTTTCTGGGCGCTTTTGCCGTCTTTGGTGCCGATGACTACTTTGAAACTGACCATGGTGTTGAGATTTCTGAGGGGGCTTTATAAACGTTGCGGTCAGTGTAACTACGAGATAAGAGAAAGAGTGCCTGTTACGGTGTCTATTTTTTCTTCTCTGTCCGGACCTATGCCCAAACAGGTTGGCGTGCCGGGTGCAAGGTGCGTGTGCCCTGCATCGGTTATCAATGCAACAACAAGCCCGGCATCTTCTGCTTTTTGCTTGTATGCATGCAATTCTTCCAAATTTTTCACGCGCAGGATGACTTTTTTCATGCCTTGGTCCTGCCATTTTTTGATGTCGTCTTTGTGGGATTTCAGGACCGCTCCAACAGAGGCATGGCTGGCTTGCGCTGACATTTTTCCTTTGGTCAGCTTTAAGTCTTCACGGACAAGGATTACTTGTTTGTATTCCATAGAGCGTTTGGAAACGAGGAAGTTAATAAAGCATACGAAATAATTAGAAAGTACAGAATTATTGCGGGAAGATGTATGTCGCGCCTTTTGTGCACATAAGGACATCTTGGTCGTTTGCCTTGTCAACTTTCCATCCTTTTTCCAGAAGTATCCCGCTTAAGCGTGTGAACATTTCTTCCCTGTCGTATGGGCTTCTTTCGTAGCAGTAGATATCTCCGCCAAGGTCGTAGAGTGGTCTTGGGAGTGCTGAACTGGTCGGCCAGAAGAATCCTGTTACCTCGTATGCGGGAAGGGACGTTGGAACAACGTAACAGCTGAAGGCATCTTGCGGTGCTGCCATGTGCGGCTGGATGTCAGCCCAGCACTTGCTCATGTCTCCTATGTTTGAATACTCTCCTCTGAAGAATATCATGATTGGCGTCCGTGTTCCGATAGTTTGGACGCTGGTCTGGTATGCTGGAAACTCCACGATTGGCGCGCCTGGCTGGTATGGCGGCAAGGGTTGCTGCTGTGCAATTCCTCTGCCGGGTCCGTAGACGTCACCGATTCCAAGCTGGGTGATGCTGTTTTGCCTGGAGAAAAGTAGAACCAATCCTATCAGTGCAATAATGGCAACTATTCCAAGTAAAACAAGTGGAATGCTCTGTTGTGCTTTCTTCATGAAAAAAAGGAAAAAATTTCCCGGTTTATTGCGGGAATGGGAAGGTTTTCTCGCTCTGCCATGCGAGTGCTACGCGCACTCCATTGACATAGATTTCTCCCCAGTCATACTTTTCTACGCCGACATCGTTGTCGACAAGCCTGATGAGGATATTCTCCCTGATCAGGGCCTCACTGTTCGGAACTTGCTGTTCTGCTCCAACGCTGTTTGCGTAGCAGTAGAGGTCGCCGCCAATTTTTCCAAGCTGTGTTTGTGGCGGTCTTGGTTCTGCCGAGCTTGCTGGTGGGAATCTGCCATACACTTCTGGGCGTGAACCCTTGTTTGGCACAGCGTAGCAGTTGAACAGGTCATGGGGCACTGGAATTCCTGCCAGCATGAGGTCTCGTTCTGCTGCGTAGAGGTCTTCGATTGTTGCAAATCCTCCTGATTTGAAGAATCCGCTGACGATGAATGCCGGAGTTCTGCTTCCTTTTGATGAAACGCCACCAGGATAGTCAGCATATGCTGGATACGCTTTTGGAGGCATTCCTGGATAGTATTCAGAGGTTGGATACGTTACCGCTATTCCTTCAGCGCCTTGCTGCTGTCCGCCGCCGTAAATGTTTCCGATTGAGAGGTCTGTCAGCAGTGCGCCTTCTGTTTTGCTTGCGCGTGTGAAGAGCAATACGAGTCCGATAACTGCAATGATTGCAACGACTCCTAGAATAACAAGCCCGATTCCTAATTGTCCTCTTTTCATACGAATGACCTCCTTTTGAACATGACTTTGTGGTAGTTACGAGAAAAGTGTATTTAAATCTTGCGTTGCTGGATTATCTCTTCTCTTCTATCTCTTTGAGCACGTCAGAAATGAATTGCTCTGTTTTGACGGGTCCAAAGACCTTGTTGTCGCGCGTTCTTACTTGCAATGCCTTGCTGGTTTGCTCTTTTTCGCCGAATACTAATATATAGTTGACTTGGTCAACTTGTGCGTTGCGGACTTTTTTGTTGATGGTTTCTGCGCTGGCGTCAAGGGTTGCACGGATGTGGTGTGAGCGCATTTCGTCAACAAGTTTTTGCGCATCTGCATTGAACCTGTCTGCGATTGACAAAACTCTGACTTGTTCTGGTGAGAGCCAGAGGGGGAACTTGCCTGCATAGTGTTCTGTCATGACGCCGATGAACCGTTCAAGCGAGCCGAGGATGGCTCGGTGAATAATAACACAAGTGTGCTTTTTGTTGTCCTCGCCTTCATACTCAGCTCCCATTCTGAGTGGCATCTGGAAGTCGAGCTGCACGGTGCACACTTGCCATTCCCTGCCAAGGGCGTCTTTGACAAAGAAGTCCATCTTGGGACCGTAGAAAGCCCCTCCGCCTGCATCTATGACGTAGTTAATCTTGTGTTTCTGAAGTTGTGTTTCGAGTATTTTTTCCGCTTTGTCCCAGAGCTCTGGCGCGCCCATGGATTTTTCAGGCTTGGTTGAGAGTTTTGCAACATAGGTCATTTTGAAAGCTGTCTCATATACTTGTTTGAAGAAGCTGAGCACGCCGTCTATTTCTTGCGGAATTTGTTCCGGCGCGCAGAAGATGTGCGCGTCATCCTGATGCAACCGTCTGACGCGCGTCATGCCGCCCAGTGTTCCGCGCACCTCGTTGCGATGAAGTGCAGTGAATTCTGCAAACCTGATGGGCAGGTCGCGGTAGCTTCTTGTTTTTGATTTGAACATCAGCACGTGCGACGGACAATTCATGGTCTTCAGTGAGAACTCTTGGTCGTCGACTGTGAGGACGAACATGTTTTCCTTGTAATGTGCCCAGTGTCCGGAGAGCTCATAGAGCGCTTTATTGTACAATTGCGGGCTTTGGACTTCCTGATAGCCGCGTTTCCAGTATTCTTCTCGGATGAAGTTGACGAGCTCGTTGAAAATTGTCTGTCCTTTTGGGAAGAGGAACACACTTCCCGGGCTCCACTCGTGGAACATGAACAGATCGAGTTGTGCTCCAATCTTGCGGTGGTCTCTTTTTTCTATTTCCTGAAGCAGTGTTTCGTAATCGTGCAGTTCTTTGGTGCTTGGGAACGATATGCCGTAAATTCTTGTCAATTGCTTGTTTTTCTGTTCTCCTCTCCAGTGCGCTGCTGCTATTTTGGTGAGCTTGAATGCTTTGACGTATCCGGTGCTTGGCACGTGGGGTCCTTCGCATAGGTCGATGAAGTCGCCGTCTTTGTAGGCAGTGAGCTTCCATCCTTTTTCCTGGAATTCTTTGGCGAGCTCGAGCTTGTAGGGATTGTCGCCTTCATGCTTTTTTACGTCTGCCAGAGTCCACTCGTGTCTTTCGAAAGGATAGTTCAAATTGACGATTTCCTGCATTTTTGCCTCTATTTTTGCAAAATCGTCTGGCGTGATTTTAAAATCATCAAAGTCGTAGTAGAATCCTTCTTCTACTGGTGGCCCGATTGTTGGTTTTGCAGTGGGGTACAAATGCCTGACCGCATGCGCAAATACGTGCGCCGTGCTGTGCCGCAAGGTATCCTTGCCGCCTTTGTCTGCAAAAGTGAGAATTTTGATTTTTGCGTCTTTTTCAATCGGCCGCTGAAGGTCTCTTACTTCTCCATCTATTTCTATGGCGAGCGCGTCTTTTGCCAGCCGTTTGCCAATGCTTTCCGCTGCCTGCATGCCGGTGCTTTTGTCTGGCAGCTGGAGAACTTTACCATCTGGAAGGGTTAGTTTGAGCATGCTTTTTTGTGAGGGTGGCTTATTTAAAAGAGTTTCGCAGTTATTTCAGTGTGAGCATCCAGATGACGAGGGCTGCACGCAGAGTCCAAAGAAGCGAGCGTAATAGATTGGCGCGCATCAGCTGCTGATATACCTGCACGTCTTTCCGCGTCTGCAGTTTCTGATGGCAGGGCACGCAGACGCTCCATGTCGATAGCCAGATGAGGACAAGCAGAACAAGCCCTATAATCACTAGTGTTAATGGAATCGCCATTGGTCGTATCCAGAGCAACAGTATGCCAGTCACCAGCTCAATGCCGAGGAGAAAGATTGCCCACGGCATTGTGCGATTGTAATGTTCTTGCTCAAAACGTGGTCCGAGGCGCTGAAGCATGGGATAATAGATGAGCTGCACGAACCATGTGATGCCCAGCCACATGAAGGTCGCGACAGCATGCACAAGAAAGATTATTTGGTCAAGCATACAGCATCATCTCATTTGACGAACTCCACATTCGGCATATTCGCGAATTCTTTGTCACCGGTGAGAAATTTTATTCCGTGTGTTTTGGCGAGAAGATAACCGATGCAGTCGGGAGATGAGAGCTTTTGCTTCCGCACGGAGTATTTGAGAATGTTTGCATCCATAATCACATACTCAAAAGGAATTACCCATTTCATAAGCGAATTGAAAAAGGCTTTTGCAAATTCAGGACCTTTTTCTCTAAACAAGGCGTAATGAACCTCAATAACGTTTAGCACAGTGGTGGCAATCTTTGATTCTCTATACGGAAGATAGTTTGGGTTTTCTTTTATGAGCTCCACTATTGCGTAACTATCAAAGAAATAAATATCGTCTACCATAATTCTTTACGTGCCAGATTTTTTACCTGCTGACCAGTTATTTTCAATCCGGTAAATACAGGTAATATATCTTTTGCACGTGGCAAATGCGATACGACGAGTATATCGATTTCTTGTCCTGGCTTAAGCTTTATTTGCCGTGCTGCGTTTTTGGGAATTATCAACCCCAGCGAATTGCCCCATTTTTTTACTTTTGCGTGAATTGGTTCCATGAATTATACAATGTATAACTTATTTATAAACATTGTGGTCGGAAACCGTAAACTTTCCGAACTGCAAAAATTTATATAGCTAAACGAAATAAAAAAGTATTGAAAAATGGTGATGCAGGAAGTGCTTGATGTTGTTGACGAGAGTAACGAGGTAGTTGGCGCTGCTCCGATTGACGAGATTTATTCAAAGCGCCTGAACCATAGGATTGTGCACATTCTCATTTTCAATGATAAAGGAGAGATATTTTTGCAGCAGCGTTCAGCGAAAAAGGAGTTTTGCCCTGGCCACTGGGTGACGTCTGCCGGCGGTCACGTGCAGAAAGGCGAAACGTACGAGCATGCAGCTAAGCGGGAGTTGAAGGAAGAGCTTGGAATTTCTGTTCCGCTGACAAAGATTCATGAAAGCCCTTACGACCACTATAAGATGCGCAAGTTCCTTCAGGTTTTCCGGGGAATTTCTAAGGGTCCTTTCAAGTTCAATGAGGAAGAGGTCGCCGGAGGCAGGTGGTTTTCTATTGCCGACGCGCGCGACATGGTGAAGAAGCACCAGCTGATTCATCCGGAATTGGCGCACGTTATAGAAAAATTATATCCTTAAATATTATGGCGTGAATTCGTAATGCACTGCTTTCTTCACTAATTTCAATCTGCCTTGCAAAAATTTGTGAACGTCTGACTCATGCTTATAAAAAATATTGATGCCAGTTCTATACTGTCCGCCTTTTTTAATACGGTAGGTTTCCCCATGCGAGCGCACTGTTTGCTTGCCCCTGTTTTCAGGAGAATGAAGAAACACTTCAGCGCCAGACGCATCCTGTACAAATTTTTCAACAAATTCACCAAGTTTCATGATTTTGAAATCATGTGAAAACCGTATGTATCTGTTGCCCGAAGGAGTGCACAACGCATACCCTGTCTGATTGGAAATTGCCCTTCTCTTTCCTGTGACTGCAGCTGCTAAATCAAGACTGAGCAGGACAGGGTGACTTTTCAGGTAGGTGCTGATTGCTTCTGCTACTGTGCGCTGCCTGTCATCTCGTGATTCCACTTGCTTAAATTCAAGTTTGTTCAGAATTTCCTCAAGTTCAGATTGAGCATTCATTAGCCACCCGACGATAAGTGAGAAGAAGCAATATTTAATTCTTGCCACAATTCCAAAACCTTTATAAACCACCCCTCTTGCCCACAATATATTCTGGGTGATTCGTAAGAACATCCAAACAAGACCGCGAGGTCAAAACTATGGGAATACATGATGTTGATGCAACGCTGTTAATCCAGCGGACTGCTGACGAACTGAAAAAGGAACCGACAATCAAGGCGCCAGACTGGGCTGCGTTTGTCAAGACCGGCATGAGCAGGGAGCGTG
>Ga0247727_10008428_pt1 | contig 19140 bp, 16 predicted proteins | sample WisWelCaveWW1625_FD_202498 | JGI IMG/M metagenome (GOLD analysis project Ga0247727, IMG submission 202498) | Biofilm microbial communities from Wishing Well Cave, Virginia, United States - WW16-25 | ecosystem: Environmental > Aquatic > Deep subsurface > Groundwater > Cave microbial mat | place... | reverse complement strand
GGCCCTGCGGGAGGCGGCGCCGAAGGCAGTCTTGTTGACCGGCTATAGTCCCCGCTTCCATCAGCTTGCCTTTTGTCAGGCGCTGGCGGCCAAATGCCCGATTCTGTTTCGCGGGGAGACCACCGACCACGCCCGGCGGCGGATGCGGCTGAAGAGCTGGGCCCGCGATCGGGCGCTCCGCTGGCTGTACGCGAGATGCGACATGTTGCTTTATGTCGGACAGCGATCTTGCGTTCACTTCCAGCGCCTGGGTTGCCCGGCAGACAAGCTGATGTTCTCGCCATATTGCACTGATTCGACGCTCCTTCAGCGCGGCGAGGAGGCCCGCTCGCGCCTTCGCCCCGTGGTCCGACGAAGCCTCGGCATTAACGAGGAGCAGATGGCTCTGCTGTTCTGCGGCAAGCTGAGCCAACGCAAGCAGCCTCATTTGATTCTTCTGGCTGTGCGCCAACTGCCGGTAGCGGTTCAGGAAAAGACGGTAATTCTGTTCATCGGCGACGGCGAGATGCGCAGTAGTCTCGGCAGCATTCTCGAAGGTGCAGCACGAAGCGGCCCGGCGCCAAGGGCGCTCTTCCTCGGGTTTCAGAACCAGAGCTGTCTGAGCCAGTACTATCACACCGCTGACTTGCTCGTGCTGCCAAGCCAGGAGCACGAGACGTGGGGTTTAGTTGTCAATGAGGCCCTCGATCATGGGATCCCGTGCGTCGTCTCGGATCAAGTCGGCTGCGCGCCGGACCTCATCGAGCCGGGCCTGACGGGAGAGATCTGCGAAGCCGGCTCGCTGTCGAGCCTGGCTTCTGCGATCCAGCGAGCCATGGTGCTGACGGGGCGGCCAGAGATTCGTGAGGCCTGCCGCCAAAGGGTCAGCGGCTACTCCGTGGAGAAGGCGGCCGAGGGAATTGCCAGGGCTTACCGAAGCCTGTTTGAGCAACGGCGTTCGTGAGCGGAATGGGCAACAGGCGTGCAGGGTCGCCGTCAGGTGGAACAGTGCTTCTGGTTGGCAATCCTGGCGTCGTCCACGTCGGCGCTCATCTGCGCGTGGCTGGCGAGACCTCCGGCTTTCGGGTTGCTTTCATGGATGTGCAGGAGGCATGCGCCGGTTCACGATGGCTCGTCAGCTTGAACTGGTGGCTGCGCGGACGGCGGCCAACCAGGCTCCAGGAGTTCAGCGAGCGTGTGGTCCAGGCGTGCCGCGGGACTCGGACAGACTGGCTTCTTTCGACCGGACTGGCGCCCGTAGACGCGCCGGCCCTGACCGCGATCGGGAGGCTTGGCGTCCGGCGGTTGAACTATCTGACCGACGATCCATGGAATCCCGCGCACCGGGCGCCGTGGTTCCTCGAGGCGCTGCCGCAATACGATGGCGTGTTCTCGCCGCGCAGGTCGAACCTGGAAGACTTGCGCCGGCTGGGCTGCGCCAGTGCCGTCCATCTTCCGTTCGCCTATTCGCCGTCTCTTCATTTTCCGGAGCCACCGATCACCCCGGAAGAGCAGGGCCGGTTCGAAACCGACGTGGTTTTCGCCGGCGGGGCCGACCGCGACCGCGTGCCCTACATTGCCGCGTTGATCCGGGCCGGGTTTCGGGTAGGGCTGTACGGCGGCTACTGGGAGCGTTGGCGGCAGACGAGAAAGCACACGCGGCGGCTCGCGGATCCGCGGATGGTCCGGAAAGCTGTCGGCGGCGCCAGAATCGCGCTCTGCCTGGTCCGGCGGGCCAACCGGGACGGTCACTCGATGCGTACCTTTGAAATTCCTGCTATCGGCGGCTGCATGCTCACCGAGGACACCGCCGAGCACCGCGAGATCTTCGGCGAGGAAGGGCGCGCCGTCGTGTACTTCCGTTCCGTCGACGAGATGGTGCAAAAAGCCCGCTGGCTTCTGGAGCGCGATGAAGAGCGCCGGCGCCTGGCCGCCGCCGCCCACGCCCTGGTCGTCAACGGCCGCAATACCTATCAGGACCGCCTGGAGACCATGCTCGAGCTGGCCCGGCCTCGGATGGCGTCTGTGGCCGCGGCTTCGTTGGGCCGCGCTCCCGGCCCATGATGCTCGGCAAGCTCGCGTATTTCGCATGGGCGGTCCGTCGCGCCGGCACTCGGAATTCACCGTGCCCGTCGTGCTCCAGCCGCGCTGTTCGCCGCCTTCGACGCAAGTATCTGGTCACCTCGCTCTGGGAGTGCCAACGCTGCTTCATCCGCTTCCGGATACCGCGGGAAACGCCGGAGGACGCGAGCCGGTTCTATCAACAGCAATACAGGGCCGGATTCACAACCGACTGTCCGGACGACGAGGAATTGGCCCGCTTGTTGGCGACTCGATTTCAAGGTACCGAAAAGGACTACAGCGACTACCTTCAGGTCCTGGATGCCGCCGGGGTGCGTCGGGGCAACATCGTTCTGGACTTTGGTTCTTCCTGGGGTTATGGGAGCTGGCAGCTCCAGCAGGCGGGGTTCGAGGTCTATTCCTATGAGATCAGCCAGGCCAGAGCTGACTACGCCGCCCGGAAACTGGGGTGTCGTATCATCTGCAGCTTCAAGGAGATTCCTGACAGAGTCCAGTGCTTTTTCAGCGCCCACGTGATCGAGCATCTTCCCGACCCGAATGTCATGTGGAGGGCGGTCAGCCGCGCGATGGGTCGGGAAGGTACCGTGGTGGTCTTCACGCCGAACGGCAATCCGGATCTCGAGACGGCGTACGGATCTCGCAGATACCACCGGCTGTGGGGTAAGGTTCACCCCATGCTGATCACCCCGCAGTCGCTGCGGGAGATGGCGAACCGTCACGGCTTTATGCCTTACGTTTTTTCTTCGCCTTACTCGACGGAGAGGATTCGGCTGCTGGAACCCGATGTGAATCCTCTGGGGAGCGAATTGCTGCTGGTCGCCAGGAGGCAGGCCGAGTTCCTGCGATGAAGATCGCCGTCGTCGTTCACGGGCGCTTCCACGCGTTTGATCTGGCCCGGGCCTTGCTCGCGCGCGGCCATGACGTGACCCTGTTCACCAACTATCCGAAGTGGGCTGTGGAGCGGTTTGGCGTGACCCGGGCGAGGGTACGCAGCTATTGGGTCCACGGCGTCACTTCGCGGCTGGCGGGGCGGCTGTGTCAACGAGTCGGCCTTCCCTATCCGGAGGCGCGGCTGCATCAGTCGTTTGGGAGATGGGCGGCCGTTGAGCTGGTCAAGGAACGCTGGGACGCCGTGCACTGCTTTAGCGGGGCGTCGGAGGAGATTCTGCAAGCGCTGCAAGGTAATTCGCTGACACTGTTGATGCGTGGCTCGGCCCACATACGAACGCAGGCCCGGATTCTGGAGGAGGAGGAAAACAGGACCGGGCGCAGGCTGGATCGGCCCAGTTCGTGGATGATCGCCCGGGAGGAGCGGGAATGCGCCCTGGCGGATAGGATTGTGGTGCTTTCCACCTTTTGCTGGGACAGCTTTCTGGCCGAGGGCGTCGATCGCGGGAAGCTATGCTTGCTGCCGCTCGGGGCGCAAGTGGAGGCCTTCCGTCCGACCGCGGAGGCGCTTCTGGCCCGCCGGCAGCGGCTCCTGACTGGTGAGCCGCTTCGGACGCTTCACGTGGGGACGTTCTCGATGCGAAAGGGCGCCTGGGATATGGCGACCATCGTCCGGGAATTGGGTGGGACCAGATTCCACTTTCGCTTCGTAGGCGCTGTCGCCTCAGAGGCTCTGCCGCTGGCCGCGCGGCTGCGGTTATCCGCGAAATTTGTGGCCAAACAGCCGCAGTTCAGTCTACCGGACTCTTATGCGTGGGGCGACGTCTTGATAGCGCCCACGCTGGAGGACGGGTTTCAAACTGTGTTGGGGCAGGCGGCGGCCGCCTCGCTGCCGATTCTCACAACGCCGAACGGAGCGGGCCGAGACCTGATTCGAGACGGCGAAACCGGCTGGATACTGCCAATTCGCAACCCGGCGGCCTTCATCGACCGGCTGCGCTGGTGCGATGCTCACCGACAGGAGCTGGCCACAATGGCCGAGCATCTCTACTACGAGTATCGCCCCCGCGATTGGGCCGACGTGGCCGCGGATTTCGAGAAGCTCTGCGCTCTGCGCAGCGGCTGATCGGCCAGCGGGTCGCGGAACACCTGACGAGCCGACTGGCCCAGAGAACGGTGCAGCACAGCCATGGAAGATAGCTGGGTCTTTTTTCCGCAGCTTCTGCTGTGGGCCCTGACCATCTCCCTCATCGTCTGGCGCAACTGGCAGGCGCGCCACGAGGGGGTCGGGTTGGTTCTCGCCTACTGCTTTCAGCTTTGGCTGCTGTTCTGGCTGGGCGCGGTGGCAATGCGACGAATCGGGCTGATATAAACATGACTGCCTTCTGGGGGAGTATGCCATGCCTCCACTGAGAATGTGGTTCAAGAAGCTCCTGTTTCCGGGACTTGATCTGCATACAAGGTGCCGCTATCATGCTTTACCCGTTTTTTTAAAGTCTGGCGATCTTTGTTCGTTAGACGCCGGATGCGGCAACGGTGCACTTTCTTGGGCCGCATACCGAATGGGGAACCGCGTATTGGGTCTCACAGTGAGCCAGGGAGAGGTCGATAGAGCGAGGACTTTTTTTTCCTGGCTAGGGACAGACTCGCTGAGGCTGACGTTCCAACGCCAAAACCTGTACGATTTAGAGGAAACGCAGTACTTCGATCAGATCATCTGCAGCGAAACGCTAGAGCACATACAAGACGACCGTAAGGTTGTCGAACGGTTCTATGCAGTACTCAAACCCGGTGGTATCCTGCACCTCTGTGCGCCTTACGCGCTCCATCCGGACCACGCCCTGGGCCGGGAGGACCGGCCAGAAGACGGTGGTCATGTGCGCGACGGCTACACACTGCCCCGGTACCGCGCCTTGCTCGAGCCATGTGGGTTTGAAATCGTCAAGACGGCCGGCTTCGGAGGCCCCATCCGTGTGTTGGCTGACCACGTTGTTCGCTGGGTTCGAAACACGGCAGGAGATTGGCTAGCGCTGCCGTTTTTCTTGATCCTTTCGCCACTGTGCTCCCTAGACCCTGCCGATCCGCGAGTCCCGTACTCGCTTTACGTGCAAGCCGTGAAAAATGCCGGCGCAGCTTCTACAGTGCCGCGGATTTCGAGAAGCTCGCTCATCGTCTGATCGGCCAGCGGGTCGCGGAACACCTGACGAGCCGACTGGCCCAGAGAACGGCGCAGCACAGCCATGGAAGATAGCTGGGTCTTTTTTCCGCAGCTTCTGCTGTGGGCCCTGACCATCTCCCTCATCGTCTGGCGCAACTGGCAGGCGCGCCACGAGGGGGTCGGGTTGGTTCTCGCGTACTGCTTTCAGCTTTGGCTGTTGCACTGGCTGGGCGCCATGATCCACTGCTTTCCGTGGTCCGGCCTGCCGGAGGGCGACCTGGTTTTTCTGGGGTTCCAGCAGAGCAGCTATGCCCTGCTGGCGTTTGCCGTGGGAAGCCTGGCCCTCGGGCCGGCGCTGGCGGCCCACAGCGCCTGGCTGCGGGTGCGGCGCAGCTTCCTGCCAGCGCCCCAGTTGCCCCATGCGTACCTGGTCACCGGCATCGTCTGTTATGCGCTGCTGGCCCCGACCATCGGCCGGCTTCCGAGCCTGAATGCGCTTACCGCGGCCGGCCAACAGTTGACGGTGGTGGCTTGCTGTCTGGGGTGCTGGCAGGCGTGGCGCGAGCGAGAACGGCGGAAGGTGGTGGGTTGGCTGGGATTCTCTCTATTTCTCCCGATGGTGACGGTTCTGTTCCAGGGGTTCTTGGGGTATGGCGTGATGGCGCTTGCCGTGGTGTTCATTTTCGTAGGTCGCTTCTGGCGCCCGCGCCTGCTGGTCGGCGCCTTTCTGTTGGGAACCGCCTATCTGGGGCTGTCCTTCTACACAGCCTACATGCGGGATCGGACCGAAATCCGGGAGTCGGTCTGGGGAGAAGAAGCTCTTTCGGGACGCATGGACACAGTATGGCGGACCGTTGTTTCCATGGAATGGTTCAGTCCCTACGACCCCCAGCACCTGGAGGCTGTTGACGGAAGACTCAATCAGAACGTGCTGGTCGGGGCCGCCGTTGTCCAGCTCGCCCACACCGGCCGGTATGCGATGGGAGAGACCCTCTGGGAAGCGGCGCTGGCGATCATCCCCCGGGCGATCTGGCTGAACAAGCCGATCGGGGCCGGCAGCGGGAACCTGGTGAGCCGCTTTACCGGGCTCACGTTCGCCGAGGGTACCAGCGTCGGCATTGGCCCGGTCCTCGAATTCTACGCGAATTTCGGGAGCGCCGGCGTCGTAGCGGGCTTCCTGCTGCTGGGGGCCCTGGTAGGGATGATCGACCGCGTGGCCGCGCGACGCCTGTGGCAGGGGGATTGGCAGGGCTTCGCCCTGTGGTTCCTGGTGGGCATCGCTTTCTTACAGGTCGGCGGGTCGCTGGTGGAAGTCACTGCCGGCGCGGCCGCCAGCGTGGTCCTGGGACAGGTGGTGAACGTGTTCCTGCGCGGGTACCAGAGGTTGCGCCGGCCCGTGGAGCTCGTTCCGGCGCCCCGGGCTAGCGGCTCGATTTGGCCTGGATAGCCGTCTTCCTGATGCGAGTGCTGCTGGTTGCTCCGTGCTTGCACGATCGCCGCTATGGCGGCGTGCAGAAGATTGGGCAGATCGCCTGGGAGGCTATCGCCGGCAGCGGGACGATGGAAAGGTCCGAGCTGCTGTGTTATGGAAGGAATTGCGCGCGAAACGGGCGCCGTTCGGGAGACGGCGAGCGCTGTGTCGCTTCCAAGCTGGCGGCGGCGCTGGCGGCGTTGCGACTGCGAGGGCGTGCCGACTTCATCCTGGTCTGGCATCTGCACATGCTCCAGCTTTTCCCTTTGCTGTGGCGCTCCGGCGCCCGGGTTGGTCTGTTCCTGCATGGCATCGAGTGTTGGCGGAAACCTGGCGCCGATCTCGAGCGATGGCTGCCGCGGGTGGATTTCTTCCTTGCCAACAGCCGTTATACCTGGGAGCGCTTTGTTCAGAACAACCCGCGCTGGAGCCGCTCGGAGCATTTCATTGCTCCGCTGGGCATCGGCGAGGCCGTGCCGGCGGCGCCCGTCCCTCAGGGGCGGCCGGCGGCATTCGTCGTCGGCCGCATGGACCGCAGCGAGGACTACAAGGGTCACCGGCAGTTGATTCAAGCCTGGCCGGGTGTGCTGGAGCATGTCCCGGAGGCCGAGCTGTGGATCGCCGGAAGCGGCGATCTCCAGCCGGAGCTGGCGAGGTTAGTGGAGGCTGGCCAACTCGGTCATCGCGTGCGGTTCTATGGGGCCATCTCCGAAGAAGAGAAGGAGCAGCTCCTGACGAACTGCCGCTGCCTGGCGATGCCGAGTCGCGGGGAGGGCTTCGGGCTGGTTTACCTGGAGGCCATGCGGCTGGGCCGGCCCTGCCTGGTCAGTACCCTGGACGCGGGCCGCGAAGTGGTGAATCCCCCGGAGGCGGGCCTGGCCGTCGATCCCGACGATCCTCGCGCGGTGGCCGATGCCGTTTGCCGGCTGCTGGCGCCGGGCGAGGAGTGGGACCGCTGGTCGTCGAGCGCGCGGCGAAGGTACGAATCCTGCTTTACCGCCGCTGCCTTCCAACGAAGATTGCTGCAGGCGCTGAGTCGCTTATGAAGGCGTTGCACGTCATCCCGTCAATCGGGCCCCTGCGCGGCGGACCTAGTGTCGCGATCCAAACCCTGGTCCTGGGTTTGACGCACCGAGGCGTGGAGACCCACATCGCCACCACCGATGACAACGGCCCCGCGCGGCTCCCAGCGGCGCTGGGCGCGCCGCAATTGGATCAAGGGGTTGTCTACTGGCACTTTCCTAGGCAAACCCGTTTCTACACCTGCTCCCTACCCATGACCAAGTGGCTGTGGCGCCACATGAGGGACTACGATGTGGTTCACATCCACGCGCTGTTCTCCTATCCCTCGACGGCGGCGGCCTGGATCGCGCGGGCCCGCGGGGTCCCTTATATCATCCGCCCGCTCGGGGTTCTGAACCGGTGGGGCATGCAGAGGCGTCGTCCGCTGTTGAAAAGGCTCTCGTTCCGGCTCTGCGAGAAGAAGATCTTGGAACGGGCGGCCGCGGTCCACTATACCAGTGAGCAGGAGCGCCAGGAGGCCGAGGAATTGGGATTCGAGTCGCGCGGGGTGGTCATTCCCAATCCGCTACAGCCGGACAACGGTGCTCGCCCGGCGAAAGGTCGTTTTCGGGCGCGGCATCCTGGGCTGCAGGGCAAGCTGGTGTACCTGTTCCTGTCGCGGGTCGACGAGAAGAAGGGGCTGGATCTGTTGTTGCCCGCTTTCGCGCGCCTGAAGGAGTCGTTTCCGCAGAGCGCGCTGGTGATTGCGGGAAGCGGACCCGCGGCGCTGATGGACTCCCTTCGCAGGCTGGCGCGCGCCCTGAAGCTGGGGGACGAGGTGGTGTGGACAGGGTTTCTGGAAGGGCAAGCGAAGGCCGAGGCGCTGGCGGACGCGGATGCCTTCGTGCTGCCTTCCTACTCGGAGAACTTCGGTGTGGCCGTGGTGGAGGCGATGAGCCGGGGCTTGCCAGTGGTGGTCTCCGACCAGGTGGGGATTCACCCGGAGATCGCGGCGCGCGGCGCGGGATTGGTGATACCGTGCCGGGTTGAGCCTCTGACGGACGCGATGACGCGCCTGGCGCAGGACCCCGCCCTGCGGCAGGAGATCGGGAGCCGCGGCGTCGAGCTGGCAAGCGCGGAGTTCTCCCTGGAGTCGGTCTGCCAGAGCCTGATCGAGCTTTACCGCGGCGCGGCGAGGAATTGAGGACGTGAATCTTTCGGTCGTCATTCTCACCTTCAACGAGGAAGCGAACCTGCCGGCGTGCCTGGAAAGCCTTCGTGCGCTTGGGGGCGGCGTCTTTGTCGTGGACTCCGGCAGCAAAGACCGAACCAGCGCCGTCGCGGAAGCGTACGGAGCCGCGGTGGTCGAGCACGCGTTCGAGAGCCACGCCAAACAGTGGTCCTGGGCCTTGGAAAACCTGCCGCTCCGGTCAGACTGGATCCTGGGGCTCGACGCCGATCAGCGACTCACGCCGGAGCTGGCGGCCGAGCTTTCCGGGCTGCTTTCCGCGGATGGCGCTGCCAGCGGGTTCGACGGGTTCTACATCAAGCGGCGCCAGATTTTTCGCGGCCGGTGGATTCGGCACGGCGGGTATTACCCGAAGTATCTGCTGAAGCTGTTCCGCCGCGGGCAGGCGCGCCTGGACTGCAACGACCTCGTCGACCACCACTTTTACGTTTCGGGACCGACCGGCAAGCTGCGTCACGACCTGACCGAGGAGAACCGAAAAGAGGACGACATTACCTTCTGGATAGACAAGCACAACCGCTACGCCACCCTTCTGGCCCAGGAAGAGATCCTTCGCAGCCGGGATCGCTCCCTTCCCCTGCGGGCGTCTCTGGGCGGGAATCCGGATCAACGAAGCCTGCTGCTCAAGAGGTTGTGGCGCCGGCTGCCCTTGTTCGTCAGGCCCGCTCTCTACTTCTTCTACCGCTATTTCGCACAGTCTGGATGGCTGGACGGAAGAGAGGGCTTCGTGTTCCACTTCCTGCACGCTTTCTGGTTCCGTCTGCTGGTCGACATCAAGATCGATGAGTTGAGGGGCCGCCAACCGGCTCAGCAGCCGGCGGCACGCGCCCGCTCTCTCCACCGAAACGCGTGAACATCCTTGGTCTGAACGCCTATCACGGCGATTCCGCAGCCGCTTTGCTGGTCGACGGCGAGCTCCGCGCCGCGGTGGAGGAGGAGCGCCTGACGCGGATCAAGCACTGGGCCGGCGTGCCCGCGCAGGCGGCGGCTGCCTGCCTGAACGGAACCGACCGCGTCGATCACCTGGCTGTTTCCCGGGACCCGCGCGCCCATTTGGCAGCGAAGTTGATTCGCGTCCTGGCGCGTCCTGGGTGGTGGCGGCGCGCGGCCGGACGCGCCCGCAACAGCGCGGGAATCGCCCGGTTGAAACACCGGCTCCAGGCAGCCGGAGTCCCCGGTTTGGAGCGCGCTCAGCTCCACTTTGTCGAGCACCATCGGGCGCATCTAGCCAGTGCTTTCTTCGCCTCCCCATTCGAGGAGGCCGCCGTGGTCTCGGTCGACGGCTTCGGCGATTTCAGCAGCGTTATGTGGGGCGTGGGCAAGGGAAATCGGATCGAGGTCCTGGGTTCGGTTCAGTTTCCTCATTCCCTTGGGCTGTTCTACACCGCCATCACCCAGTTCCTCGGCTTTCCCAAGTATGGTGACGAGTACAAGATGATGGGGCTGAGCGCGTACGGCGAGCCGCGCTTCCTCGAACAGGTCCGTACCATCGTCACTACCGAGGAAGATCAGATCCGGCTCGATTTGGGCTTCTTCCGCCATCACACCGAGGGCGCCGACATGACTTGGGACGGCGGCGAGCCGGTCTTAGGCCCCGTGTACTCCGACCGCCTGGCCGGGGTTTTTGGACCGCCACGCGCGCCCAGAAGCGAAGTCACCGAGCGCCATATGGACCTGGCGGCCTCGGCACAGGCTGTTCTGGAGGAGAACTATTTCTCGCTGTTGAGCTTCGTCCAGAGACGGACCCGGCAAAAGGCTGTTTGCCTGGCCGGCGGCGTGGCGCTGAACTGCGTCGCCAACGGGATGATCTTTCAGAAGACCGACTTCCGCGACGTTTTCGTGCAGCCCGCGGCGCACGACGCCGGGACTTCGATCGGGGCGGCTCTGTACGTGTGGCACCAGAAGCTCGGGCGGCCGCGGTCCTATGTCATGCGGCACGTCTGCTACGGCCCGGAGTACGGTGATTCCGAGATCCGGCGGGCTCTCGACGACGCCGGCGTGATCTACTTGCGGCTGCCGGAAGAGGAGCTGCTCGATCGCGTGGCCCGCGAGATCGCCGGTGGCAAGATCGTCGGATGGTTCCAGGGGCGGATGGAATTCGGGCCTCGCGCGCTCGGCAATCGCAGCATCCTGGCCGACCCGCGGAGCCCGAAGATGAAGGACATCCTCAATCGCCGGATCAAACACCGGGAGCCGTTCCGGCCGTTTTGCCCGTCGGTCCTGGCCGGGCGGGCCGGCGAGTACTTCGAGATCGACTACCCCTCGCCGTTCATGGTGATGGCCTACAAGATCAAGCCCGGGCAGCGCGAGCGCATTCCCGCCGTCACCCACCAGGACGGTACCGGCCGGCTGCAGACGGTCGAGCGGGAGGCGAACCCGCTCTACTGGAAGCTGATCCGTCGATTTGACGAGATCGCCGGAGTCCCCGTGCTGCTGAACACTTCGTTCAACGAGAACGAGCCGATCGTCGATACCCCGCAGCAAGCGCTGGACTGCTTTCTGCGCACCCGCATGGATGCGCTGGCGATGGGACCGTTCCTGGCGTTGAAGTCGGAAAACCCGCGCGAGAGTCGGCGGAGGCTGGACGAGATTCCGGCTGAAACGCCCATGTGATGGACGGAGTACGGCGCAAAACGCTCGATACTCCCCCCTTGTTGCCGCTGTTTTAGCTGGAGGTTGTAATGTCGGCTGGTAATGCCAACGCTGTCTGGCTTCAGAAGGTCGGCCGCATCCTGTTCAGAAAGGCAGACGCCGCGCTGGGGCGGCTCTATCCGCTGCATAAGACTCTGGCCGCCATGGAACTGCGCCCATTCGAGCTTCATCTGGAATTGACCAACCTCTGCAACGCGGATTGCGTCTTCTGTCCGTATCAGTTTCAGGAGCGAAAGACGGAAGTGATGAGCGACGCCATCTTCAAGAAAGCGGTCGCCGACTACGTCGCGGCCGGTGGTGGGTCTGTGGGACTCACTCCAGTTGTGGGCGATGCCCTGATTGATCCGAGTTTTGTGAGCCGCGTCAAGTACCTGCGGTCTTTCCCCCAGATCGACCGGATTTGGTTGACCACCAACGCGATTCTTCTTGACCGGCACGGGGTCGACGAGGTGCTGGATTTGGGTTTGACGGCAATCACCATCAGCACCGCGGGGTTCGACGAAGCCATGTACGCAAGGGTCTACCGGAATCGTTCCTACCATCGCATGCGGCAGAATGTCCTGAAGCTGCTGGAGAGGAATGCGGCGCGAAGGAATCCGATTCCCGTCGCCATTGCCCTCAGGCCAGATCGGGCCCTGAAGGAAGTAATGCAGGATCCGGACTTTCAGTCGATTCTTGCCTACCGGCCCCAGCTCGACTTCGCCTGGTCCTACGCCACAGCCAACGGCAGGATCAGGCGCGAAAGCCTGCCCCCGTTGATGAAGATCAGGACCGTGAGCCAGGTGAAGAAGGAGTCGTGCGTGCAGTTGTATAACGGGCCCATCGTGCTGTCCAACGGGACGGTGTTGGCGTGCAGTTGCGTTGCTTCGATGGACGCGGAGCAGGATCTCGGCATCGGCAACATTCTGGAGTCGAACTTGCTGGATCTGTGGAGAAGCGACCGGCTCCGGCAGCTTCGTGAAAGCTTCCGCGACGGGCGCATGAATCCCACCTGCTCGGGTTGCGACATGTATCGGGACCTGGAGTTGTACCAGACGTCGGAGGGCAGGGAGAGGGCGCGAATCAATCTCGCCCGTAATCGTGGCTTGGTGACAATTCGCAAGACCTCGCCGCGCGGCCCGTTTGCGGGCGGCTGATCCCGCAGGCGCAGATCGTCCTGCCGCTGGTCATCCCGCGCGGCGGGTCTGAAGTCGAGACCAGGCCGCCAGTCAGTACCGCAAGAGCTTTGCCAACGTGAGTGCCCCCTAATGGTCAGCCGACGCACACGGAAGCTGTTCTATGCAGCTTTTGCCCTTCCAATGCGAATCAACGGCCACCTGTATCGCTTGCTGCGCCAGCCTAAGGAACTGCTAAACGTGCACCTAGGCTGCGGGCAGAGAAACTACATCGAGGGGTGGGTGAACGTCGACGCCAATTTTGTCAGTGGGCACATCGATCTATGGGCCAATCTGCTTGACGGTCTGCCGTTCCGCGCAAGCAGCGTGGAAAAGTTCTATTCCTTTCATGTCATCGAGCATCTGCCGGACTCATTCCTGGCCCGGCACCTCCGCGACCTGTACAACGCCTTGGTTCCAGGCGGCAGCATCCGCATCGGAGGGCCCGACATCGGGCGTGCCTGGCTGAAGTTTGTCCAGGGAGAAGCCAGATGGTTCTCCGACTTCCCGGACAAACATATGAGCATCGGCGGAAAGTTCACTAATCTCGTCTTTTGCCGGAACGAGCACCTCACGGCGCTCTCCGAGAGTTATTTGACGGAGCTCACGACGGAAGCCGGCTTCGTCGACCTCCACTTCTGCAAGCCGTGTCAGCAGACCGTACACGGGTTTGCCGAGGTGCTGCCGTTTGAGCGGGAGGACGATTTCGAGTGTCCCCATTCCGTCATACTGGAGGCGCGAAAGCGCGCGAGGCCATGACGCTGTGAGGGTTTTGGTGCTCAACCAGGTTTTCTGTCCCGACGTTGCCTCGACGGGACAGCATGCCAGCGATCTGGCGGCGGCGCTGGCCGCCCTTGGCCACCGGGTGACCGTCGTCACGAGCCAGCGCGGCTACGACAACCCGCGGCTGCGCTTTCCCCGCCGCGAGGTGTGGCGCGGCGTCGACGTTCGCCGGCTTCCGGCAACCGGGTTCGGAAAGGGCGCGCGCTGGCGCCGGGCGGCGGACTTTGCGAGCTTCTGCCTGGGCTGCTCGCTTCGGCTGCTGCTCCTGCCGCGCTTCGACGTGGTGGTGGCGCTCACTACGCCTCCGCTGATCGCCTTCCTGGCCGCCCTGTTCGTCCGGCTGAAGGGCGGCCGGCTCCTTTACTGGGTGATGGATCTGAACCCCGACCAGGCCATCGCCGCCGGATGGCTGCGGGAAGGATCGCTGCCGGCGAGGCTTCTGCAAGCCATGCTCCGATACGCCCTGCGCAGCTCGGCGCGGATCATCGTCCTCGACCGTTTCATGCACAGCCGTCTTCTGGCCAAAGGGGCGCCTGCGGAGAAGATCCTGATCCTGCCGCCCTGGTCGCACGACCACGCCGTGCGCTACAGCGCTGAGGGCCGCCATGCCTTTCGCGCGACGCACGGCCTGGCGGACAAGTTTGTCGTCATGTACTCGGGCAATCACAGCCCCTGCCATCCCCTGGACACGGTCCTGGAGGCGGCGGCCCGGCTGGCGGACCGGCCCGAGATCCACTTCTGCTTTGTGGGCGGCGGAACCGAGCAGGCCAGGATCCGCGAGCTGGCCGCCGCCCGCAGAATGGCCAACATTACCTGCCTGCCCTACCAGCCCCTGGAGAGCTTGTCGGCCTCGCTATCCGCCGCCGACCTGCACGTCGCGGTGATGGGAGACGCTTTCGTCGGCCTCGTACATCCTTGTAAGATCTACAACGTGCTGGCCGTGGGCAAGCCGGTGCTGTATGTGGGCCCGCCGGAGAGCCACATCGCCGACCTCTGGCCGGTTGCCTCCAGCGGCTGCTTCTTCGCCGCCCGGCATGGGGAGGTGGACTCGGTCGCGCGGCACATCATCGAGGCCTCCCGAACCCGCCCGGACCCCGCCGCCTTGCACAACGAGCTGGCCGCCTCATTCTCCCAGGACGCGCTGCTGGACAGGATGGCGGCCTGTCTGGAATCCCTGGACCCCGGCGGCGCCGTCCCCCTCCCCGATTCGTCCCCGCAGGCTGTTCAGCCCATCCACAGAGGACATCGCTTATGACGCGGATTCTGGTCACCGGAGCCGGAGGGTTCATCGGACATCACCTGGTCAAGTACCTGGTGAACCGCGGCTGCCGGGTACGCGGGGTGGATCTGAAGCCGGCGGAATTCGAGCCGACCGCCGCCCAGGAGTTCGAGCTCCTCGATCTTCGCCGCTGGGAGAATTGCCTCCGGGCAACCCGCGGCGTCGAGGAGGTCTACGCCCTGGCCGCCAACATGGGCGGCATCGGCTTCATCGAAACCAACAAAGCCGTTATCGTGCGGGACAACACCCTGATCAATATGCAAACGCTGGAAGCCGCCCGCGTCAACGGAGCGCGCCGGTTCCTGTTTACTTCGAGCGCCTGCATCTATCCCGGCTATCTTCAGAAGGAAACTACCGTCACGCCCTTGAAAGAAGAAGACGCCTACCCGGCCGACGCTGAAGACGGCTACGGGTGGGAGAAGCTCTATATGGAGCGAAGCTGCCGCCACTACCGCGAGGATTTCGGCTTGGACACGAGAATCGCTCGCTTTCACAATATCTACGGGCCGCGCGGCACCTACGACGGCGGGCGCGAGAAGTCCCCCGCCGCCATCTGCCGGAAGGTCGCCCTGGCCGGCGACGGGGAGGCCATCGAGGTGTGGGGGGACGGAGAGCAAACCCGCTCCTATTGCTTTATCGACGACTGCGTGGAGGGGATCTGGCGCATCATGCGATCCGACTACTGCGAGCCGCTGAACCTCGGCACCGACCGGCTGGTCTCCATCAACGAGCTGGTCGACATCGTGGCGGGCCTCGCGGGCAAAAGCATCCGGAAAGCGTACGACCTCTCGAAGCCGCAGGGGGTGCGGGGCCGCAACAGCGACAATACCCGGCTGCGGCAGGTCCTCGGCTGGGAGCCGGCTACCTCGCTCGGGGACGGCCTCGGCGTGACCTATGAGTGGATCCGGCAGGAGCTCGAAAAAGCCGGCGCCGTCCGCGGGCGGCGGGCCTTGAAAGCGGCTTCCTGACACTGAGACTGGCATGACTCCAGCGATTTCTCTGGATCCGACGAGCCGCTCCCGGGCCTCCCGGTGGCGCCCCTGGGTCCCCGCGCTGTGGTTCGCCGCGCTTCTGCTGCTCTGTTACGCCGTCGTGTTGGCGCGCCTGGGCAGGCAGTGGTTCACCGACCCAGACATGAGCCACGGACCCCTGGTCCCGCTGTTCGTGGGCTATCTCGTCTGGCAGAGACGCGAAGCTCTGCTGTCGGCGCCCTCGAAGCCAACCTGGTGGGGCTTGCCGCTCCTGGTTCTGGGAGCGATCTTGCTGTGGGTGGGCCCTCCGAGCCTCACCACCTTCGCCTCGATCACCCGGCTGGCTTTTCTCTGTTCCCTGGTGGGCATGATTCTGTGCCTGCGCGGGGCGCCCAGCATGCGCCTGCTCGCCTACCCGTTCGTGATTCTGCTCCTGATGATCCCGATTCCGGGATTCCTGTATGAACGCGTGACCGTGCCGCTGCAGTTTGTCGCCAGCGCGATCGCCGAGCGCGCGCTCGACCTGCTTGGATACTCGGTTCTGCGCGAGGGCAACATCCTGCATCTGCCCGGCCGGACGCTTTCGGTGACGGAAGCGTGCAGCGGCATCCGGTCGTTGTTGACGCTGACGTTTGTCAGCCAGGCCTACGTGTATCTGTTCGATCGCAAAGTCTGGATGCGCGCGGCGGTGGTCGTGGTCATCGTTCCCATCGCCGTGCTGGCCAACTCGAGCCGCATCGTTTTCACCGGCATGGTGGGCCAGGGGAGTCCGGAATTGGCCGAGGGAATCTATCATGACTGGGCCGGATGGGCGCTGTTCGTGGTGGCGTTCGGGTGCCTGGTGTTCGTGCATTGGACGATCAACGCCGTCTCCCGCCGGATGGCGGCGCGGACTGCCGTGAATGTTTGACTTTCTGAGGGGACGCCGCGCGCAACTGACAACGGCCCTCCTGCTGCTGCAGGCCGGAGTCTATTACTCGGTCTCCCGAACCGAGTACGTGCCTCCCACCCCTGCCTGGAGCCTGTTCCCGGCGCGAATGGCGCAGTGGAGGATGGTCGAGGAAAGCGCGATTGACCAGGAAACCCTGGACAAGCTCCGGCCGGACGACTACATCAACCGAACCTATGTCTCATCGACGGGCTCGGAGGCGGCCAGCCTGTTCGTGGGATACTTCCGGACGCGAAGGACGGGTGGGGCGCCGCACTCCCCGCAATGGTGCCTCCCCGGCGCGGGGTGGCGGTCCGTCTCCGCCTCCACCGCTTCGATCGATGTGCCCGGGGATCCTTCTCCACTTCCTTTCAACGAATACGTGGTCGAGAAAGGGGACGCCCGGTTGGTGGTGGTTTACTGGTATCACCAGGGCAAACGCGTGCTGACCGGCGAGGTCGCGGCACAGTGGTACGCCGTCCCCGACATGCTGTTCCACGGGCGCACCGACACGGCGCTAGTGCGCATCATCACGCCGGTGCGAGGAGCCGATCTGCGCTCAGCGAAGGATACCGCGGCGCGATTCGCGCGGGAGATGTACCCGCTGATCCGGGCGCACATTCCGTGACGCCGCGGCCCTTCTGATCCTCGGCGGGTAGTGCTCCAGCACGACGCGCAGCGGGTCTCCTCCCCGGTAGTCGAGCGCGAAAACCCCACCCTGGGAAGTTAACGGCGCCTTGGGTGTCCATGAACCCGGGAGCCGGATCTGGCGCGTCCCCCTGGTCCCGTGGGCGGTAATGGTGACCTGGCCACCCTTGACCACCACCTCGGTCGCCCCGCCGCTGATCTCGATGCCGTTGCCCGCCGCCGTCTGCCCGTCGTAGGTGGTCAGCACTGACTGCTGACTGTCCCGGTGAGCCCAGAAGTTAGTCCCCACCAGGGACTCCTCCCCGCCGGCGGTGATCCGCACCTGCGACCCCTCCTGCACCACGCTCAGGCCGGCCCGTCCCTGCCCTTGCCGGTAAGGCAGCAGCAGTACCTGGAAGGGGCCGTCCCCCTTCAGGCGGAAAATGTGCTGCGTCTCCTCGAACCGCCGCCCGTTGGCCGCCTGGAACTGCGCCTGCTCGGGACTGGGGTGCCAGGCATGGCCCCAGTTGCCCACCAACGCCTGCTGGTTCCCCGCCCCCACGCTGTACAGATCCCAGTCCACCCCCCACTGCCCGCGGAACCGGAACCGGCTCAACCCCGCCCCCAGATACACCGGCGCCCCGGAAGAAGGCATCTCCTTGCGCGGGCCGTACTGATCCCACAGCCGCCCCGCCGGCGTCACCGGCCCACTCGGCGTCTCCACCGCCCCCTGCGCCATCAGGTTCAGGGTGAACACCTTCCCCGCCTGCCCCTCCGGCCCGCTGAAGCTGTCCCCGATCACCACCACCGGATAGGCCGGGTTGGCGTGAATCGACCGCACCACCCGCGTCCACCGCGTCCCGTTGGGAGTCTCGAAGCTCGCCGCCGCCCGCGTGCTCAGATCGAAGCTCTCGAACCCCTCCTGGACCGCCGTCCGCCACGGCGAGACCCCCGCGTTCAGCGCCACGCCGTCGGCGTCCCAGGCGTAGCCAATGGCCGCCTCCGGCAGCACCAGACTGTGCTGATAGGCCCCGGGTACCTGCGGATAGTAGATGCTCCCCCAGTCCACACTCAGCGGCGCCCCCAAGGCGTAAATCGACAGGCTCCCCTGGTCGTCATGGCGATGGTCGCTGTAGAAGGTCCCGTTCACCAGCCACGTCGCCGTCTCGTTCGGCGTCCCGAAACCGTGCCGCAGCACCGAGCTCCACCCCGGATACGTCCCGCTGCGCAGATCCATCGACCCCGCCGGCAGGTTCTCATCGATCTTCACAATGGTGGTGCCATGGAACCCCGAGTGCGGCTTGCCCGACTGCGTCCAGGCCCCCATCAGCCGCCGGCTCAAGCCCGCGTTCACGCCCGCGAATCCCGTCCCCATCTGCCCGAACAGCTCGGAGCCTTCCGTGGACCCGTCCCCGATCGACACCAGCTTGCGCACCCCGCCGAAGCGAGGCTCCGTCGGCGTCAGCAGATTCATGTAGAACTCGGCGAAGCTGGCCAGCCGGGGCTCGCTGCCGAACAGATCCACCCCCGCGCCGGCCTTCAACTGCTGCACCATGCTCAGCAGCGGCCCCATCGACGCCCCCGCGTAGTGCGGCGAGCCCCGCTGCGCCCCCCACTCATTGATCTCGTTGTTCAGGCTGGCCGAGACGTTGGCCGCCACTGCCTCCACCCGTCCCGCCATCATCGGATGGTGCGCCAGCAGCAGCGCGTACAGGTTCCGGTACTGGCTCTGCTGCACCGGCATGTTCGCCGTCCCCACATTCAGATTGTGGCCGTCAAACAAGGGCACGAAATCGTTGTCCCACAAAACCGAGGCGAACAGCGCCGCCGCCGCCTTCAGCTTTTCCCGGTCCGCCCCGCTCACCGCCTCGCTCACCAATAGATCGTTGAGGAACACCGCCCGGCGGCTCATCTCCA
>Ga0247727_10008427_pt1 | contig 19140 bp, 15 predicted proteins | sample WisWelCaveWW1625_FD_202498 | JGI IMG/M metagenome (GOLD analysis project Ga0247727, IMG submission 202498) | Biofilm microbial communities from Wishing Well Cave, Virginia, United States - WW16-25 | ecosystem: Environmental > Aquatic > Deep subsurface > Groundwater > Cave microbial mat | place... | reverse complement strand
TCCTGAGTGAGGTTGCAAACACCTCGATCCTCAAGACGGGGCTCCCCATCTCTCAACTGGTTACCGACCTCTCGGCTCTTGCATCACGCGCAGCGGGCTGTCGCGCAGCGACTTTGTGCTCTGGCACTTCGCGTCGCGTTCTGGCATGGCCATGACCGCCTTCATTTGATGGCGGACTCAAGGTCTTCGACGGTTTTGACCAAAGCGGCCGTTTAAAAGGCTGGGGGTTGTGGGAAGATCACCAGGCCAGAGATCGCCGCGATGCCTCAACTCTCGATATCCTAGCAACGCCTCAATTCCGCAAGCGAGCTCAGAAATCTGACCGCGACGATGGCCAGAATGAATTGCGCAACGATAGTCGGTGAGTTGTGGTCTAACCATGCCTGAGTGTTGGGGAGCTGCCGTGCAAAAAACGATTGCCATTCTAGGCTCCGCTTTTTTCTTCGTGGTCGCGCCTTGTACGTTGGCAGGGCTCATCCCATGGTCAATCACACGCTGGGAGCTTCGGCCGCCATTCTTCGGTCTAGAATTGACGCGCGTCATCGGGGTGATATTGATTCTCGCCGGCGTGCCTGGGCTTGTCGATTCATTTGCGCGTTTTGCACTGCAGGGGCTGGGCACCCCCGCGCCGATCGCGCCGACCCGGAATCTCGTAGTGACAGGTCTCTACCGATACGTGCGTAATCCGATCTACGTGGCGGTCGTCGCCATCGTTCTGGGTCAAGCGGTGTTGTTAGGTGATTGGCGTCTCATCGTCTACGGCGCGCTGTTCTGGCTCGCCTTCCACTTATTCGTCGTGGCGTACGAAGAGCCCACGCTTGAGCAAACGTTTGGAGGAGAGTACGAGGCTTTCCGTGCCAACGTCCCGCGCTGGATCCCGCGCATGACTCCGTGGCGTCCATCCAGAATGAAGGAATGAAGGAATGAAGGTGGCATCAAAGGGAAGCAGTGTCGAGGATGTCTGGAATTGGCACTTTGCGTCGCGACGCATCCGTCAGCTTCCAAGGCGTAGCGGACGTCGAGCGGCGCACCATCCGTTGGGTGGCGACGCGGCTTATTGGGCGCGGCCCCGCCCGCCGCCCGCCTACTCCGCCGCCGGGTCGTAGCAGGCGATGACGATCGGGGTCTCGATCAGGCGCATGTCGATCGGCCGCACCGCGATCAGCTGAGGGTTGGTCGGCAACGGATTGGCCTTGCCGCGCGGGGCGTTCATCCAGTGGTCGGGCCCCGGCATCCTGTCGATGCCGAGCGGATAGATGGTGAGCTTGTCCGGCTCGAACTTGAGGCGCAGGAAATTCTTGTAGTTCTGGATGCGCAGGGCGGCGAACGCGTCCTCGGCGTGCATGCGGCCGATGATCCCCGTCAGCACCCAGTAGAGGCCCCAGAGCGAGCCGCCGAACAGGGCCCCGAACATGGTCATGAGCAGGGGATAGGCGGTGAAGCCCACGATCTCGCGCACGGCGGAAACCTGGGTCTGGCCGCCGCTCTGAGGCGGGGTCGCCGTACGCCGGTCGTCCTTGCGCTGCAGCGGCTCGAGCGATTCCTTGATCACGTCGCGCACGATCGAGGGCTGGGACTCGCGCGTCTGCCAGACGTATTTCACGCCGCTCTCGACGCTCGGCGTCATCCAGTTGTTGAGCATCACCACAAACAGCGACAGCGTGAACATGGCGACCAGATGCGCGCTGAAGTGCGCCGTGCCGACGAAGAACTTGGTGAGGTAGCGGCGCGGGCCCGGCCGCTCGGTGGCGTCGACGTACCACACCAGCGTGGCATAGAGGGCGGCCAGCATCAGCACCAGGCTGATCGAGCGGATCATCGCCTGGACGAGATACAGCGGCATGAACGGCAGGACGCTGAAGAAGGGCGTGCCGGCGGAGCCGACGTTGTCGATCTTGTCCAGCGACAGGTCGTGCTGGCCGACGGTGCTCTGGAACTGCCAGGTGATCATCCAATAGAGCAGGCCGATGCCGATGGCGAAGGCCGGGTTGTAGAAGGGGAAGAACACGTTGCCGAGGCTGAGGAAGTAGCTGCGCGCCTTGTCGGGATAGCACTTGGGCGCCTGCGGCTTGATGGGCGCGCGCTTGCGCAGGCCGAGCCCCTCCTGCTTGAGCGGCTCGATGGCGTCCTGCACGTCCTGCACCGCCTGCTCGAGCGGGTTGTCCGCCGCCTTGGTGTTGCGCTTGAGGCGGATGTTGTAGTCGCGCGCCTTCCACGTCTCGCCCGGGCGCCCGCCGGCGGCAACCGTGGCCGACACTGAATCGCGCTCCTCGTCGGGCCGCTCCGGCCAGCGCACGGAGATGGCGTTCCTCAGCACGTGGGTGGGATGCAGGAAGGCGCCGCCGCCGCCCGAGGTGATGAAGTGGATGTCGAGCTCGTGGGCATAGTAACGGTTGTAGTTGTGCCAATCGCCGGCGATGACGGCAACGATGCGCGCGCCGCGCTTGCGGGCGATGGTCGAGATCTTGAAGAAATTCTCCTCCGTGTCCTGGCCCTGCAGATCGGCGATCAGCCAGGACGGCTCGGCCAGGCAGATGATGAGGTTGTCCTTCGGCCCCATCTGCTCGGCCACGCGCTCGAAGTAGTTGACCTGGGAGGTGTCGAGATATTTCGAGAACTGGATGTCGGCGCCCCAGATCCACCAGTTGTGGGGCAGCCGCAGCGCCCAGTAGCTGCGGTGCTGCTGGCACTCCCAGCCGCCGATGACGTTGCCCTTGTCGTGGGAGAGCCTGTCGCGCGAGGAGCAGAACAGGCTGTCGAAGGCGTTGAGGCCGTCGTACCAGTCGTGGTTGCCGGGGATGGCGAACAGCTTGCGGTCGGGGTTGGACACCGAGTAGGCCCAGTTGAACGGCTTGAGCAGCCGCTCGCGGTATTCCTCGCGGGTGGCCTGCGGGTAGCACTGGTCGCCACCCATGATCAGGATCTCGCCGTGGCGCAGCTTGCCAGGGCCGCGGATGTCGAGGCTGTCCTGCGACAGCATGTAGGCCATCGTGTAGGTGGCCTCGAAGCCATCGCCGACGTCGGCGATGTAGTCGATCCAGAATGCGCCGTCCTCGTCGCAGGCCACGCACTTGTGCGGGTCGGGCGCGTTCGGGTCGCGATAGTCGTAGCGGTTGACCAGGTCGTCGTCCTCGGCCGAGTCGGTGACCGCCTGCATGAGGCGCTGGTCGGCATACTGGCCGAACACGGAGGAGACGATCGTGCGCACGCCGATGCGCGCGAGCAGCCGCGGGTCGTACCACGACACCATCTTGGGCAGGCGCCCCAGGCGCAGCTGCCGCAGCGGACTCAACTCGACCATCTCAGCCTCCCTGGCGGCCCGAACGGCGGGTGCCGGCCGACGGACCGTGCCACCATCCCCTTAGAATGACTTGTCATTTCGGCGGAAGAAAGAAGCGAGACGCCGCGGCCTTGCTTGGCGTGGCTGAAATATCTCACCCGATACGGCCAAGTCAGGCCGGAACCTGGCACGAAGGTCAGCCGAGGCGCTTGGCCTGCTCGCGCAGCACGAACTTCTGGATCTTGCCGGTCGAGGTCTTGGGCAGCGGCCCGAACACTACGCTGCGCGGCACCTTGTAGTGGGCCATGTTGGCGCGGCAGAAGGCGATGATGTCCTCGGCCGAGACGGGGTCGCTGCCGGGCTTGAGGGTGACGAAGGCGCACGGGTGCTCACCCCACTTGGCATCGGCACGGGCGACCACGGCCGCCTCCATCACCTGCGGGTGGCGGTAGAGCACCTCCTCCACCTCGAGGGAGGAGATATTCTCGCCGCCGGAGATGATGATGTCCTTGGAGCGGTCCTTGACCTCGACGCTGCCGTCGCCGTGCCAGACGGCGAGATCGCCCGAATGGTAGAGGCCGCCGGCGAACGCCGCCTCGGTGGCCGCCTCGTTCATGAGATAACCCTTCATCAGCGTGTTGCCGGCAAGCATCAGCTCGCCCATGGCGGCGCCGTCGCGCGGCATGGGCGCGAGCGTCTCGGCATCGGCGACGAGCATCGTCTCGATCAGGGGGTTGGGGATGCCCTGCCGCGCCATCAGCGCGTAACGCTCGCCCGTGGGCAGCTCCTGCCACTCCGACATCGGCGCGCAGTAGGTGGCGGGCCCATAGCTCTCGGTGGTGCCGTAGAGGTGCAGCACCTCGAAGCCCATCGCCTCCATGCGCTCGATGACGATCGCCGGCGGCGCGGCCCCGCCGGTTGCGACCTTGGTGCGCAACGGCAGCGGCCGCTTGGCGTCGGCGGGCGCATGCACCAGCATGTTGAGCACGATCGGCGCGCCGCACATGTGCGTGACGCGTTGCTCGGCGACAGCATCGAAGATGCGCTTGGGCTCCACCTTGCGCAGGCACACGTGCGTGCCGCCCGCCAGCGCCACGGCCCAGGTGAAGGTCCAGCCCGAGCAGTGGAACATCGGCAGCGTCCACAGATAGCGGCTGTCGTGGTCGAGCTTGAAGGTGAGCGCGTTGGCGAGCGCGCCCAGATAGGCGCCGCGATGGCTGTAGACGGCGCCCTTGGGATTGCCGGTGGTGCCCGAGGTGTAGAGCAGGCAGATCGAGTCCCACTCGTCCGCGCAGCCGGGATAGGCGAAGTCGGGGCTGCCGGCGGCGATGAAGTCCTCGTACTCGACGCTGCCGAAGTGCGGCGCGCCGGCGGTCTCGGCATCGGCGATGTCGATCACGATCGGCGCGCGGCGGCCGAGCCCGGCGAGCGCGGGGGCGATGGCGGCGTGAAACTCGCGGTCGGCGAGCAGGAGCTTGGCCCCGCCGTGCTCCAGGCAGAAGGCGATCAGGGGCGCGTCGAGACGGATGTTGATTGGGTTGAGCACGGCCCCGATCATCGGCGCGGCGAAGTGCGCCTCGAGCATGGCCGGGATGTTGGCGGCCAGGATCGCCACCGTGTCGCCGCGGCCGATGCCGGCCTTGGCCAGCGCCTGCGCGAGCCGCCGCGCGCGGGCGTAGAACTGCCGATAGGTGAAGCGCCGCGCGCCGTGCACGACCGCCGGGCGGTCGCCGAAGAAGGCCGCCGACCGGGCGAGGAAGCTCACCGGGCTCAGGGGCACGAAGTTGGCAGGGCGCTTCTTCAGCTCGGGTCGGTCGGTCATTGGCGCTGCCTCCGCATCCATTTGTCATCCCGGCGCTTGCCTGCACCGGCGAAGGCCGGTGTCGCCGGGATCCAGCGTACGGCTTGCTCTGGCGATTGTGGATGGCTGGATCCCGGGCACAAGGTCCGGGATGACATGTCTCACCCCGTGGTCAGCAGGTGGCCGCCGTCGACCGTGATGATGCTGCCGGTCATGAAGGCGCCGGCATCGGAGGCGAGCAGCAGCAGCGGCCCGTCGAGATCGGCAAGCGCGCCGGGCCGGGCAAGCGGCACGCGGGCAAGCATGCGCCGGCCGGCCTCGCTCGCCAGGTATCCCTCGTTGAGCTCGGTGTCGAAATAGCCGGGCGCCAGCGCATTGACGCGGATCTGGTCGCGCGCGAGCTCGAGCGCCATCGACCGCGTCAGGCTCGCCACCGCCGCCTTGGTGGCCGAGTAGGCCGAAAGCGACTTGCTGACGCCGAAGCTCAGCATGGAGGCGGTATTGATGATCGAGCCGCCGGTGCGGTTGGCGGCCATGCGCCGCGCCACCTGCTGGCCGACGCGGAACACGCCGTCGAGATTGACGGCCATCACGCTGCGCCACTCCTCCTCGCTCGTCTCGAGGAAATAGGCGCCGGAGGGGACGCCGGCGTTGTTGGCGAGGATGGTGATGGGCCCGAGCGCCGCCTCGGCCTCGGCGACGGCGCGCGCCACCGAGGCGCGGTCGGTGACGTCGATGGCGACGGCGGCGGCCTCCCCGCCCTGTGCGCGGATCTCGGCTTCGAGTTCTTTCAGCCGGTCGAGGCGCCGCGCGGCAACCGCCACCTTGGCGCCGGCGCCCGCCAGAACGAGAGCGAAATGGCGACCGAGCCCCGACGACGCTCCAGTCACGAGCGCCGACTTGCCCTTCAGGGAGAACAACTCGCCTGCCATCACGCACCCATGCCCAGGATCTGCCCCAGGAAGTCGCGCTTGCCCAGCTCCACGCCGTTGTGGCGCAGGATGTCGTAGGCCGTCGTGGCGTGGAAGAAGAAGTTCGGCATCACAAAGTGCAGCAGATAGGGCTGGCCTTTGAAGGTCCTCATGTTGCTGCCGATCTTCAGTGTGATCTCTCTATCTTCCGAGCCGTCGATCTCGCCGGGCTTGAAGCCGTGCACATAGTCGATGGTCCTGCTCACCCGCGTCTTGAACTCGGCAAAGGTCTTCTCGTCGTCGGGCCAGGTCTGCAACTCGGCCCCGGCAAGGCGCGCAGTCGCGTCCCTGGCGAAGTTGCAGGCGATGTGGATCTGCCGCGACAGCGGCAGCATGTCCGCCACCAGCCGACAGCCGAGCAGGACGGCCGGGTCGATCTTCTTGGCGGCGGCATGGGCCTCGGCCTTGCCGAGCAGATTGTCGAACGCGCCAAGAACCTGGGCGAACACCGGCACGGAAGCCTGATACATCGAAAGCGGCATCGTTTCCCCCTCCAGCGAGCCATATGTCGAGGGGATGATAGGCGGGCGCCGATACCGAGACAATCATCGCAGCCGTGAGGACGTGGGTCAGCCCCCCCATGCGCTCGTCATCCCGTGCAGGCGCAGGGCTCCAAGCCCTGCGCCGACGGCACGGGACCCAGCCACCGGTCCGCGGTCGCTCTTAGTCGTTGTTGAAGCGCACCCTTTCGAGCTCTCGCACGCAAGCGCAAGCCTCAAGGTGCATGGGTCCCGGCCGATCCCCGTTCGCGCCCGCGCGAACGGCGCCGGGATGACGGACGATGGAGGCCATTGTCATACGGCCCGATGTCTCCTGTTGCTCCCCCGCGCCGTCACTCCGCCGCCATCGGCAGCGCCCGCGCCTCAGCCTTTGGCCCTGGAAGCTGCAGCGGCGGCGATGCCGGCTCGTCGGTCGGCCCCACGAAGCTGGAAAAGACGCGCCAGCCGAGCTTGGCGATGTCATCCATGACGGCGAACACGGCCGGCACAAACACCAGGGAGAGCAGCGTCGACGACATCAGGCCGCCGATGACCGCGATCGCCATCGGCGAGCGGAATTCGCCACCCGAGCCCAACCCGTAGGCCGAGGGCAGCATGCCGCCGATCATGGCGATCGTGGTCATGACGATCGGCCGCGCGCGCTTGCGGCCGGCATCGACGATCGCCTCCGTGCGCGGGACGCCGCGCCGCATCTCCTCGATGGCGAAGTCGACCAGCATGATGGCGTTCTTGGTGACGATGCCCATCAGCATGAGGATGCCGATCACCACCGGCAGGCTGATGGGCTTGGATGTGATGGCGAGCGCGACGATGGCCCCGCCGATCGACAGCGGCAGCGAGAACAGGATGGTGATGGGCTGCAGGAAGCTGCCGAACAGCAGCACCAGCACGGCGTAGACCATCATGATGCCGGCGCCCATGGCCTTGGCGAAGCTCTCGAACACCTCGCCCATGACCTCGGCGTCGCCGAACTGCTTGAGCTCCACGCCGGGGGGGAGCTTCTTGGCCGCCGGCAGCGCCATGATCTGGTCCACGGCCTTGCCGAGCGGCACGTCGCCGACCAGGTCGGCGCCGATGACGACGCGGCGCATGCGGTCGTAGCGATCGATGGCGGTGGGGCCCTGGCCCAGCTCGAAGCGGGCGACGGCAGACAGGGGCACGGCGGCGCCCGATCCGCTCGCCACCTTGAGCGCCTCCAGGATCTGCCGCTCGCCGCGGGCACGCTCCTCGAGCTGCACGCGGATCGGCACCTGGCGCTCACCGACGTCGAACTTGGCGAGATTGGCGCCGATGTCGCCGATGGTGGCGATGCGCACGGCCTCCGAGATCGCCTCGGTGGAGACGCCGAGCTCGGCGGCCACGTCGGTGATGGGCACCACCCGCAGCTCCGGCCGGTCGAGCTCGGCCGTGGAGACCACGTTGGCGAGCAGCGGGATGCGCTTGGCCTGGCTCGTCAGCTCGGCGGCGGCATGGCTAACGGCGGCGCCGTCGCGGCCCGAGGCCACCAGCGCGAGTTGGCGCTGGCCGTTGTCCTTCAGGAACCAGAAGCGCACGTCCGGCACGCCGCTCAGGCTGCGGCCGATCTCGTGGCGCACCTGATCCTGGCTGAGCTTGCGCTTGTCCTTGCCCACCAGATTGATGACCAGCGTGGCCTTGCGCACCTCGCTGCCCGATCCCATGATCCGGCCGCCGTTGACGAACACACTTTTCACCTCGGGGCGCTCGCGGATCTGGCGCACAACGGCATCGGTCAAGGTCCGCGTGTCGGCCATGCGCGAGCCCGGCGGCAGCTCCAGCGCCAGCAGCATGCGACTGGTGTCGTCCGCCGGCAGGAAGCCGGAGGGAAGCAGATAAAAGCTGCCGACCGAGGCCGCGAAGATGGCGAGCCCCAGGCCGACCGCCTTGTAGTGGTGCGCCACCGACCAGCGCACCAGCCGCGTGTAGGCCCTGAGCATCCAGCCCTCTTTGTCCGCGTGGGCGGAGGGACGCATGAAGTAGGCGGCGAGCAGCGGCGTGATCAGCCGCGCCACCAGCAGCGAGAAGATGACGGCGAACGCCACCACCAGCCCGAACTGCTTGAAGTACTGGCCGGCGATGCCGCCCATGAAGCTCACCGGCACGAACACGGCGACGATGGTGAGCGTGATGGCGATGACGGCGAGGCCGATCTCGTCGGCGGCCTCGAGCGCGGCGCGATAGGCCGACTTGCCCATGCGCATGTGGCGCACGATGTTCTCGATCTCGACGATGGCGTCGTCGACCAGGATGCCGGTGACGATGGTGATGGCGAGCAGGCTGACGAGGTTGAGCGAGAAGCCCGCCACATCGAGTGCCCAGAACGCCGGCACGATGGAGAGCGGCAGGGCGATGGCCGCAATCAACGTGGCGCGCCAGTCGCGCAGGAAGATGAAGACCACGACGATGGCGAGGATGGCGCCCTCGATCATGGTCTTCATGGTCGAGTGGTAGGCGCCCAGCGTGTGCTCGACCATGCTGTCGACGCGCTTGAGCTGGACGTTGACGTGCGCGCGCTTGAGCTCGCCGATCTTCTTGTCGACGTCCGCCGCCACGACGACGTCGCTCGCCCCCTTGGCGCGCGAGATGGCGAAGGCGACGATCTGCTGGCTGTCGAGGGTGGCGAAGGTACGCGGCTCGGCCGTCACGTCGGTGACGGTGCCGAGCTGGTCGAGGCGCACTTTGCGGCCGCGCGGCAGCGTGATCATGGTGGCGGCGAGGTCGGCCACCGTCTGCTTGCCGGCGAGCGTGCGGATCGCCTGCTCGCGCCCGCCGATCTCGCCGCGCCCGCCGGCAAGGTCGACGTTGGTGGCTCTGAGCTGCCGGTTGATGTCGCCGGCGGTGATGCCGAAGGCGAGCAGCCGGTCGGGAGCCAGCGCCACGCGGATCTCGCGGTCGACGCCGCCGAGCCGTTCGACCTGGGACACGCCCTTCACGCCCTGCAGGGCGCGGATGACGGTGTCGTCCACGAACCAGGAGAGCTCCGCCGGCGTCATGGCCGGCGCGCGCGCGGCGTAGGTGAGGATCGGCAGGCCCTCGATCTCGATGCGCGATACGATCGGCTCGTCGATGGTGCGCGGCAGCTCGGCGCGGACGCGCGCGATGGCGTCCTTGACGTCGTTGAGCGCGCGGTCCTGGTTGACCTCGAGACGGAACTCGACGGTGGTGACGGAGGCGCCTTCGGTGACCACCGAGGTCTGGTGCTTGAGGCCGTTGACGCCGGCCACCGCGTCCTCGATCTTCTTGGTGACCTGCACCTCGAGCTCGGAGGGGGCGGCGCCCGACTGGTAGACGCGCACCTGCAGGATCGGCACGTCGATGTTGGGGAAGCGCGTGACCGGGAGCTGGCCGAAGCTCACGTAGCCCAGCGCGACCAGCACCATGAACAGCACGAGCCCCGGCACCGGCTGCCGGATCGACCAGGCCGAGATGTTCCAGTTCATGGGCTCACCTCGCTCAGCTGGGCTTTGGTCATGATCGGCCGCACGGCATCGCCGTCGCGCAGGAACGTGCCGGAGCGGGCCACCACCAGGTCGCCCTCGTCGAGGCCCTGGCGCACCTCGACCAGCGCGCCCGCCGCCAGCCCGATCTTGATGATGCGGGTCTCGACGTGGTTGTTGCGCACGACCAGCACCGAGGCGCCCTCGGGGCCATAGAGGACGGCCGAGGACGGCAGTGCCAGCCCGCGGCCGGAGGCGGTCTCGATGGCGCCGCGGGCGAAGGCGCCGACGCGCAGGTCGGGGTTGTCGCCGAGGAAGATGCGCACCCGGCCGAGCCGCGTCGCCTTGTCGATCTCGGGCGAGACGAGGCGGACGGTGCCGGCGATACGGCCGAGGCCGGCCACGTCGACGCGGGCCGGCTGGCCGATCCTGACCACGGAGAGGCGCGTCTCGATCACCTCGGCGTCGAGCTCGACCTCGCCGGCGGCGACGATGCGGAACATGGGCTCGGCCGCGCCCGCGGCAAAGCCGCCGACGCGGGCGATGCGGCGGCTGACGATGCCGTCGGCGGGGGCCACCACCTCGGTGCGGCCGCGCCGCCAGTTCAGCTCGCGGCGCTGCGCCTCGGTTTGCGCCCGCTCGGCCTCGGCTACCTTGAGGCCATCGGCGGCGGCCGCCAGCTGGGCTGCCGCCGTGCGCGCGCCCTGCTCGCGGCTGTCGTAGGCGCTCTCGGCCATGTGGCCGGCGGCGCGCAGGGGCTTGGCGCGCTCGAAGGCATTGCGGCTTTCGGTGACGCGCGCCTCGGCCTGGACGATGGCGCTCCTGGCCTGGGCGATGGCCGCCGCCGAGCGGGCGAGTGCGGCATCGCTCTGGGCGATCTGGGCGTCGAGCGCGTCGGCGACCAGGCGGGCGAGCACGTCGCCTTTCTTGACGCGCTGGCCCTCGTCGGCCAGCACCTGGGTGATGCGCAGGCCCTCGACCTCGGGGCCGACGAGGATCTCCTCGCGCGGCACCAGCGAGCCGGTGGCGAGCACCGTCTCGGTGAAGTCGGCGGGCGCCACGCGCACCACGGTGACCGGCGCCGCGAGCGCCAGCGACTGGTCGGCGATGGCCTCCTTGGCGCTGGTCTCGGCTGGGCCGGTCGGCCGCGGCAGCTGCTTGCCCACCAAGGTCAGCGATATCATCAGGAACGAGGCGGCCAGCACGATGCCGATTAGGAACTTTCTCATGATCGATCCTCGCTGCGCTTAGGCAGTCACGTTGTCGGCAGTTGCGGTGGAAGCGGGGGCAGGCGGCGGCGACACCGGATTGAGCAGGGTGCGAATGATGTCCAGCACCGCGGGCATGACGGACCTGGCGTCGAACCCTGGATCGGTCGCCCGGCGCCAGAACATGCCGTCGGCGACGACGATGAAGGCGCGCACCACGGTCGGGATGTCGTGCGCTGGGGCGATGCGGCCCTCGTCCTTCAACTTCTGGAACAGCCTCTGGAAGCTCTCGATGACGTAGCCGTCGAAGCGGCGATGGATCTCGCCGATGCGCGGGTTGCGGGTGGCTTCGAGGCCGATGTCGATGCAGGTGCGGTGCGTGTCGGCGGGCTCCTCGAGGAAGTACTGCTCGCCCAGCGCGCGCAGCGCCACCAGGAAGTCGGGGGCCGAGGCCAGCGTCGCCTGGCGCTCGGCGAACTCGGCCCGGTCGCGCTCCGACATGCCGGCGATCAGGGCTTCCTTGCTGTCGAAGTAGACGTAGAGGGCGCCCGGGCTGACGCCGGCCTCCCTGCAGATGTCATGCATGGTCGTGCGATGGAAGCCGGTGCGGGCGAAGCACTTTTCGGCAGCATCGAGGATGCGCTCGCGGCGGGCGAACTGCACTTCGGGCTTGAGCTTCGGCATTGCAGCTTCCCTCGACCCCTTCGGCGTTCGCGTTGTAGGTGCCCGGCGATGTGCTATAGGGCTGCGACCCCGCAGCGCACAAAATAAAACGAACGGCCGTTTTATTTGAGACAATGGCGGCAAAGTCAAGGCACGCTCAGGGTTTCATTGCGCCGGCGTGATCACTTCCCTGTGAGGCGCCTATCCCTTCGAGCCGCCGTTTCTGCGGTGTAGCCTCCCTGTACGGCTGGGGAGCGGCAAATCCTTCGCGCGCTTGCCCGTGCTTGCCCTGGGCCCCATGCCTCGCTACCACCGCCGCAGAAAAGGCGCCGGAACGACCCCCTTCTGTCCAGTGCAGACCCCACGCGAAACGCTTCTCGCCATCGAGCGGGCCGCCGTGCGCTCCTGGCCGGCGCTGGAGACCGCCGACATCGCCGGCTGGCTGTGGCGGCATGCGTCGGGCGGCTCGCTGCGGGCGAACTCGGTGTCGGCGCTTGCCTTCATGGGGGCTGGCGTGGACGCCGCCGTCGCCGAGGCGGAGCAGCGCTACCACGCCAAGGGCGCGCCCTGCCGCTTCACCATCACCGAGGTGAGCGCGCCCGCCGACCTCGATCAGCGCCTCGCTGCGCTCGGCTACGCGCGCGGGGCCGACCACGTGACCATGGCCAAGGCGGTCGACCCGGCCGCGGCGATGCCGGCCGACGTGGAGATCGAGGCCGAGCCCACGCCCGGCTGGCTCGCCGTCTACCTTGCAGGCCTCAGCGCCGACCGCCAAGGCATCGCCCCCACCATCCTTGCCGGCCTGCCCGGCCCGCGCGTGTTTCTGGGCTGCCGCCGGGCAGGCGAGGTCGTGGGCTCGGGCCTCACCATCATCGATGGCGATCTCGCCTCCGTGCAGTGCATGGCGACGCTGGCGCAGGCCCGCCGCCAGGGCAGCGCGCGCGCCGTCCTTGCCGCCATCGAGGCGCAGGCCGCCGCCCACGGCTGCCGCCACCTCTACCTGCAGGCCGAGACCGCCAACGCGGCGGCGATCACCCTCTACCAGCGCTTTGGCTTTCACGTCGCCGGCAAGTACCATGTGCGCGCCAAGCCCTAGCGTAGAGGCCTAGCGCCAAGAAGGGAGCTCACCAATGCCGTCGGCGGCCAATCCCAATCTGCTCGAGGTCGACTGGTCCAAGATCCCGGCCCCCGTCGATGACGGCGGCACGCGGCACCTGCCGGGCGCCCGGGTGCCGGACGTGACCCTGCCCGCCACCGACGGCACGCAGGTGTCGCTGGCGCGGTTGCCGGGCCGCGTCGTCGTCTTCGCCTATCCGCGCACCGGCGAGCCCGGCAAGCCCTCCCTCGTGGGCGACTGGGACATGATCCCCGGCGCCAGAGGCTGCACGCCCCAGACCTGCGCCTTCCGCGATCTCCACAAGGTGCTGATCGCGGCCGGGGCCGCGCGCGTGTTCGGGCTCTCGACGCAGGACCCCGCCTATCAGGCCGCGGCGGCCGAGCGCCTGCACCTGCCGTTCCCGCTGCTGTCGGACGAGAAGCTGGCGCTGACGCAGGCGCTGCGGCTGCCGACCATGGCCGTGGCCGGTCTCACGCTGATCAAGCGCCTGGCCATGGTGATCGACGACGGCGCCATCACCAAGGTGTTCTATCCCGTGTTTCCGCCCGACCGGAACGCGGCGGAGGTCCACGCCTGGCTCGAGCAGAACCGCCACGCCTGAGCGTGAACGCGCCTACCGCCCCGGGATCCCGCTCTCGACCCCGTCCAGATGGTTCCTGACAGCCCCCAGCACGGCCTGGAACATGGCCGGCGTCAGCTTGCCGGTGTTGGTGTTGTAGCGCGAGCAGTGGAAGCTGTCGTAGAGCACGAGGCCGGGGCGGACGTCGTGGCGCGCGCCGTGCGCGAACGGATAGGCGGCCTTGCGCAGCCCGAGCGCCGCGAGCGTGCTGTCGTGGGCGATGCGGCCGAGCGCGAGGAGGACGGCAAGGCGCGGCATGGCCGCGATGCGGCTGGCCAGGAACGGCCGGCAGGTGCCGATCTCGGCCGGCGTCGGCTTGTTTTGCGGCGGCACGCAGCGCACCGCGTTGGTGATCATGCAGTCAGCGAGCGCCAGCGTGTCGTCGGGGCTGGCCCGGTAGCTGCCGCTGGCGAAACCCAGGCCCAATAGCGTTGCGTAGAGCAGATCGCCGGCGAAATCGCCGGTGAAGGGCCGACCCGTCCTGTTGGCCCCGCGCAGGCCCGGGGCGAGGCCCACGATCAGCAGGCGCGCAGCTGCCGGCCCCAACGACGGCACCGCGCCGTTGTACCAGTCGGGCTGGACTTGGCGGTTGACGTCGCGAAAAGCGGTGAGGCGCGGACAAAGGCCGCAGTCGCGCGGGGCCTCGGGCGGAACCTGCGCGATCCCGGTCATGGCCCCATCATCGCCCCGTCCACGGGCTGCAAGTCGGGCGGGCGAGCGGTCAGCCGTCAGGTGCGGCCGTCGTCCTCGTCGTCGGGATAGTCCAGCACCGCGGGCGCGGGCGCCGGCGCGCTGCGGCGGGGGCCGGCACGCACGCCAGGCTCACGCACGGGCCGGGTCGCCGGATCGCGACAGATCTGATCTTCGAGGTCGGCAAGATCGATGAACTGGTCCGCCTGCCGGCGCAGCTCGTCGGCCACCATCGGCGGCTGCGTCTGCAGCGTCGAGACGACGCTGACGCGGCGCCCCCGCATCTGCATGGCTCCTACCAGGGCGCGGAAGTCGCCGTCGCCGGTGAACAGCACCACGTGGTCGAGATGCTCGACGAGGCGCATGGCATCGACAGTGAGCTCGATGTCCATGTTGCCCTTGATCTTGCGCCGGCCGAGCGCGTCGGTGAACTCCTTGGTCGGCTTGGTGACCATGGTGTAGCCGTTGTAGTCGAGCCAATCGACCAGCGGGCGGATCGAGGAATACTCCTGATCCTCGGCGAGCGCCGTGTAGTAGAGCGCGCGCACCAACAGTCCCTTGCCGCGGAATAACGCTAGCAGGCGCTTGTAGTCGATGTCGAAGCCCAGCGCTTTGGCGGTCGCATAGAGGTTGGCGCCGTCGACAAAGAGCGCGAGCCGCTCGGTGGGGTAAAAATGCATTTCGAGTCCCTTTGGGTTCAACAACGCCAAAGTGGCAACGCCGACAGGCCCCCAATGTCGGAGCTATCGGCCTGCCGGCCCTTCAGCTATGAGATAGGGTGTGACAGGCTCCAAGCCAAGCTGCAAGACTTCCTTTTGCACAACAGCTATGTAGTCATCGCGCAAAACCGATTAATGCGGCGTGAAGTCACGCAGGCAGCCTGGTCAGTACGGACGCACGCATGCTGCTCGTCGCCCTGGGTGCGAACATGCCGGGTCCCTGGGGTTGCCCGCGCAGGACGCTGGCTCGGGTGCGATGCGCTTTGTCGCATGCCGGACTACGGATAGTATGTTCCTCCAGCACGTACGCTACAAGGCCGATGGGCCCGGGGCTGCAGGCACCCTACCTCAACGAGGTGCTGCTGCTCGAGGGCTGGCTCTCGCCTGCGGCCGTCCTGCGGCTGGCGAAGGCGTTGGAGCGCCGCGCCGGCCGGCGCACGGGCCGGCGCTGGGGGCCGCGCTGCCTCGACGTGGATGTCCTCGACCACGGTGGGCGGCGCCTCGGCTGGCCGCCCCAGCGGCGTGAGCGTGGCCGGCTCATACTGCCGCACCCCGAGATGCACACCCGCGCGTTCGTGCTGGTGCCCCTGATGGAGGTGGCACCGCACTGGCGCCATCCGGTATTCGGCGTCCCGGCGCGCACGCTGCTCGCCCGGCTGGGCCCACGCGCGCGGCTCGGCATCCGGCGAACCCTTGATTTTGCGCAACCCCCGTGCGACAAGTCCGCCACATGACGCGCCGCGCTTCGGAAGCCGCGTTCCGGAGCCGTCTGTGCGTGTTTCGTTCCACCACTGCTAGAGGGCCCATCGCATGGCGCGCGTGACGGTCGAAGACTGTGTCGACAAGGTACCCAACAGGTTCGAGCTGGTGCTGCTGGCCGCCCACCGGGCGCGGTCGATCGCCAACGGCTCGCAAGTGACCATCGACGCGGACAACGACAAGAATCCGGTCATCGCGCTGCGCGAGATCGCCGACAAGACGATCCCGCCCGACGACATGCGCGAGGGCCTGATCCACTCGATCCAGAAGAACGTCGAGGTCGACGAGCCGGAGCCGGGCGCGGCGCCGGTTCTGCCGCAGGAGCGCCGGCCGGTGCTCGGCCGCGACGATCAGTCGAGCGACACCGTCGTCGACGTGATCACCGAGGAGCAGCTGCTGCGCGGCATGGAAAGCCTGACGCCGACCGAGCCGTCGGCCAACGGGGGCGGCGGCGGATCGGGGCGGGGCTGACGACACGTGCGACCTGTAGCTTGCGTCGTGTGCCTGGCTTAGCGCGTTGCGCGGCCAGAACCAGTTTCTGCCGCCGATGGCCGCGGCAGTGTCCGCGTGATTGCACGTAGAGGCGTGTCATGATGCGCCAGTACGAGCTGGTGGAGCGCGTCCAGAAGTACGATCCGAGCGCCAACGAGGCGCTGCTCAACCGCGCCTACGTCTATGCCATGCAGGCGCACGGGCACCAGAAGCGCGCCTCGGGCGACCCCTACTTCTCCCACCCGCTCGAGGTCGCGGCCATCCTGACCGAGCTCAAGCTCGACGATGCCACCATCGCCGCAGCCCTGCTCCACGACGTGATCGAGGACACCGACGTCACGCGCGCCGAGATCGACCAGAAGTTCGGCAAGGAGATCGGCGCCCTGGTCGAGGGCCTGACCAAGATCAAGCGGCTCGACCTCGTCACCAAGAAGGCCGAACAGGCGGAGAACTTCCGCAAGCTGCTGGTCGCCATCTCGAGCGACATCCGCGTGCTGCTGATCAAGCTCGCCGACCGCCTGCACAACATGCGCACGCTCGAGCACGTGCGCCCCGAGAGCCGCCGGCGCGTGTCCGAGGAGACGCTCGAAATCTACGCGCCGCTGGCCGGCCGCATGGGCATGCAGACCCTGCGCGAGGAGCTGGAGGAGCTGGCCTTCAAGTGGGGCAACCCGGACGCCTACAAGACCGTGCTCGACAAGCTGGCCGACATCCACAAGAAGAATCTGGGGCTGGTCGAGGAGATCACGGCCGCCCTCAAGGGCAAGCTCGGCGGTGCTGGCCTCGACGCCGCCGTGTACGGCCGCGAGAAAAAGCCGTTCTCGATCTGGCGCAAGATGGAGAACCGGCAAATCTCGCTCGAGCAGCTGTCCGACATCTACGGCTTCCGCATCGTCGTCGGCAGCCCGGATGCCTGCTACCGCGCGCTCGGCATCGTGCACTCGGCCTGGCGGTCGGTGCCGGGGCGCTTCAAGGACTACATCTCGACGCCCAAGCAGAACAACTACCAATCGCTGCACACCACCGTGGTCGGCCCTCGCCACCAGTGGGTCGAGTTGCAGATCCGCACCGAGGAGATGCACGAGATCGCCGAGTACGGGGTCGCCGCGCACACCCTCTACAAGGACGGCGTGAAGCTCGGCGGCAACGGCGCCCAGCCCGTCGGCGGCAAGGAGAACCCCTACACCTGGCTGCGCCACCTGGTCGACACGCTGCTCGAAGGCGACAACCCCGAGGAGTTCCTCGAGCACACCAAGCTCGAGCTGTTCCAGGACCAGGTGTTCTGCTTCACGCCGAAAGGGCGCCTGATCGCGCTGCCGCGCGGGGCGACGCCGATCGATTTCGCCTACGCCGTGCACACCGACGTCGGCAACGGCTGTATCGGCGCCGTCATCAACGGCCGCCAGCTGCCGCTCACGACCCAGCTCAAGAACGGCGACCAGGTGGAAATCCTGATCGCCAAGGGCCAGACGCCGCCGGCGGCGTGGGAGCGCATCGCCATCACCGGCAAGGCGCGCTCCTCGATCCGCCGCGCGGCGCGCGATGCGCTGCGCAAGCAATACTCCGAGCTCGGCCGCCGCCTCCTCGTTTCCGCCTTCCGCCGCATCGACCAGGAGTATTCGGACGAGAAGCTGAAGAAGGGTCTGGCGCGCCTGTCGCAGAAGTCGGTGGAGGAGGTGCATGCCACCGTCGGGCGCGGCGAGCTTCCGGTCAAGGACGTGATCCGCGCCGTGGTGCCCGAAGCCGAGCTCGCCGACAAGAGCGGTGCGGGCAGCCCGCGCAAGCGCAGCCGCCGCGATCGCGGGCAGAGCGAGGAGGGATGGTTCAACCTCGCCAAGGTGATCAACTTGAAGTTCCGCTGGCCCGGCAGCGGCGCCGGCCCGGAGGTGCGGCAGACGCAGATGTTGCCGATCCGCGGCCTCAGGAACGACGTGCCCGTCAAGTTCGAGGAGGGGGGCGCGGTGCCTGGCGACCGCATCGTCGGCGTCCTGTCGGACGGGGAGGGCATCCGCATCTTCCAGATCCATTCGCCCAAGCTCAAGGAGTACGAGCACGAGCGCTGGATCGACGTGACCTGGGACATCGACCCGGACGACCCCGAGCGCTTCCCCGCCAAGATCATGGTCACGGCGCTCAACGAGCCGGGCACGCTGGCGCAGATCGCGCAGGTGATCGGCGAGGCCGACGGCAACATCGACAACGTGCGCATGCTGCGCCGCGCCGCCGACTTCACCGACATCCATATCGAGGTCGAGGTCTGGGACCTCGATCACCTCACGCAGATCATCGCCGGCCTCAAGGGCAAGGCGGTGGTGAGCAGCGTGGAGCGCGTGTTCGCGTAGCCGGTGAGGTCACAACACTCTTGACATGGCGGCGGCCGAGGAGAAGACTCGGGGCTATCGACGCTCGTTGCCGTAGTGAGTTGAGCATTCGGGGGCTCGCGCGATGCGCCGGCGCCCGCAATGCACCTCCGGTGCAGACCGCGGTTGCACCCGGTAGCCGACCGTCGAAGGAACAACAGCGAGCGGAGGAGCTTATGACACCACCCCAGAGTCACCTCGGCCCTCGCCGTCGCGCGAGGGCACGGCTTGGATAGTCGAGCTCGAGCGAGCTGATCAGCGATTGGCCAAGCCGCACATAAATGCTCACCTGCAACGAGGTGGACAACCTCGTACATGGGCCCGGCGTCGCTGGGCATCAATCCAAAGTGATGAGGAGCCCCGCTTCACGCCTGACGTGATACCGACTCCGGCTGATTGATTCAGGCGATGTGGGGGATTCCCAAGGGGAATCGAAGCATTTAGATGGAAGGGTCATGATTCGTCGACGAGGGCACGATCATGACGACCATCAAGCCGCATCTGAG
>Ga0247727_10008426_pt1 | contig 19140 bp, 15 predicted proteins | sample WisWelCaveWW1625_FD_202498 | JGI IMG/M metagenome (GOLD analysis project Ga0247727, IMG submission 202498) | Biofilm microbial communities from Wishing Well Cave, Virginia, United States - WW16-25 | ecosystem: Environmental > Aquatic > Deep subsurface > Groundwater > Cave microbial mat | place... | reverse complement strand
CACCACCCCTGGGGGAACCGCACCTGGTACGGGGCGGCCAAGGTGATGCTCGAGGGGCTGCTCCGCTCCTACCACGACATGCACGGGCTCTCCTACGCCGCGATGCGCTACTTCAACGTGTACGGGCAGCGCATGGACATGGAGGGGAAGTACACCGAGGTCCTCGTCCGGTGGATGGACCGCATCGAGGCCGGGCAGCCGCCCGTGATCTTCGGGGACGGGCTCCAGACCATGGACTTCGTGCACGTCGAGGACGTCGCCCGGGCCAACGTCCTCGCGCTCGGCTCCGGGGTGCAGGACCGCGTCTACAACGTGGCCTCCGGCGTGGAGACCTCGCTTCTGGACCTCCTGCGCGCCCTCCTCCGGGTGATGGGGAGGGAGGACCTCGAACCCGAGTTCCAGCCGCCCCGGGCGGTGAACCCGGTACCCCGGAGGCTCGCCGACACGGGCGCGGCGGAGCGGGACCTCGGGTTCCGCGCCCGAATCGGCCTCGAGGAGGGCCTGCGGAGCCTCGTGGAATGGCGGGCCGGGCGCAGGGCCCGGGCCGGGGGCGCCCGGTGAGCGTCCGCATCCAGGTCGCCCGCCCCGAGATGGGGGAGCCCGAGTGGATGGCGGTGAAGGAGGTCATCGAGTCGGGATGGGTGACCCAGGGGCCGAAGGTGGCGGAGTTCGAGCGGGCCATGGCGGCACTGTGCGGGACGAAGCACGCGGTGGCGGTCTCCTCCTGCACCACGGCGCTCCACCTCGCGCTCGTCGTCGCGGGGGTGAATCCCGGGGACGAGGTGATCGTTCCCTCGATGTCCTTCATCGCCACGGCGAACGCCGTCGTCCACGCGGGCGCCGTGCCGGTCTTCGCGGAGGTGGATCCCGCCTCCTTCAACCTCGACCTCGAAGACGTCCGCCGCCGGATCACGCCCCGCACGAGGGCCATCCTCCTCGTCCACCAGCTCGGCCTCCCCGCGGACATCGACGCCTTCGCCGCGCTGGCGAGGGAGAAGGGCCTGCGGCTCGTCGAGGACGCCGCCTGCGCCATCGGGAGCCGCTATCGCGGGAAGCCCGTCGGGGGGCACTCGGAGCTCGTCTGCTTCTCCTTCCACCCGCGGAAGATCGTCGCCATCGGGGACGGGGGGATGATCACGACGGGCTCCGACGCGGTCGCCGCGCGGCTCCGGCTGCTGCGCCAGCACGGGATGAGCGTGCCCGACACGATCCGCCACGGCTCGACGGAGGTCGTCCGGGAGTCCTACCTCGAGGTGGGGTACAACTACCGCATGACCGACATCCAGGCGGCGGTCGGCGTGGAGCAGCTCAAGCGACTGCCCGGAATCCTCGAGAGGCGGCGCGGGCTGGCCCGGGCCTACGACGAGGCCTTCCGAAGCCACCCCGTCGTCCAGACCCCCGCCGTCCCGGACTGGGCGGAATGGAACGTGCAGTCCTACGCGGTGCGGCTGCGCGGCTTCGACGGCCCCCGCCGCGACGCCGTCATGCAAGGGCTGCTGGACCGGGGCATCGCGACGCGCGCCGGGGTCATGACCGCCCACAGGGAGCCGGCCTACGCGGGGAGGGGCCTCCGGCTGCCGGTCTCCGAGGCGGCGAGCGACGGGTCGGTCGTCCTGCCCCTGCACGGGGGCATGGAGGACGCCACCGTCCGCGAGGTGGCCGGGGCGCTCCTCGAGGCCGTGGGATAGGCCGGGGACCCGCGGTGCCCTCGGAAGGGTCTCCCCCCTCCCCTCCCCGGGTCGCCCTCGTGTTCCCCGTCTTCAACGAGGAGGGGAACCTGCCGGACCTGCGCCGCAGGCTCACGGCCGTCCTCTCCGCGCTCCCCAGCTACGGCTTCCGCATCGTGCTCGTGGACGATCACTCCGCGGACGGCACGAGGGACCTCTGCCGCCGGTGGTGCGCCGAGGATTCCCGGGTCTCCTACCTCCGGTTCTCCCGCAACTTCGGCTCCCACGCGGCGTGCCGGGCCGGGATCGAGGCCGCCGACGCGGACGCCGTCGTCGTCATGGCGGCCGACCTCCAGGATCCCCCGGAGGACATCCCCCGGCTGATCGACGAGTGGAGGAGGGGGGCGCACGTGGTCTGGGCCGTCCGGACCGCCCGCGAGGGCGAGCCCCTCTCGAGCACCGTCCCGGCCGGCGTGTACTACTGGTTCATGAGGAGGGTGGCGGGGCTGGACCTCCCCCCCACGGGCGCGGACTTCCTCCTCCTGGACCGCGCGGTGCGCACGGCGATCCTCGCCTTCCCGGAGAGGAGTTCGTCCCTCTTCGCGCTCGTCTCGTGGATGGGATTCCGCCAGGCCTCCATTCCCTACGTGAAGCAGGCGCGCCACGCCGGGCGCTCCGGGTGGACCTTCCGGAAGAAGGTGCGGCTGTTCCTGGACAGCGTCGTCTCCTTCACCCTGTGGCCGCTGCGCCTGGTGACGGTGCTCGGGTTCGGGTTCGCCGCCGGGGGGCTCCTGTACGCGTGCCTCCTGGTGGTGCTCCGGCTCCGCGGCGCCATCGAGGTGCAGGGGTGGACCGCGCTCATGGTGGTGTGCCTCGTCGGGTTCGGCTCCGTGATGATGGCGCTGGGGATCCTGGGCGAGTACCTCTGGCGGGCGCTCGAGCAGGTCCGCGCCCGGCCGCGGTTCCTCGTCGAGGAGCAGGTCCCCCTCGGGGAGGAGGGGTAGTGCCGCGGGACCGGAAGCGGTCCGTCGTCGTCCTCGGCACGGGGGGGAACTCGCTGGACATCGCCGAGACCGTGGGGCTGCTCGGCCCCGGATGGGAGTGCGCCGGCTTCCTCGACGACGATCCCGCGCTGGCGGGCCGGGAGTTCCTGGGGCTCCCCGTCCTGGGGAGGCTCGGGGACGCCCCGCGGCTGCGGCGCTGCCTCTTCGTCAACGGGATCGGCAGCACGCGGTCCTACCGCGCGAAGCCCGACCTCGTCCGGCGCACGGGGCTTCCCCCGGAGCGTTTCGCGACCCTCGTCCACCCGTCGGCCTGCGTCTCGCCGTCGGCGGCGCTCGGGCCCGGGACGGCCATCCTCCAGCACGCCTTCGTCGGCGCAAGGGCCAGGGTGGGGGCCCACGTCATCGTCCTTCCCTCGGCAATCCTGTCCCACGACACCCGGATCGGGGACTTCTGCAGCATCGCGGGAGGGGCCTGCCTCTCCGGCGGGGTCGTCCTGGAGCCGTGCTGCTACGTCGGGTCCAACGCCACCCTCCGGGAGGGGGTCCAGGTCGGCCGGGGAGCGCTCGTCGGCATGGGCGCCGTCGTCCTCGGCGCCGTGCCCCCCGGAGAGACATGGGGGGGCGTCCCGGCGAAGCGGATCCGGCCCTCCCCACAGAGAAGCGGAAAGTAGCATCGTGACGCCCTGGCGGACGGCCCTTGCCTGGGGCGGCGGGACCCGCGGGGGCCGATGGGGACTTGCGGTCTGCGGTGCCGCGGTGCTCGTGTCGGTGACCACGATCGTCCTGAGGTTCATCTTCGACGGCCAGCCCACCCAGGACGAGGAGGCCGAGGTGTACCGCTCCCTCCGGTACGCGAGCGGGGACTTCCGCCCCACCTTCGTCGCTTGGGGCGCCCTGCCCTCCTATGTCCTGTTCCTCCTGTTCGGGGTCGCCTACGTGGCGGGGCGCGTCCTCGGCTCGTTCTCCAGCACGGAAGACTACCTCAGACTCTACCTGACGGACCCCGGGCTGTTCTTCCTCATCGGAAGAGCCATGTACGCCCTGGTCGGAGGCATCCTGCTTCTTGCGATCGCGAGATTCACCACCAGGAGGTACGGTCCCGTCGCCGGCGCCGCCGCCGTGATGGCCTTGGCGTTCCTTCCTCTCACGACGACATTCTCGACGACGGTCAAGTGCGACGGTCTGGCAGCCCTGTTCGGCGCCCTGGCCGTCTTCGCTTCCCTTCCCTCCGCCGACACGGAAGGTGGGGAGGGCCCGGGCGCGAAGCGCGCGCTGCTCTCGGGAAGCCTCCTCGGCGCCGCCGTCGGCGTGAAGTACCACCTCCTCCTCACCCTCCCCGGGATCCTCCTGGGACTGTGGCAGGGGGACAAGGGTGGTCGGCCCCGGAGGCTCTACCTGGCATTGTCCGCGATGGTCCTTGTGTTCCTCCTTTGCAACCCGTTTCTCGTGCTCTCGCCCGAGGAATGGCTCCTCGGGGACTACGGGCTCTTCAGGATGTTCGGTCACATGGATCCGAGGAAGACGGCCGCCTATTCCCGGGCCGATCTCTGGGGCTACTTCAGGGGGGGAGTCGGCGGGCTGATCCCGGCGCTCCTCCTGCTCGCGAGTCTCCCCGTCGCGGCGGTCCGGGGGGGCGTCGCCGAACGGGCCGTCTCCCTCTCGGCGGTCTCCTTCCTCGCGATCCTGGCCGCCCAGCCATACGCGGAGCCCCATCACCTGCTCCCGTGCCTGCCGCTCCTCTCGGTCCTGTTCGGGAGGGCGGTCGCGGATTCGGCGGAGAGGTGGACGAAAGGGCCCTGGATCCCCGTGGTCCTGCTGGCGCTCTTTCTCTTGCTCCCCCTGGGCAATGCGGTCGCGACCATTCGGGGATCGGCCCTGCCGAACACCCTCTCCGACTGCCGCCGATGGACCGAGGCGAACCTGCCCTCCGGCAGCCGGGTCCTCGTGGACTGGGCCTACGTGCCGACCCTCCACCGGGACCCGGCGGACATCAGGGCGGAGCTGGAGGACGGCAGGCCGGACTCGCCCGCCCGCGTCGCCTTCCTTCGCCGGGTGCTCCGGCTGGACCTGAAGCCCGCCTACCGCCTGGGGGTGCTCGCGGCGCGCCTGCGGGAATCCCAGGATCCCGCCGAGGCGGCGCACTTCGACATCGACCGCTACCGCAGGGACGGCTTCGAGTTCGCCTTGATCAGCGACGCCTGGTACGGCCGGTTCTTCGGGAAGGTCCAATTGCCGGAGGACCAACCCGTCCGGGACTTCTACACCGCCCTCCTGCGGGACTTCCCCGTGCTGGTGCGGTTCGAGCCCGAGGAGGGGGTGCGGGTGGGGCCGTCGATCCGGATGATCGATCTCCGACGGTGATCCGCCCGTCCGGGGGCGGGCCGGGGATCGACGGCACCGAGGCCGTCCGGAGCGGGGGCCCTGCATGCCGCCGCCGTGGGGTAGCCTTGGCGGGGCGGGGGGCGCGGGCCGGAGGGCCGGAGGGCGGACATTGCTGGAGCGGGTCCGAGGGATCCTGCGCAGGGCGAGGGCCCGCCGGCGACGGGCGGCCGCGTCCAGGCTCCTGGCCGGCCTCCCCGGCTCCGCTCCGGCCCCGGTCCGGACCGTCGCCGCGGCGCTCGAACGGGCGATGGCCGGCACGTTCGGCCCGGAGGAGCGTGGACCCATCGACCGGATCGAGGCGCTCCGGGAGGAGCTCTGCGCCTCCGGCGCGGAGGTGCGGATGGAGGACTTCGGGGCGGGCTCCCGGGCCCGCGGTCCGGAAGCGAGGGGGCCGGGGACCGTCGTGACGACCGTCGGGAGCGTCTGCGCCAGCGCGAGCAAGCCGCGATTCTGGTGCGGCCTGCTGTTCCACCTCGCCCGCTCGGCCAGGCCGGCCCGCTGCCTCGAGCTCGGAACGTCCCTCGGGATCTCCAGCGCGTACATCGGGACCGCCCTGGGGCTCAACGGCCAGGGCCTCCTCGTCAGCATCGAGGGCTCGCCCGCCATCGCGGCTCTCGCTCGGGAGCACCACCGGCGCCTCGGGATCCGGACCGTCCAGGTCCGGGAAGGCAGGTTCGCCGAGGTCCTTGCCCCGCTCCTGGCGGAGACGGGGACCACCGACCTCGTCTTCATCGACGGGCACCACGACGAGGCGGCGACGAAGGACTACTTCGGGCGGATCCGGCCCTCCGTCCCGGACGGCGGCATCGTCGTCTTCGACGACATCCGGTGGTCGGAAGGGATGGCGAGGGCGTGGCGGGAGATCCGGGCCTCCGCCGGGATCGCGGCCGACATCGATCTCGGGGACATGGGCGTGGTCGTCCTGGGCCCCGACGGAGGGCGGAGGACCCGCCTGGACCTCCCGGTCTCCTGACCTTCCCGGAGCGGGGACGGGAGGCGGGACGGGCGCCCGTGGAACGCCTCCTCGGCAACTTGCAGATCGGGGGGGTCCCCGTACCATCCACGCCATGGCATCGATGGGGATCGATCGGTACGCGCCGCGGACCGCCCTCGGCCACGCGAAGGACGCCGTCCTCCGCGCCCGGGCGGCGGCGGGGGCGCGGGTGGATCGCCTGAAGGCGCTGTACCTCGAGCCCCGCGGGAGCCGGGCGGTGATCCGGGACCTCAACTTCGAGCTCTGCTCCGCCTGCAACCTGCGCTGCCGGTGGTGCTCGCTCGACTCGCGCCTGCGCGGCGGGATGATGAAGATCGAGACCTTCCGGAAGGTGCTGGAGGGGATCCGGGACGAGGAGCGCTACTTCGTCCGCACCATCAACCTGCACCACTCGGGGGACGTCCTCCTGCACCCGAGGTTCGGGGAGTTCCTGCGGGCGCTCTCCGAGGAGAAGCGGCGGCGTCCGGCCTCCTTCCCGCGGGTCCAGGTCCTGACGAGCGCGACCCACCTCAGGGGCGAGAAGGCCGAGGCCCTCCTGGGGAGCGACGCCGTCGACTGGCTCCGGTTCTCCGTGGACGGCGGGAACCCGCGCGACTTCGAGGCCATCCGCGTGGGGGCGAGGTGGGACCTGGTCCTCGGCAACATCAACGCCTTCCTCGACGAGGCGGAGCGGCGCGGGAAGCGGATCCGCACGGGCATCATCTCGGTCTTCGAGACCCCGCACCCCGAGATCCACGAGGAGTTCCGCCGGCTCGTGTTCCGCGTCACCAACTACATGCCGCGGTTCCCGCACAACTGGATCGGGAAGAAGGACCTCGGCCTCGCCCCTCCCCCGGAGCGCCCCCAGGGGCTCTGCAAGTTCGTCCTCTCCCAGATCGTGGTGCTCTACGACGGGAAGGTCACGCTCTGCTGCAACGACCTCAACGCCGAAGGGGTGGTGGGCGACCTCGCGGATACGAGCCTCTACGACCTGTTCCGGGGGGAGCGGCGGGCGCACCACGTCCGCCTCATGCGTGAGGGCCGCCGGCGCGACCTCCCCTTCTGCGGCACCTGCGACCAGGTCTAGAGGGGCATGTTCGGGCGGCCGGTCCTCTGGGGCCTCCAGGCCGCCACCCTGGGCGCCCGCGCGGTGGTCGGGCTGCGGGCCTCCGCGGCCCGCCGTCCCCCGCCGCCCGTCCCGGGCGCGAAGATGCGGGTGCTGCTCGTGGCCCAGTACCCGGGGCGGTTCGCGGGGACGAAGTACCGCCTCGCCAAGTGGGGGGACCGGCTCCGCGCGGCGGGCCACGAGGTGCGCCTCGCCCTCCCCATGCCCGACCGCCACTCGGTCCGGCTTTCCAACGACTGGAGCCTCCGCGCCCGTACGGAGTTCCACCTGCGGCTCCTCGCCGCCCGAACGCGCACCGTCTGGAGGGCGGAGGGCTACGACGTCGCCGTCATCCACATGAACTCCATGCCCTTCTGGGAATACGGGGATCCCTTCATCGCCATGGCGCTGAAGAGGATGGTGGGGCGCGTGCTGCTCGACCTCGACGACCTGCCCGTCTTCGCCGGCGAGGACGAGGTACGGCCCCGGGTTCGGACGCTGGCCTCCGTCGTGGACGGCCTCCTCGTGGGGAACGGGCAGATCCTGAAGCACCTCCCGGAGCGCCCCGCCTGGTTCGTCCCCACCTGCATCGATCCCCAGGAATGGCCCGTCCCGGATCGCTCGTCGCGGAGGGGGCCGCCGATCCTCGGCTGGGTGGGGACCGCGGGGAACTTGGCCCATCTCAGGCCCCTGGCACCCGCCCTGGCCGAGGTCTGCCGGAGGCACGGGGCGACGGTGCGGGTCATCAGCAGCGAGCCGCCGGACCTCCCCGGCGTCCCCGTGGAGTTCGTCCGGTGGAGCGCGGAGAGGGAGGTGGAGGACCTCCTCCCCATCGACGTCGGCCTCGCTCCTCTCTCGGATGGCCCCAGGCAGAGGTGCAAGTGCGGGCTGAAGGCCCTCCAGTACATGGCCGCGGGGATCCCCGTGGTGGCGGGCCCCGTGGGGGCGCTCCGGGAGATCGTCGAGGACACGGGAGCGGGGTTCCTCGCCTCCACCACGGTGGAGTGGGTGGCAGCGCTGGACGCCCTCCTGGGGGACCCCGTCCGCCGCAGGGAGATGGGGGCCTCCGGCCGCCGACGGGTGGAGGAGCGATACTCCTTCGCCGCGAACCACGCCGAGTTCCTCGCCGCCCTCTGGGGGAGACCCGCGAACGCGGCCGTCGCGGGGTAGCGGGCGTCGCCTCGCAGGGCCTCAAGAGCGAGGCGTCTCCACTTCATTGAGGATGGCCTTCATGTCCTCCTGGAAGAGCGACCAGGGAAGGGTCTGGGCCTTCGCCCGCGCCGCCCCGCCCATGGCGTGGCGCAGCGCGGGGTCGTCGTGCAGGCGCCGTAGGCGATCCCGGATGGCGGCCGGGTCCCTCGCGGGGATCACGAATCCGTCCACGCCGTCGGTCACGCATTCGGCGGATCCGCACCGGTCGGTGACGATCACCGGCATGCCGCAGGCCATGGACTCGGGAACGACATTCCCGAAGGCCTCGGACACGCTGGGGAGGACGGTGACGGAGGCCCGGGCATAGGTCTCCTCCACGGGTCCGCGGACCACGCGGACCGCCGCCTTCCCCCGGAGCCTCTCCACGAGGCCGTGGTGGAAGGCGTCCCCCGAGCCCCCGTGCAGGAGCAGTTCCGCACCGGGGATCGCGGCGTCGCGGAAGGCCTCCACGAGGTAGGGGTAGCCCTTGCGGAGGTCCAGCCAGCCCACGAAGGCGACGACGAATCCCGGCTTCCCTCCCGGGGAGGGCCGGAAGCGCTCCGCGTCGACCCCGTACCGCGCCCGGCGGAGCTTCCCCGGGGGGACGCCGGTCCCGCGGAGGCTCTCCAGGACCGATTCCGACATCCCGAAGACGAGGTCCGCCTCGCGCGCCTCGGCCTCCGTCCTCTCCACGAGGTCGTCGTCGATGAAGAAGGGGGGCCCGCCCCAGCGGCGCTCCTCCTCGGCCACCGCCTCCTTCATGGCGCGGAACGCGTGGTTGTTCACCTTCAGGACGATCCGCGCCCCGCGGCGCCGGGCCGCCCGCATCGTGAGGAGGGAGGTGCTGTTCTCCAGCACGGCGAGGTCGCAGGGGGGGAGGCGCCGGCTCGCCCACCGGTCGAACTCCAGGCGCTCCGACCTCTGGCCGCGGGCGAGGAGACGCTGGAACCGCGTGCCCGCCAGGACCTTCCTGAGGCCCGAGGGGCGCAGCGTCACCACGGCCCCGGGCGGGAGCCCCGTTCCCCCGTCCCCCCGGGCGAGGACGCGGGCCGGGCCGAACCCGGCGTGGAGGACCCTCGCGAGGTAGGCGCCGGGGCCGCCGACGCCGAATCTCCCGAGGATGGAGTTGGTGGCGAAGGCCGAGCGGATCCGCGCCGGGTCCGGGGGCATCGGGGGGACGCTACCCTGCCCGCGGAGGGGCGGGGGCCGGATTCCCGGCGGCGGCCGGACGGGCCAGCAGCCGGAGGGCCTCGAGGAACTCCCCCGGCCTGCGGGCCAGGCGAAGCGACCGGAGGATCAGGCGGCGGCCCCGCCCCGGCCGTCCCGCCCGGGCCAGCAGCCCGGCCAGCGCCACCGCGCGGTACCGCGCCTTCCGGCGGACCGCCTCCCGGGGCTCCGGGGGATCCGGCGGCAGGCGGTCGTGCAGCCACTCCAGGACGGGGAGGTGGCCCTCGAGGACCTGGAGACCCTCCGTGGAACGGGAGGAGGCCCGCCGCCGGTAGAGGACGCGGGGCTCGGCCTCGAAGGCGAACTCCGCGCCGCCTGCCGCCATCCGGGTCCACAGGTCGAGGTCCTCCACGAGGGGGCGGATCTCCCGGAAGCCGCCGACGGCCTCGAAGGCGCCCCTCCGCACGAGTGCCGCGTGGAGCGGGAAGGCGCCGTCGGCCCCGGCGAGGAGCGATTCCGCCAGGGCGCGCGGATCGGTCTCCAGGGGGAAGGGCTCGAGGCGCCCCGGGTCCCCCTCGAAGGAGGAATCGCAGGCGGAGTACGCGACGGAGGCGCCGGGGCGCGAGTCCAGGAGGCCGGCCTGGGCACGGGCCTTGCCCGGGGGCACGAGGTCGTCGGCGTCGAGGAAGCACAGGTACGGGGCGCGCGCGGCGGCGGCCCCCGCGTTCCTCGCGGCCCCCGGGCCTCCGTTCCGGCGCGCGAGGACGGCGACGCGTCCGTCCCCGGCCGCGATCCGCTCCGCGACGGCCCTCGTCCCGTCGGCGGATCCGTCGTCCACGATCACGACCTCGATCCGGGGATCGTCCTGGGCCAGGGCCGAGGCGACCGCGGATTCGAGTGTGGACTGCGCGTTGAAGGCGGCGACCACGAAGGCGACGCGGGGGGGCGAAGGCGGGGTCACGGGATCCCCCGGCGGGGCGGGGCGGCCCCGGGCGCGGGGCCGAGGTGCGCGGGACCCGCCGCCTCGGCCTCCCGGGAGCGGCGGACGGCGGGGAGGAGGAGGAGGAGTGCCGGCAGGCTGGCGCACCGGTAGAGGAAGTCGAGGAGCCGGAGGCCGAGGAGGTCCTCCGCGCCGCGCCGCAGGACCCGGAAGGGGAGGTCCAGCACGCAGGTCCCAAGCGGGAGGTGGGGGCGCTTCAGGAGGAGGAGGCCGTCGTTGCGCACCCACCACCAGCGGACGCGGGCGCGCGGAAGAACGCCGCGGGCGGAGCCTCCGACGAAGTGCCGCACCCGGGATCGCGGGGCGAGGACGAGACGGTATCCCCGGGCCCGGGCCCGGACGCAGAGGTCGGTCTCCTCCCCGTACATGAAGAAGAGGGGGTCGAAGGCTCCCACCTCGCGGAGGACGGGGGCGCGGATCCAGAGCGCCGCGCCGATGAGCGAGGAGACCTCGACGGGGCCCCCGGAGGGTTCCCCGGCGACGCCGCTCCGCTCGAGGACCCGGGCCTGGAGGGGCTCGACGCGGGCGCCCTCCCCGTCGAGGAGGAGGGAGCCGAGGAGCCCCGCGTCGGGCCTCTCGGCGGCGGCCTCGCGCAGCGCGGCGAGCCACCCGGGCTCGGGGAGGGTGTCGGGGTTGAGCAGGAGGACGTCCCCGGCGCCCAGCGCGAGCGCCCGGCGGATCCCCTCGTTCGCGCCCTCCGCAAACCCGAGGTTCCGGGGGAGGCGGAGGACCTCCGTACCGGGGCAGAGGTCCTCGGCGCCTTCCGCGGAGCGCTCGGGGCACCCGTTCTCCACGACGAGGACGGGGGGCGGGCCGCCCTCGGTGCGAGCCAGCGCCCGGAGGCAGTCGGGGAGGCACCACCGGGAGCGGAAGGCGACGATCACCACCGTCGGGGAGGGCATCGACATACGGTACCCGACCCGGAACCGCCGCATCCGCGAAGCGCGGGTCGAAGAGGCGCCGATCGCCCCCTCCTTCGACGGTGCCTGACCGTGGGGTATCCTGCGGCCCTCCATGGTGAGGGATCTGCTGGAGCACCGCGACCTCCTGTGGCTCCTCACCCTCCGGGAGATCCGGATCCGCTACGCCCGGGCGGTGCTGGGGCTCGGGTGGGCGCTCTTCGTGCCGGTGGCCCAGATGGCCGCCTTCACGGTGCTCGACTTCGGCCGCCTCCTGCGGGGGGAGGACGCCTACGCCGGCCTCCCCTACAGCGTCTACGCCTTCGTCGGGATCCTCCCCTGGACCCACTTCGCGGCCTCCCTCGCGCAGGCGACGCCGTCGCTGGTCGTCGCGTCGAACCTCCTGAAGAAGAGCGCCTTCCCCCGGGAGGTCATCCCGCTCTCCAAGGTGCTGGCCGCCACGCTCGACCTCCTCGTGGGGACGGCGGTCCTTGGCCTCCTGATGGCCTGGCACGGGATCACCCCCGGGGCGGCGGTGCTGGCCGTGCCGGCGGTCTTCCTCCTGCAGTTCGTCTTCACCGTCGGGCTCGCGCTCCTCCTCTCCGCGGGGAACCTCTTCTTCCGGGACGTGAACTACCTCGTGAGCGTCGGGCTCCTCCTCGGGATGTTCGCGACCTCGGTGGTCTGGCCCGTCTCGGTGACCCGGCCGCCCTGGGCGGCGTCGGTCCTCGCGCTCAATCCCATGACCTCCTTCCTCGACGCCTACCGGGAGGCGATCCTGCTGGGCCGGTGGCCCTGGGGGACCCTGCTCCCCGGCGCGGCGGGGGCCGTCCTCTCGATCCTCGTCGGCGCCGCCGTCTTCCGCCGGCTCGCGCCCCGCTTCGCGGAGGAGGTCTAGGTGGCGGCGCCGCGGATCGAGGTCCGCGACCTGCGGAAGACCTTCCGCACGAGGAACCGCTCCGACTCGCTCCGGGACGCCCTCCCGCGCCTCCTCGCCGGGATCGCCGGGAGGGGGCGCCCGCCCGCGGACGGGTTCGTCGCGCTCGACGGGGTCTCCTTCCGGCTCGACGAGGGCGAGGTCCTCGGGATCGTGGGTGCCAACGGCGCGGGCAAGAGCACGATGCTGCGCCTGGTCGCGGGTGTCTACCGCCCCGACGGCGGGACGGTGTCCGTCCGGGGCCGCGTGTCCGCGCTCATCGAGCTCTCCGCCGGGTTCCACCCCGACCTCTCCGGGCGGGAGAACATCTACCTCGGGGGGGCCCTCCTCGGGCTCCGGACGAGGGAGGTGGACGCGCTCGTCGAGCCCATCGCCCGGTTCGCCGACATCGGGGACTTCCTCGACGCCCCCGTCCGCACCTACTCCACGGGTATGGCGGTGCGCCTCGGGTTCGCGGTCGCCGCCCACGTCCCGGCCGAGGTCCTCCTCGTGGACGAGGTGCTGGCCGTGGGGGACATCGACTTCCAGGCGAAGTGCCTCCGGCGCATGGCGGAGCGCCGCGGGGAGGGGGTCTCGGTCCTCATCGTCTCCCACAACCTGAACGTCCTGGAGCAGTTCTGCGACCGGGTCCTCTTCCTCCACCACGGGAGGGTCGCCGAGGAGGGGGAGCCCGTGGCGGTCCTGCGCGCCTACCGCCGCCTCCTCGCCGAGGAGAAGCACGTGGAGGTCCTGCGGGAATCGGCGTCGCCGCGGATGCGCCGCGGGACCGAGGAGATGGTCCTCTCGGAGGTTCGCGTCGGCGGCCCCGGGGCGGCCCCCGGCCAGGTGCCCCACGGCGGGCGCCTCCGGATCGAGGCCCGCTGGAGGACCCGGGCCCCCGTGGAGCGGCCGCTCTTCGGGGTCCAGATCCACAGCCTCCAGGGCCTCCTGTGCGCGGAGAGCCGCAGCCTCGCGCTGGCAGGGGACCTCGCGAGGCTCGACGGGGAGGGGGCGGTGGCCGTGGAGTTCCCGGTGACCCGGCTCCTGCCCGGAGACTACGAGGTGACCGTGTTCGCGAGGGACCGGTCGGGCTTCGTGAACCTGGACCTCCACCAGAACCTCTACCCGCTGCGGGTCACGGGATCCCCGGCCCCGGGGGAGGGGGGCCTGGTCGCCCTGGACCCCGAGTGGACCCTCGCCAGGGGCGGGGGCTGACCCCCCGTGTGCGGCATCGCCGGCGTCCTGCGGCTGGAGGGGGGCGTCCCCGACGCCGCCGGGGTCCGCGCCATGGCCGCCGCCCTCGCCCACCGCGGCCCCGACGGGGAGGGGTTCTTCGAGGACGGGCCGCTCTGCCTCGGGCACCGCCGCCTCGCGATCCTCGACCTCTCCCCGGCGGCGGCCCAGCCCATGGCGGACGCCTCGGGGCGGTGGGTCGTCGTCTACAACGGGGAGATCTACAACTACCTGGAGCTCCGCGCGGAGATGGAGGCCGCGGGCGTGCGCTTCCGGTCGCGGTCCGACACGGAGGTCCTGCTGGAGCTCTACGCGCGGCAGGGCCCCGCGGGGGTCGAGAGGTTCAACGGGATGTTCGCCTTCGCGATCTGGGACCGGGCGGAGCGGACCCTGTTCGCGGCCCGCGACCGCTTCGGGGAGAAGCCCTTCTTCTACCGTTGGACGCCGGGGAGGGAGTTCCGCTTCGCGTCGGAGGCCAAGGCTCTCCTCCTCCCGGGGGACCCGCCGGCCCGGCCGCACGAGGAGGTCCTGCTGCGATTCCTCGGGGAGAGCCAGCGCTGGCAGCAGGAGGAGTCCCACTACGAGGGCGTCCTCCACCTCCCCCCCGCCCACTGGCTCCGGGTGCGGGACGGACGGCTCACGGTGCAGCGGTACTGGTCGCTCCCCGGGAGGCCCGAGCCGCCCGAGGGGTCCGAGGCGGACCGTGTCTGGCGGCTCGCGGAGCTGCTGGAGGAATCGGTCCGGATTCGCATGCGGAGCGACGTGCCGCTGGGCACCTGCCTCAGCGGGGGGCTCGACTCGTCCACGGTCGTGGCCCTGGTCGCGCGGATCCTGGAGCGAAGCCCCCCCGGGAGCGGCGTCGCGCGGCGGGCGACCTTCTCCGCCTCCTTCCCGGATTCCCCGACGGACGAGACCCGCTACGTCGATGCGATGGCGGCGGCCACGGGGGTCGAGCCCCACCGCGTGGACCCCACCTCCGAGGGGATGCTGGAGGAGCTGCCGCGCCTCATGCACCACCAGGACGAGCCCTTCAGCGACCCCAGCATCTACGCCGAGTGGAAGGTGATGGAGCTCGCCTCGAAGAACGGGGTCACGGTGCTCCTCAACGGCCAGGGCGGCGACGAGGTCTTCGCGGGGTACCACCTCTACTTCGGCGACTTCTGGTGGTCCCTCCTCGCGCGGGGGCGGTGGCTCAGGCTCCGCCGCGAGATGCGGGACCACGACGCGGTGCACGGGCGCGGCAGCGCCTCGCGCCTTCTCGAGTCCACGGTGAGGGGCCGGGTGCCGCGGTGGCTCCGGCGCCTGAAGCCCGGGGGAGGCGTGCTCTGGCTGACGGAGGACTTCCGGCGGCGCGCGGAGGGGGAGGTCCCGCCGCGACCCGCGGACCTCCGGCAGAGCCTCCGCGACTCCCAGGGGACGCGCATGCTGAACCACCTCCTGCGCCAGGCGGACCGCAGCAGCATGGCCTTCTCCCGGGAGGCGCGGCTCCCTCTGCTTGACCACCGGCTCGTGGAGTTCGTGGACGGGCTGCCGGATTCCATGAAGCTCCGGGGCGGCACGACGAAGTGGGCGCTGCGGGAGGCGATCCGGGGGCTGGTGCCCGAGTCGATCCGCCTGCGCAGCGACAAGGTGGGCTTCGGCGTCCACGGCGCGGGGTGGTTGCGCGGCGGCATGGCGGAGGCGGTCCGCGACACGCTGCTCTCCCGTGACTGCCTGGAGAGGGGGATCTTCGAGCCGCGGTGGCTCCAGTTCAACCTCGACCGCCTGGGGAGGGGGGACGACACGGCCTCGGGACCTCTCTGGTCGGCCTTCCTCGCGGAGACCTGGCTCCGGGTCTGCATCGACGGCCGCAACGGGAGCCGATGACGCGCGGCCGGGTGCTGCTCGCCGACGGGGCGCCGCCCGCGGCGCTGGCGGCCGCGCGGTCCCTCGTGCGGGCCGGGTGGGCCGTCGAGGCGACCGAGGCGCGGTTCGGGGACCGGGCGCCGCGGTCCCGCGGGGTGCGGGCCGTTCCGGCGCCTTCTCCCGCCGAGGAACCGGAGGCATTCTGCCTCTCCGTCCTGGCGGCCGCTCGGAACGGTCCCCGTCCCTTTCTGCTTCCTTGCTCCGAGGCGGCCATCCGGTGCCTCGAGCCTCGGAGGGTCGAGGTCGAGGCCGCGGCCGACCTCCCGATCCCCCCCGCGGAGGCCCTGCGCCGTGCCCTGGACAAGAGGGAGACGCTCTCGAAGGCGAAGGAGGCCGGGCTTGCGGTGCCGGGGACGTTCATCGCCCTATCGGCGGACGATGCGCAGAGATGCCCGCTCCGTCCGCCCTTCGCGATGAAGCCGGCCTCGTCGAGGTGGCGGACGGCTGCAGGTGGCATGAAGGGCGCGGGGGCTTCGTACGCAGGGGGTGCCGCGGGTCTTCAATCCGCGATCGCAGGACTTCTCGGGATGGGAGCCCCCGCAGTGCTTGTGCAGGAGTTCGTCCCGGGCACGGGCTGGGGTGTGGGGGTCCTGATGCGGGGCGGGGCGCCCGCGGCGGTCTTCGTCCACCGCAGGATCCGCGAGCTCCACCCCGCGGGGGGGCCCTCCACCGCCGCCGTGTCGGAGGCCCCGGACCCGGCGCTCGTGGACCCCGCCGTGGCGCTGCTCCGCGCCATGGGCTGGGAGGGGCTCGCCATGGTGGAGTTCCGTCGCGAGGGACGCGGGGCCCCGGTCCTCATGGAGGTGAACGGTCGGCCCTGGGGGACGCTCGGGCTCGCGGTGGACGCGGGGGTGGACTTCCCGCGGCTTCTCCTCGAGGGGCACCGGGGTCCGCCGCCGGAGTACCGGATCGGAGTGTCCCGGCGCTGGCTCGCGGGGGACCTGCGCCGCGTCGCCGCGGCGTGGCAGGGACCGCCTCCCGGCTACACCGCGCCCTTCCCTTCCACGGGGCGGGCGCTCGCCGACGCTCTCTTCTCCTGGTCCCCCGACTTCGTCTTCCGGTGGTCCGATCCTGCGCCCTTCCTTGCGGAAGTCGCAGGAGCTCTCCTTTGACTCGGGCCGAGAGAATCCTGCTGGGTCTCCTCGTCGCCCTCGTCGCCTTCTCCCCGATCTTCCTCGGCGGCGTGCGCGGCTTCGACCCCGAGCCCTCGGGGGAGCCCCCGACCGCGCTGGAGCGGTTCCTGTGGGCCGAGGGGCCCTGGGCCGTGGAATTGCTGCTGGCGCTTTTCGTCGGCGTGGCGGCGCTCGCGGTCGCCGACGATAGGCGCCGGTCCGGAGAACCGTCGCCCTGGGGCCTCCATCGCCGGGTTCTCTTCCCCTTCGCCGGGCTGTTCGCCCTGGCGCTCCTCCAGGCCATCCCGCTCCCGCGGTTCCTCCTCGGGCTCCTCTCGCCGGAGGCGCACCGCAACCTCGACTTCCTCCTCCCGGGGGATTCCTCCTGGCGCCCGCTCACCCTCTCGCCGGAGGGGACGCGGGGAGCGCTGGCGGGGCTCGGGGTGGGAGGGGTGGTTCTCGTGGGCTCGCTGCTCGCGGCTCGCCGCCGGGCAGGCGCCTTCGTCCTCCTCGCCGCAGTCGTCCTCACCCACACGGCCGTGGCGGCCTACGGGCTCGGGCAGACCGGGGCCGGGGACGATACGGTGCTGGGGTTCCACAAGGGCGAGGGGAAGGGGGTGACCGGGACCTACCTGCTGCGCGCGCCCATGGCGGCCTCGGCGGCCATGGCGCTCCCGGCGGCGCTCGCGCTTCTGTTCGCAGCCGTGCGGACCTCGCTTCATGGGAGGTGGCGGGCCTGGGCGGGAATCGCCGTCCTCGCGGGGGCGGCCGCGGTCCTCGCCTTGGTGGTCCCCTTGACGACCTCGCGCATGGGGTTCCTTGCCGCGGGAGCGGGCCTCCTCGCTCTCGGGTTGCTGGCGGCCCGGGCGGTCCGGTGGCCCGTCTGGGGCCGCGGTCTTCTCGTCGTGACGGCGGTGGTCCTCGTGGGTTCGGCTGCGAGGGAGGTCCTCGACAGGCTGCCGGAGTTCCGCCAGAGGTTCGAGGCCGGGACGATCGAGCGCGGGGGGTTCTTCGACATCCGCTTCCCGGCCTGGAAGTCCACGGTGGCGCTGGCCTCACGCTACCCGGCGCTGGGGACGGGCCTCGGGACCTACGAGGTCGCCATCCACGAGACACAGACCCCGGACAACCCCGACGAGCTGGTCTACGCCCACAGCGAGCCGCTCCATGCTCTCGCCGAGGGGGGGATCGCGGGGTTCGTCCTCGCGGCGCTCCTCGCGGCGGGGGCGCTCGCGGCGTGCCTTCGGGGGGCGGCGTCCGAGGATCCCCTCGTCCGGGCTCCATGCTGCGGGAGCGGGGCGGGGCTCGCGGCGCTGCTGGTCGCCTGCACGACGGACTTCCCCCTCCACGTCCCGGCGCTGGGGATCTCGGCGGCGGTCCTCGCCGGTCTCGCCCCTGGCCTCCTCGCGGGGGAGCCCGGGCCGCCCTCGGGGGAGGGGCCTCCGCGGCGAAGGACCGTTCTCCTGCTGGCTCTGGGCCTTCTCCTGGCGGCGGTCGGGATTCTCGACGGGAGCCGCTCCGCGGCGATCCGGGGCGCCGCGCGGCGGGCGGAGCAGGCGGGCGACACGGGGAAGTGGTTCCTCGGCTCATTCGAGGCCGTGAAGGCGGCGCCCTCGAGCGCCGCGGCCCGCCGCTCCCGGGCGGGGGCCATCCTCGCGAAGTTCGCGGATGCGGCGGATCTCCCCAGCGGGGGCAGGGCCTCCCTGGCCGAGGCGGACCGGGCGGTGGATCTTGAGCCCTTCAACTACCACGGGCACCGGGCCCGGGCGGCGGCACTGCTCGCGCTCGGCCGGGCCGACGAGGCGGTCCAGGCCCTCGCCCGGGCGCGGAGCAGGGCGGGCGGGATCGGGCACCTGCACTTCGCCGCCGGGAAGACGCTGCTCCTGCTCTCGAAGGACCGGCCGGACCTCCGGGGTGCGGCCTTCGACGCCATGCGCTACGCCGGGGAGTGCGAGCCGAGGTTCTTCACGATGGCCACGATGGCGGTCGCGGAGGCGGGACTCCCCTTCGCCGAGTGCCCGGGCATCGTCCCGGACCGCCCCTTCGCGCTCGCCGACTGGGCCTCCGCCTGCTCCCGGGCCGGGGCCCACGGTGAGGCCTTCGAGGCGCTCCTGCGGCTCTGGCGCCTCGAGCCCTCTCCGCAGGTCCGTGAGGCGCTCCTCGACGCCGCCCGCAGCGCCGGAAGGGAGGAGGAAGGGCGGGCAGCGGTCGGACGATAGGATCGCCGGGATGGAAAGTGCGGGACAGGGGCACCTGGCCCTCTTCGCCTACTACTACCCGCCGCTGGGCGGCGCCGGGAGCCAGCGGGCGCTCTCCTACGCCCGCCACCTCCCGGCCCGGGGCTGGAGGGTCACCGTCTTCACGCCTCGGGAGGGCGTCTACGGGACCGACGCCTCGCTCGCGGGAGAGGGACTCCCGGGGGTCCGCGTGGTCCGCACCCCGAACCGCGAGGTCGCGGCGCTGCTGCGCCAGTGGAAGGGGGGGGGGTCGGACGGGACCCCGGGGGGGAAGTTCGTCGAGGATTCCCCCGTCGGACCGGTGGGGGCGACGCTCCGGGGGCTGGCGAGGAAGTTCCTGTACTTCCCC
>Ga0247727_10008425_pt1 | contig 19140 bp, 16 predicted proteins | sample WisWelCaveWW1625_FD_202498 | JGI IMG/M metagenome (GOLD analysis project Ga0247727, IMG submission 202498) | Biofilm microbial communities from Wishing Well Cave, Virginia, United States - WW16-25 | ecosystem: Environmental > Aquatic > Deep subsurface > Groundwater > Cave microbial mat | place... | reverse complement strand
AGTTCAATCTAAACGGAAATCATCCGTCTGCCAGTGGTGTCAGAAAGAGAAAGAAGTAATCACCCGCCGGTTCCCGCCGCGCCAGCGCTCAATCGCTGTCACAACGAGAGAGTTGGGGAAGTTCTAGACATCGCATTGTGCGACTTGATGGGCAAAGCGCTGAAGACGCCCGCGTACAATCTGCTCGGCGGAAAGTTCCGCGACCAGGTCCGCGTTTATCTCGACCGCAGTTCGCCCGCCGACATCACGGATCTTGATGCCTGGCGACAAATGGCTTCCGATGCCGTCAAGGCCGGGTTCACGCAGATGAAGTTCGACGTGGATTACATGGCAACCGACCGCGGACGAGACGTTTGGAATCGCTCTCTGTCGCTGGAGCAGATCAATCGAATCGTCGAGCGCTTCAGTGTTGTGCGTCAGACGGTCGGCCCGGATTTCGAGTTGTGCGCCGATTGCCACATGCATTACAACGTGCCGGACGCGATTCGGGTGGCGAACGCGCTCGCACCGTTGAATCTCCTCTGGTTGGAAGATCCGACGCCGATCATCAACCCCGACTCTTGCGCCGCCGTGCGCGCGAAGAGTCCGATCCCGATCTGCGTCGGCGAGATGTTCCTCGCGGAGCAATTCCGGCTGTTCATCGATCACGGCGCGTGCGACGTGTTGCATCCGGACGTGTTGTTCTGCGGCGGGATGCACGAATTGCGGCGCATCGCCGACTACGCGGAACTGCATCACTTGCCGATGGCCGTCCACGGCAATGGCGGGGCGCTGGCCACGATTGCCGCCGCCCATGCCGCCGCCGCCAGCCGGAATTTCCTCGGGCTGGAATATCACTTCATCGAAACTCCGTGGCTGGCCGAGTATGTGACGCGCGACGCGCCGCTGTTCCGCGACGGCCACGTCGGGTTGACCGACGCGCCGGGACTGGGCGTGAAGCTGAACGAGCCGGTCTGCCGGAAATACCTCGCGCCGGGCGAGCAACTGCTCGCATGAAGCCTGATCTTCGGTCCTGCAACCGGTGGTGTGTTGTGGAGCGGCGCGCGCGGTTCTCGCTCCCCGCCATCCGGCAGGAGATCTTTCGGCACGAGAAGGTCAATGACCGCTTCACGCTCACCGGCACGCCGGCCCCGGCGCGGGATCAAACCCTTTTCAAGGCGCACACCGATGGCAAGACGCTGTTGATTACCGTAGCGGTGTTCGATTCCGCCGGGCCAACGTCGCGGATGCCGCCGGAGGCGTTGCCCAATCGCCATTCCGTGGAGATTTTCTTTGCGCCGTGGAACGATGAACTTGGTTGGTATCAGTTCTGTTTCCTGCCGGATGGTCGCATCGAGACGTTCAATCATCTGCCGTACCCGGACGCGCAGTCCACGTCGATGCCCCGGCTCGCCGTCCGCCGTTTCGAGTGGGGGACAGATCCGCAACACACGGCCAGCCGGTTGTACTGGCTGTACGTTTGGTTTCCGCTGAACGACGTGTTCCGGAACGGCGACGTGTGCGGGTTCAACGTCGCCCGCTACTCCCCCGCCATCGAGGAAGGCAGTTCGTGGAATCACTCTGGCGCGGTCGGATTTCAGGACGCGACCTGTTTCGGCAAACTCGCGTTGCGGAAACCGCGACCGGCCGAACTCACGCCATTCTCCGTCGCGACACGACCGGCCAAGAAGTTCCGGTTCTCCGTCACGTACGACATTCCCGACAACATTGCCTACACGAATTACTACACACCCGCGCGGCTCGACCGCGAATTCGCCACCTGGCAATCCTACGGCATCAACCGGATCAACTGGATCGAGTACGGCCCGATCAGCCAATGGCCCAGTCTCTACTCGCCGGCGTTCTGGCAGATGAGCGGCGCGCGGAAGACCCGGTTCTTGCAAAACGTCGCCGCCACCCGCCGGCACTGCGACGACACGTTGCGCTACGCCGTGAAATCCGCCAAGCGGCTCGGGCTGGAAATTATTGCCGTGTACAAACCGTTCGACCTGGCGTTCAATACGGCCCTCACGGAAGGCGACGGCCGGTCGAGCGTCAAGGACGTCGATAACCGCTTCAAGGCGGCCCATCCCGATGTCGCCGCGCACCCGGAATTCACAATGCGGGCGCACCCGGCTTGGCTGCGTCGCCCGGTGTTTCCGATCACGCGGCTCTGTGTCTGGTCGGAGACACCCATCGAATCGTTTGCCCGTTCCCGGCTGACGATCTGGACGAGCACCGATAATCGGCGGTTCACGGAATACCGCGGCCCGTGCCGCGTGCGCATCGGCAACGAGCAACGCCCGCATTGCCGGTGGACACCTGCCGGGAAGATTGCGGAGTCCACCCGCGCGCAGAACTGGCGGATCGAGTTGAGCGGCCTCAATCTGCGTGCGCCGTTCGTCGCCATCGAGATTGACGGCAAGAGCTTTCCCGTGGCGCATCGGATGTTCGCGTTCGCCGAGGCGTGGGGCGCGGACGGTCGTGAAGGGCCGGTCGAACTCGCCAGCGCCGGCAGCCGGGAGCAAGGTTATCACTTCAACCGCTGCTGGCCCGGCTGGGCGAACCACACCGAACCGATCTTCGATACGTACACCTGGCGCGGACCGGACCTCGGCCTGCGCTTCGGTGACACCGAGCAGATCAGCACGATGCTCGAACCGACGTTTCCCGAGGCGCGCCAGATCTGGCTGAAACATGTCCAGCGCATCCTCGATACCGGCGTGGACGGCGTGGACATCCGGACCATCGGCCATCACAACGGCACGGAGAGCTACCTGAAGTTTGCCTTCGCCGAGCCGGTGCGGGAGGAATTCCGTCGAAGGTTCGGTCGCGAAGTCGAGCCCACCGACGCTGATTACGAACGCGTCCGTCACATTCGCGGTGAGGCCTACACGCAATTTCTGCGCGACGCGAACGTGTTGGCGAAGCGCGGCGGTCAGAAACTCGCCGCCCACATCGAATGGGGCACGGAAGTGCCGGCGCATCTGCACACGCGGTTGCAGATGCAGATGACGCTGGAATGGGAACGCTGGATGCGCGAAGGGCTTGTTGATGAAGTCAGCCTGCGCGGTTGGGGTTGCTTCAACCGGCACGTCCAAACCAGGATCCTTCCCCTCGCTCGCCGGCATGGCGTTGGCGTCAACATCATCAGCAAATGTCTGCCCGGCGGCCTCGATCTCCGCGCCATGGAACTCTGCGAGCGTTACGTCACCGAAGCCTGCGCCGCCGGTTTTGCGGGGTTCAGTTTGTACGAGGCGAACGACCTTTTGCGGATGAACCGCGAAGGCCAGCCGATGCCGGTCGGGCTGGTGGATGAAGCCGTCCGAAAGGCCCGCGCCGCGTTGGACAACTCATGATCAGCGAGCGAAGAATTCTCTGCGAAGGCTCGTCAGCACCGGGGCCGCTGCACAACGCCGCGCTGCCGAGCCTGTTGCGGTGTCCCGATGGTTCGTTGCTGCTGGCGCACCGCATTGGCACGCACAAAAATTCCGCGGACGGCACGCACTGGCTGTGGCGCAGCCGCGACGACGGCGCGACGTGGACGCGCGTCCCGTTTGCGATTGACCAATCCGGGGAGTTGCGTGTCGCCACACTGAGCGATATTGGCGGCGGCCAGATCGCGCTGTTGCTCACGTGGCTCGATCATCCCGACGACGTGTCACCGCTCCTGAACGCCACGACCGAAGGGCTGCTGCCGATTCACATCGGCTGGATGACCTCCGCGGACAACGGCGAGCACTGGACGGAGTTGCGCCCGATGGATGTCGCCGCGCAGCCGGCCGGCAACGGCCCGCTGCGCCGATTGCCCAACGGCGACCTGCTCGTCGCGTTTGAGACCTACAAACATTATGACGATCCCTCACCGTGGTCAGCGAACGCGGGGATTGCCTGGTCGAGCGATGCGGGCCGGACGTGGCAGACGCAAATCATCGCGGCCGACCCGGCCCACCGGTATTCCTACTTCGATCAACACGTCCACGTCCTGGCGGACGGTTCGTTGCTGGATGTGCTGTGGGTGGATGACCGGCAGAAGCCGGGCGCGAGCGCCGTTCATTGGCTGCGCTCGACCGACAACGGCCGGTCGTGGAGCCCGCCCGCACCCACCGGGCTGGAGGGCCAGTACGCGACGCTGATCGAGTTGCGCGATGGCCGGGTGTTGCTGTTCTACGTCGTGCGCCACGGCGACTCCGCGATCAAGATCGCCGTGGATTACCGGGAGGTCGGTGTGTTGTACTCGCAGACGGCCAACGATCTCGCGCGGGTCAAGAACCAGGGGTTCACGGCTCATCTGCAAAACATGGCGCAGTGGACATTCGGCTGGCCGGCGGCGGTCGAGTTGCGCGACGGCAGCGTACTTGCCGCCTACTACGCGGGTGAAGGCGACCGGTCATCCGTGTACCTAGCGCGAATCGAGATCGCCGCTTAAAGCCAAGTTTGATCAGGAAGCGCTGCCCAGCACACGTGTCAGCGGCGGCCGGGGACGGTCGCGCGTTCGCCGTTGCGGGAGTTGCTCTGCCGGCGCTCGCGGGCCTGGCGCTCGATGACGGCGCGCACCAGCAACGGCCAGACGATGGTCGCGTCGGCCGGCACTTCGGCAAACATCCCGCCCCGGCGCGGCGGCACGAATTTGCCCCACGAGATGCCCTCGGAGTAGGTGCAGCCGGACAAGTGACCCCAATGCGCGGGGTCGGGACAGACGCGGACGCCGTACTGGTACGGTTTGAAGCCGCCGCCCTGGCCGAGCCGTTGGTCGAGCAGGTCGAGGTAGGGGCTGACCTGTTGCGCCCAGTTGCGGGGTACGCCGCCGCCGATGGTGAAGATGCCAAGCCGTTTCTCGCGGCTGCACAGCGTCGCAAACTCGTCCACGTCCTCAAACGGGTCGAAGGTGAGCGGCGGCCGGCCCTGTTTGCGCCGGGCGTGATTGAACAGGGCAAAATCCAAGCCGAGTTCGCAATCGGTGAACGCGGGGATGAAGATCGGGACCTTGCGCCGATACGCGCTGCGCAGCACGCCGCGGGCGCCGGCCCGTTTGTTCAGCGCGCGGCCAATCGCCTGGCAGAGCCGCCAACTGTTGACCGGCTTGCGGGTCGGCCATTTTTCCAGGAGGCCCTCGACGAAGTGCTCGGTCTCGTTGAGGTTGGCCTCCAGTTCGAGCGTATCATAGACGCGGTTGTAGCCGGCCGCGAACAAATCGTCGTCGTTGAAATTCTCCGGCGCTTGAAAGTGCGTCAGGCCGGCATTCTCGACCAGGCTGTGCGTGATCAGCGCGCCGGTGCTGACGACGGCGTCCACCATGCCGCGCTCGATCATTTCGCAGAGCACCAGCCCCATCTTCGCGACGGTCATCGCGCCCGACACCGTGCAGACCACGAAGCAATCTTCGTCCTGCCACATCCGGTAGAGCACCTCGGCCGCCTGGCCGACGGTGCGCGCGCCGAAGGCGGTGTGGCCCATCGCGGCGACCAGTTCCGACACGTTGCGGGTGTGGCGCACGTCCAGCGGCAGCACGGGCTTCAGTCCGTGCGTGTAGCCGTCGTTGAGCGCGCGGCGCGGCAGGACGCGGCGGCCATGGAGGGTTTTGGATTTGCCGGCCGGTCCGGCGGCCAGTCGCTTGGTCCGTTTTTCTTGAGTCACCGGGTCACCTCCTCGACGCGGATTGTAGCGTGCGCGCCACCCCGAGGCAACACCGGAAACGACGGGAGCCTTACAGGCGCGCCGCCACTGCAGGAGGCGTCGTGCCGTTGCCGGATTCTTCGGCGGCGCGAACCAGGTCTTCCTCGGTCCACGGCGCGCCTTTGGGGGAACGACAGTTGGGCAGGTTGCCCATGCGCTTGATGAGATCGTCTTTGACGACGGCTTTCTGGTACGCCTCGATGGGATCAACCACGTTTTGCTGGAGCAACTCCAGCAGCGAATCATTCAGCGTCCGCATCCCCTGTTGCTTGCTGGTCTGGATGAGGGTGAGAATCTGGTGAATCTTGCCCTCGCGGATGTTGGCCGCCAGCGCGTGATTGCCAATTAGAATCTCCAGCGCCGCGACACGGCCGCCGCTTTTCTTCTTGCAGAGGGTTTGCGCGACCACGCCCTTGAGCGTTTCCGCCAGACCCATGCGCACCTGGCCCTGTTGATCGGCGGGGAACTGGTTGATGAGCCGCTCGATCGTGCCGTGCGAGGTGTTGGTGTGCAGCGTGCCGAAGACGAGGTGGCCGGTCTCGGCCGTTTCCAGCGCGATCATGACCGTTTCCAGATCGCGCATCTCGCCGACCAGCACGATGTCCGGGTCCTCGCGCAACGCGGCGCGCAGCGCCCGCTTGAAGCTCTCGGTATGGGTGTGGACTTCGCGCTGGTTGACGACGCATTTCTTGTTCTGGTGGACGAATTCAATCGGGTCTTCGATGGTGATGATGTGGTCGGGGCGGTTGTCGTTGATGAAATCGATCATTGTGGCCAGCGTCGTGGACTTGCCGCTGCCGGTCGGGCCGGTGACCAGCACCAGTCCCTTGTTGAGGAAGCAGAACTTCTTCACGCATTCCGGCAGGCCCAGTTGGGTGAAGCTCGGAATTTTCGAGGGAATGAGCCGAAACACTGCGCCGATGCCGTGACGGTCGGCGAACACGTTGCAGCGGAAGCGGGCCTGCGCGTCGAGGTCGTAGGCGAAATCGGTGTCGTGACACTGCTCCCACTCCTGCCGGTTGCGTTCGGGCATGATCTCGTTGACGAGCTTCGTGACCGTTTCGACGTTGAACACTTCGTTGCCGGCGGCGGTCATATCGCCGGCAATGCGGAACATCGGCAGTGAATGACTGGCCAGATGCAGGTCGGAAGCGCCCCGGTCCAACATGGATTTGAAGAACAGATCAATCGCTGGCATATGCGCTGGTAACTAGCAGGGCCGATGCCAGCAGGAATCCGACGCTCAGGTCGCCCAATGTTGCGCGCGGGCGACGGCATCCTTCCACTTCGCGTACAACGCGTCCCGCGCGCCTGCGCTGATTTGCGGGACGAAAATGCGCTGCACCCGGCGGTGCGCGAGAAATTCCGCCGGGCTGGCCCAAACGCCCGCCGCCAAGCCCGCCAGCCCGGCCGCGCCCAGCGCGGTGGTCTCGATCACTGCGGGTCGCTCAACCGGCACGCCCAGGATGTCCGCTTGAAACTGCATGAGAAAATTGTTTGCGCACGCCCCGCCGTCCACCTGCAGTTTCTGCAACGGCGCGCCACGTTCGCCGCACATCGTCTCGATCACATCGCGGGTTTGGTAGGCGATGGCTTCCAGCGCCGCGCGCGCCAAGTGCGCCCGCGTCGTGGCGCGCGTCAGGCCAACGATCGTCCCCCGGGCTGTTGCGTCCCAGTACGGCGCGCCCAATCCCGCCAGAGCCGGCACGAAATACACCCCGTCGTTGGACGACAAGCCGGCGGCCAGGAGTTCGGTGTCCGCCGCGTGGTTGACGATCTGCAATTGATCGCGCAACCACTGGATGGCCGCGCCACCCACGAAGACGCTGCCTTCCAGCGCGTAGTCGGTGCGCTGACCAATCTGCCAGGCGATGGTCGCGAGCAGTTGCCGGGACGCGACCGGCTGGTGGCCGGTGTTCATCATCAGGAACAGGCCCGTGCCGTACGTGTTCTTGATGATCCCCGGCTGGAAGCAACCCTGCGCGAACATCGCCCCCTGCTGGTCACCCACCACGGCGCGGATCGGCACCTCGATCCCGAACAGTTTCGGGTCCGTCACACCGAAATCGCCAGCGGTGGCGCGCGGCTCCGGCAGCATCTCCCGCTTGACGCCAAACAACTCCAGCAACCGGTCATCCCAACGACGCTCCCGCAAGTTAAACAGCATCGTGCGCGACGCGTTGCTCACGTCGGTGGCATGAACGCGTCCGCCCGTCAGCTTCCACAACAGCCACGAATCGATCGTCCCGAACACGCCCTGCCGGGTCGCCGGGACGTTTTGCAGCAGCCACTCGATCTTCGTGGCGGAAAAATAGGGATCGCACACCAGCCCGGTGCGTTCACGGATTTCTTTTTCGGTGCCGTCGCGCTTCAACCCGGCGCAGCGCGCTGCCGTGCGACGGTCCTGCCAGACAATCGCGTTGGACAGCGGATCGCCCGTGTGCGGATCCCACGCCACGATCGTCTCCCGCTGATTGGCGGTCCCGACGGCGACGATCTTTTGCGGATCGACTTTGGCCAGCACCTCGCGAATCACCGCGCAGGCGCTCTCCCAAATTTCCGTCGGATCATGCTCCACCCAGCCCGGCTGCGGGAAAATCTGGCGGAACTCCCGGTAGCTCTGCGCGATGATCCGCGTCTCGCGGTCGAACACTAACGCCCGGTTGCCAGTCGTCCCTAAGTCGAGTGCGAGCAGGAGCACGAGGCGAATCTAACAAACTCCGTGCTCTCGCGCACGATTTCAGTGGCCCGCAGCCAGCAGTAGCGGAACCGGGATCACCTGGCTCGGAGACACGGTGAGTTCATGATGTTCCCGGGCGATGCCGAGGACGATGGACTGCGGCGCGGGCGCGATGCCCACCACCTCGATACCCTTGCCTTCAAGATCAGTCACGACGCGGACGCCTGCCGTGCAGTCCCACAATTCCCGTCCGTTCCGGCGCGCGGTCATGCGACCCTTCGCGGCGGACAGCGCCCATTCGCAGTCGCCCCAACGTTGGGTGTAGGTGAACTCTTTTCCGTCGCAGGCCGACCACCAGACGCGCCCGGCCACCGGGTCGACGTGAACGCCGTACATCCGCGAAATGTATTCCAGCACGGCGAGCATGGTCAGGCCGTAACCGTCTTGCTTCGGGCTGCTCGGCAGTCCGGTGCGCGGGTCGAACTGTTGCGTGAAGCGGTTTCCACCCCGTTCGACAGCCTCAATCAGCTTCTGGCCCAATTGGGTGACGATGGCGTAGTAGCCATAGTTTTCCAGCGCGCGGATGGCGCGCTGGTAGGTAAGTCCCTGGGGCTGTCCGCTCCAGTTATTTTCCACATCATTCTGAAACAACGGCTCGTGGATGGCGATGGAGGGCAGCGGGAACGGCGTCCAGAATTCCTCGGGGTTCAGCATGTGATGCTCGATGAACTCGTCGGCCATCTGCTGCGAAAAAACTCCGTGATACATCGCGCGAATGTTGTTGTGGATGAGTTCGTCGAGGGGCTTGCCGGTTCGGTCGCGGTCGAAGCACGCGTGGCGATCGGGATTCCATAACCTGCCGGCCAGCCGCTCGCGGACTTCCTCGGCCTGCTTTTGCCAAAAGTCTTCCTTCTCGTTGCCGAGTTCACGGGAAATTTTCGCCAGTGTCGCGCGGGCGTCGTAGCTGTAGGCCATGATATCCATCGAGGCGAACGGCACGAGAATTTGCTCGCGCGGGAACGCGGGCAGCTTCTTCCAGGTATGTTCGACCCAATTCTTCGCAAAGTCTGCCGGGTTTTGCGGATCGGGCGTGTTGACGCTGCCGGGCGGCGAATCGAATGGCCACATCGTGGGTGCGTTGCGCGTACCGTACCGGGTGGACATATCTTCGGCCGTGTCCCAAGTGCACCAGGATTCGAGCACGCCATCGCCGTCGGAATCGCGGGTGCGCCAGAGGTAGGCATCGTGCGCGGCGAGGGCTTCATAGAGCTTCTGGAGATACGCCTTGTCCTTCCCGATCCAGAAATACATCCGCCACGCCGGGTCAGGAAAACAAAACCCCTGAAACCATCCGTAGCTGGCGGAGACCTGTAGCTCGGGCCACCACATCGTCCCGGCATTCCACGCCTGCTCGGCATCCGGCTTGGCTTGGCGTACGGAATCGCTCGTGCGCGCCGTCGAGGTGATCATGCCCGGCAGTCGCCCGTCGCGACGCTGCGTGAGCAGGAAGATGACCTGGTTGTTGAGCGCGACGGAGAGATTGCGCTTCGCATACATCTCGCCGCCCATCGGCTGGGTCTCGATCCAGCAGTTATGATACTGCGCGCCCTCGACGAGGAGTTTCATCGTGGGCGAGAACTGGACGATGTTCTTTGCCTCCTTCTGCTCGGCGGCGTCGAAGAGACTTTGCAATTTCTCATCCGGCGTGGAAAAACACACGCCCGTTTGCGGCAACGCGGGTTCGCGTGGATTGGCGTGGCGGTTCATGGCGCGCGTGAGAAAAATGAAAGCGATCGGAGCCGACCCGAACTTAGCAAAGCCGATTTCCGCATTGTAGTAGTTTTAGCTGCCCCAGTCTTATCCTCGCCACGAATTGGACCTGCAGCAACGCGCATCACAGCGCCTGATGCTCGATCGACTTTGTACTTTACGTATCGCCAATCAGTCACGGAATTGGGATCGCCGAACGCCCGAGATCAGAGGCCCGAGCGCGAGCGTGGGTTCTCTGCATCGACTTTGTTGTGCCTCCATACCTTGTATGCGCGGATGAAATGCGGCGGCCAGATGCAGAGCCAGTCTCTACCCGAACTGGGAAACCTATCATCTATTTCAGTATAGCTAATCCAGAACGGTCGTCTTCGAATCTCATACAGTGAATCAACTCTGTCTGGATCTGGTTCTCCGTCCGCTCGAAATTCGTACCGCGCATTAGAGCTGGTACGCCCAAAGGCGATAACCCTCCCAGGTATGGCTCGCTGGGTAATCCCTATCGAAATTCCGACCGCCTCTGGTCCATCAAAAACAAGCACTCCGATATGCTCTTTGTCGAGAATCATGGCTGGGGAAAAGTAGTAGATGCCCAAACACGAGACGAATATTGCCCAGACGGCGACAAGTCCGACAAGCAGCACTGCTCCCCAGACAATGGCCCTACGACTGTTCATAACATTCAGCACAACATTAGTAATGGGACAAACTCATCGGCAAAAGACAAATGGCGATTTGCTTCCATTCATGACGGCAGAATAGAGCGAAGGAAATAACGTGTCAATCGGGTGGCCAGTTCGGTAGTGCCTAAACTTGAGCCGCTGGTATTTCGCGCTTCGTAGCGTGGCCGTCTCCGGCCGCGAGTTAGGGCGGCGTCCCGCCGCCCAGATTGCGCACCGGGACGGTGCGCGCACCCGCAGCCGGGGACGGCTGCGCTACGCGCGATGCCGGTGAAATTCAGGCTACCACCAGTTCTACGGCTCCGCCGCCAACGTCTCCACCACGCCGCGCAGTCCCGCCGTCACCCGCGCCAGCGACGCGTAGTCCAGCCGGTCCGGCGTATCGAGTTCCGAATGATAGTGCGGATACCGGTAGGGCGCGGTGTCGGTGACCATGATGGCCCGGTAGCCATGCGCCCAGAAGGACGCGTGATCGCTCCAGCCCACGCCCGGCACACCCGACCACGTCGCGCAGCATTCCGCCGGGAAGTCGGTGTTCGCGCGGAAGGCTTTGACCATTCGGTTGAGCAGTCCGCGCGATTTCAGGTCGGATACGAAACCGATGAAGTTGCCCTTGTTTGGATAGAACCAGCGGAAGAACCGGGGATATTTTTGGCTGCCGGGTGCGTCGCTAAAATATCCCATCGTCTCCAGCGACAACATCCCGCGTATATCATTTCCCAGTCGGCGGGCTGCGACGGCGTAGACCCGGCTGCCCTGTTGCTCGGTCTCAAAGAAGGGCGGTTCTTCATTCACGAACGTCACGAAAGCGATTGTCCGCGCCGTTTCAACCGCCGCGAAGTGCCGTGACAATTCCAACAAGGCCGCCACACCGCTGCCGTTGTCGTTGGCGCCGGGTGAGAATTCCACCGTGTCGTAGTGCGCGCCGACGACGATGATTTCCTGCGGCCGGTCCTTGCCGGTACGAACCACCTCCAGATTCGCGATCTCTTGTCCGGCGGCGGTGAAAGTTTGGCGTCGGACGCTGTAGCCCTGGTCACGCCAGGTGTTTTCGATGTGTTCCGCCGCGCGGGTCAACGTGCCGGGACGCCACACGTTGCGCTCGCCGATCGCGCCCGCGAGCGCGACGACGTGGCGTTTCAGGTTTTCGGCAGAGATGTTTGCCGGCTGGTTTGCCATCTGGGCCTTGCCCCCGCACCGACACATATATCCGAAGGCCAGACCGAGCGCCACCAAGACGATGGCCACGCGGAGCGCCGCGGGGCGACTGATGATCCGCACGCGGCCAGCATAGCACAGCTTCTCTGTTGTGGGAGCGCCCTTCCGGGCGCGACCGGCCGGTGTGCAACAGTAAATCGCGCCCGGAAGGGCGCTCCCACAACGGCTGTTCCACTATTGCCCAGTGCCAGCGCGCGTGGTACGCTGCGGACCGATGTACAAGGACTTCTACGGCCTGCGGGAGTATCCTTTCAACATGACGCCGGACCCGCAGTTTCTCTTTCTCAGCCGTAACCACCGCATCGGGCTCGATATTTTGTTGTACGGCATCCGCGAACGGAAAGGCTTCATCGTCATCACGGGCGAGATCGGGGCCGGCAAGACCACGCTCTGCCGGGCGCTACTCAAAGGGCTGGATGCCAACACCAAGACGGCGTTGGTCCTGAATCCCAACCTGTCAGCCACCGAGATTTTGCAAACGATCACAGAAGAATTTCGTCTCCAACCGGCCAGGACGACGCGCAAATATCTTTACGACACGATCAATGCCTTTCTCCTGCGCGAGTTGGCTGCCAATCACAACGTCGCCCTCATCATTGACGAAGCCCAGAACCTCAAGCCCGCCGTGCTCGAGCAGATCCGGCTGCTGTCCAACCTCGAAACCGAAAAGGAGAAACTTCTCCAGATCGTTCTCGTGGGCCAACCCGAACTGGCCGAGCTGCTCGGTCGCGAGAGTCTGCGTCAACTGCGCCAGCGCGTGGCGCTCAATCACCATCTCGCCCCGTTGACCCCGGAGGAAGCCGGCGAGTACATCCTGCATCGCTGGCACGTCGCCGGCGGAGACGGCCGGCTGCAATGGACCGATGATGCCGCGCAGTTGATCTACGAATTTTCCCGCGGCGTGCCCCGGCTGATCAACAACCTCTGCGACCGCGCCCTGCTGGCCGGCTACGTGCGCGAGACCTTCGTCATCGGGGGCGACCTCGTCCAGCAAGCGATTGAAGACACCGAAATCCGCGCGCCGGCCGAGGCGGCGGCGACATGAGCCTCGTCCACGACGCCCTCCAAAAAGCCGAGCGCGAGAAACTGCGCAAGACCGGGCTGGTTGGCCCGGTAGTCACCCAGTCAGGTAGGAGCGGCGTCCCCGCCGCGAAATCTGCAGTCGGCCCGGTCGCGGCGGGGACGCCGCTCCTACCACCCGAAGACAAAGTCACGCCGACACCTCGTCGCCTTTCCTTTCTGCCTCTTTTCATCGCCGTGCTCATCGTGGTGGCGGTTGGTGTACTCGCGTGGGTGGTGCTGCACCGTCAGCCAGGTGGAGGGCCGTCCCGCGCGGGCGGGATCGCGGCCTCTGATGACACTCCAACCACCACGGCGCTGACGGAGCAGCGCCCTCCAGCGGAACCTGCGACCCCGCCGGCCACCGACGACGCGGCCTACAAACTCACCGGCATCATGAAAGACCCGGACGGCAAACCCTGCGCCATCGTCAATGGCCGCGTCGTGTACGAAGGCCATTTCGTGGACGGCGCCACCGTCAAAAGGATCGAGCGCGACCGGGTCGCGCTCGAGGTCAATGGTCGGGAAGTCGTGAAGCGGTTGTATTGATCCGCTACGGCACGATGACGATGCCGCGGGGGTTGACCAGATTCTCGCTGCCCACATAGATCGGCGCGGGTGCGCCGATCTGGATCACGCCCCCGTCCAGGCCAAAGGCGTCAGGATCGCTGACGAAGATCGCGCCATCCGCGCCGGTCGTGATGCCCACCGGAGTCACCAGATCGTCGCTGGCGGGGACGAGGGTTTGCTGGCCCGTCCTGGGATGAATCCGGACGACGGCGGGCGACCCCGAGAAGCCGCCGTAATCCGCGACGAGGATGTCGCCGTTGCTGGCAACGGCGATGCCGACGGGATTGAAGAGCAAGTTGCCCCGGGAGAGCATCGTTTGCCGGCCGCTGGCCGGGTGGATCCGAATCACCGCGCCGGGATAGGCGGCGTCCACCACCAGTATCCGGCCCTGCGCATCAATGGCGATGCCGATGGGGGCGACGAGGTCGCCGCCCGTCGCCACCACGGTCGGCGCGCCGGTCTGAGAATCAATCCGGAGGACGGGCTGGGCGTTGGCCACGTAGATATTCCCCTTCTGGTCGAGCGCGATCCCGTACGGGACACCGAGAACGCCGCCCGATGACAGAACGGTCTGCTGGCCCGTGGCCGGATCGATTCGAATGACGGCCAACACCCCGGTATCGGTGACCAACAGGTCGCCGGCCTTGTCCACGGCAACGCCGTAGGGCCGGTCCAGTCTCTCGCCCGCGGCGATGACCGCCGGCTCGGGACTCACCCGGACAATCGCGGCGCTCGAATCGGCCACCAAGATGTCTCCCGGATTCAGCGCGGCGGCCCGGGCCAGTTGTCCGGACGCAAGCACCGTCAGGCCCAGCGCGATGGTTGGCGCGGTGATGGTGTTCATTCTTTCTCCTTTTGTGATCAGGCGACCTGCAACGCGACGATCTCGGTCTTGATTCCCGCCGGTGGCGCCACCCAGCGCCGTGGCCCACTACCCCGCACCGCTTCTTCGACGGCGCGATGCCACTGGTAAGCCCGCCAGTCAGTGAAGTGCCGCTCCATCCATTCCTGCTCGGCCCGCTCCCAGCCGATGTCGTAGCCGGCTTGTTCACTGGCGAGCCACCGATAGCGCGCGATCTCCTGCGCCACACCTTCGGTGAGTTGAACCAGGGCGTCCCGTAGTCGAAGCCGTCCCCTCGCCATGTCCGCTCGATTGTTGCGTGCCGTGTTCATGTGCTTCATCGAGTGATACGAATGTCCGTGGTCAATCTTGCAAGAGTTGCAAGATCGGGGGCCGGGGCGCGTAGTGACAGTTGATGGCCGCGAATTCGCCGCTTGCAACCGTCCCGCAGGCTGATACGCTGCCTCCCGAACGGGGAGACGTTGCGATGTCCGCCCACCCATCTGATTCTCGGTCGCCGTTCACGCCGACGATCTGGGAACAGGTCCGCTCGGCCGGTGCAGGTAGCGGCGACGCGATTGGTCGCTTATACATCCAGTATCGGTGTCCGCTCCGCACCTACCTGCTCTACAAGTTCCGCTTGCCGGAGGTGACCGCTGAGGAATTGGTCCACGATTTCCTCAGTCAGAAACTGGCGACGTGCGCCGCGAGAGCGGACGCCCAGAAGGGCAAGTTTCGCAACCTGCTGCTCACGGCGCTGGTCAACCACGTGCGCGACTGGTTCCGCGGCCATCCGCCGGCCCCGCCCGTTTCCCTCGATGATTCTGACGTGGCCGCGCTACCGGCGCCGCTGGAGGAAACGGAAGTCGAGTTGGAATGGACGCGCTTGGTGGTGGCCGAAACGCTCCGGCGCGTGAAGGAATTTTACGAATCGAGGAACAAACCGGCATTCTGGGTGGCATTTGACGGGCGGATCGTCCAACCGCTGCTCGAAGAAACCAAGCCGATCGCACTGGGCGAACTTGTCGCCAAGCACGGGTTCGAGTCGCCCCAAGCGGTTTCCAATGCGCTGGTGGACGGCAAACGAAAGTTCGTCAAATATCTGGAAGAAGTCGTGACCGAGTACGCCGGCGACAGCCAGTCCGTGGAAACCGAGGTGCGACAACTCAAGGCGTTCCTCGCGCGAAGTAGCTAATCCAAAAAATGTCATGAGCACCATCCACCACGTATTTAAGAGCGACTCCTCCCATCTCTCCCGGCTGGCGAACTTGGACGAGAACGCGCAAGACATCTGGCAGCCCGAGGAATTGGGCGACATCCTCCGGCACCAACTGAACGCCCCCCTGGCGTTCGACCTGACGACGCGGGAACCGCGCACCCAAACCGTGCTCGACGCCGTCCACGCCACCGTCGCCCAGCCGCCCCGGAAGTTTGGCGACCTCTTCCATCATCCGCACCCGCCGCTTGACCTGCTGAAATTGGCCAAAGATTTCGCCAAAGCGCATCGGAACAGCCCCAACAGCCCGTTGCCCCATGAGATCGCCACGGTGCTCTATTTTGCGAGCATCCTCGTCGCCCTCTCCCGCCACCGCCAACGAATCACCACCCTCGACAATCCATCCATCCGTCAGGGCATCGAGTGGGTCCTTAATCAAACCTGGGTGGACGACGCGACGCGAGCACTGTTCCGGGAGGGAGTGAAGCAACTTGGGGACGATGGCGGACATCCGTGATGGAGCCGCCAGCGTTTCGTCGCGCCCCGCGCCGCTGGCGGAAATGTTCGAGTCCCGACCGAGTTGGCCCAGGTCGCCCTAACTCAATAGGTCCGCGAACCGGTGGGCGGCGTGTTCGGCACGTTCGTCTGCCGACATCGGGATCGAATCGTAGATCGCGAGAGCTTTCTTCCAGTAGGCCTTGCGAATCTGGACTCGGTCGGGATGGTCGCCGGCCAGTTCATGGAACGCGCGAGCGAACCACAGTAGGTCTTGCCGGTAGGTTTCGGGATCAGGGAACAGTGGCAGGGAGCACCGAGTCACATCCGCCGCCTCCAAACGTTCGATCATTTCGGCGTACAGGGTGCGCAGGACCGGTTTGGACCAGAGCCGGCGGGGATGATGGCCCCAGCCCGGCACAACCTCGAAGGCCTCGAACAACTCGCCGAGCCGGGCGTGTTCTTCGCCAAAGACGCCTGCGCAAAAATTCCGGGAGAGCTGATCAGGATCGGCATCGGGGTTGATGAAAAGCTGACCGGCGGCGAAGAACGTCAGGAGGTTGAGTTTGGGCGACATCGTGTAGTTCATCCCGCCGCTGTAGGGGGCCGCGGTGCGTTCCTCGCGCCGACGCGCGGCGAGGCGCGGCAGCCGCCAGTGGGGATAGCAGATGAGTTCGCCTTCGGAGACGGAGTAGTCCCACGTCACAATTTGCCGGTGTTTGGCGACCTCCCGCGCCCACGGCCGGGCGTCGCCGCCATGCGTCGGATCGCCATCGGGGCTGAAGCCGAGGTTGATGCCCACGAGACAATCGGCCGGAAAGCCCGATAGGCGCTTTAGAAAATACTCCATCGCCGCTCGCGTGCGGTCGGACTTGCCGTTCCAGATGTAGAGGGGCCTATCCGGTGTCTTGTTCTTCTCGTCAATCAACTTCTTCCATGAGCCATCCCAGTCCGGTACGTGCCAGAGATCCGATCCCCAGCCGGTGAACGGCGTGCCCCAGGTGTTGATCTCGATCTGGGCACGGGGATTCTCCTGCCGGATGAGGTCGCAGAGTTCGAGGGAGAGGTCCACGAATGTTTCGTGAGTGCAGCAGTTGCGGTTGCAGCCACCGGGATCGCCGGGAAAGATACTGACGATGTCGGTGCCGGCCAGCTCGCGCGCCCAGTGACGCCAGAGACTGAGGATCAATTCCTTTTGCTCGGGGATGTGTGGGCAGGCGAAGAACCATTCCGCGCCGATGGTATTCACGGTAACGATGAATTTGGTTTTCAGACCGAGGCGGTGGGCGATGTCGGTGACCCGGCGCATGGTGGCGGCGAACTGAGTGGGCACCGGTTCGCCCCGCAGTGCAGAGGGGTTGAAGAGGGTCGGCGGCACCCAGTACTCAAGGATGTTGAAGCCGAAAGCCTTGATCATTTGGAGGAAGCGCTCCCAGTCGTCGGCGGACCACTGGTTGGGAGCATTCCGATAATAGAGGTTGGGGTTCCACCGGTTCTGGAGGTGCTCGGCGAAATTCACATAACAGGATCGGTGGGTGAAGCATGGCATCATATGCATGATTTCTTTTGGGAAAAATCTGTGCTTGACGTGTCAATCGCGGCAATGTCGGAAAAGCTCATCGGTGACTGCTCCGGGAAGCGAAGTCAGCGCGGCAACTGGCGGAACGGCGGACGCCCCATCTCTGTCGGCTATCGAGGAAAATGCTGGCAAACAAGCACCCATTGTCGATCCTTTACCTCCTACTCTCTCCAAAGATCCGCGGTCCGAGCTGCAACATCAGGCATTGGAGGCAACGGCGCACTGGGCAGCGGTTCGTACCAGAACGTCGCCGTCGACCAATCATCTTTGGTCTCGCTCAATGCTCCGCGCCACGCGATCTGCTGCATCGTGATGCGACAATCGTTTTGCCAGGCAATCGGATCGGGCAGGTGCCAACGATACATCGCATGAAACTTCCCTTGGCTAAGAATGCCTCCGTGATAAACGTAACGATTCTCCGACAGGCCGTGGGAAAGACCAGCCCAATCCTCCGAGCCGGTGCCACAGATCGTCGGGAATTTGGTGTCGCCATCCATGTACACCTTGAATTCGCCTTCGCCCCACCAATCCTCGCTCAGTTGCCGTACTGAAATAACTGAACCGATGTAGCGCCCTTTCCCCTCACGCTTGGGTAACAGCTCGAAGTCCTGCCCAGGAGTTGTGGGATTCTCTCTTCTGAACAACGCATGCATACGTCCCACGTTTTCGGGATGCTTGTCACCAATGGTATGATCAATCGTGTAAACAACGGAAATGGGATAGTCTGCCTCGTTCGTGATGGTAATCTTCGCACGTTCACGAAAGGGCATGGGCAACCAGAGATTCATTCCCACCCTCCCAGCCACAGAGTGCACGGCGGATTGGTAGTGGACTACCCTGCCGTGTCCGAAGCCAAAGAAATCACCCGCCGGACATTCGATGCTTGGATGCGGTTGGTTGTCCCAATAGGCGCGGATAGCAAAGTTGCGGAAGGTCGCCGTTTTGTGTTGCCAACTTGCGGTTGCGGACGGGTCGGCCAAGGTCAGCCAGATGTGCCGGATTGTGCCCGGTCCTTTGATGTCGGCCAGAACCACAGTCGTTCCAGCCTCGACCGACATGGAGTGAGACCCTTTCCTACCACCGCCCAAACGGCTGGCCGCCTGCCCACCTTGGCCAGGAGCACCGGTGGAATTTTCGAATGAGATGGATCTCGACGAAAGACCTGTATCCAACAAATAGGGTTGACGTACCAAATCGATATCTTGGCCGCTCATGTCAGGGGTCACTTCAAAACCAGCCAGCCTGGGTTTCTTTTATTCTAATGCGCTTTCAAGATGAGACTAAATGTGGTACGGTGGCGCATGGCAAGACCACGCCGGATTGATCCACTCATCGTGAACCGGGCGCCACTGACCGCCGCCACCGCCACCTCGGTCGCGT
>Ga0247727_10008424_pt1 | contig 19140 bp, 17 predicted proteins | sample WisWelCaveWW1625_FD_202498 | JGI IMG/M metagenome (GOLD analysis project Ga0247727, IMG submission 202498) | Biofilm microbial communities from Wishing Well Cave, Virginia, United States - WW16-25 | ecosystem: Environmental > Aquatic > Deep subsurface > Groundwater > Cave microbial mat | place... | reverse complement strand
TTACTATGAATGCTACAATTACTGTAAGTCCTTTGCCGGTTGCTGATGCAGGACCCGATACTTCTGTTTGCATTGGCTCATCAGTTGTTTTGAATGCAAGTGGTGGTGGCAGTTACAGTTGGAGCGGAGGATTAGGAAATTCGGGAAGCGTGACAATAAATCCGACAGATACAATTACTTACTCGGTTACCGTTACCAATGGCGCGGGATGCATTTCAATAGACAGTGTGACTGTTGCAGTTATGCCGCTGCCCCTTGTCGTTGCATCGGGTGATGTAACGATTTGCCCGGGCGATACTGTTCTCATTTCTGCAAGCGGCGGTTCCGGCTATGTATGGAGCAACGGATCGGGCAGCGATTCTATTCTTGTTAATCCTTCTTCCTCCACAAACTACGGTGTGACTGTCACTGATGCTAACGGATGCAGCAGCACTGCAAGTGTTGCCATCACTGTTCACCAGGTGATTGCTTCAATTGGCGGCGACAATCTTCTTTGCTTCGGCGATACAACCGTATTGAATGCAACGGGCGGAGGCGGTTATGTGTGGAGCGATGGTTCTACTTCCGACTCTATTGTTATTTATCCTTCTACCGATACAACTTATTCTGTGATTGTAACTGATAGCTTATGCTCTGTTGAATTGAGTATTGGTATTTCAGTTTTCCCATTGCCTGTTGCTGATGCAGGACCTGATACAACAGTTTGCGCGGGAACATCAGTTGGTTTGAATGCTTCCGGCGGAGTAATTTACAACTGGAGTAATGGAAGCAATACTTCCGGCACCACTGTTAATCCTTACGACACCACCACTTATTCAGTGATTATTACCAATGGAAACGGATGCACATCTACCGATGATGTAACCGTTTATACTTTACCGCTTCCTGTAGTTCAGGCGACGGGCGATACAACTATATGTGCGGGAAACAGTGTTACCATCAATGCTTCCGGCGGTAATTCATATAGCTGGAGCAATGGCTCTACCGATGATAACATCACAGTTAATCCTTCTTCAACAACTAACTATACTGTGACAGTGATTGACAGCAACGGTTGCAGCAACAATGCAACAATCACTGTTACCGTTCAGGATCTGTCGGTTGCCATACAGGGTGATTCTATTTGTTTCGGGCAAAGCACAACACTAAGTGTTGGCGGTGGCTTTTCAGTTCTTTGGAATACCGGTGAAACCAACAACACGATTGTTGTTACACCGCCTTACGATTCTAGTTACTCTGTGATAATCACTGACGGTATTTGTGTGGCTGTTGACAGTTACTACGTGGCTGTTTTCCCGCTGCCGAATGCTGATGCAGGTGAAGATGTAACCATCAACTATGGACAGAGCACGCAACTGAATGGCTCAGGTGGTGTTACTTATTTCTGGTTTCCGCCGGAAGGATTGAGCTGCACCGATTGTCCCGACCCGGTTGCTAATCCGTTAGAAACAACAACGTATTATGTATGGGTTTATGATGAGAACGGTTGCCCCGCTCTCGATTCAGTTACCGTGTATGTTGACTACGATGAAATCATTGAGTTCCCTTCTGCTTTTTCTCCGAATGGCGATGGCTTCAACGATTTCTTCCACGCACTCACCAACGGGTTAGTGGATATGAAATACTTAAGAATCTACAATCGTTGGGGTGAAGTGATTTTTGAAACCGGCAACATTGCACAGAGTTGGGATGGCACTTACAAAGGCGAGCCGCAGGAGTTAGGCGCTTACGTTTACATCTGCGCTGCTAACAGTATTGTTACCGGCAAAGAATATTCCTTCCATGGGAATATTACTTTGGTGAGGTAAGCTCCTGATTTAGGTCTTACTAATAGGAATTAATAGAACGCTGATAACGCAGATGATTATGATTTACACTGATTAGGTCTGCGGTTATCATAAACAATCTGTGTCATCTGCGTTCCATTTTCATTGTTTGCGTAAATTCAAATTGTTTGTTCTCCCCAATCTATTGCTACCTTAGTGGCGCAATTAGATGTAATGAAAAAATGGATTCTTTTCTTTTTTGTTTTTGCTTTCGCGGAAAAGTTGGAGGCCCAGAACCTGGTTCCGAATCCAAGTTTTGAAGAATATATTAACTGTCCGACTTCTTTCGCTCAAATTGATTCAACTATGTATTGGTCGAGTTTTGGTGCAACACCTGAATATTATAATAGTTGTAGCATGAGCGCATTTGCCGATGTTCCTCAAAACTATTGTGGATTTCAAGTACCTTCTTCAGGCGATGCCTATATAGGACTTGTAACTTATGCTGGTTGGCTTGAGAACTTTCGTGAATTTGTTGGAGTTCAATTGATACAACCTCTGCAAGTGGGGGTTGAGTACTTTATATCTGTCAAGGTCGTTTCGGCAGACAGCAGTACTGAAGTAGGATTATTTGCTAATAATGTTGGTCTAAAATTTACAACAGCGCAGTTTAATTTTTTAAACCCTCTTCCGATTAGCAACTCATGTCAAATCAATAGTACAAGCGTATTAATGGATTCTATCAATTGGGTGGTAATTAATGGGAGTTTTCTCGCTGACTCTGCCTATCAATTTCTGGCTATTGGCAACTTCTTTGATGATGCAAATACTGATACAGTATGGATGGGCTTGAGCACTACCTTTTGGAGTGAGACTTCGTATATTTTTGTTGACGATGTTTGTGTTTCCGCTGAGCCCGCCGAATGTGATATAAAAACTGGCATAAACATGCTATCAAACGTAAATGACATTCATCTTTTCCCCAACCCCGCCACCTCAACCCTTCACATCACCATACCAACTTCGCAATTGATTCAGCAGGCAATAGTTTACAATGCAGAGGGTAAGGTGGTCAGAAGCTTTGTTCATTGTTCCCCCGCCCTTGGCGGGGCTTCCTACCAAAATGCCTTCGATGCCGATGTGAGTGAACTGATGGATGGATTGTACTTCATTAAAGTGCTTACCGGCGATTCGGAATACCGGGCGAAGTTTCTGAAATTCTGATCCCTGCGTTTTATTTTTTTGATGGAATTAACATAGCGGCTTTGGCTGGTAATAAAAACTTCTTTTATCTTGACTGCCTACATTTCTCAGGATTGTGAAGAAGGAACAACTAAAGGAATTTAACGACCAGCGGTTTCTTAAGAAATTCAATAAGGTTACAGAATTTGTAATTACGCATGGTCATTTTCCATCCCGACATGAAGACATGCGGCTTTATGGTTGGATGGGTGGCTTACGAACTGAATATAAAGCGAAGCGACTTGCGAAGCCCAAGATTCAATTATTAAATTCTCTGAACTTTGTTTGGCATCATAAGGAAGCCAAGTGGTTTTCAAATTATTTCACTCTACTTAAACTGGGTAAATCAAAGAAGCCGCTTCATTCAGTTAAGAATCATGAATCCCTTTTGAATTGGTACAACAATCAGCTTAATAATAGTTCGAAGCAGGTGAAGAAGCCGGAGTTTTCAAAATTATTTACCAAGCTCCGACTTTTGATTACAGAGAAAAAATTGGAGGATGCGAGTGCTCAAAGATCGAAGTGGGATATGCAGTGGCTAATGCGATTTGAAGAATTAAAAGAATACAGGAAGAGAAATCCTAATCGTTGGCCCGATGAGAGGGATAATGATCTGCAATCAAGAAAGATAGGGATATGGCTCATGGGTATGCGCGCTCGAATTCAAAAGGATGATCGCTACGAGGAATGGAGGAAAAGATTGGAAGAAATCGGCGTTTCGTTTTTTACGAAGCAGGAAAAATGGATGAATCAGTATAAGGCATTGCTGGAATATATTAAGCAAAGCAAGAACTATCCTCATCATACACATCTATTGTATAGCTGGTACACAGTACAGAAGAGATCTTATCATCTTCGGAGTGCTGAACAAATCCGTCTTCTTAAATCCCTGCCGCCGTATTCAAGGTTAGTGAAAGAAAACTGGGAGGAGGGGTTTGCCCGGTTCGAATCATTCTATAAGAAGCATCATCGCCTTCCCCTTATCACGGACGACCGGAAATCATATAGTTGGATATTATGGCAAAGATCGCGTTCGAAAAAAGGCCTGCTCCTCCCCGAACGGCAGCAGCGGTTAGCGCAATTGATAGGTAAGTTCAGCCATAGATCGGAGCCCAGGCGAGCGTGGGAGTGGCAATACCGGCGGCTAATAGAATGGCGCATGAACCATCCGGAGCAATGGCCGTCCTATTATTCATCAGGCATCGAAAAGAAGTTAACGGTCTGGAGCATGGCTCAGCGGCAGAAATATGCAGGTACTCTCCGTCCGGGCACACCCCTCACGCCCGATCAAATTCTAAAACTTAACCAAATCAACTTTCCATGGAAACTCGCAAAGCATCCGCAGGGAAGGGAGAATTTATATTGGGAAAAGAGATATGCAGAGCTAAAGTCCTTTATTGAAAATCATTCTGTTAAAGAGCTAACGACAGTCGGTAGGACTAAACCGCTTTATTTCTGGTTACATCGGGAAAAAATTCATTTCAGAAAAGCAAAATTGAACAAGGAAAGGACTAAAAAGCTCTTAAATTTAGGAATTGCACTGAAGAAAAAATCAAATAGTTAAATTTCTCCGGCACTTACTCTTCTTGCTTCGACGGATCATTGATCTGTCATTTTTTCAAACCACACTGTCAAAACGTCTGTCAATGGCATTAGACCCTCTGTCAGTGGAGCCAGACCTCCTGTCAATGGCCTCAGACAAACTGTCAATGCTATCAGATCTATTGTCAATGAAACCAGAGTCGCTATCAATGAAATCAGACCTGCTGTCAGGGATGTCAGATTCAATGTCAATGAACTCAGATTTATTGTCAATGAAATCAGAGCTCTTGTCAAAGCTTTCAGAGCTCTTGTCAAGGCCATCCAACTACTTGTCAACAGTTGTTGATAAGCCATGTGAGAAAGATGTTGAAAAGAAAATCAGCATCCTGAATCTATCAATAAATAGCAGTTATATTTTTGGGGCTTCAAAGAAATTTGTATGGATAAAGGACAGGAAGATTCCCTCAGCATGTATGAAACTACTTCCACGGTGCTTCATAATTATGAAGCCGTTTGGACTGGCAATGTTCCCTTCGAAAACAATGTGGATGAACTCGACGGGCAAATTGAAAAGATCAACGACCTCGCCGACCAACAAGACGACGACAGCAAAGGCGCCACACAGGATAAAGCCCTGAAGCGCACCACACTTGAGCAGCAAACTTTTTCGGTAGCAAGCATTGTGGCGCATTATGCTGCCGACACCGGCAACCGAACGCTGTTCGAAAATGTAAACGTAGGCGAGCGCGACTTAATCCGTGCCCGCGACAATGCATTGCCTACCATAGCTGAAGGGATTATTAATAATGCAGAAAATAATTTGGTTGCGGCCGCTCCGTATGGATTAACGCAGGCGAAAATTGATGCGCTCACTGATGCGCGCACGGCGTATGTAAATGCACTCAGTGAGCCGCGCACCATAATTGTTGAAACCAGTGCGGCTACCGAGCAACTGCCACCCGCATTCAAAGCCACCAACACATTACTCGAAGAAAAACTCGACAGCGGCATGGAGCTTTACCGCTACAGCCATACCGACTTCTATACACAATATCATCATGCGCGCAACATCGTCAGCAGTCCCACCAACAAGCGCGCTCTTGAAATGCATTTTGTAAATAATATGAATGGCGAGGTCATTGTTAAAGTGAAAGTGGAAATTAACAAAGGGGTGGTTATCAGGAAAAGCAGTAAACTCGGAAACATCCGCGTGCAAAACCTGGTGGAAGGCAGTCACACTTACAAAGCCACCTTGTTTGGCTTTGAAGAAGTGAAAGGAAGCTTCAACGTAATCAGTGGCGAAACCACAAAGCTGGAAGTGAAGATGATGCCGGCGGTAGCAACAGCATACGTGCAGCAAACTTCTTTGTATCTTTCCAAAAAATTTCAAGCTATGAAAAGTGTTTCTCTCTTCTTGCTTTTGATTTTAATGTTGCTTCATCATGTTTCATTCTCCTGGCATATTGTAAGCAGCGAGATAAGTTACAGGCATGTTAGCAGTAACACGTATGAGGTTACTCTGACGGTTTATAAAGATTGTAGTTCCACAACTGGATTCGATGATCCGGCAGTGATTGGACTATTTAGATCTGATAATGTTTTGCATAGCACTATCAATATCGGATTTGCCGGCCTTCTCACAATTACGAATGCAGGAAATCTCTGTTCAGAATTCCCTAATACTTATTGCCTGCAAAAGGCAGTGTATACTAAAACGTTTCAGCTTCCATTTCTTACGGGTGGTTACTACCTAACATATCAACGGTGCTGCCGTAATTCTTCAATTAGTAATATTGAGAATCCGGAAGAAACAGGTCAGACCGCATGGTGTGCCATAAGTGAAGCAGCGCTGAACTTTCAAAATAAATCACCTGTATTTAATACTTATCCAATACCTGTTGTCTGCTTAAATCAAGTTTATTCTTTTGATGCAGGTGCCACGGATACAGATGGCGATTCAATTGTATATTCACTTTGTGCACCCAATGCAGGTGCTGATCCGGATGAACCGATGCCACAGCCACCTCCTTCTGGTCCTTATGAAAATGTTGTATTCAGTGCGCCACATACTTTCGATCATCCTTTCACTCCATTATCTCTCATATCTGTTGATAGCGAAACCGGATGGTTCCAGGTTAATCCCGCATTTATCGGTGTGTACTTGGTGGGAATTTGCGCGCAGGAATATCGCAACGGAACATTGATCGGTTCATACACCAGGGATTTTGAAATCACGGTAGGAGAGTTTGCCGTGGGAATTGAAAACTACAACGCGAATGATTTGATTGCGTTTCCTAATCCAACCAACTCAACTCTTCATGTCAGCATTCCTTCGCAGCAGCACATTCAGCAGGTAACAGTTTATGATGCGGAGGGAAGAATAGCCAAAGAAATTGTTTCATCCGGCAATCAGAATACTTTGGATGTTGAAGTGATTGATTTAAGTGAAGGATTGTATTTCATCAGAATTGCTACTGATGATTTGCAGTACCTGGTGAAGTTTGTAAAGGGGGATTGATAATCTTTTAAAGGGAAGCTACTGATTTCACCAATCAGCTTTGCGGGTTTTTCCTTTCTTGAATTCCACTAATGCTTCCTGCGCAAGTGTTTCAAGTTTTTCTTTGGAATATGCGAATGAGTTATCCCACGAGAGTTCATCAAGAAGCAGCTTACCAAGCCGTTTTTGCTTTGAGGTTGGAAGCAGTTCAATCTGGATAAGTGCTTTTTGCAGTTCGATTACCATTCTGTAAAGGTTGTTATTTTTTTAGGTTCTGAATAAGTGAACTAATAAACCCTTTCCCCGCCCACATAAGTCATCAGCACCTTAGTGATAAAGGTTTCTTCAAAGGGAATGGTCATAATATCTTTTTCGAGTACAACGAAGTCGGCGAACTTATCTTTCTCTAAACTTCCTTTTTCATTCTCTTCAAAGTTTGCGTAAGCCGCCCAGATGGTCATGGCCTTCAGTGCTTCTTCTCTTGATAGAGAATCTTTGGTTTGAAAACCTTCTTCCGGAAATCCTTTCTGATCTTTCCTGGCAATGGCAGCATAGAAACTGAATAGGGGATTGATGTACTCAACAGGGAAGTCGGTGCCGTTGGCAATCATATTGTTTTGAAGCATGAGTTGCTTGTAGGCATAAGCACTTTTTATACGAAGCGGGCCTAATCGCTCTTCCGCCCAGTACATGTCGCTTGTAGCGTGGGTGGATTGAATAGAAGGAATGATGGAATAATCGCCGAACAGGTGAAAATCATTTTCATTCATGACCTGAACGTGTTCTATTCTCCAGCGCAAATCATTTTTCGTTTTCAAAGCACCTGCATAGATGTTCAGCATCAAACGATTCGCGGAATCACCAATAGCATGTGAACACATCTGAAATCCATGCTGAAGGCAAAGCTGTGCCTGTTCTTCGTAATAAGCTGTAGGTCTGAGCTGGAGGCCTTTCCAGTTGGCGGAATCACTATACTGTTCGAGCAGCAAAGCGCCGCGTGAACCGAGAGCGCCATCGGCATAAAACTTAAAGGCACGAACATTCAGCCGGTCCGTTTTAATTGGACCTGACTGAAAATACTTTTCGCGGTTGAAATCATGATCCGTGAGCATTGCATAAATGCGCATTTTTAATTCGCCTGTTTCGTTTAGGCGCTGCATTACATCTATAACGTCAACGACCTGTTCCGTCCAGCCGGCATCAGAAACCGTGGTGAGTCCGACAGAAAAGCAATCCTGCTGAACTTCGAGCAAGGCATTGGCAATTTGCTGTTCCGTCATTTGCGGAATTAATATTTCAATTGAATCCTTTGCATTGTCGATGAGAACCCCCGTTAGTTTTCCATCAGCAGATATTATTTCGCTACCGGCAATTCTTGTATTCTCATTAATACCAGCCAAATCCAATGCTGCCTGGTTCACAATGCAGGCATGACCATCTATGCGCGTGAGATACACAGGCCTCTCGGGAAACAACTCATCCAGTTTTTCTTTGGTAGGATATAACTGCGACTCCCAATCGTTCTGATCCCATCCTCTTCCTGTTATCCATCCATCCGGATGCTTGCTGACCCACATGCGAACTTTCTCCAGGCAGGTTTCCCACGATTTCATTCCCACCAAATTCACCTGCGCCAGTGTTTGACCGTACCCGAAGAAGTGGCAATGCGCATCAATGAATCCCGGGTAAACAAATTTCCCTTCCAGATCAATTTTCTTTTCGGTAGAATATTTTGCTAAGAGTTCCTTCTCACTTCCCACTTCTATAATCTTTCCACTACTCACAGCCATCGCTTCTGCAATGGAAAAAGAAGAATTTACCGTGTAAATCTTCGCATTGAAATAGATAGCATCCACCGTTGTTTTTTTCATACAAGAAGTCAGGATGAGTACCGCACAAGCCGTAGCAATTCCCTTACAAGTTATTTTCATTCCACGAAAATGAATAAAAACTTCCCAATCATCTCAGAAAAAATAATCGGGAAGTTTTTTGAAGCAAACCTGAACTACTCAGGGCTTGGGATTGGTGATCTTATTACTAATCGGTGGTATGGTCATTAAATACTGATACACGGCGCGGGCTTCCGATTCTGTGAGCGCACTAAAAGGTACCATTGGCATCTGTATAGGCGATCCATCGGGTTTCTGGCCAAAGCGAAGTGCACGGATAAATTCCGCTTCGCTCCAGTTACCAATTCCGGTTTCTTTGTCGGGGGTGATGTTGGCTGAAAGCATAATCTCACCATTTGCATTCATTCCCACCTGGTTTCCGCCACCCATAAATCCGGGAGTGCGCCAGGGAGTATCAACGCGCATGGTCTTGAAATCGGCGGAGTGACACGGATAGCAATCGAGTGCACCAGTCACTATGTATCTACCCCAGGCTACTTTATTATTGGTATCGGGCTGTGCAATTTCATGATCGGGATAAGGGCGAGGCTTGAATACCGTGTTGGCAAGAAACTTGGAAAGCAGGGAGGGCTTAACAGCCGTATCGGGAGTAGCACTGGCCTGCACCCAGGGATCGGGAGAGTGAAGGAAAGCAATAATGCTCTTTACATCGTAGTCGCTCATGTTAGACATGGAAGGCATCCACGGCGGCAGGTAGCGCCCGTCGGGACGGATGCTGGTGCGGAATAAATACATCAACTGTCCATCCGTCCAATTGCCAATACCGAATTCTTTATCCTGGGTAATATTCTGACTCCAGAGTTTACCAAACTGAGCAACGGCAGGATCATCTATTCTTTTGCCTGACAGTTTATCAGTAACCGGGTTGTAATGGCAATCTTTACAGAGCAAAACGGCCAGTTTCTTCCCTTGCACGATCATTGCTGAATCGGGCGGTACTATGATGCCAGGATCTTTTGCTTCGTAATGAGGAATACCTTTTACGTTAAGGTAAATGACGACGGTTAGTACAATCAGTACCAGAACGCCAATCAGAACGGCAACAATTTTTAATGCTTTTCTCATAGGGGTAGGTTTGACTTGCGAAAAGTAATAAAATCAATTCAGGATAATATCGCATATTGTAAAAATAATTTCCACGTATATTGTTTTGTATGAGTGATGGAATAGAAAAGAAGGTAACCCGTGTCAGCATCATTATTCCTATCCTGTTTGTGGGATTGCTGTTTTTGATTTACCTGCTGGATGTAAGCATGGGAAAACATTTTTTCCGTTTCGGAATTTATCCGAGAACGTTGGAAGGCCTGCGCGGAATATTTTTTATGCCATTCCTTCACGGAAGTTTTTCTCACCTGCTGTCGAATAGTATTCCGCTGCTGTTGCTGGGATTTCTGCTCATCTACTCGTACCGCTACATTGCCTACCCGGTTTTTTTTATGCTCTGGTTCATTGATGGCCTTGGTGTTTGGTTCTTTGGTCGTGAGTCGTATCACATCGGTGCAAGTGGATTGGTGTATGGCATGGCGAGTTTTCTTTTCTTCAGCGGGTTGCTGCGTAAGAACAGAAACCTGTTGGGCCTTTCTCTTGCTGTGGTTTTTATCTATGGCGGATTAGTGTGGGGATTATTTCCGATTCTTCCTGATATCTCGTGGGAAGGTCACCTGTTTGGTTTCTTAGCAGGCATTGCGCTTTCATTATATTATCAGAAGAAAGGCCCGCCCGATGATCCGGTGCCGGAATGGATGGAAGAAGAACCGGGAGAGGAAATTGACTGGACGGAGGTGAAGAAACCTGAGATGTAGGATTGGGGATTTGGGATTGGGGATTTAAGAATTAAGAATTAAGATTTTAGAATTAAGATTTGGGACCTGCCTCGCCGGTAGGCGGGTTTAAGATCCGGAATATGATGAGTACCGCACAATTGCGGCTGGAGTCCTTACAACTCACGCTGATCTGATCCGGTAAAGCCACTCTCATCTTTAAGAGTATTTGGAATTCAAAATATTTTCTCCTTACCTTTTCGCCATCTAAACCAAACTCATTATGAAATCAAAAACTTTAATCCTAACCCTTGCTTTTGCATTTACATTCTTTGTGGTAAAGGCACAGAATCCGATGGAAGTAGCTTCCAATGTGTACAAAGAAGTGAAAGTAGAAAACCCGAATTGCCGGGTGATGCGGCTTGAATTTAAACCCGGTGAAACGGCTGTTATGCATTCGCATCCGAATCATGTGTTTATTGTGATGACGGGTGGGTCGCTGCATATTAAGAACGGCGACGGAACCGAGAGCGATGCAGTATTGAAAGACGGCGACGTTATTTATTTCGATGCCTGTACGCATGAAGCTACGAACACCGGCGAAACGACAGTTACTGGAATGGTGGTGGAGATGAGGCATCATCATTAATCTCATTTTCTTATTTGCTTAACGTAAGATCAGAAAGCGCATCTGTGCTTAGTATCCGCACAGAAGCGCTTTCTTTTATTATGAACTGAAGTAAATAGAGGTTCAGTGAGCAACCACCACCTTCTTTACCGCCACTATTTTCTCGCTGCGGAATAAAACATAATACATACCCGGTGCAATTGCGCTTAAATCGAGTGTGGCAGAGGTGTTATTGATTTGCTGGTGCATTATAACCTTGCCTGCCGGTAGGCATGGCTTGCCCTCATAACTCATGAGGGAAACAGTGCCATTGTTAATGGGTTCATCAAGAGTGATATGGAGTTCCGTAGAAACGGGATTGGGGGAGAGATGGAGGAGATGGTTGGATTGAAGTTCTTCAATGCCTTCTGCCCAATCTGCAAAGTTAAGATTGTCAAACATTAGCCCATCTTTATTAGATGGGATGCTGTCACTAATCCATGTAAATCGATAAATGACTGTATCTCCAAGCTGAATACTAATTGATGAGGCAATGCATCCAAACCATACGTCAAAATATTGCCATCCATTGGAGTTGCCAGTTAATACGGGCTTCTGAGTGTCCCAATTAGGACATTGAGTACCTAATGAATCATTAATAAGATCAATCCATGTGATACCATTGTCCGGTGAAAATTCAATCTTTCCATAATCACCCGGTTCATCACTATATACTGAGTAATAACCAGAAACTACTGCTCCGTAACCCCAGCTTAATCCTTGCTCAGCCAGATGAATTATTTCAAAGGAAGATGTATCACTGACTGGATAAGAATTAATAGTATCGGTGATAATCACATTAGGATTTGAAAATGCGTTATAAAGTAATTGCTTTTGAGGTATTCCTATCTGCCAAACATTATTAGGATTAGAAGTTGTATCAATAATCAAGGGTTCATCTAAACTCCAGTTTTCAAAATCATAAAATCAGAATGAACTCTGACACAAAACAATCTCACTAACCATCATCATCCCCATCACCACCCACCATTTCTTCATAGTATAAAATTTAACGGCTACCAAGTTAGGGAAAATTAATTGGTAGTGAGTTGAATTTCCCTCGCTGCCCCCTAACCCCCTCCCGCCGTTGGCGGGACAGGTGCCGTGGGAACTACTCTGCTCAACGGTTGTGTGCGTGAGGGTTCTTCTGGCACATATCCCGCCAACGGCGGGAGGGAGTCAGAGGGCGGTAGAGCAGGAGAGGATTTTCCTTCAACAAAAAATATTATAAACCTGATTTAAAATTTGCTACCTTAACACTCTCAAATATTTCTTCCGATCTATGAACGGGTTCTTTTCATCTTTAAAAACACTTTCCTATGAAACTGTATCCATCGGGCGAACTGCACGTGACCCCGCACGAAAGAAGATTGATTCCTCTTTTACTACAGGATCTGCAAATGCCGGAAATAGCCAAACGGCTTAATCTTTCTCCGCATACCATCAGAACGTATGTGGACAATATGAAAAGTGTTCTCGGTGTTCGTACTCTGCAGGCGCTTGCTTTAAGATTGCGCGACCTGGGCTTCGATGCCAAAGGAAATTATAACCCACCGCAAAGGGGTTCTGCTGCTTCTTAATTTCTTCCTTGCAAAATAGTTTGCCTGCATTTGCAGACATACTATATACCGTATGCAATCAGATGTCCTTAATCTGCTGTTGCGGGTGGCCTGTGCAGCATTGTAAATTTGTCGCAGCATTTGTTCTTTGAATAATTGAATACATACTGAGTGCAGGTTAACCTATAAGGAGCTTCGGAAGAGTTTTTAGGGACTTCCGATAAGTTGTCGGAACACCAGCACAACTTAGCAGGGAGTTCGGACAGGTTGTAAGGGAGTTCGGAAGAGTTATCAGGGACTTCGTACAAGTTGTACGAACCCCGGCACAACTTAGCAGGGAGTTCTGAGGAGTTGTACGAACCCCGGCAGAAGTTGTAACGAAGTCAGTTTGAACCTTAATCAATAGAATAATTACCATTTTATAACCAATTCATTTTCTAACCATTAAAATCAATTAACTATGGCAGCAGCTAAAGACTTTATTCCTGGTGACGACACCGGTTACTTCAACTGGCAAGGCAATTACATGGTTCGTGTAAATGCCAACTTAGTGCCATGGGGCATAAATCCCCTCGTGATTGCTCCGCTCAACACCGAGCGCACGGCATACGAGGCCGCTTATGCTCTTATTATTAATCCCAACACGGTAACCAAGGGGCAAACAACCGATCACCGAACCAAACGAACGGCATACGAAAAGCACATACGTGCGTTTAACAAAGAGCATGTGCTGTACAATTCCGCCATCTCTACTAACGACAAGCTGGCATTGCGCATTACCGTGCCCGATACCGAGCCGAGCCCGCGCAGGCAGATTGACACAGCACCAACGGTTACGGTGAAATCAATCGGTGGAGGAATCATGAACTTCGAATGCCGCGTGGAGGCCGACAGCACCCGCCCCAGCATTCACCCCGATGCAGATGATGTGGAACTCCGTTATTCCGTTGGCACCGATCCCGCTACCTGGGACGATTGCCCCAAGGTGAAGATGAGCCGCCGGGCAAAATTCAACCTTCAGTTAGCGGCAGAGAGTATCAGCAAGCGCATCTACTTCTTCCTGCGGTGGCATGTAGTGAGCGATGAAGGGAAGAGCGGCCCGTTTACAGAGAAGCGGAGTAAACTCATAGGGGAATAGCGGGGAAGAATGTCATTGGTCATTAGTCATTGGTCATTAGGCCTTAACTCAGACCATGACCGAATGACTAATGACCAATGACTATTGACTATTCATCTATTCTTTCACCCACTTCATCACCTGCTGTTCATCATTGAATTGAAGAACAACAAAATAATTTCCGGAAGGAAGAGCAGCAGTATTCAGATCAACGTTCAGCAATCCATCTACCTGGTTCCATGTCTGAACGGAAACGGGCTGGCCTAACAGGTTCATCATAGTGAGCGTAACCACCTCAGCTGATACATTTTCCAAAACCATATTTAACTGATCGGTTCCGGGATTTGGAAAAACGGATGCTATCGGTTCGCTAAGGAATGAGCCCTCTTTCAACAGAGTCATAAAATCAGCCAGTGGCGACCACGGCGAATAGCTGATGGAGCCTGAAGAGTTACCACACTGCGTGCGAACCTGGTAGAGATAACCGGTGCCCATCAACAGGTTAGTCAGATTCTTGCCATACATGCCGTTAGCTATGTAGGGTTTGTTTGCATGTTGCCAGGCGGCAGCATTAGCAGTTTTGTAGCGGATCTGGAACTTGATCGGGTTGGGGCAATTAGTCGGCGTGGCATAAAACCAGTTGATCTTGGCCGAAGTATTGGTGATGTTGGTTTCAAAAATCTGCACCGGCGTGGCGCAACAGTTTAAGACCTGTGCATCAGAAAACCGGGCAATCATCAAAAGACAGAAAGCGAGTGTAAAATGTTTTAGTTTCATAGGAAGATTGTTTTTAGGGAATCAAAGTTAGGCATACTTCGGATAGGAACAATAGCAATTTTTGGGAAATCTTACGCGGCCAGATTTAGCACGATTCACGATGCACGTAACACAATTCACGATGCACGTAACACAATTCACGATCAGAGTATTTTGAGTCGCACTATGTGCATCGTGTATCGTTAGGATAACTCGCTGAGTCGTGTTACGTGCATCATGCATCGCAAGCCCTGCGCGCCGCTACTGCACCACCACCAACTGCTTCCCCTCCGAAGCGCCCTGCGAAGTAATGATCTTGTAAGAATACGTGCCGGAAGGAAGATCATCTGTGCTGACCTGGATATAATTGAAAAGATCATCCACAGTAAAGCGTTTCACTTCATTAGCGAGTGTGTTGAAGAAAACTAATTGGCCAGTGGTAATGTTTTCAGGCAATTCGAAATAGACCTTGGTGAAATTCTTTGCGGGATTAGGAGCAGAGTACATGTTGAAACCTGAATTGTATCCAGTTAGATATTGATTAGTTCCGCCAAGAAACGAACCAGATTCACAGCAAGTGGGTAGATCAAAAGTTCCGGGTAATTTATAAATCTTAGTTCTTGGAAGTATAGGGAAGCCATTTGAATTTAATAGCATGAATGTTCCGCTATCCGTAGCTAAAATTGGAAAGGGGCTGTAGCCAAAATATAGAAGCCAATCACCTCCCGAAGGGTAAACTGAATCTGCGGAGAATAATTGGTTTCCGGTTTCATCAAATATGGTAGTAATTGGAAAAGTATTAAATCCTGAACCTGCTCCATACATAGCCGCGTATTCTAAATCAGTTGAATCATTATCGAATAAATTCTCTGTTATGAAATAAACGTTAGTTAGAGTACCACCTCCTGAAGGAATTGCAATAGATTTATACACACTGTAGTCAAGGTTATAAAGGGTGAGTTGATGGCTAACAATATTTAAATCCATGAACTTCCATCCTGATGACCTTAAATAAACTTCGCTCAAGATTCCAACATTAAAAGTAGTTTCATAAGTGATTTGCGATTTGGAATCAATTGAGAAGAAAAGACAACAAAGCAAAGCGGGAAGGATAAAGATCTTTTTCATGATGATTTTATTTTGAAGGAAAGTTAAGGAGAAATACTTAGAAACTCATATTGTTCGAATCCCGATTACAATCTTTCAAGTCGGGATGCGGAATTCGCGATTCGCAAGCCCTGCGCGCCAGGTCGGGTTATGAAAACCCTAAACTAAGAAGACTCCCTAATTATCGCTGCCCACCGGCTCAGGAATTTTGGTTTTCACCCTAACACTCCATCCGAATGGATCTTCTCTTCTTCTGGATTTAATATCTTCCATTTCCTGTTTCAACTGATTCGACCATTTGCGCTCAGCAACGGGCGGCAATTCCATCATGATATTTTTCCAGCCGATATGTGAGATAGGAGCAATCGAAGCCGCGGTTCCGGTTCCAAAAATATCCTGCAATGTTCCCTTCTTCCACGCATCGTGTACTTCATCAATTGAGATGGGTCGCTCTTCCACTTTCACACCATGATACTTTAACAGTTGCATCGTGCTGTCGCGCGTAACGCCATCCAGAATTTGTCCGTCGAGGTTCGGAGTGATGGCTACATCATCAATCACTACGAAAATATTCATCGTACCAATTTCATGAAGGTATTTATGTTCAATACCATCTGTCCATAATACCTGGTCGAATCCTGCCGCTATCGCTTCTTTAAGAGGAAGCATGGCAGCGCCGTAGTTGCCAGCTGCTTTGGCAAAGCCCACCCCACCGGGGAAAGCACGAACATACTTGTCGCTTACGATCACTCTCACCGGCTTCGGGTAATACAACCCCGCTGGGGAATTGATGATGATAAACTTAAACATCTCTGTCGGCCTCACACCAATAAACCGGTCCATGGCAAACATGAATGGCCGCAGGTAAAGCGAACAACCGAATTTGTTGGGTATCCAATCCTGATCCATCCAAACCAATTCATTCAGCGCATCCAACCATAACTCCATGGGAACTTCCGGCATGGCCATTCTTTCAGCAGAAGCATTAAAGCGTTTCTGATTCATCTCCGGCCTGAACAATAGAGGGTTGTGTTCCGCATCCTTGAAGGCCTTCATCCCTTCAAAAATAATTTGACCATAATGAAGCGCCGATGAAGCCGGACTGAAGGGCAGATTACCATAAGGAATAATCTTGCAATCGGTCCAACGACCTTTGCGGCACTCCGCAACAAACATATGGTCGCCATAAATTTTTCCGAACTGAAGATTATCGAAGTCGACTGTATGAATACGACTTAACTCTGAGCGCTCAACATGGAAAGGGTATTTCATACCGAAAGTTTTTAGTGCAACAGGATTCAATAGGGAAAGATTCCCCGAATCGCTTAAGGCACCACAAACCTATGAGAAAATATTTACCCGGGCAATTAAACTAATCCAACCGGTTATTGAGAGAGATGAACGGGAATTATTAAACGACCAGCACGTGTTTTATTGAATATTTGATGGGCTGCATAGAATCCTTCCTATTCCTCAAAGATTTGAACGAATAACCGGGTTGCTTCATCTAATATTAAGTGATTTTGAACGTAATGCCATTTTATCAATAGGTTAAGTATCTACTTTGGCAGCCGCTTTTAGGACAAGCACCAATTAAATTTAAACACCATGTCGTTAGAAGAAACACTTGACATTCTGCCCTTTCTTTATACCAAGGAAATTTATGCCATTGAAGAATCGGCACAACAGTACCATTTTGCACCGCTGGAAGAACCGGCACTAAAGCCGGTAGAACTACTTATCCTGTTTCACAATGAAACTGTGAGGCGAATGAATGATGATGAGTTAGATGTAATTGACCGGCTGATTGGGAAAATTTCTATTCCAAGAAATGCGGTAATGCTAATGAATTCGGCACAGGACGGGTTGAACTTTCCCTGGATAAAAACTCACTTGAGTCCAAAGAACATTATTGCCTTCGGAACTACCCCTGATCAGATTGGTTTGAATCTCGAAGCACCTCAGAACTTAGTGCTGCCATTCTATGGCTTTCAGATTGTGTTCACTCAATCCATACTCCGGGTGGATCGGAATCCACAGCTCAAAAAGCAAATCTGGAGTAATGCCATTCTGAAAATGTTCAATGCACGAAAGGTAAAGTGAAGCTGATTTTTGCTACACAAAATCAGCATAAACTTCAAGAGGCAAGGCAGATCATTGGCAATCGTTTTGAATTGATCTCACTTGCAGATTTGAATTTTCATTCTGAACTTCCGGAAACACATTTCACTTTTGAAGAAAATGCCAGAGAGAAGGCCTGCTTCATTTATGAAAAGTTCCATCAAAATTGTTTTGCAGAAGATGCCGGGCTTGAGGTAGATGCCTTGAACGGAGAGCCCGGAGTTTTCTCTGCCCGCTATGCAGGGAAGGATAAAAGCAATTCTGAAAACATCAATCTGGTTCTTCAAAAAATGCAGGGAGTGCAAAACCGTACGGCAATATTCAGGGCAGCAATTTGTTTGATACTTAATGGCAGCTCTTATCTGTTTGAAGGAATTAGTGAAGGAACAATTATTCAAAGTGTAAAAGGAAATTTTGGTTTTGGTTACGATCCGATTTTCATTCCTGAAGGATTTGATAAGACGTATGCAGAAATAGATTCAGAATCAAAGAATTCCATCGACCATCGGGGCAAAGCATTAAGGCAAATGATTGCGCTCTTGGACCGTTTTCAACACTAACTTCATTAAAATATTTTTTTAAAGTTTGGAAATGCAACCAAAACACTTATTTTTAAGTCATAAAATATGGCCTGATGCGCCTTTGGGGCAAAGAACAAATAGCCGAAAAAGACCTGATCAACGGATGTATTCAGGGCGATCGTAAAATGCAGGAGCAATTATACAAACTGTTTGCTCCTAACATGTTTGCGATTTGCCTGCGATATGCTGCTGATCACAGTGAAGCGGAGGATATGTTGCAGGAAGGATTTATCAGAGTGTTCAGTCACATACATAAATTCAGAAGTGAAGGATCGTTTGAAGGTTGGATGAAAAGAATATTTATCAACTCAGCAATTGAAGGATACAGAAAGAATCTCGTGATAAACCACATGGCAGACGTAACAGTTCTTGAGAGTGAATTGGTGAGTGATGATGACTTCCACCGGCTGAATGCTGCTGACCTGATGCGAATGATTCAATCTCTGTCAAAGGGCTATCGCACGGTTTTTAACTTGTTTGCAATTGAAGGGTACTCTCACCAGGAGATTGTAGAG
>Ga0247727_10008423_pt1 | contig 19141 bp, 20 predicted proteins | sample WisWelCaveWW1625_FD_202498 | JGI IMG/M metagenome (GOLD analysis project Ga0247727, IMG submission 202498) | Biofilm microbial communities from Wishing Well Cave, Virginia, United States - WW16-25 | ecosystem: Environmental > Aquatic > Deep subsurface > Groundwater > Cave microbial mat | place... | reverse complement strand
GCCTCCGCGTTCGCATTGAACGTTGCCGCCGACGGCGCCCAGACCTCGCAACTGATCTACACCTGCGGAAGCGCCCCGGCGGGTTGCGTCGCCAGTGCCATTCCATTGGGCGGCGAAACCGACCGCGTGTTTCTGCTGCTGTTCGGGACCGGCATTCGCGGACGCGCTTCGCCGGAAACCGTCAAGGCCACGATCGCGGGAATCGATATCCCGGTGCTGTTTGCCGGCCCGCAACCCGAGTTCCCCGGTCTCGATCAGGTCAACCTCGGCCCGCTGCCGCGAAGCCTCGCCGGGCGCGGCGAAGTCGACCTGGCGCTGGCGGTTGAGGACCGGCGCGCCAACACGGTGACCGTGCGGATTCAGTAAGCCCGCCGGACTGTCAAGGCAACACGGCCACGATCCTGACCGGTCCTCCGGTCCCGTTGCGGATTTTCACCGGCAGCGCGATCAGCGTCGCGCCGGTTTCCGGAACCCGGTCCAGGTTGGCGACGTTCTCCAGCCCGTAAATGTCGGCGCCGTTCAGAATCCGGTGCGCGATGAAATCTTTGGACCGCCCGAAGTCCAGGCTCGCCGTGTCAATGCCCACTCCGCTCGGCTTTCGCCCCGCCAGAAGTCGCGCCGCCTCGCCGCTGATGCCCGGGAAGCTCAGGCCCGCCGTGTCGCCGGGCTTGTCGGCGCCCAGGTATTGCTTGCGATCCGGCCAGAACCGGCCCCATCCCGTGCGCACGAGCACGATCTCGGCTTCCGCGATTCTCCCGTGGCGTTTCTCCCACCCCTCGATGTCGGACGGCCGCAACAGGTAATTACGATCCCGGGCGCACGCCGCCGTGATGTCGATCACAACGGCCGGGCCGGCCAGCGACGCCACCGGGATCTCGGCCGTGGACCGCTTTCCCTCGGCGAAGTGGATCGGGCTGTCCATGTGGGTGCCGCCGTGCTCGCTGCTGGTGAACGTGGCCGACGCATACCAGTAACCGCCGGGCGACATCCCCCAGGCGTCCTTCTTCCACTGAAACGGAGGCGAGGTCGGCCAGTAGATCGTGTTCTCGTCATAGGCGTAGGTCAGGTCGACCAGCCTGGCGCGATCGATCGCGCTCTGGCGCGCGGCCGCCTGGCTCCAACCCACAGCCGGAAGGGACGCCAGAAACAATACCAGCCAACGACGTTGACATCGCATGGGGCCCATTCTTCCACACGCCGCGACGCGCACGCTATTCGTTGCGCAACACGGTCGCCGGATCGGTCCGGGCGGCGAAACGCGCCGGTCCGTAGCACGCCAGCAGAACCACCAGCGCCAGCAGAGCGGAAGCCGACAGGAACGTCAGCGGGTCCGCCGGGCTGACGTCGAGCAGCAGTGAAGACGCCAGGCGTCCGAGGGCCAGCGCCGCCGCCAGCCCTAGAGCGAAGCCCGCCCCAGCCACGCGCAGACCGAATCCGAAGACCAGTTTCAACACATCCGCCCGGGTTGCGCCGAGCGCCGCCCGTAAGCCGATCTCGGGCAGCCGCTGCCGCACGCTGTGCGCGAGCAGGCCAAACAGTCCCACGCCGCACAGCACCACCGCCAGCAGACCGAGCGCGATCAGGATTCCGGTGAAGGCCCGGCCGCCGCGGAGGTCGCGGTAGTTCTCCTCCTCGATGGTGTCGAATCGCGCCGGCTGCTCCGGATCGAGCGCGCGAAGCGTCCGCTGAAGATCCGGCAGAACCGCGGCCGGATCCGCACCGGTTCGCGCCACCAGCGTCAGCTCGCGCACCGGGCGTTGTGTCCAGGCGACGTACACCTGAGGTCGCGGCGACCGCAGCCGGACCACGGGCGTGACATCGCGAGTCACGCCGACGATCGTGAACCGATCCTCGCCCGCGGCCTCAATCCGGATCCGGTGGCCGAGCGCTTCTCCACCACGCCAGAACTGTCGCGCCATTCCCTGGCTGACAACCACGACGCGCGGCTTCGAGTCCGTGTCGGCCAGGGTGAATCCACGTCCGCGCAGAATGGGGAGCCGCAGCGTCTCGAAGGCGCCGGGCGTCACCGTTAGCAAATGGGTCGACGGGCGCTCGCCGGCCGGCGGAGTGGGTCGTCCCTCGATGGCGAACGTCGTCGGCTCGCCATCACCCCCGACCGTCGGCACCACACTGAATCCGGCGATCGCCTCGACGCCCGGCGCCGCCCCGAGTGCCCGCAACATTTCCTCGAAATAGGCGCGGAATTGTGCCTCGGTGCGGTGTTTCCAGGGCGCCGCCCGCACGCCGATCGTGATCATGTTCCTGGTCTGGTAGCCCGGGCTCTGGTGATGGAGCGCGAGCATGCTCCGTATGATCAGCCCGGAGAAGGTAACCAGCGCCAGCGCCAGCGCCACCTGCACAGTCACCAGCGACCGGGCCAGTCGGCGGCGGCCGGGACTCCCTGCCGACCGGGCGCCGCCTTCCCTCAGCGGGATCGAGAGTTGCTGGCGCGCCGCGTGCCAGGCCGGCGCCAGGCTGAACAGGAGCGCCGAACCCAGAGCCGCCAGCAGCGCGAAACCCGTCACCCGCGCGTCGACCAGCGAATCGGGAAGCTGGGCCTGAAAATTGAACGAGTAGACGATCAGCTCGGCGGTCCACGCGCTCAACAGGACACCGAGCGCCGCGGCCGGAACAGCCAGTAGCAGACTCTCGGCCAGGTGCAGGCGAATCAGCCTCCACCGGCTTGCGCCCAACGCCAGCCGCACGGCGATCTCGCGCTCGCGCGCCAGCGCGCGAACCAGCAGCAGATTGGCGACGTTCGAGCACGCTATCAGCAGAACGCAGGCGGCCACCGCAAACGACAGGAACACCGCCAGACGGTCGTTGTCGTCGATCAGCCCGTCATAAGGCTCCACCGCTCGCACGCTCCATCCGGCGTTTGTCGCCGGACGTTCCTGGACCAGCCGGCCGGCGATCGCCGTCAGCTCCTGGTTCGCTCGATCGAGCGAAACGCCGGGCTTCAGTTTTCCCAGCACGTCGAGGCTCCTTCGCGAGCCGCGGTCGCCGGATAGATCGAGAATCAACGGTGTCCAGAATTGCGTGCTCGTCGAAGGGAACCAGACCTTGGCTCCGGCCACCCCGACGACGGTGTAAGCGACCCCGTCGAGTTGAATACTCCGGCCCAGCACGGCGGGATCGGCGGCAAACCGCCGCCTCCAGAAAGCGTCGCTCAGCACCAGAACCGGCGCCTGCCCCGGCTCGCTCTCGTCCGCGCGAAGCATCCGGCCAATTCCCATGGCGGCGTTGATCACCTCGAAACATCCGGGGGAGACCGAGACGCCCTGAAGTCGCTCGGCCTCTCCGGCGCCCGTCACCGTGAATGTGCGGCCTTCGAAAGCGGTCAGGGTCTCGAAGGATGTACTCAGGCGGCGCCAGTCGAGAAAGTCGGCCAGCGTCGAGCCGGCCCGGTCCACGCCTTGTTTCTCGTTCAAGGACAACAGCACGACGGAGCGGTCGGTGGTGACCGCCGCGATCGGCGCGAAAATAATCGCCCGGATGGTCGTGAAGATGGTCGTGTTGGCGCCCACCCCCAGGCCCAGAACCAGCACCGCCATCAGCCGCCAGGCTGGCGACCGCGCAAACTGCCGCGCCGCGTATCGAAAGTCTTCCGGGAATCCGGTGCTCATGGGGAAGGATACGCACAATCCCGCCCGCTGGTTCGCGTGTTTCCGGTTTACAATCAAGGGAAGCCATGACGAAAGAGGTGATCCTGTCCTTCATCAAAGATGTCGGCATCGTCCCGGTGGTGCGCACCTCCAGCGCCGACAGCGCCGTTCGCGCCATCGAAGCCATCTACCGCGGCGGCATCCGCGCCGCCGAGATCACCATGACGGTCCCGGGGGCGGTGCGCGCCCTGGAAAAGGTTGCCGACCAGTTCGGCGGTAAGCTCGTCCTCGGCGCGGGCACGGTGCTCGATCCGGAAACGGCCCGGGCCTGCATACTCGCCGGGGCGGAGTTCTTGGTGACGCCCGCGTTGCGGCCATCGGTCATCGAGATGGCGCGGCGGTACTCGAAAGTCATCTGTCCGGGCGCTTTGACTCCTACCGAGGTCCTGACGGCCTGGGAGGCCGGCGCCGACATCGTCAAGGTCTTTCCCTGTGGGAGCGTCGGCGGCCCGAAGTACATCAAGGCGCTCCGCGCGCCGTTCCCGCAAATCGAGATGATTCCCACCGGCGGTGTGAACCTGGAAACGGCGCCGGAGTTCTTGAAGGCGGGCGCGTGCGCGGTCGCCGTCGGCGCTGAGCTGGTGGACGCCGCCACGATTCAGCAGGGCCGCTACGAGGTGTTTGAAGAACGGGCCCGGCAGTACCTGGCGGTGATCGCCCGGGCGCGCGGGGAAATGAAGACGGCCGCCTGACGGGCCCGACCTTGATACACTGAGAAACCGATATGGCGATCAGCAAGGAACTGTTGGACATCCTGGTTTGTCCGCTCTGCAAGGAGCCGCTCGAGCTCAAGCAGGACGAAAACGGACTGAAATGCTTGCAATGCAGGCGGGTGTACCCCATCCGCGACGATATCCCGGTGATGCTGGTCGACGAGGCCCGGATCGAGCCGTAGCGCCGACTCCCGACCCATGAGCGTACTGGAAGGCCTCCCCGCGGGCGCGCGGGTGCTGGTCGTTCGCTTGCGGTCGCTCGGCGACTGCGTGCTGACCACGCCGGCGCTCGAGATACTGCGGAGCGCGCGCGCCGATCTGGAGATGGCGGTCGCAGTCGAGGACCGCTTCGCCGCCGTATTTGAAGGCAATCCGGACGTCGACCGGCTGTTGCCTCCTTCGCTGGCGGGAGCGGCGCTGTGGCGGCCGCAACTGTGCTTGAACCTCCACGGGGGACCGCGGGGCCGTCTGCTGGCCGCGGCCTCGATGGCGCCCGTCCGCGCGGGGTTCGCCCATCACCGCGGCGCTTGGATCTACAACCAGCCGATCCCGACGGCGCAGGAGATCCTTGGCGTGAACCGCAAGGTCCACACCGCCGAGCATCTGGCTTCGGCGATCTTCCACCTGGGCGCCCCCCGGCGGGAAATACCGCCGGCGAAACTCTTCGCCCGGCCCGAGCGGGCGGCGGCGTCCTACGCGGTGCTGCACCCGACGGCGTCGTCGCCGGAGAAGACGTGGCCGGCCGACCGGTTCCGCTCGCTGGCCGACCGCCTGCGGAGTCTTTTCGATCTTGAGCCGGTCTTCATCGCCGGCGCCGGCGAAGACCTGGGCGCGTTTGCCGGATATCGAACGGTTCGTGGAGCCTCGCTTGGCGAGGTGAAAAACCTGCTGGCAGGCGCCAGCCTGTTCGTCGGAAACGACAGCGGGCCGGCCCACATGGCGGCCGCCCTCGGCATCCCCGAGCTGGTCTTGTTCGGCCCCTCCGATCCGGCGATCTGGGGACCGTGGCGCGCCGCCGCCGAAGTGCTGTCGGAGCCCGGCGGGATCGGCGCGATCCGGCTCGAGGCCGCCGTCGGAGCGCTCGAGCGATTGAGCGCACAGGACGCGGCGGCGTCCTCGCCTGAATCAGAAAACGCTGCCGCCGCGTTCCGTTGTGCGCGTTTCAGCAGGAGGGTCAGGGCGTGAAGGACCTGGCGCGCCTGCTCGGATACGCCGCCCCGTACTGGCTGTCGCTCGGCGTTTCGGTGATCCTGATGGCGGTCGCCGGCGCGGCCCACGCGCTCATGGCCGTCCTGATCGGCCCGGTGTTCGACCGCGTCCTGAACCCGGCCTCCCAGGATGCGCCCGTGGTCTTGTTCCGGTTTCTCGGCCAGGCCGTGCGGCTCGATCAACTGGTCCCGCTGCCGATTCACAATGTGTGGACGCTGGTCGCCTGCGGAATCCTCGGCGTCTTCGCGATCAAAGGAATCTGCGATTACCTCGGAAATTATCTGGTGAATTACGCCGGATTTTCCGCCATCACCGATTTGAGACAACAGTCGTTCGACCGCGTCCTGCGCCAGGATGTCGAGTTCTTCGAGACGCACTCGACCGGACGGCTGATGTCGTCGATCATGAACGACATCGAGAAAATCCAGCAGGCTGTCTCGCACATGCTGGCCGACTGGCTGCGCCAGTCGTTCGCCGCCATCGGACTGCTCTACGTCATTTTCCAAACCGATTGGAGGCTGGCGCTGGTCAGCTTCACCCTCCTGCCGTTTGTGCTCGTGCCGACAATCCGTATTGGCCGGCGCATCCGCCGCACGACCCGCCGCGCCCAGGACGATACCGCCGAACTGACCCAGATCCTCCAGGAAACACTGAGCGGCCACCTGGTGGTGCGGTCCTTCGGCGCCGAGGCGCGTGAATCGGATAGGTTTCTCCGGGCGGCCGAACGGCTGAAATCGAGCAACCTGCGCACCGTCGCCCAGCAGGCGATGGCCTCGCCCCTGATCGAGTTTTTCGGCGCGCTGACGATCGTCGGTCTGTTGACCTACGCGCGCAACCAGATCAAGCTCGGCGCGATGACGCCCGGCGAGTTCACCAGTTTCGTGGTGGCGCTGCTCATGCTCTACGAGCCGGTGAAACGCCTCACCGGGATTCACAACATCTTCCAGCAGGCGCTCGGCGCCTCGCAGAAAGTGTTCGAGTACCTGGACGGAAGGCCGTCGATGGCCGACCCTCCCGGCGCCGTCGATCTGGCGGGGTTCCGAACCGCGATCCGGTTCGAACAGGTCCGCTTTCGCTACCCGGCGAGCCCGAACGGATTCGCCCTGGATTCGATCACGCTCGAGGTCAGAGCCGGTGACGTCGTGGCGTTGGTCGGGCCGAGCGGCGCCGGCAAGACGACGCTCGCCAATCTGGTGGCGCGCCTTTATGATCCCACCGCCGGGCGCATCCTCATCGACGGGCGCGACCTGCGGGAGGTGAAGCTCGCCAGTCTGAGGGCTGAGATCGGCGTCGTCGCCCAGGACACCTATCTTTTCAACGACACCGTCGCCGCCAATATCCGCTACGGCCGCCACCGGGCCGGCGATGACGAAGTCCGCCAGGCCGCCCGCAACGCGCTGGCCGAGGAATTCATCGAGCGGCTTCCGGAAGGCTACGACACCCGCGTCGGCGAGCGCGGCTTCAAGCTGAGCGGCGGCCAGCGCCAGCGGGTGGCGATCGCCCGCGCATTGCTCAAGAACGCTCCCATCCTGATCCTGGATGAAGCCACGTCGCACCTGGACAGCGAGTCGGAGCGGCTCGTGCAGGGCGCGCTCGCCAACCTGATGACCGGCCGCACGGTCATCGTGATCGCCCATCGGCTCTCGACCGTGCGGCGGGCCGACAAGATCGTGGTGCTCGAGGCCGGACACATCCGCGAGGTCGGGACGCACGAAGAGCTGCTCGGCGGCGGAGGGATCTACCAGCGGTTGCACGAGCTCCAGTTTCTGGAGGCGGATCCGCTGGCCAGCCTATGAGCACCCCCTCGGCCGTTCGCAGCATGACCGGGTATGCGCGCGTCCGCCGCCAGGCGCCGGACGGCGAATTGGCGCTGAGTATCCGCGCCGTGAATCACCGCGGCCTCGATCTGCACTTTCACCTCGGGATCGAGCTGGAGCCGTTGGAAGGCGCGCTGCGAGGCCTGATCGCGCGTCACGTCACCCGCGGCCACCTCGATGTGCGGGCGCGGCTCGATCGCGCCGGCGCCGGCGCCCCCGTCTGGAACCGCGCCCTGATGCGCTCCTACGTCGAAGCGGTTCGCGAAGCTTCCGTCGAGTTCGGCCTGCGCGAGGAGCCGAGCCTCAACGCCGCCTTCCGGATCCCGGGGATGCTCGGCGACAACGACGCCGAGCCGGCCGGCGGCTTCGAGGAGGCGCTGCTGGCGGCCGCCGCCGACGCCCTCGTGTCGCTCGTCGCTCACCGCGAGCGGGAAGGCGCCGCCATCGTCGCCGAAGTCCGCGCGCACAATGCCGCAATTCTGGAAACGGCCCGCGAAATCGAACGGCTCCGGGCGGAGATTCAGCCTCATTTGCAGGCCCGGCTCGAACAGAAGCTCGCCGGCCTGCTCCAGACGTCGCTCGAGCCGCCGCGACTGGCGCAGGAGGCGGCGCTGCTGGCCGATCGAAGCGATATCGCCGAGGAGACGGCGCGGCTGCGCATACACGCCGCCGAGCTCGACGCGCTGCTCTCGGCGGGCGGCGAAATCGGCAAAAAACTCGAGTTCATGGCGCAGGAGATGCACCGCGAAGCGGGGACCATCCTGTCCAAATCGGGCGGCGCCGGCACCCCGGGCCTGCCGGTCACCGCGCTGGCGCTGCGCGCCAAGTCCGGCATCGAGAAGATCCGCGAGCAGGCTTTGAATCTCGAATGACCGCCGTATTCATTATTTCGGCGCCCTCCGGCTCCGGCAAGTCGACCCTCGTCGGCCGGCTTCTACGGCTCGACCCGCGGCTGCGTTTCTCGATCTCCTACACCACTCGCGATCCGCGCGGCAACGAGACCCGCGGCCAGAACTACCATTACGTGAGCCGCCAGGAGTTCGACGAGCGTCTCGGCCGGGACGAGTTTCTCGAGTGGGCCGAGGTGTTCGGCCATTATTACGGAACGCACCGGAGGTATCTGGACGAGGCGGTGGCCGAAGGGGCGGATCTGGTGCTCGACATCGACGTGCAAGGTGCGCGACAATTAAAAAACAGGATCCCGGATGCGGTCACGATCTTCATCCTGCCTCCTTCTCGCGACGTCCTCGAACAGCGGCTGCGGTCGCGCTCGGAGGATTCCGAGGAGGTGATCCGACGGCGGCTGCGGGAGGCGGCCGAAGAGATCAGGAGCTATCACGGGTACGACTACGTGCTGGTCAATCGCGAGGTGGACGCTTCCGTCGAACTGCTGCGATCGATCGTCCGCGGCGCCCGTGCGCGGCGCGCCCGGATGGAGGATGAGATTTGGCCGATTCTGGAGAGCTTTCAATCGGTGGAACGAAACGAAACTTATGAGTGACAGGACTAGCAGAAACGCCAAGCATGCCATTCCGGACGATCCGGAGCGGAGCACCTACCGGTTCATCATTGTGGCCGCTAAGCGCGCCCGCCAGTTGCAGAGCGGCGCACGGCCCTTTCTGCCGACCACCTCGAAGAAGCCGACGGTGACGGCGATGGAGGAAGTGCGGCGCGGCCTGATCAATTACAACGATCCGACGCGGCCGGAAGAGGCGACGCCGGTTCTCTGACTCATCCATGAACATCGTGCTCGGCGTCGGCGGCGGCATCGCGGCCTACAAAGCCGCTGAGCTGGCGCGAGCGCTCATCGAGCGCGGCGCGCGCGTCGAAGTCGTGATGACCGCCTCGGCGCAGGAGTTCGTGCGTCCGCTGACGTTTGCCGCCCTCACCGGCAACAAGGTCATCACCGGTCTGTTTTCATCGGCGGATCCTTCCGATACCCTGGCCAGCGCCATCGAGCACATTCGCGTGGCCCAGGAGAACCAGATCCTTGTCGTCGCTCCGGCGACGGCCGATCTGCTGGCGCGATTTGCGCGGGGGCTGGCGAGCGACTTCCTGACCGCGCTCTACCTGGCGTTCACCGGTCCGGTCTTCCTGGCGCCGGCGATGAACACGAACATGTGGAACCACTCAGCCACCCGGGAGAATGTCGAGATCCTGCGCCGCCGCCGGCATCACTTCATTGAGCCGGATTCGGGTCCGCTGGCCTGCGGCATGACGGGGCCGGGGCGGCTGGCGGATCCGGAGCGCATCGCCGAGCAGGTGATGCTGCTGACCATCGAGCGGCGGGACCTGGAAGGCGAGACGGTGCTGATCACCGCCGGGCCCACCCAGGAGCCTCTCGATCCGGTGCGTTTCCTGACCAACCGCTCCAGCGGCCGGATGGGCTACGCGCTGGCCGACGCGGCCGCCGCCCGCGGCGCGCGCGTGATTCTGGTGTCCGGCCCGGTTTCTCTGCCCGAGCCGCCGGGCGTGACGGTCGAGCGCGTGGTCACGGCGCTCGAGATGCGGCGAGCCGTCCTGGCGCATCTGGAATCCGCCACCATCATCGTCAAGGCGGCCGCGGTGGCCGATTACTGCGTCGCCCGCGTGCCCGACCGGAAAGTCAAGAAGACCAGCGCGAAAATGACGGTCGAATTCGATCCGACGCCGGATATTCTCGCCGAGCTCGGCCGGATCAAGAGCGATCGCCTGCTGATCGGATTCGCCGCCGAAACCGAGAACCTCCTCGCCGAAGCGCGTCGCAAGCTGGCCGCGAAGAACTGCGACATGGTCGTGGCGAACCTGGTCGGCCAGGCGGGTGTCGGCTTCGAGTCCGAGGAAAACGAAGTCGTGCTGGCGCTCGCCGGCGGTGAATCCATTTCACTGCCGCGCGCCCCCAAGCGGCGGATCGCCGATCAAATCCTCGACCAGGTCCCAAAGCTGCGTTCGGCCGTGCGCGCCGCCTCATGAGTCCTTCCCCGCTCCGGCGATACCTCGAGTTTTATCGCGATCTCGGCTGCGGGAATATCTACGTGCGGCGCCCCGCGCCTCCGGCGCCGCCGGCCGACGAGCACGCTTCCGCGCCAGTCGAGCTGCCGCCGCGGGCGCCCGCCGGCGAGACGCTCGAAGTCATCCGCCACGATCTCGGCGAATGCACGCGCTGCCGGCTGCATCAGGGACGCCGGAAGATTGTGTTCGGATCGGGCAACGCCGGCGCGAAGCTGGTGTTCGTCGGCGAAGGTCCCGGCGCCGACGAAGACGCCCAGGGATTGCCCTTCGTCGGCCGCGCCGGACAGCTCCTCACGCAAATGATCGAAGGGACGGCGCGGAAAGAAGGCATCCCGCTGCTGCGCGAGGATGTCTACATCTGCAACGTGGTCAAGTGCCGGCCCCCGGAGAACCGCACGCCAATGGCCGACGAGATCGAGATCTGCGGCCAGTTCCTTTTCCGCCAGCTTCTCGCGATCCGCCCGCGGGCGATTTGCGTGCTCGGATCCACGGCCGCCAAAGCGCTGCTCGAATCCAAGGACGGCGTGACGAAACTGCGCGGTCACTGGCACAAGTGGCGCGATATTCCGGTGATCGTCACCTACCACCCCGCGTACCTGCTGCGCGCCTACAACGTCACGCCCAAGCGCGAGGCGTGGGAGGACCTCAAGAAGGTCCTGCACTTTGTCTATGACTGACGTTCACGGCGTCTTCTCGTCGTGCGCCGCGCGGCTCAAGTGCCTGTAATACCCCAGGTCGGCGCCGGTGAGCTGCTTGGTGGCGAAAAGAATCTGTCCCGTGTGCTGGGAAAAGTGCTCGACGACATGAAAGACCGCTTCCAGAACCGTCACGTCGTAGGACTGCACCCGCACCACCTCGGTCAACCGCCCGGCCGGGAGATCGCCGAGGATCGCGACCGCGTCATCCACCGTCGACATCAGGCGCTCGCGTAATTCCTCGGGCTTCACTTCGCCGCGGGCGGCGAACTCGCGGTCACGCACCCGGACGTCGGGCCGGCCGCCCAGTCCCGATCCGATCCACTGCCGCACGTTCCCGCATAAGTGCAGGACGATGTTCCCGATGGCGTTCTCGTTGTCCCCGCCGCGCGTCCAGACCTGTTCCTCGCTGAGACGCCCCAGGCAGTCGCCGATCCGCCCGGCAAGCTGGCGAAGCTTGTCGGCGGCGCATTTCAGAAACACCCGATCGATGGGCTCCGGCATGGCTCTCTCCCTACAGCACCTGTTCGGACCAGCTTTCGAGGATCGATTTCACCTTGCCGGTGAACTGGTCGGCCAGGGCTCCGTCGATCAACCGGTGATCGAACGTCAGCGCCAGGTAGGTCATCGAGCGGATCGCAATGGCGTCGTCGACCACCACCGGAGCCTTCTCGACGGCGCCGACGCCGAGGATCGCCACCTGCGGCTGGTTGATCACCGGGGTGGCGAACACGCTGCCGAAGCTGCCGAAGTTGGTGATCGAGAACGTGCCGCCCTGCACTTCGTCGGGCTTGAGCTGCTTGGAGCGGGCGCGGGCGGCGAGGTCGACGATGGCGCGTTGCAGCCCGACCACGTTGCGCTCGTCGGCGTTGCGGATCACCGGCACGATCAGGCCGTTGTCCAGAGCGACCGCGATGCCAACGTTGATTTCGTTGTGATAGAGGATATTGGCGCCCTCGATGGAAGCGTTCAGGATCGGATAGGTTCGCAGCGCCTCGCAGGCGGCCCGCGTCACGAACGGCAGATACGTGAGCGCATAGCCGTAGCGGGCCTGGAAATCCCCCTTGATCTTCTCGCGCATCCGGACGATCCGCGTCATGTCGACGCGATGCACCGTGGTGACATGCGCCGCCGTGCGCTTGCTGAACACCATGTGCTCGGCGATCTTCTGGCGCATCATGCTCATCGGCTCGACGCGGGTTCGCGGCGCCTCCGCGCGGGCCACCGGCAGCGGCGGCGGCGCCGCGGCGAGCGCGCGCGGCGCGGCGACCACCATCGAGCCTCGAGCGGCGATGTGCGCCTCGACATCCTGCCGCGTGATCCGTCCGCCGAGCCCGGTGCCTCTCACCTGGCTCAATTCGACGTTGTTCTCGCGGGCGAGCCGCCGCACCAGAGGCGACAAGGGTCCCACGTCGCCCGGTTCGGCCGCCCGCGGCGTCGAAACGGCGGCCGGCGCGGGAGTCGCCGCCGGCGGCGTCGCCTCGACCACGGGCCGGCTCGGCTGGGCGGGCGGTGAGTACGGCTTCGCGCCGTCGCCGGCGCCGTCGATCCGGCCCACGATGGTGTTGATCGCGACCGTCTTGCCTTCCTCGACCAGAACCTCGGCGAGCACGCCGGCCGCCGGCGCGGGAATCTCGCTGTCCACTTTGTCTGTAGAAATCTCGAACAGCGGCTCGTCCCGCTCGACGCGATCGCCAACCCTCTTGAGCCACTTGGTCAGCGTGCCTTCGACAATGCTCTCCCCCATCTGGGGCATCACGATGTCCGTCATAACCACCTCCCTGTCAGCGAGCCATCGCCTGTAAGCTGCCGGTTCGCATCTGGCGGTCGAAGACGCGGCCAAAGCAATCGACGAGCGCTTCAATCACCTGCCCCCGCCCGGCCGCCGATCCCCGCTCGCGCATCGAGGACACCGGCAAGGTCAGCCCGCACGGAACGATGTGGCGAAAATAGCTCAGGTCCGTATCGACATTCAGCGCAAACCCATGCGAGGTCACCCACCGGCTGATGTGCACCCCGATGGCGCCGATCTTTGCCTGGTCCACCCACACTCCCGTACACCCCTCCAGCCGTCTGGCGGCGATCCCGAATCGCGCCACCGCGTCGATCATCACCCGCTCGAGACCGCGCACGTAGGCGACCACGTCGCGATTCCATTCCCGCAGGTCGATGATCGGATAGCCGACCACCTGGCCCGGGCCGTGGTAGGTCACGTCGCCGCCGCGGTCGCTGTGGTGAAACTCGACGCCCGCCCGCTTGAGCAGCTCGCCGCTCGCCAGAAGATTCTCACGACGGCCGTTGCGTCCCATCGTGATGACATGCGGGTGTTCGAGCAGCAGAAATTGGTCCGGTATCACTCCCTGCTTGCGGCGGCCGGCCAGTTCCTGCTGCAATGTGAACGCGTCCCGGTAGCCGATGCGGCCCAGGTCGTGGAACTCACAGCTACGCATTGATGGCCAGCCCGTAGACCGCGTTGAACGCCTCGCCGACAGCCTCGTAGAGCGTCGGGTGCGCATGGATGGTGTGCATCATCGTCTCGATGGTGGCCTCCGCCTGCATGGCGGCGACCGCTTCCCCGATCAGCTCGTAGGCGTGCGGGCCGATGATATGCACTCCGAGGATCTCTCCGTATTTTTCATCGGTCACCACCTTCACGAAGCCGTCGTGGTGGCCGAGGATCGACGCCTTCGAGTTCGCCAGGAACGGAAACTTGCCCGTCTTCACCCGATATCCCTGCTCGCGCGCCTGCGCCTCCGTCAGTCCCACGCTGCCGATCCCCGGCTCCGTGTAGGTGCAGCCCGGAATGCGGTTGCGATTGACCGGCTCGACCGGCTTCCCCGCGATCCGCCCCACCGCCACCATCCCCTGCATCGCCGCCACATGCGCAAGTTGCGGCGTGCCGGCGACGATGTCGCCGATCGCATACACCCCCGGCTCGGCGGTCTGCTGCCAGGAATCGACTTTGAGAAAGCCGCGATCGGTCTCGACGACGGTCTTCTCCAGGCCGATCTTCTCAGTATTCGGCTTCCGCCCCACGGCGACCAGCAGTTTCTCGACGTCCAGGTCCTCCCTCTCACCGCCGGCAAGCGTCACCGACACGCGCGCGCCCGCCTCGGTCCGCCCCACGGTCTCGACCCGGGCGCTCGTCTCACACCGGATCCCGCTCTTCTTGAAGCACCGCTCGAGCTCGCGCGAAACCTCCTCGTCCTCGACCGGCACCAGCCGCGGCAGCATCTCCAGAATCGCCACCCGGCTCCCGAAACGGGCGAAGATCGAAGCGAACTCGACTCCCACCGCCCCCGCCCCGATGATCGCCAGCGACTTCGGCACCGTCCGCACGTCCAGGATCTCGACGTTGGTCAGAATCACGTCGGGGTCGGACTCGAGGCCCGGCAGCATCCGCGCCTCCGAGCCGGTCGCCAGAATCACGTTCCGGGTCTCCAGCGTGCGCCCGCCTTTTTCGGAGCTCACCTCGACCTTGCCGTTTCCGCCCAGGACGCCGTAGCCTGAAATCCAATCGACCTTGTTCTTCTTCATCAGGAACTCGACGCCCTTGGCGTGTTTGGCGACGATCCGGTTCTTCCGCTCCAGCGCCAGCGGCAGGTCCAGCCGCGCGTTATCGCAACGGATTCCCTGCTCCTCCGGCTTGCGAAAATACTCCCACACTTCGGCCGTGTGCAGCAGCGCCTTCGTCGGGATGCAGCCGACATGCAGACACGTGCCGCCCAGCTTCGGGCTCTTCTCGACGAGGGCCGTTTTCAGCCCGTACTGGGCGGCGCGGACGGCCGCCGAGTATCCTCCCGGACCGCTGCCGATGACCACGACATCGTATGTCATTCTTTTTCATCATAGCGGGAGTCGGCGCCGATGGGTGACAATATCAGGCGCCCATGCACGACCACCTGGCTCGACTCGCCAAGGCCGAGCTCCATCTGCACCTCGAGGGATCGGTCGAGCCCGAGACGCTGCTCGAGCTCGCTCCCGCGCTCGACGAAACCGAGATTCGCGCCCGCTACCGCTTTCACGGCTTCGCCGGATTCCTCGAAAGCTACAAATGGATCACCGGCTTCCTCCGCACTCCGGATGACTACCGGCTGGTCTCCCGCCGCCTGCTTGAGCGGCTGGCCGCCGAGAATGTCCGCTACGCCGAAATCAACCTCTCGGTCGGCGTGATGCTGCTCCGGAAGCTCGACGCGCGCGCGATCTGCGACGCGGTTGAGAGCGAGGCGGCGCGGTCGCCGGTCGAAGTCTGGTGGATCTTCGACGCCATCCGGCACCACGGGGCCAAGCCCGCGATCGAGGTGGCGCGGCTGGCCGCCGAGCGCGTCGCCGAGCGCGTGGTGGCCTTCGGCATCGGCGGCGACGAGGAGCGCGGTCCCGCCGGGTGGTTCAGCGAAGTGTTCCGGTTCGCTCGTGACAGCGGGCTAAAGCTGGCGCCGCACGCCGGCGAGACCGCCGGGGCAGCCTCGGTGTGGGCCGCATTGAAGCTGGGCGCCGACCGCATCGGGCACGGCATCCGCGCGATCGAGGATCCGGCCCTCGTCGCTCATCTGCGCGACCGGCGCATCCCCCTCGAGATCTCGATCTCGAGCAACGTCGCCACCGGCGCCGTGGCCCGCCTCGAGGACCATCCCGTCCGCCGCCTGTTCGACGCCGGCGTGCCGATCGTGCTCAATACCGACGATCCGGCCATGTTTCAAACCACTCTCACCGCCGAGTACGAGCTGGCTGCCAGCCACTTCGGCTTCACCCCGCAAGAGATGGAAGGACTCGCCCATAACGCCTTCCGGTTCGCCTTCCGGCAACCGGCGGGGGGCATCGCACCGTGACGGTCAGCGATTCGCGATGCTGGGCGGGATCCGGACTTTCGCCAGATAGATCGCCGCTTTGCCCTCGTGGGACGAGTAATAACTCACCCACAGCAGTCCCTGGTGCCAGACCAGCCCGGCGTAGCTCGAATCGCCGCCCGAGGGCAGCGTCAGGAATTCCTTCAAGCGCACCTCACCGGGATCAAGCCAGCACAGCGATGTGCGAACCTTGCCGTCATAGAGCCGCACGGCCGCGACAATCCGCCCGTCCGGCAGGGCGAGCATGTGCGGCCCGCCGATTCTCACGCCCAGATCTTCCCAGCTCCAGGCGCGATAGGGCGGCCGGCTGCGGCCCAGTTGCGCGGTCGAGGATCCCGCGTCGCGCCGGAGAAGGCACAGCGCCGAATCGTCGTTACGAAACAGTATCGAAGTCTCGTTCGGATAATCCTTGTCAAAGGCGTTGTCGGCCAGCGTCTGGAAACGCGCGCCGTCGAAGCTGAGGTAGCCGCGAAGGAAGCGCGCGGATGACGTGCTGTAGCCGAAGCCATAAGCTCTCCCGCGGTGCCAGGTGACCCGCCATAACCAAACGTCGGGATCGGCGATGTTGGCCGGAGGACTCCATTCCCGGCCGTCGGCGGAAAACCAGGCCAGCGATTGATGCCGCACCGGCGACGGCGCCGCAAACGCCGCCGCTCCACTCAGCATCAGCCGCTGGCCCGGCGTAATACTGAGCTTGGCGTCGCGAAGATCGGCGCCGGGTTGCGACAGGAGCGCCGCCGGGTCCCAACGAATACCGTCCGCCGAAGTGATGATCCGCATCGCTCCGTCGGGCGAGACGTGCGCCGAGCCTTCGCGGAATGCGCAGTACCAGCGTCCGCGAAAAAACACCAGGTCGGTGAATGCGTTGTGCGGCGCCTTGTCCCAAATCCGGGCGACCTCGACGATCTCCGCCGCCGGCTTCTTCGGTGTGTCCGCGGCCAGCAGAACCCCAAGCGCCCACGCGGCGGCCAACCGCGTCACTTCCGCACCTCGATCAATCGGGCGCGATCCGCCGGCGAGATGCCGGAGTGTTTTCGAATGTCGGTCCGCTGGGTCAGCTTCCGCCGGTAACGTCCAAAATATTCCGGGATATCGCCGCCATGTTGAAAACTGTACATGATGTCGTCCCACGCCCTCGTGTGAGGCAGCCCCAGAGCGTGTCCGGTCTCATGCAGGCATGTCAGGTAGACGATGGTGTCCCGTAACAGCCGGTCCCGCCGCCCGGCGGCTTCCATCTCGCCGCCCAACTGAGCCAGATCCGGCCGCACGTGGACCTCCGCACCCGATTGCCCCTCGACAGTGATCGGCCGGGCTTCCCCATACAATCCGGAACGACCGCCGGCCCAGAATACCCGGATGCGTGCTTTGCTCTGCTCTGCCCGTTCCAGCCGCAACACTCCGCCCGACGCCGATTCCCACGCGCGCAGAGCCCACTCGGCCAAGTCCACGTCGCCCGGCTCGCAGGCCGTCTCGGGACGGTGACAAGGTTCGATCCAGTAGGAGAAGACTTCCGCCGCCGACGCCGACAGTGTCGCCAGCGTCAACGGGATCAGAAATCTCACGCCCCTCGCCTCCCGGCCAGCCGCTCTTCGGTGAGCGCGCGGAGCTGCTGTTCGAGTTCGTCGACCCGTTTCCGCAAATCTTCGATGGCCTGTCCCTCCGGGTCCGGCAGCCGGCCGTGTTCGAGAACGCCATTCTCGCCCTCGGCGCGCGTGCGAACCACGCGGCCCGGTACGCCGACGACGGTCGAGTGCGGAGGCACCGGGTGCACCACGACGGATCCGGCGCCGATCTTGACATGGTCGCCCACCAGGATGTTGCCCAGCACCTTCGCTCCGGTCCCGATGACGACGTGGTTGCCGATCGTCGGATGCCGCTTGCCCTTCTCCTTGCCCGTGCCGCCGAGCGTTACTCCCTGGTAGAGAAGCACGTCGTCGCCGATCTCGGAGGTTTCTCCGATCACCACCCCCATCCCGTGGTCGATGAAACAGCGCCGGCCGATGCGCGCGCCGGGATGAATCTCGATGCCCGTCACCAGGCGGCTGGCTTGCGAGATCAGCCGCGGCACCAGCGGCACGCCGCCCGTGTGCAGCCAATGGGCGAGCCGGTGCATCAGCAGAGCATGGAAGCCCGGGTAGCACAGCAGAATTTCGACGACGCTCCTGGCCGCCGGATCGCCGCGGAAGGTGGCGTCGATCTGCTCCCGGATCGCCCGAAACATAGGATGAATCCATTATCGCGCGTTCGGCCCGCCCTTTCAGTTGACCGGATCGACCGTCTGCGTTAGGATGGTTCTGCGGGGTGGAGCAGTCTGGTAGCTCGTTGGGCTCATAACCCAAAGGTCGTAGGTTCAAATCCTACCCCCGCAACCAAGCCATTCATAATGGCCTCGGGCAGGCGGTAGCTGATACTCACCTCCAAGTCCTGGGGCATCAGCTTCACTTCCCCAACCAGCGTACGCAGGAGTTGCTTGCGCTCAGCTTGGCCACCCTGCCGAAGCAGTTTGTCCGCCTGACGTCGGTAGTCCATTGCAGTCGCGGCGTCAAGCTGGGGCGGACCACTTGCTTTTCGGGAGGCCGCGACCAGCGACTCCCTCTCGGTATGTAGGTCCCGCAGCCGGGTGTTCGCCCAGCTCGCGTCGTTCAGCCCCTCCTCGACTGCACGGCGGATGTTCTCGACCTTCCGGTCGATGGCGGCGATCCGCTCGCCCGCGTCCGGCCTGAAGTCGGTGGGCTGGCGGTTTTTGGCGGGCTCGCTGACGCCCTCGTGGCAGGATTACTACACCATTCATCACTGGGTGTTTACCGACAACACGGGCGCCGAGTATCGGCTCGACATCAACAACAACGGCGTGTGGTCGGCGAAAGAGGGCCTCTACGTCTGGTACGACGAGAACTTGCAGCGGCTGTCGTTCCCCGACGGCAGCTTCTGGCTCATGACGGCGGTCTCGAGCGGGACCGAGCAGGATGCCGGCACGCGCTATCCAATGGCGATTCAGAACAGCAACGGGAATCAGATCCTGCTCAGCTACGCCATCGGCACGGGGGCGGGCGTCTGGCAGTCCAGCGCGCGGCTGATCGCCATCGACGACGTGCGCGCGGTGGATTGCTGCTCGCCCCCCTGGCACCTGACCTATCAGCTCAACTACAACACCGACGCGATCCCGCACCTGACCTCGATCACGAGCTTCGTCGGCGACGGGGT
>Ga0247727_10008422_pt1 | contig 19142 bp, 16 predicted proteins | sample WisWelCaveWW1625_FD_202498 | JGI IMG/M metagenome (GOLD analysis project Ga0247727, IMG submission 202498) | Biofilm microbial communities from Wishing Well Cave, Virginia, United States - WW16-25 | ecosystem: Environmental > Aquatic > Deep subsurface > Groundwater > Cave microbial mat | place... | reverse complement strand
GTCGAGGACCCGAACGCTGAAATCGTTCGCCATTCCGAGCATCTCCGCGGTCTCGCTACGACACTTCATGAATAATCCGGGTTAGGTCGTTCGACCGGTGAGAGCTGTGCTAGTCGGGCGATCAGCGCGTCGTAGGCTGCGAGTTCTTCGCGAATGAAGTGTTCGGAGAAAGCGAGATTGCAGGCGCCCAAGGGCAGTGCGGCGAAGCCTGTGCCCAACAGCAAACCGCGCACGAGTCTGCGGCGGTCTAAGGCCTGTGAGCGCGCGCTGAGCAGGGCCAGTGCCGCCGCGAGGCCGAAGCTGCCGGCGGTGTTACGGCTGGTGTTCTGCTGTTGCTGTGCCATGGCGCGCTCCTCGCGCAGGCTGGCAAGTGCGCGGGCGGCGGCGGCGGGGTCTGGTTCGAACGGAGGCTGGGTTTTACCGTTTGTGATTTCAACGTCTGCCACGAGGCCCGCGTGGTCGGAATACGTGCCCGCGTGGCCGTCGAAATCCAAAGTCTCGTCGAACACCCGCTTGATGACGAGGGGTTCGACGCGGGTCTGTACCCCGTGGCGCACGAAAATGTAATCGATCCGCTCTTGGGCGTTCCAAACACTGCGGCGGTACGGATTCTCGGCCAGTACGGTCATCTGGCGGTGGTCCAGCTCGGCGGCGACGTCGCGCAGTCCCGAAAGTCCGCGCAATACGGCGTATTCCGGCGTTTCCTCTTGTGCGTTGAAATCTCCGACCGCGACCAGGGGTGCCGTTATTTTTTGCAAGGCCAGCACGAGTTGAACCATTTGGCCGACACGGTGCCCGTGGTAGAGGTCGTCCTTAGCGCGCGTGTACTGGGCGTGGAGGTGGGTGTTGACCACGTCGATGCGACCGCCGGGAGTCTTCAGCTCGAGGCGCACAAAACCCTTCCCACCGTAGTAATCGGAGTGTTGAATCCGCTGCGGCTTGCCGTTCAAGGCGAAGGCTTCGAAGCGCGCGCGCTCGATGGGATGGCGCGACGCCACCAAGAGGCCGCTCTTGCGGAAGCTGCCGGGTACGTCCCAGTGCGCGTGTAGACCGGCGCGTTCCGCTCCCGCGAGGAGGATCTGGGCTGCGCTGCGTGTCCACACTTCTTGGAAACCGATAACGTCCGCCTCCAGGACGGGTAGTTGCGCTGCGATGGCCTGCATGCGCCGCGGCGTGTCGCGCGAAAGGCGCCAGGGCAAGGTCCAGGTGTTGAGCGTGACGATGCGCAGACGCAAGTCTTTTCTCCTCTCGTGGAGCAATAAACGTAGCGGGCTCGCCGGCGTTTTAGCCCGGATTATTCATGAAGCGCCGTAGCGAGACTGCGGAGATGCCCGGAATGGCGAACGATTTCAGCGTTTGGCACCGCAGGCTGACTTCCCAGTACGTCGAGGAGGCAAACGCTGAAATCGTTCACCAGGTCGAGCAGATACGCAGTCGCAGTAGGTGCTTCATGAATAATCCGGGTTAGCTCAGTGCAAGCTGGGATGCACCAACGCAGGCTGCGGTGGGAGTTGGAGGGGCAGGAGTTTGGTGAAGAGAGCGGTGAAGCTTCCCCGTTGGCTGATTTCAACACCGTAAAGGGAGAGATCGAGGAAGTCAGGCAGCGGAAAACCCGTCAACGTCTCGCTAAGAGAGGGGAAGACAAGAGTGAGAATGTCGGGCAGAAAGGCTTCGAAGCTCGCCTCGTTTGCTCCGATGGCGTTCTCGATCACGTGCACTCGGATGTGTTCGGGGAGAAGAGTTCCGAGCCGCGGCACAAGTTTCGTTCCGTCTTCACTGAGGGCGGGATGGATGCCGGCGACAAAGTCTACCGCGGAGGTTAGCCAGTTGGTGAAATTTCCAGGCCGTGGTTCCACGATTCGGACCAAAAGTTGTGGGGCGCGCAGTTCCAGTGGTTCGCGGTTCGGGTCTTCTACGCCGGAGACGATCGGTGCGAGTGTCGCTTCGATCACCACGCTGAGGGGAGTTTCGGGAGGTAGACTGCCGAACGCGGAAATGAAGATCGCGAGCAGACCGGCGGTGAATTCAATCGGCCCCGAGCCGAGATCGATGGCGGGAAGATCGGCGCGCAGAGCGCCGGCCTCCACGGCCGCCTTCAGGAGCTGGTTGAAGGCCGTGTTCGAAACACCCAAGGCGAGGTCGTATTCCGCACCGAGGACGGGAGTGAGCGGCGGCCAGCCGGGAAAGCTTTCGACGGGACGGTAGGTCTCGAACAGATCGGGGCCTTCGGTCTCCGATCCTGCCTGGACGGTTATGTTGATGGGAAAGCTGATGCCGGCTTCGTCTTCGTCGACGGCGTCAAAGGCCGTCACCAATTGCAGGCCGATGTCGTCGCTGATGGGGCCACCGATGTTGATGCCGGCGAGCGCGGTCTCCAGAGCGCCGGCGAGAGGCGTGTCGCCGCTTGCATCCGGCGTGTCGAGGAAAGCCGCGAGACCGTCGCGCACGAGTTGGCTGGTATCGCCGACCAGAATTTCGACGAGAAAGCCGAGGATGCCGCTGCAATTTTCATCGGTTTCAAATTGGTGCGTTTGAATCTGAACTGCCGTCAGCGGGGAGACATCGATTTGTGATGCGGGCACGGCCGGAGCCAAGGTGTAATCCGCCAGGACGTGTGTTTCGCCGATCTTCACGTTGATCGTGCAGGCGGCCACGGCCTTGTTGGTCTTGACACTGATGCTGAGGTCCGTGATGACGATGTCTCCGGTCACGAATCTGTTTTGGGAATCAAAATCTATGGAAAAGTCTCCGATGCTGGGCGGAGGGTTGTTGTTGATCACAATGTCCGCGTGATCGATGCAGCCGATCAAAGGAAGATCCAGGACACAAACGTTCCTGCGAATGATCGTGCCCGGCGGGATCAAGGCGGCCAAGTCGAGATCGACCAGGCTGCCCGCGCGAGGTTCGAGGGCGTCGAGGCCGCTGTCGTTGATGCGCAGGTCGAGACTGCGCGGAGCCAGTTCACCCTCGCGCAGGAAGTCTCCCGCGATCACAACGACGCGGTCGCGGTCGCGCTGGCCGCTTCCGCGCTGAACGACTTCGGCGAGAATAGGATTGAAGATGTGCTCTCGCTCTAGCCGGACGTAAGTCGACCAGCGCTGATTTTGTCCGATGGAGATGGTTTCGGCTCCACCGTTGATGAAGAGCTGTGCGGTCTCCTCGCTGGCGTTCTCGACGCGCCCGGAGACCAGCACTTGGGAGGCTTGCGTGAAAATTCCGTGGCGGGGGTTATCGATGATGATGCGCGGAGGAGGCTCGGGACACGAGGAGCCGACATGCAGTGAGAGAAGGAGGGCTCCGAAGACGGCGAGGCGAACATCGAGAGCCTTTTGCATCAGACGACCTCGCTGTCGCGAAGCGCCTTCGCGGGCAACGCTCCGCGACAATCGAACGCTGTTCTTTCTTATGGATCTACACGATTTTGCGTAAAAAAGTCAAATTTCTTCCAGCAAGCGATGTTTTTGCACTTTGCCGCTCACTGTGCGCGGCAATTCCGCTACGGCTACGAACTCGCGCGGCAACTTGAAACGCGCCAGGCGTTCGCTGCCCCAGGCGCGCATGGCTTCGCCGTCCAGAACGCTTCCCGGTTGCAATACGACGTAGGCGCGTCCGACTTCTCCCCACTGGGCATCCGGGATACCCACCACGGCGATCTCGCGGATGTCGGGGTGAGTGGCGTAGACGGCTTCAACTTCGGCGGGGTAAACGTTTTCGCCGCCGGAGATGTACATCTCGTGGCTGCGTCCGACCAAGCTGATGAAACCCTCGGCGTCGCGCGTCGCCAGATCGCCCGTGCGCAGCCAACCTTCTTCGCGCAGGGTTTCCGCGTTTCGCTCGGGGCGCTTCCAGTAACCGCTCATCACGATCGGCCCGCGCACGCTGATCTCGCCCACTTCTCCGGCGGCTGCGTCGCGCCACCCATCCAGCGGTCCAGCGACGGAATGAGGTGTGACAAGGCGTAGCTCGGCGTGAAAGACCGGTTTGCCCACGCTGCCCGCCTTGCGCACGGCGTCGCGCGCATCGAGGCAGCACAAGATGGAAGTCTCCGTCTGTCCGAATCCTTGTTTCAAACGCAGACCTAGCTTTTCGTAACTCTCGATAATCTCGACCGGAATGGGCGCACCGGCGGTGAACAGAAAGCGCAGTGCACGGAGATCGTAGGCCCCGGAGTTTTGCACCAGGGCGTCATAGAGAGCACGGAACATGGTCGGAACTCCGCCGAAGAACGTGAGCTTCGCGTCGCTTACGAGTTGCCAGACGGCCTCGGGTTCAAAGCGCTGCTGAAAGTAGATGCTGCCACCGACGTAGAAAGTGGGCAGAGCCAGGATCTGTAAGCCAAAGGAATGAAACATCGGCAGCACCACGAGTATGCGGTCCCGGGCCGTGAGGTCGAAGAAGAGTTGGGCGTTTAGGCAGTTGAAGAGCACCTTGCGGTGGGGCAAGAGAGCACCCTTGGGAATTCCGGTGCTGCCCGAGGTGTACATCAGAAGCGCGGGGTCGTCCGGCGCGACTGCTGCAACGTGAGATAGGGGCTGTGCGCCGGCGAGCCCCGCTTCGTAGGCATCGACTCCTTCTCCGATGGGGATGCACTGCGGCACCGGCAGTCCTTCGCAGGCGCGCGCCGCGCCATCCGCGAGTTCAACTTCGTGCACGAGGAGATGGGGAGTGCAGTCGCTCAGAATCTGGTGAATTTCCGGCGGGGCGAACCGCGTGTTGATAGGGACAGCGATGGCACCCAGCCGCGCGGCGGCGAAGACGAGTTCAAGATAGGCGCTGCGGTTCGAGAGCAAGATGCCGATGCGTTCCCCGGGCAGAGTTCCTCGTTCCGCGAGCCAACCCGCGCAGCGCCGCACGCGCCCCTCGAATTCCGCGTAGGTAAGGCGGCACTCCGGTTCGACGACGGTGACCGCGTCGCCAGCCATCTCGGCGCGGCGCGCGGGCCAGGCACCGATGTTGTGTGTGGGACAGCGCTGTATCCGCAAAAGCGGGGACTCCTTTTCCAGAGCTCTATACTCCTCGCATGCTCATTCTGCGCGAGATCTGCGCCGCCGGCGAGCGTCTTGAGCTTAGCGGGCGGTGTGTATTGGTGGCGGTGTCCGGCGGCGTCGATTCCACCGCCCTGGCCTGTGCGCTTTGCGAACTCGCAGAAGCACTCGACATCCATCTCGTGATCGGCCACGTGAACCATGGTCTACGCGGCGCGGAGTCCGATGCCGACGAGGAGGCGGTTGGCGTTCTGGCGCGGAAATTCGGACTGCCGTTTTTGGCGGCGCGCATTGCCCCGGAGCGGCTGCGTGAGAACAAGAGCAGCCGCGCGCGGCCCTCCCGTCAGGAGGCTGCGCGCAGCGCGCGTTACGCAGCGTTGTACGAACTCGCTGCTCGCGGTGGAGCCCAGCGGATCGCCACGGCTCATACCGCTGATGACCAGGCGGAAACGGTTCTCCTGCGTCTCTTGCGGGGCACCGGACCGGATGGCTTGGGTGGTATTCCCGAGCGTTCACCGGACGGGTGCGTGGTGCGGCCGCTCCTGCGCGTGACGCGCGAAGCAGTGCTGGCCTACGTGCGCCAGCGGGGCATCACTTGGCGTGAAGACTCTTCGAATCGCAATTCGCATTACGCCCGAAACCGACTGAGACACCGCTGGCTTTCGCAGCTCGCAGGCGACTTCAACCCGAAGTTGCTCAGGGCGATCACGGATCTGGCCGAAGCGCAGCGCAGGGATACGGAGTGGATTGAGTCAGAGATTGCGCGCGAAGCGGCGCAACTTTGGCTGCGCGAAGGCAAGGTTCTGCGGATGCAGAGGGAAGGGTGGAAAGCGTTGCCAGAAGCTCTGGCGCGCCGGCTCGCGCGGCGCGCCATGCAGGAAATGGGAGCCGGGCGCGAAGTGTCGCGGGTTCATCTCACGCGTATGCTCGAGTTTCTGCGCTCGCCCCGCACGGGCAAGGTACTCGAGTTACCGGACGGATTGTGCCTCGTGTGCGAGCGCGGGTTATTCCGCCTACAACGCGATTTCGTAAGGGGCGAATACGCATGCTAGACTGCCGAAGACAAAGCGGAATTCGCCAGTATGGCCCGGTCGTCCGTTACCAGGGGGCGAGGGGGAATTCGTGAATCAACAGTTTTATCGAAACATGGCCCTCTGGCTCGTCATCCTGCTCATGGTCCTCCTGCTTGTGACCATGCTGCGGCAGGGGCAGGGGGCATCGAAGGAGATTCCCTACAGCGCGTTCCTCACGAAGGTGGATGCCGATGAAGTTCAGACCGTCACCATCGAAGATGGTCAAATCAGCGGTCATTTCACGAGCGGAGGAGAGTTCACGACTTACGCCCCCGCGGTGACCGAGGGCTTGCTCGAGCGTTTACAAGAGAAGCAAATCGAGGTGACGGCGCGGCCGGCTCAGGAATCGCCGATCTGGCAGACGCTTTTGATCTATTGGTTTCCATTTCTTCTCCTCATCGGGTTGTGGGTGTTCTTCATACGCCAGATGCAGGCAGGCGGCGGCAAGGCCATGAGCTTTGGTAAGTCGCGCGCGCGTCTGCTCACAGAAAACAATCAGCGGATCACTTTCCAAGATGTTGCGGGAGTCGAGGAGTCCAAGGCTGAGCTCGAGGAGATCATCGCCTTCCTGCGCGAACCCAAGAAGTTCACGCGCTTGGGCGGGCGCATTCCGAAGGGCGTGCTCTTGATCGGTCCTCCGGGCACCGGCAAGACGCTGCTCGCGCGCGCGGTCGCCGGCGAGGCGGGTGTGCCTTTTTTCTCCATCTCGGGTTCGGATTTCGTCGAGATGTTCGTCGGCGTGGGCGCCTCGCGCGTGCGCGATCTCTTCCTGCAGGGCAAGAAAAATGCTCCCTGCATCATTTTTATCGATGAGATCGACGCCGTGGGTCGCCACCGCGGCGCGGGTCTTGGTGGCGGTCACGACGAACGCGAGCAGACGTTGAATCAACTGCTCGTCGAGATGGACGGTTTTGAGAGCAATGAAGGTGTGATTATGATCGCGGCGACCAACCGTCCCGACGTGCTCGATCCGGCGCTGCTGCGGCCCGGCCGTTTCGATCGGCGCGTTGTGGTGCCGCGGCCGGATCTGCGCGGGCGGCTCGCCATCTTGAAGGTGCACACGCGACGCGTTCCGCTGTCGGAGGACGTGAATCTCGAAACGGTGGCCCGCGGAACGCCGGGTTTCGTGGGTGCCGATCTACAAAATCTCGTCAACGAAGCGGCCCTGCTGGCCGCGCGGCGCGATGCTGCGCGCGTCTGCATGAATGACTTCGAGCGATCCAAGGATAAGGTGCTGCTGGGTGCCGAGCGCAAGAGCATGATCATGAGCGACGACGACAAGCGTCAGACGGCCTACCACGAGGCGGGCCACGCTTTGGTGGCGCTGTTGACGCCCGGCAGCGATCCCGTCCACAAGGTCACCATCATTCCACGGGGCATGGCTCTGGGCGTGACGCAGACGTTGCCCGTCGAGGATCGCTACAGCCTGACCCATGTTCAGATACTCGCCATGATCAAGCACGCCATGGGCGGACGGGCCGCGGAGCAGTTGGTGTTCAACCATTTGTCCACCGGCGCTGCCAACGACTTGAAGCAGGCGACCGAGCTCGCGCGCAGCATGGTTTGTAAATACGGCATGAGCGAGAAGTTGGGTCCGGTTGCCTTGGAGGACGAGGGACACGACGTCTTTCTCGGGCGGGACTACGTCGCGCGCAAAGATTACAGCGAGCAGAAGGCGCGCGAAATCGACGATGAGATCAGCCACATCCTCAAGGAGAATTACGAGTCGGCCCGGGAGTTGCTCGCGCAGAATCGCGTGGTCTTGGACCGTATTGCAGCCGCCCTGCTCGAGCGGGAAACGCTCGAGACGGAAGACTTGAGACGCCTCGTGGCCGGTGAGTCCCTAGCGCCGCTGCCCATGCTCGAAGCGCGCCCGGTAGAGCGAAGTGCTTCGCGCCGTCGACCGTCGGGGGAAGCCGGTGCCTTGCCCGGCGGCAAGGTCCCCGACCCGGAGCCCATCCCGAGCTAGGAGGAACTCATGGCCGGTGCTGAGTTCTTCCCTCGTGATCGCGTGACGATCGTAGGGATCCTGAATCTCACGCCGGACTCTTTCTCCGACGGCGGTCGCTTTCTGCGCGGCGAAGCTCAGCTTGACGTGGAGGGGGCGGTAGCGGAAGCCTTGCGTTTGTTCGATGCGGGCGCACACGTCGTAGATATCGGCGGCGAATCCACGCGGCCGGGAGCGCTGGAAGTTCCCGTGGAAGTCGAAATAGCGCGCACCGTTCCGGTGATCGAAGCCCTGCGCAGACGAACGTCGGCGCCGCTTTCGATCGATACGCGCAAGGCCGCCGTTGTGCGCGCGGCCACAGCGGCGGGCGCTCAAATTGTGAACGATGTGTCGGGGTTGTGTTTTGATTTCGAACTGGGTGCCGCCGCCGCAGAAGCCGGAGCCGCGCTGATTTTGGGACATATGCGCGGTGGTCCCGCCAGCATGCAGGAGAATCCAACTTACGAGGACGTTTTAGCGGAGGTGATCGCGGAGCTGGCAGGATCCGTGGCGCGCGCTTTGAAAGCCGGTGTGCCGCGCGAACACTTGGTGGTGGATCCCGGCCTTGGCTTTGGCAAGCGGCTCACGGATAACCTGGCGCTCCTGGCTCGGATCGGGGAACTTGCGCGCGCTCTCGATCAACCGGTTTTGGTGGGGCCTTCGCGTAAGTCCTTCTTGGGCGCGCTGACAGGAGAGTCCGTGGGAGAGCGCGATTCGGCGACTCAAGCCGCCTGCGCGGTTGCTGTTTTCGCGGGTGCCAATGCACTGCGCGTTCACGCCGTTGGCCCTGCGGTGCGCGCCGCTGCCGTGGCTCGGGCGTTGCGCGCTGCGCGGTGGGAGGACGCAGCGTGAGCGAGTTTCTGCGGGATCTGCTCTCGAGCGCGCTCGCGGCCGTGCTGGGTTTGCTCCAGGAACTCGGCAACTTCCTCTCGACGAGCTACGACCCACTCCGCGATACGCTCGACCTCATCGCCGTCACCATCGGGGTCTATTGGCTGCTGTTGTTGATTCGCGGCACGCGGGCGGTGCAAATTTTAATCGGAATGCTGATTCTGATCGCACTGTTTCTGGCGTCTAATCTCTTTCAGCTCATCACGGTGAGTTGGATCCTCGACCAATTTCTCGCTTCGGCGGTGCTCATCATCATTATTTTATTCCAGCACGACATCCGGCGCGCGTTGGCGCGGGTGGGCCGCGGAGTTTTTCCCAGCGTGTTGAGGCGCGAGGCCTCGCAGATGCTCGAGGAAATCGTGCGGGCGGCCCAAGAGTTGGCCCAGAAGCGCATCGGCGCTCTCATCGTGTTGGAGCGTGAGACGGTGCTCGACGACTTGATCGAAGCGGGCACGCGTCTGGATTCGGCCGTTTCCAAAGAGCTTCTCGTTTCACTTTTTCAACCCTCGTCTCCGCTGCACGATGGCGCCATCGTCGTGCAGAACGGCCGCATCGCCTACGCCGGTTGTATCCTGCCGCTGACGCTGCGCCAGGATCTGCCGGAAGGAGTGGGGACGCGCCACCGCGCCGCTGTGGGCATCACAGAGGAGACCGACGCGGTGGTGATCGTGATTTCCGAGGAGACCAGCGCCATTTCCGTCGTGAAAGCGGGTGAAATGATCCGCGGGCTGGACCCGCCGCACTTGCGGGTGTTGCTGCGGGACCAGTTCGCAGCGGAGAAGCCCGAAAGCGAAGCCGCCGAGGGGACGGGTCGCAAGGTCGAAGCAACGGACGCGGCAAAGGCGTCGAGTGCGTCGGGGTAGCGCGATGAAGGCTCTGATCTCCAACCTACGTTACAAGCTGCTGGCAGTTGGCATCGCCCTGTTTTTGTGGGGAGTGTCGCACGGTTCGGCGACCATCGACCGCGGTTTCGACATTCCGGTCGTGCTCCAAAACGTTCCCGAGCACATGGTGGTCACCGACAAGAGCGCGGACGTGGTCAATGTGCGTGTGATGGGCCGCCGAGCGCTGTTGCGCAGTTTGACGACGGAGGAAATGGAGTACCGCTTGGACGTCTCTCAGGTGAAACCTGGGGTGGCTGAGTTTGAAGTCGACGTCTCTCGGCTGGAATTTCCCAACGGTGTGCGAACCGTCAGCCGCTCGCCGTCGCGGATCGAAGTAAGCTTCGAGCGCCGGGGACGCAAGACGGTGCGTGTGCGCGCCGATCTGGAGGGAGAGCCCGCTGATGGCTTTGAATTCAAAGGGGTCGAGATCGAGCCTTCGCGCGTCAATATCACCGGGGCCCGCAGTCAGGTACTGCGGATTTCCGAGGTCGTGACCGAACCCATCGACCTCTCGGGGCTTATGCAGCCGGTGGAGCGCGAGGTGCGCGTGTTGGTCGGAGGCGGCACCGTCTGGGTGGACGAGGAGAAGCCGATCAGGGCCAGACTTCGCGTCGAACCGCGGCCGGCGGTTGCTCCGGTGGCGCCGAAAGGGAAGTGAGAGTGCCGAAAACCAAGGAAGACAGACTCTTCGGAACCGACGGTGTGCGCGGGACGGCCAACCGCTATCCGATGACCTCGGAGATGGCGCTCGCCCTGGGACGTGCCGCCGCGCATGTCTTTAGGCGCCGCGGTGGAGAGCGGCACCGGATTCTAATCGCCAAGGACACGCGTCTCTCGGGTTACATGTTTGAGGACGCCCTGGCGTCTGGGATTTGCTCCATGGGCGTCAATGTGATCCAAGTTGGCCCGCTGCCGACGCCGGCGCTCGCTTTTCTCACGAGCGATATGCGCTGCGACGCCGGCATCATGATCTCAGCGAGCCACAATCCCTACCAGGACAACGGCATCAAGTTCTTCGGTGCGGACGGTTTCAAGCTTCCCGATGAAATCGAGGTGCACATCGAAGAGCTGGTCGCCTCGGGCGAACTCTCGCGCAGCTGTGCGCGCCCGGAGGAAATCGGACGAGCCCGCCGCATTGATGACGCGGAAGGGCGCTACATCGTTTTCTTAAAGAAGACCTTTCCCCTGGATCTGACCTTGGACGGTCTTCGCATCGTGCTCGACTGCGCCAACGGAGCGGCTTACAAGGTTGGTCCGACGGTTCTGGAGGAATTGGGTGCCGAGGTGTTTGCCGTGGGCGTCGAGCCCAACGGTCGCAACATCAACGCGGGCTGCGGCTCGCTGCATCCCGAGAAGGCGGCGGCTCGAGTTCGGGAGTTGCGCGCGGACGTGGGGATCGCCGTCGATGGCGACGCGGACCGCGTGGTCATGGTGACGGAGCGAGGAGAGGTCGTGGACGGTGACGCGCTGTTGGCACTTTGCGCGCAGGACTGGAAGCGGCGGGAGCAGTTGCGGGGAGGCGCCGTCGTGGCGACCGTCATGAGCAACCTGGGTCTCGAAAAAGAACTCGAGAAACTCGGTCTGCGTTTGGTGCGCACGCAGGTGGGTGATCGCTACGTGGTCGAAGCGATGCGGGCGGGGGGGTACAACCTGGGCGGAGAGCAATCCGGTCACGTCGTGTTTCTCGACCACAGCCACACAGGAGACGGTCTGATGGCGGCGCTGCAAGTCTTGGGGGTGATGAAGCGCAGCGGGCGCACGCTCGCGGAATTGACGGAGAGTTTCACGCGCTTTCCTCAGGTCGTCGTGAACGTGCACGTCGCGCGCAAACTCCCCTTCGATGACCTGCCGGATTTCAAGCGCGCGGTGGACCGCGTGGAATCCGAATTGAACGGGCAGGGGCGGGTCTTGGTCCGCTACAGCGGTACAGAATCCAAAGCGCGCATTATGGTCGAGGGGTTGAATCCGAAGCGGGTGGACGAACTAGCGCACGACTTGGCCGATTGTCTCAAGCGCTCCCTCGCGGCGGTAGCTTCCTAGTGGACTGTCACGCTTGATCTTGTGGGTGCGGTATGGCTAGCTGGCTGTCTCTCTACAACTCTGCTGATGCACGGATTGGGCGCTAGGGCCGGGGATGGGTTCCGTTGCTCTGGGCCTGTGGCTCCGTCGAAGGCGCAAGCCTTTTCTTACGCTTCGAGGTGATTGCTTCGCAAAGATCCCTTGGCCACGTAGGGTTACCAGGCCCTCCGCAATCGGAACCCATCCCCGGCCTCGGCTCACTGTGCAAAAAACGCCGCGCGAGATAGGACAATCCGTATCCACTCCAGCCGCACGGATCCACAAGATCAAGCGTAACAGTCCACTCGGTTCGGAGGCGCCGTGATTCAGAACGTGTGGCCGCTCCTGGACGCGGCCGGAATGCGGGCTCTCGATCGCTATACGATCGAAGACCAGGGCGTACCGGGTCAACTCTTGATGGAGAGTGCGGGGCGCGCTCTGGTGGAAGTGGTTCTCGCGCGCCGGTCCGCGGGCGCTACCAGCGCGGTGCTCTGTGGTCTCGGTAATAACGCTGGAGACGGCTTGGTGGCGGCGCGGCATCTGCACCAGCTCGGGGTTCCGGTGCGAGCCGTTTTTGTCTATGACCCCGCGCGCCTTGTCGGCGACGCGGCGGCAAACTTTGAGCGCGCCCGCGCCGTCGGTGTGCCGATCGAAACGGGAACCTGGTCGGTTGTCGAGGGAGAGATTTGGATTGATGCTCTCTTCGGCACAGGTCTCGACCGCCCCGTCGAGGGCGAGGCCGCGCGCGCGATCGAGCGCTTGAACCGCCGCCCGCCAACAAGTTTGGTGATTGCAGCAGATCTTCCTTCCGGCCTCTCGGCGGATACCGGACAAATCTTGGGATGCAGCGTGCGCGCCGACGCGACGGTTACCTTCGGCTTACCCAAGCTGGGTTTGGCGCTCCCGCCGGGCCGTGGTTTGGCGGGACGCATCACCGTCGCGCGTATTGGAGTTGCAGATTCCGCTCCGGGCTGGGTGCCCGCGGCGGAACTGTGGACCCAGGCGGCTGCGGCGGCGCATCTGCCGGAGCGCTTCGCCTTCGGACACAAAGGACACTTCGGGCATGTGCTCGTGATCGCCGGTTCCGAGGGCAAGACCGGCGCGGCCGCGCTTTCGGCGCTGGGGGCCCAACGGGCCGGAGCCGGGCTCGTCACTGTGGCGTGTCCCGCGAGCCTGAACGAGATCCTGGAAGGCTTGTGCATGGAGGCCATGACGGCGCCGGTGGCCGAGACCAAGGCTCGCACATTGGCGGCCGGCGCCGAAGTAGCGCTGCTCGCGCTAGCGCAGGAACGCGATGTTGTTGCTCTCGGGCCGGGCATCGGACGCGACTCGGAAACCGGTGAGCTCGTGCGTTCGCTGGCGCTTCAGATCGAAAAACCGCTGGTCATCGACGCGGATGCTCTCTACGCTCTTGCCGGTGGTCACGCCGCGTTACAGGCGCGCCGGGCGCCTACGATTTTGACACCGCACCCCGGAGAAGCCGCGCGTTTGCTCTCCGTTGCAACCTCAGATATCAACCGCGATCGTTTGACCGCGGCGCGCCGTTTGGCGGAGGAGTCCGGCGCCGTCGTCGTGCTGAAGGGTGCGGGAAGCGTGATCGCTGCTCCCGGCGAACGCACCGTGGTTAATTCTACCGGCGGTCCGTTGCTGGCCAGCGGTGGTAGCGGTGACGTGCTCACCGGGATGGTGGCGGCCTTGCTCGCACAGGGATTGGCGGCGCGGGCAGCGGCAGTGCTGGCCGTATTTCTGCACGGCTGGGCGGCGGATCGCCTGGCGGCGCGGAGCACGGATTTCGGTTCTTTGGCGAGTGAAGTCGCCCGCGAGGTACCTCTTGCCGCAGAAGCGCTGCGCGAAAAGGCCTGTGAAACGCGAGATGCTTTGCAACGCGCGGGGCTTTTGCTTGCGTTCCCGGAGCCCTGAAGGCACCTACGCCGCGGGCCGAATGCTCGCGGAAGCTATCGGTCCCGGTGGACTCACCCTGTGTCTGTCGGGTCCGCTCGGGTCGGGTAAGACTGTTTTTGTCAAGGGTCTCGCTGCGGGGTTAGGCATTTCTCCCGACGGAGTGGTCAGTCCGACCTTCACCTTGGCGCACCTTCACTCGCGGCCCGGTGGAGCGGCATTTTGGCACGCGGATCTCTACCGGCTGGAAGGGGAAGCGGAGTTGGAAGAGCTCGGTCTGTTCGACTTTCCGTCACCGGAGGTCGTTATTGCAATCGAATGGGGAGAGCGCTTCCAGGAGTTGCTGCCGTCGGAACGCATGACGCTGCAACTCGCGCGAGTGGTTGGGGAGCCCGACGCGCGGGTGGCGCTAGCGGAAGCCACCGGAAGCGGTGCAGTCGCCGTCCTCGAGCGCTGGTTTGCAAAACTGGTGACAACGGCGCGGGACGCGGCGGCGGAAATCGGAGACGTGGCATGGCACTGATCGTGCAAAAGTTCGGGGGTACGAGCGTGGGAAGCCCTGAGCGGATTTGGAACGTCGCGCGTCGCATCGCCGCCACCCACGACGGCGGTCACCGGGTGGTGGTGGTGGTCTCGGCCATGGCGGGAGAGACCGACGCCCTGCTGCGTTTGGCGCGCGAAGTCGGCGGCGAGCAGCCAGATCCGCGCGAGTTGGACGCGCTGCTCGCAACCGGAGAACAGAAATCGATTGCCTTGCTCGCCTTGGCGCTGCAGGCCCAAGGGAAAGCGGCCCGCTCTTTTACGGGAGGACAGGTCGGCGTGCGCACCGATGCCTTTCACACGCGGGCGCGCATTCAGAGCATCGCTGCGGAACGCCTGCGAGAAACCTTGGCCGCTGGAGCGATCGCCGTCGTCGCCGGTTTCCAGGGCGTCGACGAGGCAGGCAACATCACGACGCTGGGCCGCGGTGGCTCTGACACGTCGGCGGTGGCGGTAGCGGCGGCTCTCGGCGCAGACGTGTGCGAGATCTACACCGACGTCGAGGGTGTCTTCACGGCGGATCCCAATCTGGTGCCGAGTGCCTGTAAGCTTACGCGTATCTCGTACGATGAGATGCTCGAGCTCGCGAGCTTAGGAGCCAAGGTGCTCCAGATCCGCTCGGTGAAGTTCGCCAAAGCTTTCGGGATCCCGGTGCACGTGCGCTCTTCCCTGTGCGAGGCGGAAGGGACTTGGGTAACGCGGGAGGAGGACGTGATGGAACAGCTCATCGTTTCGGGTGTGACGTACAACCGCGACGAAGCCAAGATTCGGGTGCGCGGAGTCAAGGACCAGCCGGGCGTCGCGGCGGCGATTTTTACTCCGCTGGCCGAGGCGGGAATCGTGGTCGACATGATCGTGCAGAACCTGTCCCAGGACGGCACGACGGACATGACCTTCAGCGTCCCGCGCGCCGACTACACGCGTGCTCTCGCCGCGGCCCGGCAGGCTGCGCAGTCCATCGGTGCAGCAGAAGTGGAGGGAAATGCGTCGATCGCCAAGGTTTCGATCGTCGGCCTGGGGATGAAGGATCACGCCGGCGTGGCGACCCGCATGTTCCGAGTGCTCGCCGACGAGGGCATCAACATTCAGCTGATCAGCACCAGCGAGATCAAGATTTCCGTTGTGATCGATGAGAAGTACACGGAACTGGCCGTGCGGGCACTGCACGCCGCCTTCGTGGAGACCGAGACCAAAGAACCTCGAGCGGAATACTGAAAGGAACACAAAGTGCTCGCTGTGCTGCACTTCCGCTAGACCAGGGGCCTGCGAGCTGCAAGTAGAATCCTGAAGAAACATAGAGTCGCTCGCTGTGTTGCACTTTTACTAGACCAAGGACCGGCGAGCCGCGCGCGGAGTCCTAGTTTTCTTTGCCCCCTGTGGTCCCTGGGAGCGTGGTGTGGAGCCCCACACGCGTTGGAGCGGCCTCGCGACACGTCCTGCTGAGAAATGCGGGCTGCTGTTGGCAGCAGCGCTGTATTTCTCGGCACTTCCTCTGCTTCCAGAGCGCTCACCGGCGTGTTTGTTTCCACGCGAAGCCAGGGCTTATCGCGGTCTGTCCGCTGCGATTCGCTGCGGAGACGCCCTGGCCGGCTCGGCCTCGCCGCTGCGTGGGCCTGCTCGCCTGCTCTTTGGACTCCGGATCGATCCCAACTGCGCCGACGCGCGGACCTTGGAAGTGCTGCCGGGGATCGGGGCAACTCGGGCGGCGGCCGTAGTTGCAGAGCGACGCGAGGGTAATTACAGCCGCCTTTCGGACCTGCGGCGGGTGCGGGGGATTGGGCCACGTACGGCGGCCAAACTCGAAGCCTTCCTCGTGTTTCCCAGCCCCTTCTTTGCAGAAAGGGCTTGCGGTTCCCGTGATTCCCCCTCAAGATAAGGTCCCGCGTGCCGCGAGGTTGCGTCACCGATTTGCTGGTTTCTGAAGGGGCGGCAGAACAGGTTTCGAAGTGAGACAGAAGAGTTTGTGCTCGAGGAAAGGCGCTGACCGGGGGAGGGGGAGAGGTGTGTACATGAAGCGATTGTATGCGGCAATTCTGGGATTGTGCCTAGCGGAAACCTGGGCCTGTAGTTCTCCTCCGAGTGCCACTGCCTGCGGCGTTGCGGGTTTTTTAGTGGGTGGCTACGCCGGCGCCGCCGGCCTGCGCAGCTACGACCACGGCACCGACTGGGATTCAGCGGTGACGGGCGGTGTACTGGGAGCGGCAGTCCTCGGCGGCGGCAGTTATCTGCTCTGCAAGTGGCTGGGAGAAGATCGGGCGGGCAGTTCGGAAGCATCCGAGTAAGTTCTCGGCGTGCCGCGGCATGGATCGACGTGGAAGATTTCAGCGGTAGGAATACGTTTCGCTACCGCAGCGGAAGGAGGGCCATCGTGAGTTATTTGCGCGTTTTGGTGTTGGGCGTCGTGGCGGCTTATACCGCCGCTTGTGCATCGGGAACTCCGTCGCCGGGGCGCTGCGCGCTCATTGGTGGTGCCGTCGGAGGAGGTACGGGTGCTCTCGTTGGTGCCGCAGGAGAGGACGACTCCGAAGAAATTCTGGGCGGTGCGGCCATTGGCGGTGCGTTAGGTGCCGGAGCTGGTTATCTGATCTGCCGGGCGCTTCAGCAAGAACCCGCCCCGGAGCCGATGGCGGAACCCACTCCGCCCGCTCCTACTGTACGCGAACGCATCGTGCTGCGCGGTGTGAACTTCGATTTCGACAAGTCGGACATTCGCCCCGACGCGGCAGTGATTCTGGACGAGGCAATCAACATCCTGAGTCGCAATGCCGATCTGAGCGTTCGCGTCGAAGGACATACTGATTGGACGGGTATCGAGGTGTACAACCAGGGTCTGTCCGAGCGGCGGGCGGAATCGGTGCGCCGTTACTTAGTGGCGAACGGGGTCGCGGCGGAGCGGCTCTCGACAGCCGGTTTCGGTGAAACCCAGCCAATTGCCACCAATGAAACCCGTGAAGGGCGCGCTTTGAACCGGCGCGTGGAGCTCAAAGTTCTGAACTGAGCGCGCGCTTGCAGCTGGTGTCGAGGAAACGAAGATCATGGGTGCCGTGCGAAAGCGTGGCACCCCTGATTTGCGATCGGCTTTCTCTAATCCGGATTATTCATGAAGTGCCTACTGCGACCGCGTATTTGCCCGATCGTAGTAACGGCGTGGTGAGAAATGCGGGTTGAGCGGGTTCGCGCCTTTCTTCGCGACGAACTCTGGCTGGAAAACCCGTCCTTCTCTTCGCCGCTGGGTTGGCTGCGCGGCTTTCTTCAATTTTCCGCCATGCTGCGTGAAGGTCTAGCGCGCCACCGCATATTGCTGTGGGCGAGCTCGCTTACCTACGTGGCGCTCTTGTCGTTGATTCCCTTTCTCGCCATGGCGCTCGGCATTGCTGAGGCTTTGGGTTTTGGCGTGGCGGACCGCATTACCCAGTTGCTGGTGCAGCAGCTCTCGGCCGGCAGTCCGCAGGCCGTGGAGCGCATCCTTGCCCTGGTGTCGGGTGTTCATTTCGGCGGCCTCGGCAGCGTGGGCGCGGCCCTCTTGCTCATCACCACCGTGCTTGCCATCGGCAATGTTGAGCGCGCTCTCAACGAAATTTGGGGCGCTGCCTATCAGCGCCCCTGGATTCGGCGCTTTCCGGATTACCTGGCGGTTCTGGTGGTCACGCCGTTGTTTCTGGGCGTCGCCTTGGTGTTGGCGACGACGCTGGAGAGTCAGACGATTGTCCGGCGCCTGTTTGAGTTGCCGGGTTTCGCTCAGCTCTATGCGCTCGGCTTGGCCCATGCGCCGACGGTGCTCTTGATGTTCGGCTTTAGTTTTCTCTACTGGTTCTTGCCAAACACGCGCGTGCATGTCGGCGCGGCGCTCTTGGGCGCCGTTGTCGCTGCCGCCTTGATGCGGGTTGCCCAGTCGCTGTACGTGGGTTCCAGCATCGGCATGGCGCGCTCGAACGCGGTTTTCGGCGGCTTGGCCGCACTGCCTCTGCTGCTCGTCTGGATCTACATCTCCAATGGGATCATGTTGCTGGGAGCGGAGATTGCCTACGCCTACCAGAACCTGAAGCTCTATCGCCGCGAGATGCGCGGACGCAATCCTGAAGCGGCGGACCGCGAAGCCGTGGCGCTCCACTGCGCCGTCCTGGTGGCCCGCTGTTTTCGCGACGCCGGAACACCGTACACCGAGGACACGCTCGCGGAAGTTTTGGACGTGTCGCCTCGCAGCGTGCGCTCCGTTTTGTTGGAACTGAAGGCGGCGGGAATCCTGACGGTGCGCGGCGATGAGAGGTGCGGCGAGCTTCAGCTCGGCCGGCCGGCGGAGCGCATCTCCATCGCGGAGATTCTGCACGTTTTGCGCGGCGGTCGCGAGGTCAGCATCGCGGAGGGTTCCGCAGTTTCGGGGAGCGTTGAGGCGGTGTTGGTCGAGGCGAAACGCGCACTGGCAGAGGCGTTGCGCAGTCGCACGCTGGCGGATTTGGCTTAGAGCCTATCCGAAAACCCCGGACCGAGCCCGGCGGTTCGAGCCCTGTGGGCTCTCACTCTCGCGGCTCGCAAGGAGCGAAATCGAAGGCATAGCCAGAGCGCTATGGCGAGATTTCGTGACGCAGCGAACCGCGAGAAGGACCAGCCGGGCGATGGGAGTGGGTTTTCGGATAGGCTCTTAGACTCGGCACGGGCATAGCCGCGCCGAGTCGCCTTCGTTCGCCTGCGGCTCACTGCGCGCCCTAACAGGCTGCTGACAAAATCAGTCTAGAATCGCGTAGGATACTCGGCAGGAGGATCTGCCGATGATGGGGGAATCGAATCCGCAACGTGCGCTGTTTTATCAGCTTTCCCTGGAGAGTTT
>Ga0247727_10008421_pt1 | contig 19144 bp, 19 predicted proteins | sample WisWelCaveWW1625_FD_202498 | JGI IMG/M metagenome (GOLD analysis project Ga0247727, IMG submission 202498) | Biofilm microbial communities from Wishing Well Cave, Virginia, United States - WW16-25 | ecosystem: Environmental > Aquatic > Deep subsurface > Groundwater > Cave microbial mat | place... | reverse complement strand
TTAGACATGAATCCGCTGTTAACTCAGGGATTGAGAAATGAATAAACTCGAGGGAGAAAAGAGGAAAAAGATCGAATTTACAGAAAATGTGTTGCTTTGCCCATCTGTGGAGGGTGTTGATCGCGAGAGATGGCTTAAGTCCCTGACTGAGAATATCGCTTATGTGGTGGAAGTAGAGGGTCGAATTGTGGGCTTTGGGGATATGACTAGATCTGGTTATATTGACCACTTGTTTGTGGCTAAAAATGATCAAGGGCGTGGCGTGGCTTTGGCTATTTTCAGAGAGCTGGAAGGGGAGGCACGCAAGTTGGGGCTGAAGGAACTGACGACGGAAGCGAGCAAAATTGCGATGCCACTTGCCCTGCGGCAAGGATTTGAAGTTGTGCACGAGCAGCGCAAGGTGCACCGGGGTGTTGCGCTGACGAATTACGCAATGCGCAAAAAATTATAGAAAGGAGAGAAAAATGGGTTGGATTACGCGTGTTTTAACATTATTTTGTTTGTGGGCGAGTGTAGCTGTATGCGATGAACAGGGGCCGGATCGTTTCTTTATTGAACAGGATGAAGAATTGCGCTTCTTTCGCGTGCTAGAGAATGAGCATTGCATTGGTAGTGTGCTCAGTAGTGAATATGGGGTCTTGGATTTTTACGATGATCATGGGGAAAAACGTTTTGTCAATCAACATGATGCTCTTTATGACTATAGGGGACGCTTAGTGGGGCTGGTGAAGCTGGCTTCAGACACCGAGTGGTTTTGGGAGAGAAAAAGCATCTTCCAACGATCGACGCACATCGATATTTTCTCAGGTGAAGAAAAGCTGCTAGCTACTCTTGATGCAGAAGGGGATGGAAGTTGCTTTGTTTTGAGAGATGCTGTGGATGACAAACCGCTGGCTGTTGCGCTTTGGAGCTGGCGGCGTAACTCCCAGCGCTTACACTTTCTCTCTTGGATCGAGGACTATGTGCAGAATTGGGAAGTCATGTTGCAAAATTGGGAAGTGCTGATTGTAGATCGTGCGCGCTTCCAAGAGGATAAAATGCTCCACGTTTTTCTGGTGTGGGCGCTGATGAAACACTCTCAGAAGTATTTTCCAGATCCGGAGCGCGTTGTATATTTGGATCAGCTGCCTGAGAATTAAAAGATCCATCGATGTATACTGCGTTCGGGCGATTTGTAAACATTTCTACTTGATCTTTTACCGCTAGAAGCGATATTCGGCCTCGCCAGCTTATCCTCAAGTTTGCCTCGGCCTCCATACCGCTTCGATCGGCAAAATCTCATCGTATAAATATTTACCTCTCACCCGAACTCAGTATATGAGTGCTGGCCAGAATCTCAGGAGCTCTGAGATTTTGGCTGCAGTCTAGAATGATGGCCTAGAAATCAAGCTTAAGGCCTGCCTGGATACCGTGGAAGCTCAAATCCCCTTGGTTGCGGACTGGAACGCTGGAGATGGTGTCCTGGCCGCGGAAGTAGAGGGTGTAGAAGAGTTCGTTTTGGTTTAGCCATTGCGAGAGCTCGTACGCTGCACGGATGGAGAGGTGGTATTTATTGTGACGAAAAAATGTCTCCCATCCGAGGCCGATCGCTTCTTCGAAATTGAGACGCACGCGGCTGAAATGCTCTTCCGCTTTAAAATCGAGGGGCATAGGTGGGATTTGTCCTTCGCCGAGGCCCTGGTCGTGTAGATTTTTCATGTGCACGCGGAACTTACCGTAGAGGATGTTGCCGGAGAGCTCGGAAAAGAGGTGCCAATGTTGGCTTAAATGCCACATGAACTCGGTGCCGCCGCGCAAGCCAAGGCCGCTGAAATCGTTCTTAGCTTTAAAGGTGACGTCTCTTGTGAATGTGGGCGCATTCTCAGCGAGGAGAAAGACGCTTTTGTATCTAGCCTGGTACCTTTGATCGATGAAGGCGCCGCGGAAGCCGAAGTAGGGGTTAAGCGCGAAGCGTTTGCTTAGGCAAAAACTCCTGCCAAAATCGAGATCGAGCGTGTCGTAATTGACGTGCCAGTGCGCTGATGCATGCGTTGCGCCTGCTCTTAATTCAAAGAGCAGATGCACCCAAGGTGAAATGATGGTGTTGACATCGCCCGTTTGCGATTCGATCCCGCGGGCAGATTTGTGTGCGTGTGCGTGATTGCGGATGTGGGTCCAGTCTAAGTTGATTTCCCAATGATCAAAACCTCGCAAGAGGTAGCCGAGGCCGGCGCGAAAACCGGGATTCCATTCAAAGTGTAGATCGTGCAAGCGCGTCTTGGTTTTCGATGTTTCGCCGATCAGCGGGCTAGCGACCATCTTGGTGCCGTATTCAAGTCCGTCCTCATCTGCTTTCCAGTAGAGAAAATCGATGCGCGCAGTCACGCCGCTGCCCGGCACCTCGGGCGGCAATCTTGCACCGATCTCTCCGTGCATATTTTTCACTTCATCTTGATTAAGGCGTGCGTTGAGGGTGTCGATGGAGCCTCGCAGGGTTTCACTTTGTCCTATCATGGGGCAGCTGTGTTGGAATGGTGTTTCTAGGTTAGGCCCTGTCTTCGTTTCTTCAGCAACAGGTGTTGCTTGAGTTCTCGACGAGCAACTTGGGTTGTTATCCCAGAAGGTCGCGAACAATAGACCTGTGATCGCAAGTGTGACAAGAGCTTCTCGAAGCCCTGCGGGCTGAGGTGATTTCTTTTTTCTTTTCACAGCGGCCTTCCTTAAATTGAGGTTCTAATTTTTCTTTTAGAAACTCAAAGCAATTACCGCAATACAATTCATGAATGCGCTGATCCCAAACTCGGTTGAATATTTTAACGCAAAGCCGCAGAGAGGAAATGAAATATAAAATCTCTGCGGCTTGGCGTCTTTGCGTTAAATGTTTGCTATGTGCATCTGCTTCACAATAGAGAGATGTGAAATGAGCTTTATTGCTGTAAACATCTTATTATAAGCAGTATATGTGACAGCGTGACTTGCAATCCACTTTGAATTAGCAACTTAAGCAGCATTAATACAAATATTGAATTTTAATAGATATTAGTTTAATATATTAGTTATAATTATTTAATAAAACGTTGGTTAATTATGAGTTTGTCTGTTTTGGGTTCTTTAAGGGGTTGGGCCGGAGCTGCTAGTCATTTATTGTCCGCAGCGTTTCTGCAGGCTGGTCGCCAGGTTAAAGTTGGCGCTTCCGCATCCACCACGAGCGCGGCAACACAGCGGATATTTAGAGTCGTAATCCCTGGATCTGGTCAAACACGTAATGTGTGGTCCGTGGACAAAGCAACGCCAGTAGACGGTCGATTAGTTCAGTACGTGCGCAACGCTGTTCCTGAAGCTGAAGGGATGACAACATCCAGGGATGAGGCCTTTTGTGTTAGGCATTCCAATCCATTTGCTACGGATACGGGAAATGAACCTATTGTTGAAGCCTTCCGCAACGGAACTCGGCCAGATCGTCTCGCTTTTAGAGGAAAGCATAGGGGTTTTCATGGAACTTCTCTAGAAAGTTTAGCGCGCATTGGCGGAGTGCAGCAGCTCTTTGGTTCTCGGGTCATGGCTGATGTTGGTATGCCGATCTATTTTGATAATCCAGATACAGCTGTTGAGTATGCTTTACGTTCAACATATACCCCTGTGGGATATTCTTCCTGGATGCGTTCTGGTGCTGTTTGCCAGGGCCCAGAAGGGGAGTGTATGATTGTGGACCAGCCGGTAGTTTTGGCAGTTTCATCTGATGTGACTCCTGAAGTGAACGACACGGTCACAAATCCTGGATTGTTTGATTATCACTATTTTCCTGCAGGGCAAGGGCGTGTGTACGTCGATGGGTTATGGTTGTTAAATCCTCACACACATCCAACACGCAGCTTTGAGGCATCGCGCACATTTGTGCAAGCGGCAGGTTTGGGCATGGCGAATAGACTCATGTGCTGTGCTGTGCGCAATCTCTTTAAGCAAGCAGTTGTGCGATATTGTTAAGAAACTGTTAACAGTTTCTTGAGTCCTTTTAAGAAGTTAGGTAATCTTTCCACATTCAACTTGGAGTTTGTATGTGGAAGAATCTGTGGATCCTCTCTTCGGTCGTGTTCATTCAGCAATTAGCAGCTTGGGAAAATCATCCTAATGAATATCAAACTCTAGATGCATTAGCATTAGAGGCTGGTGCAGACAAAAGCTCCAATTATCACAACTATACGCAGGTGTATTACAAGTATTTCGCGCCACTCAGGGCGCAGCCCATTAAATTTCTAGAGATCGGAATTTATAAAGGCAATAGCGTCAAACTTTGGGAGAATTACTTTCCCAATGCTGAATTGCATTTCATAGACATTACGTTAGACTTCGTGGAGTATTTCTCTAAGCGTTCGCAGTATCACTTAGGCAATCAAGCAAGTCCGGCAGACCTCAGCCGAATCATGCGTGCATCAGGTGGCGAGTTTGATGTTATTCTCGACGATGGTGGCCATCATATGGATCAGCAGATCATGAGCTTTCAGGTTTTATTTCCCCACGTTAAAAGTGGCGGGATGTACATCATCGAAGACTTGCATACCTCGTATTGGGAAGGCTGGAATGCTGCAAGATATCCTATCAGCGCGGTCAATTTCTTAAAGGGTTTGATCGATGAACTCAATTTTGTGGGACAACGCACGGCGCGCGCAAGTCACCTCAAGATCGATCCATCCATCGCAGGAGAGCTCAATCCCTACCGCGAACAGATTGAATCGATCCATTTCTATGACAGTATTGCAATCATCATTAAAAGATAAAGATGTCTACATTTGCTGTTTCAAGATCTGAACCCAACACTGGCGCAGCAGGTGATTGCTGCGCTGGTCTTAGAAGCTGTCCTAAAACCGAGCCTTCGATCTTTGAGCGCTTTTCGCGATCTTTTTCCTCCCCCTCCTCAGCCATGTCATCGTCTCGACATTGTCCTCGTCGGGTGAGAAAAAGTCTCATCGAAAAGCCCTTCAAATCTCTAAAAGGCTTGGTTTTAGGACAGCTTCTGAGGAATCAACTTGCGGAGGCCTCTTTTCGTGTGGCCTCCTATCTCACCGATCCTGTCTGCAAAAGTCATGAATATTACCGCCGGGTCGCGGTGGTTGAGGCGCTGCATCCTGAGGCGAACAAGGCCGTGAACGTGGCGCGCAAGTTTTTCTTGTTGTTGGGGTTGTTAGGGTTTGTGGCTGTAGCGGCCCTTACGACGGTCCCAGGTATTGCTCTGCGGTACGCCGGAGCTAGCTTGCAGCAAGAGCCTTATCTTTACCATCGATCGGTCGCAGTTGAAAAGACATTGCCGCCGCAACACACTTTTTCGTTGCTTTCATGGAATGTCTGTTGTGTTGGAGCAGGCTATGCGATCTCTGATGGTGGCGTGCTACCTTGGGATGCGCGGATTGAGCGGATTGTAGAGAGAATCCTCGCTCAGGATGCCGATGTCAACTGCTTGTACGAGACTTTCGATTTCCGGGCGGCTTTCTATATCCAGCAGCGGCTTTTGGCGCATGGCTATGCCCATTGTTATTTCAACATAGGACCGCGCGCGGTTGGCGTGAATTCAGGCATCTTAGTGGCGAGCAAATACCGCATCCACAATCCTGAGTTTACCACTTTTCCCGTTGAGACTTTGGTGGGAAGAACCAAGGGTGCTACTAAAGGGGTCTTCGCCTTTGACTTGCAAAGTGAAGGGGGCAGTTTTGCGCGCGTGTTTGCGACGCATTTGCAACACTCAGAGGAGTGTATGCACGCAACTCCAGATGAACAAGCTGCGCGTGCTGCGCAAATGCAGATCATTGTGGAAAAAATCCGTGCTGTAATGGGCAGATGTGTGGTGGTGACGGGCGATCTTAATTTAGATGATGCAGAATATCGCGCATCTAATTGGCAGCACTTATTTCAAAAAGGGGATCGTTACCATGACCCTGTGCGTACGTGGGGCGGAGATGCATTCTGTGCAGCGTTAGTGGGTAAGCGAGCGTCAACGCCTTTGAATCTAGATCATACGATGATGCTCAGGGATAGCGGCCGTGCCTTGAGCACCGCGCTTGTGGACGTGGGCTACAATGCCCACCTGTTTACCAGGGAAGCACTGTCAGATCACGCCGGGCTGCGCAGTCAAATCACTGTGTGATGAGCGTTGAGATGTCCTGAGACAGGGTGGACCAGCGCTTGTATTCCTCTTCCAAACCCTTCTTAAGCTCTTTGATTTGGAGCTTCAAGGCTTGTAGACCTTCTTGCATCTCTTTGCTTTTTTTAGCGGCGCGGTAGCGATCCATGAGCTCTCGCAGCTGCTTTAACTTGGTCAGGACGTTATCGAGGATGCTCGAAATTTTCATCTCCCAGTCTTCCTTCTGAGGAAGCGGCTCCAGTTTTTCCAACAGCATCCGTTTGCTGTCGAGAAGGAGTTTCTCCTTGATGCGATAGTGGTGGACTCTTTTGAGCTGGTGAGCTAGACCGCATTTGTGCAGCGTCCAAATCAGCCATTTGGTCGGGTCGAAGTGGTACCAGCGGATCCCATTGCGGTAGTCGTAGGCAAAGGTATGGTGGTAGTTGTGATAGCCCTCACCAAAGGTGAGCAGTGAGATCATGTAGTTATCAACTGCCGAGAGCTCCTTACAGAAATCGCGCGATCCCCAAGTATGAGCTAAAGAGTTGATGAACCAGGTGAAGTGATGCAGGAAAAAGAGGCGCACGAGCCAGACAAAGAGAAAGGCTCCCAAATAATCATTTAACCACCATCCGACGAGTAAAAATGCCGAAAGATTAGTTACGAGCATCAAGATTCCGTAATAGCGGTGCTGGAAGCGTAGTAGTGGGTTTTTTAAGAGGTCAGACACAACTTTATCTTCGATCTCTTTAGGCTTTTCTAAAAGCCACAGGAAGTGGGCGTACCAAAACCCTTTTTTAATCGAGTAGGGGTCGCGGTCGGTGTCGACAAAAGCATGATGGTGGCGATGGTCGTACGACCAGCGCAGGGCGCTGCCTTGAGTCGCCATGGTAGAGAAAAACAACAGAATAGCCTCGACCACAGGATTCAATTTATAAGTGAGGTGGGAATAGAGGCGGTGGTAGCCAGCCGTGACGCTAAGCCCTGTAACGTAGAGCAGGACGGTTGAAGTCACAATGATCTGCCAAGAAGGAGAATAATGCATAAAATAAAAAGGCAAAGCAACTAGTAACAATAAGTGATAGGCGAAGATAAATAATGCTGGTCCCCAATTGAAGTTTGACAATCTCAAAATTAACCCCTTTACTTATATGTACTCCGATCATAGGTCTTCTGAGAATAGAAAGGTAGTTTTTTTCACAACCCATAGGGGTATTAAAATATATTTTGGGTGGTCTGGGAACCTATCCCGATATTCGAAAAACCATGCTTTTTGAGTCTTTTTCCATATCTTTCAGAGTTACTTCTTGGTCTACTTATTCAAGTATGTCCTTCGAAGTGACTCTAAAACCTCTGAAAAAAATCCTTCAAAAATCAAAGTTCCCGACTATCGGGATAGGTTCGGGTGGATTTCCGTGGATTTGAATAAAAAGCCGTGTAGTTAGAGCCTAAATAGGGTACAATAGCGCTCTTTGATCTTATTAAAGTAGGTTTTATCTATGAAAGACTCCATTCCATCTTCGCATGGAATTACCGATTTTGAACATCTTGGCATTCCTGGGAAGCTCGTGGAGTCTCTCAAACGCATGCAGATTACTGTGCCAACGCCCATCCAAAGCGCGACCATTCCGATCGCTCTGCTTGGCTCAGATATTTTGGCATCGGCGCAAACCGGCACTGGCAAGACCGTGGCTTATGCGATCCCGCTGATCATTAAACTCACTGCTAGCCAACATAGTACAGCGCTGATCTTAACACCGACGCGCGAACTGGCTATGCAAGTGAATCAAACGCTTAACCAAATTTTGGGCAATGATTCCTCTTTTAGGACAACGCTGCTCATTGGCGGCGCGCCGATGGGCAAGCAGTTTGCTGAGCTGAAAAGACGCCCCCAATTAATTGTTGGCACCCCAGGCCGGATCACAGACCATCTTCAACGCGGTAGCTTGGTTCTCGACAAGACGAATTTCTTGATCATCGATGAAGCAGACCGGATGCTCGATATGGGCTTTGGCATTCAACTCGACAAGATCGCTGAGTACTTACCTGAAGTGCGCCAGACGCTCATGTTTTCGGCGACAGTGCCTTCTAACATCGAAAAACTGTCAAAGAAGTACCTGCGCGATCCTCAGCGCATCTCTGTGGGGTCTTCTGTATTGCCAGCACCTAAGATCAAGCAAGAGATCATCCATACGAAAGGTTCAGAGAAGTTTGGCGAATTGCTCAAGCAACTCGATCAGCGCGAAGGCTCGATCATTGTATTTGTGAAAACTAAGCGGGGCGCAGAACGTCTAGCGAAAGAACTCAAGCTCAAAGGGCATAGCTCTGACGCCATCCACGGAGATTTACAACAAAGGCGCCGCGAACGCGTGATCCACACTTTCCGCGCGCAAAAGAGCCGCATTTTGGTCGCCACAGACGTTGCAGCTCGCGGTTTAGATATCCCGCACGTCATGCATGTGATTAATTTCGAACTACCCCAGTGCCCCGAAGATTATATCCACAGGATCGGTCGCACAGGCCGAGCAGGAGCAGAAGGGAGTGCGCTGTGTCTAGTGACTCCAGATGAAGGCCATAAGTGGAAAGCGATCGCGCGTTTAATGAATCCCCATGGCAAAGAGTCTGAACCCCGCTCTCAACAGCCGAAACAGAGCCAGCGCTCTAGAGACTTCTCACCCCGCTCCCGTTTCTCAAAACAAAGCCAAGAATCTAGAGATTTTAAGCCCCGCTCCCGTTTTTCTAAAGATGGGCAAGAAGTTGGCGACTTTGCGCCGCGCCCCCGCTTTGCAAAACAAGGTCAAGAGTCTAGAGATTTCAAGCCCCGCTCCCGTTCGTTTAAACAGGACCGCGAAGGTGGCGACTTTGCACCCCGCTCGAGTTCATTCAAACAAAACCGCGAAGGTGGTGACGCTGCACCGCGCGCTCGTTCGTTTAAACAAAACCGCGAAGGTGGCGACTTTGCCCCACGCTCGAGTTCATTCAAACAAAACCGCGAAGGCGGCGACTTTGCCCCACGCTCGAGTTCATTCAAACAAAACCGCGAAGGCGGCGACTTTGCCCCGCGCTCGAGTTCATTCAAACAAAACCGCGAAGGCGGCGACTTTGCCCCGCGCTTCGCTGCTGCGAATCAAGATCAGCCCAGATCAGGTCCACAATCTATCAAAGCCTCGCACACGAGATTTAAGCAAAAAAAGCCGTTCTTTGGGCAATCCAAGCGCCCAGATGCAGGCAAGCGCAAGAGCTTTAAGAAGTTTGATAGGGACTAAGCGTATTCTTATTGTTCAAAGCACCAGCCGCTTTCTCAATCTCTAAGCGGCTTTAACTTTTCTTTTCATATACTGCGCCCGGTCTAAAATTGTGAATTTTGGCGACAAGATTTTGAGTCCTGGTAACCGCCTGGAGCGCGACGCAATCTCCAGGGCAGCTAGCGAGCGCGAAGGCGGCTGCCAGGGCTCAAAAGATGTCGAAAAAAAATCACAAGATTGAGCCGGGCGCGGTATAACACTCTTTTGCTAAATAGGGCGAGTTGCTATAAGAATTTTTTTGTGCAATTATTTTTTTAAATTTCACCTGATGAGTGGTTATGAACAAGATTAAGTTTGGAGCATTACTTTTTGGATTGGTTGCTGTGTCGCTGCATGCTGCCGTAGATAGTGTGCAAGTAGCAGAGGCTGTGGAAGAGGATATCGATCTTTTTCGCAAAGATAAACCGGTCTATTTCATCAATGCTGAGTTTCTGTACTGGAGAGTCAATGAAGGCGCCACGGATTTTGCTTTGAAGTCCAAACATGCAGCCTGGTCGACAGTTCAAGACACCTATGCCATCGGACATTTTAAAAATGCCGACTTTGATTGGAGTCCTGGTTTTCGCGTGTCGGTTGGATACTTCAATGCGCCCCGTTACTGGGACATGATGTTGCAATACACATCCTTGCACGTAGGTGGAGAGAAGGTGGTGCATGCACCCCACTCTTCTAGCCATTTTCTGATTGGAACATGGATCGAGCCTGATTTTAAAACAGACAATACGGCAGTTCCACTGCATAGAGCAAAGAGCGGCATGGATTTTCATTACCATGTGCTCGATTGGCTCTTTGCGCGTCGGTTTCAAACGAATCCCCATTTTAGACTCAATCTCTTCGGGGGCTTGACATCGGCATTCTTGCGCCAAGTTTGGAAAGTACACTACACAGACCTGCAAAATAACCACTCCAAGATCCGCAATTCTTGGGATTTCGCAGGCATAGGGATGCGTATTGGAGCTCGTGTGGATTGGTATTTGGGCTGGGATCTTTACCTGACGGGGTTAACTAGCGCAGCATTGATTTCGGGATTCTATGAGAATAAAGCCCACCAAAAGACGCATGCACCTGTGGCGGGCGCGGATAACTCACGCCCTTTCCGCAACACCCATTTTAACGACACTCGCTTGGCCGGCACAGCTCAACTACTCGCGGGCTTCTCATGGCAGAAAGCTTATCAATCTGTGCGTACCGACTTCTTTGCAGGTTATGAGTTTAATTACTGGAGCAATCTGCACGAAGTTTATCGCTCAAGCCGAGCAGGCGCAGGAGCTGGCAAAGATACGTTCATCAATCATTCCAATATCGCTTTGCAGGGCCTTACGGCAAGGGCGAGTCTCGATTTCTGAGCGGAAGTGCGCTTGAGGCCGTCCGCAAAACTCGCATCGCATTTTTCGGGTGCAGCGAGTGGCGCAGACGGCCTTATATTTCTCCAACTGATTGAAATTTCTTCATTCAAACTTTTCTTTCTGGCATATCTTATTTTTCTTTTATCAGAAATGGATGTTATGCGCGTGATTGTGGTGGGTGGCCGAGGAACCATTGGTTCAGCGGTGGCTCAAGAGTTGTCTAAGCGTCACGAGATCTTAATAGCTGGTCGCAGCGATTGTGATTTCATCTGTGATATGACTTCGGAAGAGTCGATTCGCCAGATGTACGCCCAAGCAGGAAAATTTGACGCCATGGTTGCGGCGGTGGGCAATGTGCATTTTGAAGAACTGGCCAAGATGACCTCTGAGAAGTACTACATAGGCATTCACGATAAGCTGATGGGACAAGTCAATCTGGTCTTGATAGGCTTGCAATCGATTCAACCTGGAGGGTCTTTCACCCTCACGAGTGGGATCTTGAGCAACGATCCTATTCGCACGGGTTCATCTGCCTCCATGGTGAATGCCGCGATTGAGGGTTTTGTCATGGCAGCAGCGATTGAGATGCCTCATGGAATACGCATCAACGCGATTGCGCCTACAGTGATCACAGAGTCGATGGGACTCTACGCCCCCTACTTTAGGGGATTTGTGCCTGTGCCGGTTTCCAAGGCCGCTTTGGCGTATAGCAAAAGTGTCGAAGGCCTACAGACAGGGCAAGTTTACCAGGTGCTTGGTTGAGACAGTCTAAAAACAATGACACGAATTTTTGAATAGCGGCAAAGACTCATGAATAAAAAAACCTCTCTCCTCGTACTCTTTCTGGTTGTCCTTTTTAGCTTCCCTCTCTTCGCTACAGAAAAATTGCCACGGCCAAAAACTGTCTTTATTACTGGCGGAGCAGGCTTCATTGGGAGCAATTTTTTACAGTACATGTTCGACAAGCATCCTGATTATCAGTTCATCGTTCTGGATAAATTGACTTACGCTGGCTCGCTTTCCAACATTCCCGACTATATTCAGCGGTCACCGCGCTTTAAATTTGTCAAAGGCTCGGTCGTTGATGAAGCTTTAGTTTTTGAGATCATGAGCATGGCTGATTTTGTCGTGCACTTTGCAGCTGAAACGCATGTGGCTAAAAGTTTGGCAGATGATTATCTCTTTGTCGAGACAGATGTGATGGGCACACGTTCGCTTATGGCTGCCCTTGTCAAATATGCGCGCAATGTGGAGCGTTTTATCCACATCTCCACTTCAGAAGTGTATGGCACAGCTGATTACAGTCCGATGGATGAGAATCACCCTCTTAAGCCCTGCTCGCCCTATGCGGCCGCCAAATGTGGAGCTGATCGCCTCGTTTACGCCTATAGCCGCTCCTACGACATCCCCGTGGTGATTGTACGGCCGTTTAACAATTATGGCCCCAGACAGCACCTTGAGAAGATGATTCCCCGTTTCATTACCGCCTGCATCCAAGGGGAGCCGATGACAATCCATGGTAGTGGGCAGCAAAAGCGGGACTGGATCCATACGCGCGATGTTAGCCGATGTTTGGATATGATCCTGCACAAACCTGATTTCTCAAAACTCAAGAATCAAGAAATCAACATCGGTAGTGGCCAGGCCATTTCGGTGTTAGAGATTGGTCAGAGGATTTTACAATTATTTAATCTCTCAGAAGATTGTTTGAAGTTTGTGGCTGATCGCCCAGGACAAGTAGAGCTGCACATCGCTGATAACTCGAAAGCCAAAGAGCTTTTGGGGTGGGAGCCAGAAATTGATATTGAACAAGGCTTGCTAGAGACCATCGATTGGTACAGAAATAATAGACAGATTTGGCAGTCCATGGAAAAGGATAAACTCGTACCCATCACTACCTCCGATGGTGTGATTGAATACCAATGAGACCGTTGCAAAATTCGCTTTATCCGGGAAAATCGATGATTTTTCCGACCACTGCTCACATCAGTGACGAGACATACACAGGGAGTGTAGGCGAGGAGCTGTGGGTGCAGTGGTCGGAAAAAGGGCGATTTTAACGGGTAAATGGATTTATGCAATGGTCTCAGCAATAAGGATAGATCTATGACTACGCTCTTTCCCACATTACGACTAAGGCGTCTCAGACAGCACCCCGTGCTCAGAGATTTGATCCGAGAAACGGAAGTCAATCGCAAAGACCTGATTCAGCCGCTGTTTATCAAAGGTGAGACCGGGGAAAAGAAGCTGATTGCAACGATGCCAGGACAGTACCAAATCCCTCTTAGCCTTTTGCAAAAAGAAGTGGAAGAACTCATAGGTCTAGGCCTCTCCTCCATCCTGCTCTTTGGAGTGCCTCCCCATAAAGACCCACATGGCACAAATGCCTATCATGAGAACGGCATCATTCAGCAAGCTGTTCGCACGATTCGCGGGGTATCCAAAGATCTATTGATCATAACAGACGTCTGCTTCTGCGAGTACACAGATCATGGGCATTGCGGCATCCTCGGTGAGCAAACGGGTCGTGTCGACGTGGATAACGATCGCACGCTCGAGTTGCTCGTGAAGCAAGCGATCAGTCACGCTCATGCAGGTGCTGATGTGATTGCACCGAGTGGAATGATCGACGGCATGGTGCGCGCCATCCGTCATGGGCTCGACGGGGCCGGTTTTGAGCATATCCCGATCTATAGCTACTCCGTGAAGTATAACTCTTGCTTATATGGGCCTTTTCGCGTCGCAGCCGAAGGTTCGCCCTCTTTTGGCGATCGCAGCACACACCAATTAGATACGGCCAACGCGCGCGAAGCGCTGCGCGAAGTGCAGCTCGATGTTGAAGAAGGCGCCGACATGCTGATGGTCAAGCCGGCGCACTGCTATCTCGATGTGATCTACCGCGTTAAACAAGCCTATCCCTACATCCCTCTCGGCGCTTACCATACGAGCGGAGAGTTTTGCATGCTGAAGGCCGCTTCAGAAAAAGGATGGATCGATGAGCGCAAAGCCGTGTTAGAAGTCTTGAAAAGCATCCGCCGAGCAGGTGCCGATTTCATCATCACCTACTACGCCAAGGAAGCTGCTCAGAAAGGGTGGCTCTAGTACCCAACCATAAAAGTTTTCAGCAATCTTTGACCCATCTTTATTCCGCTGGGCTTCACGCTCGCGCTTAACAGCTTGCTCGAAGATGTCGGCGCGCTCCGCGCTTTGCCCAGCAGAAAAACCTGGGCGCAAATTTTGGCAAAACTTTTATGGTTGGGCACTAGACTATCGTATAGCAAAACTATTGCAAACGCGATGGATCCCTTCGGCGATATCCCTTTTGCCAAAATTGATCAGCAGCCCCCACTCGATGTCAGTCAATCGCAGATAGGTTAGCAGTTGGATAGGGTAGACCGGATAATCTTTGGACGTGGCCTTCACTTCAATAATCAACCTGTTATCGACGATGATGTCCAAAAACAAAGGATCTCTCACGGTTTCTTTCTTGTAGACCACTGGAATGGGAACTTGCCGCTGCGTTTTATAGCCACGCAACATGAGCTCGTGGCATAAAGCCGACTCATAGATGCTTTCCAGCATGCCTGGCCCACCCAAAACCCGATGCACCTCTGTCGCAGCTTCGACGATCGCGCTGTAAAGCTCTTCTTCCATATTACTCCCACGAGTTGCGCAAGCAGGATATATAAAAAGCCCCCTTCAGTAAAGCCATTTTTTTAACACAGCGGCAGATCTAGATAGTCGGGACAAGGGGAGGGTTGGGTTTTTAGAGGAGAGTTTTGAATCGATTTTTGACGGTAACGCGGCGCTTTGATATGATTTTGCGCCGGATTAATGGTGTAAAGCTGTGATTTCAAATCGTGTGAAGGGAACTCTGCTCATTTTGCTGTCGGCCTGTGGCTATGCGTCGGTGACGATTCTAGGCAAATGGGCCAATTTGCTTGAAGTTCCGATGTTTTCGATGCTCTGTTGGCGGTTTGCTGGCGCGGCGCTGTTGCTTTGGCTGCTGTTTCAGAGTCGGACGCAGGATCCTGTGGAACCAAAAAAGCGGTGGACCTTTTTCTTCATGGGGATCTTTGGAGATGCGATGCAAACGACGCTTTTCTTCTTGTCGATCGCGATGATTGGGGCTTCGCTGACAGGGCTTTTACTTTATACATTTCCATTCTTTGTTTTCTTGATCGAGCGCTTCGTCTTTCGCAAGCCGGCCGCTCGCATCCAATGGTTGGCTTTGTTGATTTGCTTTTCTGGGGGAGTGCTTGTGATCAATCCGATCGGACAAATCGACACCCATCCTAATTACTGGGTAGGCGTTGCTTATGGGCTCGGAGCGGCTATTGCGTACTCTTGCTATATCAGCTTCAATGCGCATTGGTCGAAGAACACCCCTCCAACTATGGCGGGAGCGCATTTGACGCTTGGCGCTTGCTTGAGTTTTGGGTTGATCTCGATTTTTTACGAGGGTTTTTCCTTACCTGCTTCGACGGAACATTGGTTTATTTGCGGGGGGATGATCTTGATTGGCACCGTTGTGCCCCTGCTGTGTTTGATTAAAGGGATGCAGCTCATCGGTGCGACGCAGACTTCTTTAATTTTAACAATTGAGCCTGTGATTACAATTGTGCTGGCAGTCATTCTATTTGAAGAGGGCCTGACAGTGTCTAACGTGATCGGTTGTGTGTTGATCTTGAGCGCAGCTCTGCTGATTCAGAAATTCAAAGTTCCTGTTTCAGGCTCCGCACAAAATTATTAACCCGAGCCCCAAATAGGTGACAAAATGCGCTGCGAGGCAAAGCCAGATTGATTCTCGCGAGGAATAACATTCTTGAATACGAAGGATTCCGAGCGAGAATCAATATGGCGAAGCCGCAGCAAGCAGGTTGTCACCTATTTGGGGCTCGGGGTAATAGTTTATACCAGACCCTCCTCGTTCTATTCTTCCTCCTGAGAGCAGAAGCGATCGCGGATGCGCTGAATGATGTTCGTGGTGGAAATCCCGGGGGTGTAGGGGACTGTGCGGAAAATGCCCATGCGAATGGGTGCTCCGTACTGGTCCATGAGCAGTTCAGGATTGAAATCATCGCCATGTACAACGAGGTCGATTTCATGTTCTTTGAGCCACTCTTCTGTGGTGCGCAGCGGCGGGGCGACAATCACTTCATCCACATAGCGGCAAGCCTGGATGACAGCGACGCGCTCCTCCAAAGTGAGGATTGGTATGCGCTTGTAGGAGTCGACAACATCATCGGCGAGCACGCCGATGATCAAATAATCTCCAAACGCTCTGGCATTTTTGAAAAATTCGACATGGCCTACATGCATTAGGTCGCCCACGATATCGGCGTACACGCGCACAGGTTTTTTGGCGGGCTCTTCAGCTAGAGCTGTTGCCACTAAAAGTAGCGGCAGCGCGAGACAAGAAATCCATCTTTTGAACATCGTCTATTTCCTTGTTAGTCGTTGATTGATCGCAGTGAAACAAATTTCTCTGGTGGCAGATCGTCGGCAAAGTGATAGATGCCTGGGAGTCCGCGATACAGTTCAAGGTAGTCTAGCCCGTAGCCTATCACAAAGTGGTTGTCGATAGGAAAGAGCCACCAATCGGGCAAATAGGGGTTTGCGCGTGTGACGTTTTTGACGAGGAGAACAAGTGTTTTAATGCTCTTAGGGTTTTTGTGCTCGAGTTGTGCTACAACGCCGCGCATCGTATGGCCGGTATCAAAAATATCGTCGATCACTAGTATATCTTTTCCTTCTAGATTGAGGTCGTCAAGTCCTTTGATGGATAGCTCTCCGCGTTTATCGCCATTTTTTCCATAGCTACTAGCTTGGATGAAATCGATGGTGAATGGGATGTCGAGATGTCGGATCAAATCAGCAGTGACGCAAAGCGCTCCCTTCATAATCATCACAATTGCCAGCTCGCTCGCAGCATACTCTTGATTGATCTCTGCGGCCACTTCACGGATCTTCAAGTCGATTTCTTGAGGGGAAATTAATAGATTCATGCGGTCATTTGCAAAACAGGTTGAGGTAGCGATGAGCCATATAATCATTAGCTTTTTCATAGGTCGTTCTCCTTGAAATTGAGGATGCATACCAAACTCGGTTGATTTGTAAACATTTCTGCTTGATCTTTTGCCGCTAGAAGCGATATTCGGCCTCGCCAACTTATTAACAGGGCTGGTGATCAGGTGACAAATGGCTTGCTGCGGTTTTGCCATATCGATTCTCGCTCGGAAGCCTTCGTGTTCAAGAATGTTCTTCCTCGCTCGAACCGCTGCCCCACCCCCAAAGACGGCGTGTCTTTGGGGATCCCGGGGCGCTTCGATCTGGCTTTACCTCGCTAGCGCCATTTGTCACCTGATTACTGCCCTCGTTAATATCTTCAAGTTTACCTCGGCCTCCATATCGCTTCGATCGGCAAAACCTTGTCGCATAAACATTTACCTCTCAGCCGAATCCGGTATAACCACGATAGCCAATTTTACAAATTTGGAACAAGCGCGATGAAGCACCGCGCTTGCTTAAGCTTGAAGAGCCAACAGCAGATCAGACAGGCAAAGCCTGTCTGTTGCCTCTTAATCTTGGACAGCTTGGGTTTGCAGCTCTTCTGCGCTTTTCCAAGGCAGCACTTCATGTCGTAAATGGTAAATCCCTAGCAAGTTAAAACTGAGCAAGAGCGCACCGGAGATCGACATCACTAAAAGCGCTTGCGCCTGAGAGAAAAAGGAAAAGAAAATGAAGGCCACAATGGCGTAGCCAATATAGATTTTCTCTCCGATTCTTGGGGCGAGGAATTTAGCGCATTTCATGCCGACGCAAAAATAGGCAATGATCGTCGTGTAACCTAGGATGAGTAGGAAAAGCGGCATGAACAAGTTCATCGAAGGGAAATAGTTACCAAGCGCCGTTTGCACAAGCTGAGATGCATTGATGGGAGGGCTTGCCATCCATACGCCTGACACAAGTACAATCAGCATGCTCATCGAACAAATCACATTGTCGACAACCTACTTGCTGCGGCTTTGCCAGATCGATTCTCGCTCGGAATCCTTCGTATTCAAGAATGTTATTCCTCGCGAGAATCAATCTGGCTTTGCCTCGCAGCGCATTTTGTCACCTATTTGGGGCTCGGGTTAATATTTTAGGCTATGTCTGACAGCGCCGTTGAAATCAAGAGGCTTTTCTTTCGAGTACGATCTCTTCGAGGCTAAGATCAAAGTGGAGCACCTGCATCCGCAGCAGAGTGCCTTGGGGACCCAGGATAAGGCCAGCGAGATCACTGCATTTTAATCCCAGTACTTCGATTTCTTGTGCATCGTTATGTGGAGATATCTTGAGTATGACATCGCCAAGGCGCAGCTTCCCTAAGGCGGATGAATGGGGATGGATTTGAGTGACTTGAATAGCAGGGATTGCTTCAGAGAGTTCGATCCCCACGCCATAGAGGTTTAAAAGCCGTTCTCTGACAAAAGGAGTGATCGTCTCCCACTTATTAGTCTTTGAAAGATCGTGTGTTGCATTCTTAAAGATGACCAGGCGGCTCTCAACACCGTGTTGCTGGAGTTGATTGCATAGGCTGATGGCAGAGGCGAGTCCCCTACGGTCATCAAACTCTCCATGGAGGATACAAGTAGCGGCAGTGACTTGATGCGCGTGGGCTACGGCCGAACGCAGCGCGCGCTGTTCAGGTGTGTTGCCTCCTTCCAAGAGCAAACCGTTATTAATTCCTTGGAGATAGCTTGGCAGCTCACGGTCGGACACCAGGTCGTAAATACCAGCTTCTAGGATTTGGAGGGTAAGTGAAGGATAGTCGACGCTGACCATGCTAGCCAGTGTTGCGCCACGGCTGATGCCGTAGATGCCCATTCTTGCGGCGTCGATAAAGGGCAGGTTTTTGAAATGCTCGATGACTGTTTTGATCGCATCCTGGGAGCTGGGGCCACAGTAGTCCCTGGGACCATCTGAGAGGCCGTAGCCTGGAACAGAGATGGAGACGGCCACAATGCCTAAATTGACAAAACGATCTAGATAGCGATAGCCTACCAATTGCTTTCCGCCATCACTGCTATCGGGAGGTTGGTATCCATGGAGGAGGAACATCACGGGAAATGGTCCCTTGCCTGCAGGTTTAGCAACAAAGAATTCGATGTGCTTTGCTTCAGGTCCTTGGATGAAATCTTGTTGAACCTGAGCGGATTGGGCGAAGAGGGTTCCGCCTGTTAAAAGAGCGCATAAAGCGATGATGATAGGCATGGCGAGCTCACAAAAAAGAGAAGAATCGTTATACCAGACTCCATTGATTTGTAAAGATTTCTGCCGGATCTTTTGCCGCTAGAAGCGATATTCGGCCTCGCCAACTTATCCTCAAGTTTGCCTCGGCCTCCATATCGCTTCGA
>Ga0247727_10008420_pt1 | contig 19145 bp, 23 predicted proteins | sample WisWelCaveWW1625_FD_202498 | JGI IMG/M metagenome (GOLD analysis project Ga0247727, IMG submission 202498) | Biofilm microbial communities from Wishing Well Cave, Virginia, United States - WW16-25 | ecosystem: Environmental > Aquatic > Deep subsurface > Groundwater > Cave microbial mat | place... | reverse complement strand
TTGGTTTGAATTGAAGAAGTTTTTGTTGGATAGAATTATTAATGTAGCAGAGGAGAAAGTAGAAGAATTGATCAGCCGGCGACGGAATTAAGAAAATTGCGGCCTATATTTAGGAAGTCAAACATGAAACGCTATATTCCTATAATCGCGTTGACACTACTTTCTGCATGTGCCGTTGCACCACATCTTATTGAACCTTCAGAACAATGGCACATCGCTCCTGATGACAAATCCGTGATTGTCTATTATGAGCCAGAGCGTTCGCACAGTTACGTTACTCTTGAAGTTTACGAACGTTATCAGATTGTTGGTGTCGAGAAGAAGTTCTACAAAATCAAAATAGTAACTGGAGAGGAATATTTTCTCCCCACGGACGGCCAAACTCTTATCGCCTATATACTTCGGGCGTTCACCCCAGCGTCCAAGAGTTGGACAAGATAGATCGTGAGCGCGCGAACTGTCGCAATTATTCTTCTCAGACCGCAACACAAGCCGCCTTTAACGCTAATCTTACTTCTCTCTGAACTTGATGCGGATGGAGACGGTATACCATGCGAGCACCCCTTTCACACTGAGATAGATCACGCACAAGCTACGGTAGCGGGAGCTCCAGCGGTAAGAGCGGTGGCGATGTTAATGTTAAAGGACACTATCGTACCACCAAAAGTGGTAAGAAGGCCTCTGTGCCTCCCCACACCCGCAAACGCCCTAAAAATAACTGATACCGCTTCAACTAGTGCAACACCAAGCGGTAGCGCTTTGCGATAGCGAAACTGAAAAACGCGTCCTGCAAGCCCCTCTCTATACGTCCTGAGCGCTAAAGGAGTGCGTCAGCGAACACAAAGTTAAGCCATCATTTTATGCACAGATATTGGTTTGAATTTATCAATGGATATGCTCAAGTATTAGAAGCTGGCTATCAGCTTGCTAAACAATTTGAGCATAAAACTCTGATTGGGGATGTCAGAGAATATTTTGTAAATATGTTTTTATTGAAGATTTTGCCTGAAACAATGGGTATAGGTAGTGGCGAAATAATAGACAGAAATGGATCAAGGTCTGATGAAATTGACACAATTATTTATAACAAAAATTTTCCGGTTCTTAAAGTGACTGATGGAAAGTCGATTTTTCCAATTGAGGCTGTTGTAGCAACTATTGAAATTAAATCTACATTAGAAGGTGGAGAATTGAAAAAAGCATTGGACAACTGTAAATCGGTTACCGATCTATGCCCAAGTGTGCAAAACAACACTACAATTATGGAACAAATTAAGGTTGGTGGTATAGCTGTAGAGTGGGCCTATCCAGCTACCTATATTTTTGGTTATCGACATTATTCTGAGAATGCAAGTACGTTTACAGATGCAGTAGAAAAATGGGCTGATTCTTACAATTTTAAATCAGACATCAGTTCTCTGGGTTTGTTATCTTATCCAACGATGGCTGTAACTGAAGGATGTTTGTCAATAAGAGCAAGCGAGCGACTTAAAGTTGAAGTATCTGAAAAATATGAAATAGCTTTTGCTGCGATTAAGACAGAAGTTAGAATTCATGTGTTTATTTGCGATTTATTAGAAACAATAACTCGAAGGTCTTTTTTAAATCATCCTTTAATTCCTTATGGTAGATTTGGCATGGAAGCATATTTCGATACCGCCAAGTTAATTCAAGAAAAAATTGGGATTGATGCTAAATGGGATTATATTTGTCGAAAATTTATCTGATCGTATAATTGATTCATTAAAATAAAAAGCAAAATACTGATGAAATAAATGCCTAAGCTATGTTAATCTCTCATCGCGAACTCAGGTTGAACTGAAAAACATTTCGTCGTCTTTAAAACGCCAGCATACATCATAGCGTGGGCCACTCACGTCAAGAATCCTTACGAACAACTACCAACCTCCGAGGAACCCAAAATCAAAACTTCATCTCGCTACAAATCATTCTGGATAGCCTTAGCCATTCCCACCTGCTTCTCCTCAAATTCATCTTACGCCCAACCAAAAACCTACTGGTGGAATGACGCCGTCTTCTACGAAATCTTCGTCCGGAGTTTTTACGACAGTAACGGCGACGGCCTTGGTGATCTAAAAGGTCTCATTCAAAAATTGAATTATTTGAATGACGGCAATCCGGCCACCAACACCGATCTCGGCGTGACCGGCCTATGGCTGATGCCGATTTCGGAGTCGCCGAGTTATCATGGTTATGACGTTACCGACTATCGCAGCATCGAGCGCGATTACGGCACGCTGGCAGATTTTCACGCGCTGATCGACAGCGCGCATAGCCGCGGCATCAAAGTCGTTATCGATTTTGTGATGAATCATTCGTCGAGCCAGCATCCGTGGTTCGTCGGCTCCGCGTCATCGACCGCCTCGCCTTATCGCGACTGGTATACCTGGAGTTCTTTCGATCCCGGCTATCGCGGGCCGTGGGGACAACAAGTTTGGCACAGCCGCAACGGCGCGTATTACTTCGGAATTTTCTGGAGCGGCATGCCGGACCTGAACTATGCGAACGCCCAGGTTAAAAACGAAATTTTCGACACCGCGAAGTTCTGGCTGGAGACAATGAAAGTCGACGGCTTTCGCCTCGATGCCATCAAGCATCTCATCGAAGCCGGAACGGTAATGGAAAACGCGCCGGCCACGATTGAGTTTTTAAAAACCTTCCGGCAGTTTTATAAAAACGTCCAACCCGAGGCCATGGTCGTCGGCGAGGTGTGGTCGAACACGAATGAGATCGCGCCGTACGTGGACGGCACAAAAGTCGATTTCTGTTTTGAATTCCCGCTGGCCGGCGCGATCATCAACGCCGTGAACTCGGGGCAACCGGGCGGCATCAGAAATCAGATGCAAACGATTCTGCAAAGTTATCCGGCGTTGCAATATGCGCCGTTTCTCACCAACCACGATCAAGATCGCGTGTTCGGCCTCTTCAGGGAAAATGACGTGAAGATGAAACTCGCCGCGGCGATTTATTTGACCCTGCCCGGAATCCCGTTTATCTATTATGGCGAGGAAACCGGCATGACCGGCAGCGGCGCGGATGAAAACAAGCGGACGCCGATGCAATGGTCGCGCGCGGCGAATGCCGGATTCACGACGGGCCGGCCGTGGTATGCGGTCAACCCCAATTACGCCGCGTTCAACGTGCAGGATATGCAGGCCGATCAGACTTCGCTCTGGCAGTGGTATCGCAGTCTCATCAGCGCGCGCAACGCGCACGAGGCCCTGCGGCGCGGCGATTATGCGGCGGTCAGTTCTGCGAGCGCGAGTCTCCTGGCCTTTGCGCGGCGAACGAACAACGAGGTCGTGATCGCACTGCATAATTTTTCGAATCAGACTTTGAGCAATCCCGGGCTGGCGCTCGGCGCGTCGAATTTAAGCGCCGGCGCGCATGCCGTGCAGGAAATTTTGTCCGGAAAAAACCTCGGCACGGTGACGATTGATCATGCCGGCGGTTTCGCCAACTGGCAACCGGCTGTGGATTTGCCTGCACAGGGCACGAATCTGTTGCGCATCGATCCGGCGGTGACGACTGCGGTTGAGACGCAGGGCAATCTTCAACCCACGCAATACGAGTTGGAGCAAAACTATCCCAATCCGTTTTCCACGAGCGGGGCCTTCGATAACCCTTCCACGACGATTCACTACACTTTGCCACAAACCGCCGAGGTGAAATTAACCGTCTTCGATGTGTTTGGCAAAACCGTCGCGACGCTGGTGCGCCGCATACAGGCGCCGGGAGAATATTTTGTGCAATGGACACCACAAAATTTGGCAAGCGGTGTGTATTGGTACGAGTTGCAAGCAGGGGCGTTTCGCGCGACGAAAAAACTGGTGCTGATGAGATAAAGTCCGAGGTCGAAAGTCCGAAGTCCGAGGCCATAATTGATGACAAATAACATTTCGATTTTGCGCGACGGCTTCGGCGCGAATCCCGCTTTCTCCGGGCTCGTAGCCGAATTAAATGGAAAAGTGGCCGGCTATCTTTTGTATCATTTCGGCTATGACACCGACCACGCCCGTCGCCTCATGCACGTTTGTGATTTGTATGTTCAGGAAGGTGCGCGCCACCACGGCGCGGGACGCGCATTGATGCAAGCGGCGGCCAACCTCTGCCGCGAGGCCGGAGGACATGAGCTTTTGTGGACCGTTTATAAACCCAACAAACTCGCTTTCGATTTTTACGAACGCCTCGGCGCAGAGTATGTGAAGGATTTGAAGTTCATGTATTGGCCGGTTTGAATTTATTTTCCAGACGACTAATCAAAAAATGTCATTCCGTAGGAATCTTTTTAAAATTTTAGACGAATGTCTGCTTAATTCAAAAAAGATTCTTTCAGAATGACAGGCGTTATTTTTTCACTTAACCGCAGACAAATGGAAATATGACTCGCATTCAAACTATCGAACCCCAACGCGCCAATTTATTCACGCGTATTGTTTACTGGGCGGCAAAGCGCAAAATCGGAAAACTCACCGACGCGCCGCGGTTGGTGGAGCCGCTCAAAGTTAATGCGCATCAACCGCGTTTGCTCTTTGGCTACGGGCAAATGGAGCTGGCGCTGGATGCGATGTCCACCGTTCCTGCCCACCTGAAAAGCCTGGCTTCGCTCAAAGCGGCGACGCTCATCGGCTGCCCGTATTGAATCGACATCGGCTCTGCCGTCGGCAGAAAGCTCGGCGTGACCGAGCAGCAATTGATGGAACTTCCCCGTTTTGAGACGAGCGCGGCGTTCACTGATTTAGAAAAATTGGTTTTGCAATATGCCGCGGCGATGACGAAAACGCCTGTTCATGCTGCGGATGAACTCTTCAAGAGCCTGCGCGAACATTTCAATGAGAAACAGATGGTCGAGCTGACCGCGACGATTGCGTGGGAAAATTACCGCGCGCGTTTCGATCACGCGTTCGGCATCGAGTCGATGGGATTCACCGAAGGCGCATTTTGCGCAGTGCCGGAGCGGGGTTAAAATTCAGCCGCATAAATTGCCAGCCGGTCGAGGGCCGCTGCTAAACGATAATTTTTGTTGATGAATTCTTGCAGTGACGCAATGTCGGAGATGGGATATTTTCCAAACTGCCGAAAATTTTGCGGTGCGGTATCGATAATCAGCCTCGGGCGGTTTTTAATGAGGTCGTCCATGAGCAAGCTCAGCATCGGCGCCATCCGGGAACTGTCATATCGCGCCGAGGTGTCGGCAAAATTATACGTCGTCATGCCGACGACGAAGTTGCCGGTGATGAAGCGTGAGGCCGGCAAACGTTGCGAAAAATAATACAGCTCGGGCATGCGGCCCCAGATGAAAATTTTATCTGACGGGGCGCTAAGCTTCCGCACTTCGGCAGCGATGGTTTGGAAATAACGGTTCTCGCCGTTCATGCGTTTTTGCTCTTCCCGCCAGTTTACCCCCAGATAAATGATGGGCGGAATGATGATTCCCGCCAATACCGCGGCGCGTTTCCATCCGACAGTTTGCGGCCACCAATCGACGATCGCGACGCCGGCCATAACGGTTAATGGCGGCAACAACTGAATGAAATAATGCCCGAAAAATTTGCCGCCCACACATACGGCCAGCCCGGAGCCGAGCAGCCACAGAATAACGAGATGATACCCCGGCGGTATGTCGCGCGGCGCGCGGATCGTTTTGCGAATCGCCGCAAAAGTAAAAATCCACAGCACGAGCCAGATGAGAAAAAAACGCGGCGCGTGCGCGAGCAGGCGCTGGAAAAAATAGTGCGCCGTGAAATCTTCCATAAAAATGAAGTTGAATTTCCAGCCCCAGAAAAAAAAACCGTCCCAATTGCCAATATAACGGAAAATAGCATAGAGTGAAATCAGCACGCTCGCCAATCCGCCGACGAAGAGCAGGCTTTGCAGACCGGCACTTTTATCCGGCCACCGTTGGGCCAACCATGGTTTTATGACGAGAAGATGCGCTAAAATCACCGTCAGAAGAATTCCACCCTGATATTTAAAGAAAAACGCCAACGCCGCAAAAACACCGCTCAAAAAAAGATCGGCGTTGGGGTGGCGCGATTCCGCTTGTAAAAATAAAAAAGCGCTGATTGCCAGCGGCAAATTCAGGAGAATCTCGCCGTTCGTCGCCAGCGCCTGCGGCACAAAGGTCGGCGTGAAGAGTACATACAGCAAGGCGGCAAGATAGGCGGCTTTCCATTTGCCGCTGAGACGGTACGCAATGCCGCCGCTAAATGCGGCGGTTGCAAGCACCCAGATCACGGTGACGCCGTGGAGGAGGCGCAGGTCGTCGCCAAAAATCGAAAAACAAAATGCATAAAAATAAAAGAGCAGCGGCGGTTTTAAATCAACCGCATCCTGATAAAGCCGGCCGCCGTTATTCACGACGCGCGCCGCGGCGGCATAAAAGGCTTCGTCTTCGTCGATGATCGGATTGAAATAAGCCGGCGCTCTTAAACTTACCGCGCTTAATATCACTAACACCGCCCACCAGCGCTGGCCTGGGGGCGATGCCATAAGCAAGGGCTTTAAAGTCAAAGGCTCAAGTTTTAAAGGTCAATCCCGTTTGATGATCACAAATGTCGTATCGTCGCGCAGCTCGGCGCCGTTGCGAAACGCGTTCAGCTCGAATAACAAAACGGATTTGATGACTTCCGCCGAAGACTGAGAATTGCGCGACAGCATTTGCGCGAGACGGCTCTCGCCAAATTCCTGCAGCCGCGCGTCGGCGGTCTCGATCACGCCGTCGGTGAACAGCAGGATAATGTCGCCGGGTTTCAAATGGCGGCGGGAGACTTCGAGGCTGTTGCGAAAACGCCCGTTGTTTTCCAGGCCAATCGCGAGGCCTTTGGGCTCCAGCCAGTCGCAATGTTTTTTTTCGCTGTCATAAAACAGGGTTGGCGTGTGGCCGGCGCGGCAAAACTCAATGAAGCCGTCGGGATACAAACGCAGCAGCGCGAGGGTGAGAAAATAATTGCGCCGCAGATTGCGATAAAGCTGCTCGTTGAGGCGATTTAACAACACGCACGGCTCGCCGGATTCGCGCGCGAACATTTGCAGCAGCGTTTGCACTTTCACCATGTACAGCGCCGCGGAGATGCCTTTGCCGGAGACGTCGCCGACGGCGATCAGCACGCTGCCGTCAGCCAGCGCGATGCAATCGTAGTAATCGCCGCCGACGCTCTTCGCGGCGTCGCTGAAAGCTGCCGTTTCAAAGCCGTTGATCGACGCGGACTGATTCGGCAATAAACTCAGTTGAATTTCGCGCGCGACTTCCAGCTCGTCTTTGGCAATGAGTTTGTCCGCCAGCTCCAGCGCCAGCAGAAAATTGACAATCACAAAAGCATAAACGCCATCCCACAAGTTTTGATCGATCAGCGCGAGCGCAAAAAGAAATAAGGCCAGCGCATAGAGCAACCGGCGGGCCGGCGTCAATTTCAACAGAAACGTGACAAAAAGATCGCGGGCAAAAACCAGCGCGCGCTTCCACGCTTTTTTTTCGAGCGCCGGCTTCTGCATTTGCCGCAGATAAAACGCGTACATGCCGCGCGCATCGACCTTCACGAAGCGCTCGATTTCGCCGCGCGAGAGGTCGCTGGCAAAAAGCCGATAGATTTTTTTGAATGTTTGCAAGACAAGGAGGGCGTTACGTTCGTTTTTTCGCGAACCACTTCTCGATTTCCTTCGTCGATCTGGTGTTCAGCACATCCTGTTTGCGCAGCCAGCCTTTGCGCGCAATGCCGACGCCAAAGAACGTGTCCGCGAGTCCGCCAATCGAATGCGCGTCCGGATTGATGCTGATGAGCACGCCTTTATCACGCGCGTATTTGCAGTGGCGCCAATCAAGATCGAAGCGATACGGGCTGGCGTTGATCTCGATGCAAACGCCCAGCTCCGCCGCGGCGTCGATAACTTTACGATGATTGATCGGATAGCCGTCGCGTTCGAGCAGTATGCGCCCGGTCGGATGGCCGAGAATGCGCACCGCCGGATGCTCCATCGCTTTGATGATCCGCGCCGTGGCTTTCTCCTCCGTCATGCTCATGGCGCTGTGAATCGAAGCGACGACGAAATCAAAACTCTCCAAAACTTTTTCGGGATAATCCAGCTTGCCGTTGGGAAGAATGTCGCATTCCGTGCCTTTGAAAATGCGAAAGCCCTTCATCTCGGCGTTGATCTTGTCGATTTCCTTTTGCTGAACTTTGACGCGCTCCGGCGTGAGGCCGTGCGCATACGCCACCGACATGCTGTGATCGCAGATGCCGAGATATTCGAAGTCGAGTTTCTTGCTCGCCTCAGCCATTTCGCGCAAGCTGTTGGCGCCGTCGCTGTGCGTCGAGTGGCAGTGCAACACGCCGCGCAAATCTTCCTTTTTTATTAACTCGGGAATCACATCTTTAAGCGCGGCTTCAATCTCGCCCATGTTCTCGCGCATTTCCGGCGGCACGTAGCTCATGCCGAGCGCCGCGAAAATCTCTGTTTCGTCTTTGCAGCGAATGAGCTTGTCGCCTTTGAACAAACCGTAGTCGCTCATCTTGATGCCGCGCTTGAGTGCGTGGCCGCGCATCGCCACGTTGTGCTCCGCCGAACCGGTGGAATGATGCAATAAATACGGATATTCGGCGTCACTTAGCAAACGCAAATCCGCGGGAATGCCTTTTTCCAAAAGCACGCTGCTTTTGGTTTCACCCTGCGCAATAATATTGCGCACGCCAGGAAAGCTCGTGAACGCTTTCATGATCGCCGGCCGATCGGCGTCTTTGCAGCTCGCGACGATATCGATGTCTTTGATCGTCTCTTTGCAGCGCCGCAAGCTGCCGGCCAATTCGGCGCGAATAACTTTGGGATGATTGCGCACGCTCTCAAACAACGGTATCGCCACTTCGACGGTGTGATGAAACAGATGCCGCGCCGAAAACTCGCGCACCTGCCGAATCCCGTCTAAAAATTTCTCCTGGCTCTTTTTGCCGAACCCGTCGAGATCGACGAGCTGATTTTCCTGACAGGCTTTTTCCAGCGCTTCGATGGAGGTGATGTCCAATTCATCGTAAAGCTTTTTCGCCTTCTTCGGGCCGAGACCGGGAATGCGCAGCAAATCCAACAATCCCGCGGGAAATTCGGCGCGAAGATCTTCATAATATTTCAGCTTGCCGGTGGTCATCAGGCCGGTGATCTTTTCGGAAATCGCTTCGCCGATGCCTTTGATTTCGCGCAAACGTTTGTTCGCCACCAGCTCGGCGAGATCATCCGTCGTCCCTTCCAACGCGCGCGCCGCATTGCTGTACGCGCGGGTCTTGAACGGGTTCTCGCCCTTGAACTCGAGCAACGTGCCGATTTCTTCGAGAATTTCGATGACGCGTTTTTTGTCCATAATGGAATAGAGGGGATTTAATTCATTCTGGCGAGTTTGCCGTTTTTTGAATGTTTCTTGGAATTCGCGGCAACTTTGATGCGCGGGGGTTCGCGATAATCGCCGGCCTCTTTAATTTGCGCCAAAACCGCCACGCCTTGCTCAAGTTGGAGATCAAAAAACTTGTCGTCTAAAAAATTTTCAATCTTGGATGATCGGCTTCGTATCCAAACATCATAATAGGCATCAAAATTTGGCCCCCAATGCTCACGTTCGACAATCTCTATGATCGAGTTGCCAAATTTTACTTTCGCTTCTTCAAAGATCGGCTTGACAACTTGGCGGATGTATCGCATCGATTTGGGTTTGTTCAGCCGCGCGATCATCTCGTCCACGGCAAGGTGTTTCATTTTAGGGATTGACATATTTCATTGCCTCGTTTACAAAAGATTCTGCTTGCCGATAAGATGCTTCGGCGACAATCTCTATATGCTTAAGCTTGAGTTCATAATCGGCAATTTCTCTGAACCTTAATAACTTCCGAAGAACTTTACCGAGAGGAACGGGGAAAATTTGAGTTTTGATCAAATGTAAACTGAAAATCGTAATGCAAGCCGTATGCGCGCCGGCCCGTGATTTCTGCAACGGTCGGCCAATCGCATCCAGACACGCCCGTGCCGCATGATGACAAGCGTAATAACTCCGGCTGATCGCGCAGCGAAAGCGCCGATGCTGCAGATTGAACCGCGCATCGTTCAGCATGAGCTGCGCCAGCTCGAGCCGTCCGATGTCCGTTTCTTTGCGCTTCCCCATTCAGGCCGCCAGGGTTAATGAATTCAATTTAAATATTCCACTGTCATTTTAACGATTTTTGCGAGCAATTGCAAGCGCGTTTTTCGGACACGCCTTAAATCCATTTTTTCAGCTTGAAATAAATAAACATTCCGACGCCGACCAACGCTGAAGCGCCGATGGCCAAATAAAAACCCCACGGGTGTTCGGCGTAGGGGATGACCGTAAAGTTCATGCCAAAAAGGCCGGTAATAAAAGTCAATGGCAAGAAGATGGTTGAAATCAACGTGAGCGCGCGCATGACTTCGTTGAGGCGATTCGACGTCGCCGAAAGATAGGCGTCGAGCGCCATCATAATGACGTCGCGATGGCTTTCCGCCATTTCGGCGTAGCGCGAGATTTCGTCGAAAATATCGCGATAATACGCGCGCAGCTCGGCGGGAATCATGCGAAACTCGCCGCGACCGAGGCGGTTGATGACTTCGCGCTGCGGCCCGACAATGCGCTTGAGATTGAGCACTTCTTTTTTGAATTGAAAAATGCGGTCGAGCACGCGCGGGTCGGGCTTCTTGATGATCAGCTCTTCGATGTTGCTGATGCGCTTTTCAAAATCTTCCATCGCCGGATTGTAGTTGTGAATCAATGCGTCGAGAATCTGGTGCAGCAAAAAAGCCGGACGGCGATCTTTCGGCAGCGCGCCTTCGTTCAAGCGATGGCGCTGTTGCGTCGTCGAACGCAGGAGATCGTAATGAAACGTGACAACGAACTGTGGCGTGAGAAAAATATCCAGTTCCGTGGTGCGAAACACGCCGTCCTTTTTATTGTAATCGACGGCGTGGACGATGATATAAAGATAGTCGCCGTAATCGTCGATCTTGGGATACTGGTGGGTGGCGATGCAATCTTCAACGGCGAGTTGATGAAAATTAAAAATTTCCCAAAGAATTTCTTCTTCGCTTTCGGTGGGGTTCTCGAGATCGACCCAATAAAGCGTGCCGTCTTGAAACGCCCGACGCACGCCGGCCGGATCATTCGCGGCTTTCAGCTTGCCGTCGGGCTCGAAAAAAAAGCAATGTAGCATGGAGGTGTTTGAAGACGTAAATCATTTCCCACGGATAAAGAGCAGCCCACGGATTCAATCCGCGGGAAAAACAAAGAAATTATCCGTGGGCCAATTTTCAGCTGTGTGGTAATTTTTACTTGTTTGGTTACGGCTTGTCAACGTCACGGTTGCAAATACAACTCTTTTTGTATATGCAAGCTCGGCGCAACTTTTCTTTTCACTTCCTCGGCATCGAGCGCGAAGAGCGGACTCACTTCAATCCGAAACGCCGGCTTGGCAGCGGCGTCGCGCGGCACTTTAACGCCGGCTTGTTCTATCCAGCTCGCATGCAGCGCGCACCAATCCGCTTGCGCCGTCTGCGGTGAATCTTCGCCGGTGGCGTTTTTGACGGGACTAAATTCTTCACGCCGCTCCACTTCCAGCACCACGGCTTTTTGCGCGTCGCCGAGCGCGTCGAAAACAAACGTTTCAAATTTATAGCCGTTCGGCTTTGCCGGTTGCACGAGTTTGCCGTTGTCATCAAGACAAGGAATCAGCTTGTGCGCCACGTGCCACGGCAACTTCGTCCCGTTCTCCACTTCGCGCGCGATAAAATCCGTTTGAAACAGATGAATGGCGATGCTGCCGGCGTTGTATTTGAGCGAGCCGTCCGGCAGGCGCGCTTCTTTATCGGCGTTGCTCATGTCGCTGTACTCGATCACTTGCAGCCGGCTTTTGCCGTTTTCCACAACTTTCCCAATCACGCCGACTTTTTCATAGGGATCGCGTTTGCTGCAAACTTTCGCGCTCATCTCCGCGCCGGCAGTGAGATGATAGCCGAGAAAAAGCGGATCGCACATTTTCAGCAAAACATTGTCGACCTGAAAATAAAACACTTCTTCAATGCCACGCCGGCGCATATCCGCGAGCGCGCCGCGATTGGCCAAAGCCGTCAACGTGCCGCCGTGGCCGTTGGGATTCGTGAAAATATGATCGGGCGCATCGAGAATGAGCTTGCCGTTTTCATCCAGCGCCGGAATCATTTCCTGCTCGAAGAAAATAATATCTTGCGTCGAATAGCCAAAAAATTTATTCGTCGCAAAAAAGTCGTGCGTCTCGCCGGCGTTCGCGTCGCTGGTCATGATGTACCACGGAATCGTGGCGCGATAACGCCGCGACAGGGCGAGCAATTTTTCCGCGTGCAGTTGAAACAAGCTTTTCCGGCTCACCGGCCCAATCGGGTATTCGCCTTTGGGTTTATCAAATCCGAGTCTCGTCGCCTGCCCGCCGGCGACCAACAGTGCCGCCACTTTGCCGGCGCGCAATTTCTCTTCGCCGCGCGCCATCATGTTTTGCACTTCTGCGGGATGCGAACGTTGATGCGCCAACGTCACGATCTCCGCCGGTTCCAGCGTCGCCGTTGCGCCGATATTCTTTTTTAATATGTATTCCCGATGCAACCGCTGCAATAAATCAAAATCAATCAACGCCGCCTGATGCAATATTTGGCGGCGCGAGCTTTCCGATAATTTCTCCCAGTAACGCAGGATGTGCTCTTGTCCGGCTCTGCTGATGAGTTGTAGCAATTGCTCCGAACGAATTTCAGTCATGATCTCTCTCCAAAGATGCCGTTCCAAGTTGAACTAAAATCTGCCGAAGTTTTTTAAAAAAAGCAATGAATTTCTGGTTGCTCGATGCTGGTTGCTGGACGCTGCGCGAGCGATGAGCATCAAGCATTGAGCCTCCAGCAACCAGCATCAAGGATCCAGCATCGAGTAAATTCCTAAAATGATAACGCCGATGAACGTTGACAACAGCGTGAGCGGCGCGCCGATTTTGAAGAACGTCCAAAATCGAATTCGAACGTGCTCGCGCGAGAGTTCCATCACGATCATATTGGCGACGGAACCGACGACGGTGAAGTTGCCGGCGAATGTGCTTGCCATGGCCAACGCTAGCCAAATGGTTTTCGGTTCGGCAAACGCTTCTATCCAATGCGCGGCAATTAATACAAACGGCACGTTGGACACGAGATTCGAGAAAAAATCGAAACCGCAGAAAAGACGCCGAGTTGTTGCCAAATTGAAACGCCGAAAAAAACCTTTAACGGTACGAACATTTTCTCGACGATGCCGACTTTGTTGATGCCGGCGACAACGATGAACAAACCGCAAAAAAAACAGCAGCAATTCCCATTCGCATCAATCGCACGTCCACGCGCGGCGCGGATAAATGCGATTTACCCCAGGTTTTGCCGGCCAGATTTTTTTTGAAAACGAAATAGATCAAAACAAAATTTAACAATAAACCCAACAGCCTGACGGGCAGCAGCCGCAGGAAGAAGCCGCCGTAACTCCAGCCGGAATATATTCCTACCAGCATGTTTTGCGGATTGCCGACGAGCGTCATCACGCTGCCAATGTTGGACGACGTTGCGAGCGCGATGAGAAACGGCGCCAAATCCAGTTTCGTTTCTTCGCAAAGTTGCACGATGAGCGGCGTCATCATCAGGCAAATGGTGTCATTCACAAAAACCGCAGAGCGCGCGCCGCTGAATAAAACAGCAATTGCGTTCCCGTGTGCAAACGGCTCAACAGCAAAAACGTGAGATAACGAAAGAATCGCGCGTAACGCAGATAACCCACGAGAATCATCATGCCGAGCAGCAGCGTGATGGTGTCGTAGTTGATCGCTTGATACGCCTCGTCGAGTGTGAGCACGCCGCCGATGACCATCAACACCGCGCCGGCTAACGCGCCGCTGGGGCGGTCGAGATGAAGATACGGGATTTTTTGTGAGGCGATGACGAGATAAGTGAGCGCGAAAATCGCGAGGGCGAGGTAGGTGGTCACGGGATGCTATTCTAATATAAAGTGAAAGGACAAGCAGGCCGCCTCTTTCTAATATGTCATTCGGAAGAATCCTTTTTGAATTTAGGATGATTGCTGAAAACAAAAAAGATTCCTACGGAATGACAACCTCTTTTTGTGCCGGAATATTTACAGCCGCAGGTCATCGACAAACGCCGGGCAGCTTTTTTTCCAGCGAAACAACGGCCAGAATTTTTCTTCTTCAAGATTGGCAGGCGAAGCGGAATTTTCCTGCAACAGCATTCGCCAATTGTGGAAGTTTCGCAAAAGCTGCAGCGCCTGCCGCGTGCGCAGGCCCGGCGTTTCTTTGATCGGGCGCAAAAAAATCAGCGCCGCAAAACGGAGCGCGCCGGTCAACAGAAAAACGATTTTCAATCCAGCCAACGAGAAAAAAACAGATCAAGCTGATGCAGCGCGGCCCAGCGTCCGAGCGCGCCGCCGAGCAGCGAGCCGGCGCAGGCCGCCAACCCATTGCATGCCGCCCATGCGCCGAAGTAAATCGAATTGCGCTCGCGGGCGGCGAGGCGAAACATGAGATTGGTCGAGCATAAATTATAACCCGCCCAGAAAAATCCGCCGGCGGCGTGCAACAATGGAATCATGAAATAATAACTGAACGAGCTTTTAAACGTCAGCAACCAGACCCACGGCAGCGCGGTGAAAATAACCGCCGCGAGCGCGCCGATGTAGAAATTGTTCGCGCCCAACGCCAGCGCAAACGCCGGCATAAAAACGCCGCCGGTCAGCGTCAAAAAAATCTGCGCCGGAAACGCTTCATAAACGGAAATTTTCATCGCGGCGATGAGATGCGGCGGCGACAAAGCGGCGCGGCGACGAGAGGCTGCAGGTTGGGCATGAATCGGCGAAACTGGAACGGGGGATAGAACTGCGGGTTGAGTGGAATAATCCATATATTAAAATGCCGTCCGTGGCAAGATCAATCTGTAGAACCGTTTCTTTATACAGAAGCGATACCAATGCTTTCACTTACTTTTTCCTGGATCCAGCGATTGATTAACAGTTCAATTGAAACGCCCTGTTTTCGTGCAATGTGGAAAATTTGTTTGCACAGGCCCAAATCCACGGGAATCGACATTTCAATATCATTCAAACTATCAATGATTTGTACTCGAAAGTTTGGCGATAACTCAAAATGAACGGAAGTTGTTTCCAAATCAGCAGTAGAATGCGTATCAAGCCATTCACCGGCATCTTCATAAGAAGAAAATTTTGGTATTTTTTTATTTCTTGCCATATTGTCTTCTCTCGCTTTTGTTCATGTCACGCGCGCTAATAACAAACGCGTCGTGATTGAATTTGTAAATGAAGAAGACACTCAGGTATCGTCCTGAGTAGGTTTTGCCATAAGCGCCGTATAAATCTTCGCCTTCAATATCGCCATTTTCTATTCTCCGATAATTAGGCCGATTCTTAAACACTGCTTCTACTTCATGTTCGTGCACATGATGTTTGTGCAATAGTTTTTCTGCAAAGGTTTTAAGAATCAGCACTTGCCGGATGAACATTTTCTACCCGTGTAAAATTAGCCAAACGCAGCTTCAAAAGCAAGAAAGAAATTAACGAATTACAACGATGGGTAAACGAGAAAGAGTTTTTCCGTGCTGGTAAGAACAATTAGGTTGTTGACCGCCATCGCCAAAACGATTTCGACCAAATCGCACGCTTGGCAAAAACGACAGGTGTAATTGAGCACGATCATGTGCATTGGCTCAATGTGAATGATTAACGGAATTTTCCGTTGGCCGGTTTTGCCTTCGCACAGAGGGCAACGCGACACGCGATGATCCGGGTACGGATTGAGCATGAAGCCGTAGCGAGGCGGCAATTGGCCAAAGTGTTTGCTTGTTGTTTTTGGCATGGCACGAATCTCTCGATGTTAATGCGCAGGTTGAGCGAACCCTTCTCACATTTATAGCGCTGTTAACTAAAGTTCAGCAGCGGGGCCGGCGGGAGAGACTTCATCTCTCGCAAAGCCGTGCTGCCGGCCCTGTCTGCTGCAACGGCTGGTTCGGCGTTTGTTGTGGCAGCAATCGTGTGCTACCGATTCAGCCCCGCAAGGATTTGCCTGATTGCCCCCAAGTGATACGCCGTGTGAACGGCCGTGGAGAGAGCGGCGGCAGCGCCCATGTCGTCCTAATTCGTGCGGGTGGCGACGACCTTTCGCCATTTTTCGGCTTCGTGGCGCAGCCAGTCGCGTAGAGCTCGCCACTGTTCCTCGGTAACTGTGGTGCGCTGCCAACTGGCGTTCCAGTCAGCGCCGGCCCACGGATTCGCCTCGCCTGCCGCCCAGCGGTTCAGGATGGAGAGGCCGAAATGAACGTGATCGACGTGCGCGGCGATCGTCGTTTTTCCGGGCATGAGCCGCTTCGACGCCGCGCTCGCTGCGATCGTGTCGAGCTGGCGAAGCAGGCCGGGATCACCTGGGTTGAGCAGATACGCCTCCTGGTCCGGCGGGCCATCGAAAATCTCCGTCAGCATGTTGGACAACGCGCGTTGAAAGACTGAGTCCGTGGTGGTCATCGATTCTCCTCACTTAAGGCCGAGCTTCTTATTTTGCTCCAAGCGCGAGACGGCTTCTCGCAGCCGCCGCTTGCGCGTCTCCTCTTTCTTGGCGTCCATGATCCACCGAAGGTAATTCTTGCGATGGGACGGCGCGAGGCTCCGGAAGTTCTCCCAGGCCTTCGCGTTTGCCATCAGGGCCTGTTTGACGAAGCGAGGAATGTCCCGGTCGCTCTTGCTCTGTTTGGCGTGTGCATCTTCGCCGAGCATCACGAGGTCGGTCTTCGCTAGCCCGCTCTCGGTCATTCGGCCTTCGCGTATCAGCTTGCGCAACCTTCGTTTGTTCAACGCCGACCACTTGGTGCCGTCGCGACGAGGAGTAAACTTCTGCGCAAACTTTTCGTCGTCGATCCTCTTGACGATGCTATCGATCCAGCCGAAGCACAGGGCCTCCTCGACCGCATGGTCGTAAGAAATGCGAGGCTGACCGGTATGTTTCTTGTAGTAGATGAGCCAAACCTCGGTCTCAGACTGGTAATGCTTCGTGAGCCAGGCGCGCCATTCCTCCCGGCTGGTTACATACAGCGTCTTGCGTATTTCCATGTAACTTGCATGCGGTCAATTTTTACTAAGATACACCGCCTCATCCAATCGCATTCACCACAAAATCCCCGCACTCGCGCGTGCCCAATTTGCCGCCGACATCACCGGTGACTTGATTTTCATCCACGGCTTTTTGCACGGCGGCTTCAACGGCACCGGCGGCGTGGCGATGGCCGAGATAGTCGAGCATCATCGCGACGGTTAAAATGGCGGCGAGGGGATTGGCTTTGTTTTTTCCGGCCATGTATGGCGCGGAGCCGTGTACCGGCTCAAACAACGAGGTCTGGCCGGGATGAATGTTGCCGGAGCCGGCCATGCCGAGGCCGCCCTGCAACATCGCGCCGAGGTCGGTGATGATGTCGCCGAGCATGTTTTCGGTGACGATGACTTGAAAATGCTCGGGGTTCTTCACCATTTTCATGACGAGCGCATCGACGAAGAAATGATCTTTTTCAATATTAGGATATTCTTCGCCGACGATAGCGAACACGCGCTGCCAGAGATCGTGGCCGTAACGCAGCACGTTGGATTTGTCGGACATGGTGACGCGCGTGCGCCCATGCGATTTTGCATATTCAAACGCGGCGCGGATGATGCGCTCGACGCCTTTGCGGGTGTAATAAGATTCCTGTGTGGCGACTTCGTCGGGCGTGCCTTTCTTCAGAATGCCGCCGGCGTTCACATACGGGCCTTCGGTGTTTTCGCGAAAGACGACGAAATCGATATCTTTCACCGTTTTTTCTTTTAACGGACACAGGCGCTCGTGCAGCAGTTTCACCGGACGCAGATTGATGTAGAGATCGAGATCGAAGCGCATGCCGAGCAAAATCTCGCGCCCGTGGCGCATGTCAGGAATGCGCGGATCACCGAGCGCGCCGAGATACACCGCAGCGTAATTTTTTCGATAATCTTCCATTTGTCCGGGCGGCAGGCCGACGCCGGTTTTGAGATAATGCTCCGCGCCGTAAGGAAATTCGATAAGTTCGAGTTTCAAACTAAATTTTTCATTGACGCGCCGCAGCACTTTCAGCGCTTCGATGGTAACGTCGATGCCGATGCCGTCACCGGCGATGATGGCGATTTTTTGCATTAAGGTTTTCCCGTTATTTTCAATTTAACGTAGTCTCCGCCCCTTGTGGGCGGCTTTCGCAAAACACAGAGGTGTTTTTGTAACAGCGCCCCACGAGGGGGCGGGATTACAAATTTATTTTTTTCCCTGCAATATTAATAAAATCGGAAAATTCAAATATTTCCTTGCTTGCGGAATCATGGTGACGAGCTGCTCGTCGCCGCGCCATTCATGCTGGCGGAGGTCGACGAAGCCGGCGCCTTGCAGGGCGTGCAAATAATCTTTGACGGTGTGGCGATACGCGCCGAGGCGAAATTCGACGTCGACTTCCTGAAAATTTGCCTCGATACCGGCGGCGGCCATGTCCGGATGATACACGGAAAAAACCAGCCGTCCGCCGGGCCGGAGCACGCGGTGCATTTCGCGAAACACGCGGTGCAGCGGATCGAGATGCTCGCCGACGAGCGCACAGAGCACGGCGTCGAAATAATTGTTGGCCAACGGCAACGCCTTCTGCAAATCGGCCAGCAGCAACGGCGTTTGCGGAAATTGCCGGCGCGCGGCGCGCAACATGCCGAGCGAAAAATCGATGCCGAACACTTTGCCGCCGGCGCGCTGCAGCGGGGCGAGATGGCGTCCCGTGCCGCAACCGGCGTCGAGAATTCGCTCGCCGGGTTTAGGCGCGAGTGCGATGAACGTGCAACGATCGTCCATGCTCACGACCGGATTCGGCGTATTGTCGTAAGTTCTCGACCAGCGATCATAGCCCTCGCGAACGGTGACGCGCTGAATTTTTTTTCCTCCGACCATGACGGACATGTCATTCACCTTTCTGTTTTTTTCGTGTACCGTGTAACGGTCTTAATTTTTAAGTGTAGCAAGAATAGAAGCACAGGCTTTCAT
>Ga0247727_10008419_pt1 | contig 19145 bp, 19 predicted proteins | sample WisWelCaveWW1625_FD_202498 | JGI IMG/M metagenome (GOLD analysis project Ga0247727, IMG submission 202498) | Biofilm microbial communities from Wishing Well Cave, Virginia, United States - WW16-25 | ecosystem: Environmental > Aquatic > Deep subsurface > Groundwater > Cave microbial mat | place... | reverse complement strand
TATCACCTCCACGTGCTGCGCACTCCGCGCGAGGTGAGGAACGCTCGCCGGCTTCGGCGTCAGGCGCGACAGCCGCTCGAGCCCACGCCGTGCGAGGACCGCGGCCACAGTCGAGCGCGGCATGGCGAGCCGATCGGCGATCTGGGCAGCAGGGAGCCGGCGCCGGCGCAGCCGTTCGATGCGATCCGTGCGCCGCGCACCGGTGCGGTGCGGGATGCGCCGTGCCCGGCTCGACCGATCCTGAAGGCCCGCGGCACCTTCGTTCCGTTCTCGGGCCAGCCAGCGGTAGCCGGTCCGGAGGCTGACGCCGGCGGCTTGCGCCGCATCCTGCATCGACCAGTTCAAACGGCGAACCCGATCGACCAGAAGTTGTCGCGCGAACGGAGTCGTCTTCGCGTTAGGATGAAGCTTCACCTGGGGCTCCTTTGGGAGAGTGGTTGGAGTTGACAACCCCATTCTCTCCGAGGTCCCCCAGGTGACCAACGCTCTTGGAACTGACGGCTAGCGCCCGAGCAGCAGCAGCGCCGCATTCGCGAGCAGCTCCCGCCGCGTGGTCGGCGCCGCGAGGCGCACCGCGGCGAGCCAGGCGAGCGCCGCCTCCGACTTCGGGCGCGCGACGCGGACGCTGGCGTCGAGGCCGTGATGGTCGGAGTAGGGCACGTCGGGCGCGAGGCTGCGGATCAACGAGACGTCGGCCGTGATGCGCCAGCCGGCCGACGTCTTCGCGAACAGGTAGTCGAGCCACTGCTTCGAGGGCGGCATCTCGACGGAGGTGCCGCAGGCGCAGCTCTCTCTCAGCGCCGCGCTCAGCTCCTGGAGGCCGGCGAGCTCGGCGAAGGCCGCTTCGTCGGGCGTGGTGTTGAGGTCGCCGGCCACGAGCGCCGCGCGATCCCCGTCAGCCTCGATTGCCCCGCGCAGCTCGATCAGCTGCTTGCGGCGAATCTCGGCGTAGCCGCCGGGCATGTAGGCAGCCTGTAGGTGCGTGTTCCAGACCGCGAGCGAGAGGCCATCGCGAACGAGAGAGAAGCTGAGCGCGCCCTTGTCGCCGAAGCCGTCACCTTGCCAGAGCTTCCAGTCGCCGGCCTCGGCGCGGAACTCGTGGAAGAGTGGCGCGTCGGCGCGCCAGCCCGCGGCGCTGCGCACGAAGGAGAGCAGACCCGATGTGCGCAGCGGCCAGCGGCCGCCACCGGGCACCTCGACGCTCGCGTAGCCAGCCGAAACGAGTGCTTCGATGAAGGTCTCGGCGTCGCGCTGTCGCCACACCTCCTGAAGCAGCACCACGTCGGGTCGCCGCGCGGTGACGACGCGCGCCATCGTTGCCATGCGTTCGTATCGTCGCGGCGCACCGGGCGCGCCGTGCACGTTCCAGGACACGAGGCGAAGCTTCGTTTCGGAGGCGACGCCGGGCACCAGGCGACCGCTCATCGCCCGATCCCGTGCGCCGGCTTCGTCCACACCAGCGAGTAGCGCCACAGCAGGAGCCGGCGCATGCGCGCGCCGGGTAGCTCGCGCTCGGCGATCTCGCGCATCGAGGCGTAGCTCTCGGGCGGTGGCCAGGCGATCGGGGAGGCATGCTCCCAGTGGCGCCGGGTGGCGCGAAGCGCCCAGGAGGCCAGCAAGCCCGCGGCGTCCAGGGCCCGATCGATCGCGGTGCTGCTTCGCGCGAGGCCGACTACTGCGATCACGCCGCCCGCTCGCACCAGCTCTCGCATCCTCGCGAGGCCGGCGGCGGCATCGAAGTGATGCAGCGCCGCGATCGACACCACCGCGTCGAAGGATTCGGGCTCGAAGGGGTGACTGAGGACGTCCCCCACCGCGAAGGCGAGGCCGGAGTCCTCCGTCGCGCTCGAGCGAGCGCGCTCGATGCTCGGCTCGTGCGAGTCGATCCCGACGACGTGCGCCGCACGAGAGCGCAGCTCGCGAGCGAGGATCCCTTCGCCGCAGCCGACGTCGAGCACACGTCGCGCGCCGGCCGGAACGGCAGCGAGGACCAGCCGGTGGTAGTGGATGTTGTGGTTCCAGCGCTCGTCCATCGCTGCGCCCTCTCTCTCATGGCGTCAGCAGCGAAAGTGCAGCCTCGTAGGGGCTCGGCGTCTCGTAGGGGCGGCGTGCGATGTCGGCGGTGGCGGCAGCGAGATCGAGGCCCGGTACCGGCTGCGCGTCGCGGCAGTACACGAAGCTGGTCGCGCAGTAGTCGTCCTGCCGCTCGCAGACCGCGAAGCTCTCGAGCGGACCGCCCCCGATCTCGTACCAGCCCGAGCCCGCGACGCGTCCGGCGGCGTCGATGCGCGCGCGGATCTGCGACTGGCCCCTCGGCACGCCCACTGCGCCGATCTGCTGGATCGTGACGCGGCATTGGCGCTGGAAGGAGATCGGGTCGGGCAGGTGCCAGCGGTAGAAGCTCACGAAGTCGGGCATGCCTGCGGCGGGCTCGCGCTGCAGCACCAGCGGCACGCCTTGCAGCGGCGTGGTGTGCGCGCCCATGCCCCAGGCGGTGCCGACGTAGTCCTCGAGGCCGGTGCCGCACCAGGTCGGGTAGGCGTCGTCGCCGTCGAGGTACATCTTCACTTCGCCCTCGCCGTACCAGGTGAAGTCGGGCTCCTGCAGGATGCGGATGCCGACGTTGCAGCCGAGGAAGCGACCGGGCCCGCGCAGCTCGTCCTGGATCACGAAGTCGCGGCGCGGCACGGTCGGGTTCTCGCGCCGGAAGCTGACGTGCAGCAGGCCGCTCTCGGTCGGCTCCTGGCCGAGCGTGTACCCCACCTGGTAGTAGAACGGGAAGCGCCGCGCGGAGCCGTTCGTCAGCTCGATGCGGATGCGTCGCCAGAACGGCATCGGCAGCCAGGAGTTGAAGCCGCGCCCCTCCTGGGCCGCGGAGAGCGCCGACGTATACGGCGCGGGGCGCCCGTGCGGCAGGCCGAAGAAGTCGAGGCAGGGCACCGACACCGATGGCTCGCGCGCGTCGTCGTAGTACACCTCCATCCAGAGCGAACGCATCGCCTCGGGCGGCATGGGGGGGAACGTCACCCAGACGTGGCGCACGCGGCCGGGTCCGGCGATCTCGGCCAACACCAGGTGCTCGCCGGGCGCCAGCAGCCGATTCGGGGCGCCCTTGCGGCCGCCGTGCGCGGTGCCGGCGGCGCCCTTCGCGCCGCTCGGGTTCTCGAAGGAGATGGTGCGGATCGCGTGCGCAAGCTCGATGCGAGCAGGGTCGGAGGGGCTCCACATGGAAACCGAGCATGGCATGGCCGCGGCGGCGCGGCGAGGCGTGTATTCTGGGCGCATGGCCGGATCGCTCGTCCTGTACAGCGCGATTGCGTGTAACTACTGCCACCGCGTGCGCGCGGTGCTCGCCGCCAAGGGCGTCGTGGCCGAGCTGGTCGAGATCGACCTGGTGCGGCGACCCGAGGCGTACCGCAAGAAGTCCTCGCGCGGTGCGGTGCCGCTGCTCGAGGTCGACGGCCGTGAGCTGCACGGCTCGGCCGTGATCAACGAGTATCTCGAGGATCGCTTCGCGGATCCGCCGCTGCTGCCGCGGGACGCCGGCCTGCGCGCCGCTGCGCGCATGTGGATCGCGTGGGCAGACGTCGCGCCCGCGCCGCACTACGAGGAGCTGCTGATGAACGTGCGTCCCGAGCGCGCGCCGGAGCTGGCGCAGCGCATGGAGGCAACGCTGCGCGAGCTGGAGGAGCGCCTCGCGGCGAGCGACTACGCCGGTGGCTACTGGGACGGCGCCGGCTTCGGCCTGGTGGACGCCACCTACGCCGCCATCTTCGAACGCTTCCCGCTGCTGCGCGACTTCCAGGGCTTCGAGGTGCCGCGCGCGCTCGGCCGTGTCCACGCATGGGCGGAGGCGCTGCGCGAAACGCCGGCGGTGCGCGCGAGCGCGCCCGACGCCGACGCACTGCGCGCAGTGATCTCGGACTATCACACGGTGCTGGCGCGAGTCTCCGCCGCGGGCGCGCGGGGCTGACTCTGCACGCCGCGACGGACGACGCAGAGGCGCGCGGCCGGATGCGGGCGGCGCCGCTGCTCGCGGGGCAGGTCGCCATCGTGACGGGCGCCGCGCGCGGCATCGGGCGCGGCATCGCGATCGCGCTCGCGGCCGCCGGCGCCGACGTCGCGATCGCGGATCTGCTGGGAGATTCCGAGCTCGCGGCCGAGGCCGAGCAGAGTGCCGCGGCGGTGCGCGCACACGGCCGGCGCGCGCTGCTCATGGCTTGCGACGTCTCGCGCTACGCCGACTGCGAGGCGCTGGTGGCGGCGGCGCTCGCGCAGCTCGGCGGGCTCGACATCGTGGTGTGCAACGCGGGCGTGATCGGGAAGCAGACGGTGCTCGAGATGCGCCCCGAGGAGTGGGCGCGCGTGCTGGGCGTGAACGCCACCGGCACCTTCCACACCTGCCGCGCTGCGCTGCCGCACCTGGTCGCGCAGCGCCGTGGCTCGATCGTCAACATCGCCTCGACCGCCGGCCTGCGCGGCGGGCGCGAGCGCGCGCACTACAGCGCCAGCAAGTTCGCAGTGATCGGCTTCACGCAGTCGCTGGCGGCGGAGGTCGCCGAGCACGGCGTGCGCGTCAACGCGGTGTGTCCGGCCAGCGTGCGCAGCGGCATGACCTTGAGCGAGCTGATGCAGGCAACCGGCGTCGCCGACCCGGCCGCGGCCGACGCGCTCTGGACGAAGGTCGCGGCCAAGCGCCTGCCGCTCGGCCGCTCCGTCGAGCCGGGCGACATCGGCGCCGCGGTGGTCTACCTGTGCACGGCGGGCGCCGTGACCGGCGTGGCCTTGCCGGTGACCGGCGGCGAAGGAATGCGATGAGCGCTCAGGCGGTCGAGCCTGCGGGGAAGCGGCGGTGGCGCAAGCCGCCGGTCGGCTCGACGCCGGGCGCGCTGGCTCCGCGCGAGGGCGAGCCCGCGCCGAAGCTCGCGGCGATGTGGTACGACCTCACGCGCCAGGGTGAGCGCGCGCTTTCGGCGCCGGCCGAGATCTCCGCCCTCCTTGCCGACGCTTCGTTCACCACCTGGATCGACATCGAGGGCCTCGGCAACCTCGATCTGCTGCGCGAGATCGGCGCGCTGCTCGACCTCCATCCCCTCGCGCTCGCGGACGTCGTCAACGTGCCGCAGCGGCCGAAGGTGGAGATGTACGGCGAGCGTCTGCTCTTCATCGGCCACATGGTCTTTCTCGACGCCGCCGGCGAGATCGAGTTCGAGCAGGTTTCGCTCGTGCTGGGGCCGCACTGGGTGGTCTCCTTCCAGGAGAAGCCCGGGGACGTCTTCGACCCCGTGCGCGTGCGCATCCGTTCGCCGCAGATGCGCATCCGGCGCATGCGCGCCGACTTCCTCGCCTACGCGCTCGTGGACGCGATCGTGGACGGTTACTTCGCCGTGATCGAGAAGATCGGCAACGACCTCGACGTGCTCGAGGACGAGGTGATGGAGAAGCCGACGCACGGAACACTCGAGCGGATCCACGCCATCCGGCGCCAGCTGCTCCAGCTGCACCGCCTGCAATGGCGCCAGCGCGACGCCGTCGCCACGCTCTGGCGCGACGAGAGCTTCCCCATCAGCGAGCCCGTGCGCGTGTTCCTTCGTGACGTACACGACCATGCCTTCGAGGTGCTCGACACCATCGAGACCTTCCGCGACCTCTCGGTCGGCCTGATGGACGTCTACCTCTCGGCGGCAAGCAATCGCCTGAACGAGGTGATGATGACGCTCACGCTCGTCTCGACCGTGTTCATCCCGCTCACCTTCATCGTGGGCGTGTACGGCATGAACTTCGACGTGATGCCCGAGCTGCGCTGGCGCCTCGGCTATCCGCTGATCTGCGCACTGATGCTCGCGCTCGGCGCCGGCATCTTCGTCTGGTTCCGTCGTAAGGGCTGGCTCGGGGGCGGGGGGAACCGCTAGGAGGCGGGAGTGGAAGTCTTCTGGCTCTCGCAGGGACGCTCCGAGCGGCGCAAGGCCGCGGAGCTGCCCGCGCTGCTGGCGCGGGAGGACGGCTTCGTCTGGGTGGATGCACCCAGCTGCGACGAAGAGACCACCAAGACGCTGGCCGAGATCTTCCGCTTCCACCCGCTCGCCGTGCGCGACTGCCGCGAGCGCAACCACATCGCGAAGCTCCAGGTCTACCCCGACCATCTGTTCGTGATCGTGCACGCGCCCGAGCCGGGCGAGGCGGGGCAGATCCACCTGCTCGAGCTCGACTACTTCGTCGGGCGGCACTTCCTGGTGACTGTGCACGGCCCGATCAACCCCGACGTGCCGCCGGAGCGGGCCCTGCGCGAGACGCGCACGGCGGCGCGCCGGCTCGAGGAGGGTCGCTTCGCGCCGGCCTCGGCCGCCGAGCTGTCGCACGCGATCGTGTCGGCGCTGGTCGCCCATCAGGAAGCGCTCGTGATGGAGCTGACCCGCAAGGTCGCAGCGATCGAACGCCGCGTGCTGTCGGGCGAAAAGGGCGGCTTCGAGCACTCGCTCGAGGAGATGTTCCGCGTGCGCCACGAGCTGCTCACGCTGCGCACCATGGCAGCCGGGGCACGCGAGCTCTACGCGCGCATGGCGGCCCTCACGCGTTACCTGCCTCCGGACTCGCAGCCCTTCATCGACGACCTGGTCGATCACTTCGAGCGCGTGCGCAGCATCTGCGACAGCGAGCGGGAGTTCTTGCAGGGCGTGGTCGACTTCTACCAGTCGCGCACCGCGGCGAGGATGAACGTGGCGATGGAGCGGCTCGCATTGATCTCGGCGGTGATGCTGCCGCTCACGCTGCTCGCCGGGATCTACGGCATGAACATCATCGTGAACGATCGCACCCAGGCCTGGGAGCTGGGCGTCGTGCTTGCCTCGATGAGCGTGCTCGCCGTCGTGATGCTGCAGTGGGCGAAGCGGCAGGGCTGGTGGTAACGCCGGAGTCTCCGTCAGCCCCCGAGCTTCGCGATCACGCTCTCGCCGAAACGAAGCATCTGCTCGCGCTTCTGCGCCACGCTCGAGCGCGGGCCGATCGTGTACGAGAACGGGTAACAGCTCGTCGAGGTCATGCCCTGCGCTTCGAGTCGCCGAAGCAGGTCGAGATCCGGCGGCACCACCAGCGGCACGATCGTTTCGAAGGGCTCACGCGCGCGGCCGGCCTGCTTGCGTAGCTCGGCCAGCTTGCGGCAGTACTCGATCGCCTCGTCGGGCGTCTGCCCCGTGCCCACCCAGCCCTGGCCGAGGCGCGCGGCGCGCGAGAGCGCGACGTCCGAGATGCCGCCGAAGTAGATCGGGATCGGCTGGCTCGGCGCGGGGCTCATCTGCAGCGGGCCGTGCTCGAAGAAGCGGCCGCGGTGCTCGACCATGCGGCCGCTCCAGGCCTGCCGCATCACCGTCACCATCTCCTCCATGCGCTTGCCGCGCGTCTCGAAGGGGATGCCGAGCGTGTCGTACTCCTCGCGGATCCAGCCCGCGCCGGCGCCGAGCACCACGCGCCCGCCCGACAGCAGCGCCAGCGTGCCCAGCGTCTTCGCCAGCTCGAGTGGATTTCTGAGCGGCAGGATGAAGACCATGGTCGCGAAGCGCAGCCGCGTGGTGACGGAGGACATCGCAGCGATCGTGGTCCACGGGTCCGGGAAGGGCGTCGTGCCGTCGAATGCCGGCTTGCCGTCGGCCGAATACGGGTAGCGCGAGCGCAGATTGCCCGGGAAGAAGATGTGATCGGCCAGCAGCACGCCGTGGAAGCCGGCCTCCTCGGCCGCGCGCGCGATCTCCACCAGCTGCTCGGGCTCGGCGAAGGAGACCACCTGCCAGAACTTCATCTCAGAGCCTGTCCGTCGCGCCCGGGACCGCGACGCCTGCGTCGCTCGGCGGGACCGCGACGCGCGCCGTCATCTCACCGTACCAGCGCGCGAACTGGAGCCACGTCCACAGGCTGTCGGCGCTGCGCGCCGCGATCATGCGGCGCTGGAACTCGACCGCGTCGTCCACGCTGAGCCGGTAGACGCGCTCCACCGTGCCGTGCAGGCCCGCCGTCACGGTGGTGACGGCGCCGTGACGCTCGATCGTGTGGCCCACCTCGGCCTCGCCCGCCGGAGGGATCAGCACGACCTGCGTGCGTTCGTCGGCATCCCCGATCCAGTAGAGCAGCTCGCGCAGCCGTTCGCTCCGGATCACGGGCCGCGCGAGCAGCGCACGCGTGGCGGGCGTGGCGATCACCGCCATGATGCGGAAGCGCGCTCGCTCGCTCAGCTCACCGGCTTTCATGTAGCCGAGCATGCGATCGACCTGCGCGGAGTCGATCGAGACGGTGAAATCCACCGCCGCCTCGTCCAGCTCGTCGGAGAACAGGATGCGGTTGCCCGCGTGCACGGCCGTGAAGGCCTCGCCCGTGTCGCTGACGCGCACGCCGACGCGCCCGAACAGCCCGGCGAAGAAGTCCACCACCGGCTTCGGCTGCATGGCGGCGGCCCATTTCTGGATGCTGCTCGGCGCACCGCTGCCTGCGAACGGCTGCGGCGGGACGATGGGGTAGGGCTCGGGCTCCGGCGTGCGCCCCGCGGAGCAAGCGAGCCACAGCGGCAGCAGCGCGAGCGAGAGTGCGCGCCGCCTCATGCCGGCACGAAGCGGCTGATGGTGTCGACCACGCAGGCGGGCTTCACCCCGCCTTCGATCTCGACCGTTACGCGCACGGTGGCCTGCACGGCACCTCCCTTTACTTCTTCCGCCGCGACCAGCTGGCCGACGCCGCGCACCCGCGAGCCCACCGGCACAGGCGCGGGGAAGCGCACCTTGTCGCAGCCGTAGTTCACGCCCATGGAGATGCCGCGCACCTCGACGATCTGCGGCAGAAAGAAGCTCACCAGCGAGAGCGTCAGGTAGCCGTGCGCGATGGTCTTGCCGAAGGGGCCGCCCTTCGCGCGCTCGGAGTCCACGTGGATCCACTGGTGGTCGCCGGTCGCTTCGGCGAAGCCGTCGATGCGCGGCTGGCGGATCTCGAGCCAGTCGCTCGCGCCGAGGGGCTTGCCGACGGCGGCGAGCAGATCGCGGGGCGTGGTGAAGACGGTGGGCATGCGGTTCTCCCGAGGCGCCCGAGTCTACTCGACCGGCCCCGATCGCAGCGCGTCGATCCAATCTGCCACGAAGCGGTCCTGCCGCCAGAACACGTCGTCCACCTCCGAGTCGAGGCCCGTGCGGACGACCACGAGCTGCTCCGCCGGCACCACGGTCACGGCCTGGCCCCGGCTGCCGAGCGCACTGAACGCGTCGAAGGGGACGAGCCAGCTCCGCTCGAAGAGCCAGAGCTGCGCGCCGTAGCCCAGCAGGCCGAGCGCGCCGTGGCGCCAGAGTCCGAGCAGCCCGGTGGCGCGGGCTGGCGCGGGCGTCGTGAGGAAGCTCACCCAACCTTCGGGCAGGATGCGCTCGCCTTCCCAAACGCCGTCGCCGAGCAGCAGCAGGCCGAAGCGCGCGAGGTCGCGCGCCGTGGACTGCACCTGGCTGCTGAGCACGAAGTTCCCCCGCCAGTCGGTCTCGGCCACGGTGTCGCGCATGCCGATGCGGTCGAAGAGCGCGCGGCGCGGAAAGGACCAGTACGCGGCGTCGTCAGCGATCGCCTGGCGCATCGCGCGCAGCAGCAGCAGCGTGTCGCGATTCGCGTAGAGCCAGCGACTGCCCGGCTCCACTTCGAGGCGCGCCCGGGTGATCGACGCGATGGAGTCGGCGCCCCCGAAGTAGATGTCGTCGGTCCCGGCCCCGTCCTCCGCGAGGCCGCTGCTCATGTGCAGCAGGTCGGCGACCGTGATGCGGGCGCGCGCGTCTCCCGGCACCTGCCACTCGGGGATCGGCGCCGGCTCGTCGATGCGGAGCTTGCCCTCACCGGCCAGGACGCCCACGAGCGCGCCGGTCAGGCTCTTGGCCACCGACCAGGTGCGGTAGGTCGTATGCGGTCCGAAGCCCGGCCGATAGCGCTCCGCCACGATCCGTCCGCGCCGAACGACCACGACGCCGATCGTCTTCGTCTCCGAGCCGTAGCTCCGGCCGTCGAAGGCTGCGTCGAGCAGGGACTGGAAGGCCGGACTCGGCGTGCTCGCCCCTGCGCCGGCGAGGTCACCGCGCGGCCACGGGAGCGCGGCGGTCTCCGAGGCGGGGGCGAGCGGGAAGGACGGGAGCGACGCGGCATCGGCGCGCGTGGCGCCCGGCGGCAGGTTGGTGCAGCCGAAGCCCGCGCGGTGCACGGCAATGCGCGGGGCGGCGTCCTCCGCGTAGCGGGCCTCCACCAGGCGGTGCGTCTCGTCCAGCACGGGATCCGGCAGCTGGTAGGCGCCGGACGGCAATCCGCCGAGCTCGTCCTCGAGCACCCCCGCGAGCGGGCGGCCCGCCACGAATACGGCCGAGCAGACGGCGCCCGCCTTCCAGCCCGCCAGGATGGACGGATCGTCGTATTCCGTCGGGAGCGGAGTCCGGATGCAGCCGAGCGCGCCGATCGCGAGCGCGAGCGCGGACGCCCGCGAGAGCCGCTGCATGGCTTGGCCTCCCGGGGCACAATGAAGCGCGCCGCGCCCGCCCCGGCAACGAGGAGGGCGGCCTGGGAACCTTTCGCCGCCGCGGTGACCCTTCGGATGGAGGTTTCGAAATGAACGAAAGTCGGCGCGGGCTGGTGTACTGGATCCTGCTCCTGCTGGGCATCGGCGGGACCGTGAACGGCGGGATCATGCTGTTCGCGAGCGAGCCGTGGTTCGCGAACATCGCCGCGCACACGGGACCCTTCAACGTCCACCTGGTGCGCGACGTCGGCGCCGCCTACCTGACCTCGGGCATCGCGAGCGTGTGGGCGGCGCGTGTGCCGCGCTGGCGCACGCCGCTTGCTACGAGCGCGGCGCTGTTCCTCGGGCTGCACGGGCTGATCCACGTGGCCGAGGTCGCCACCGGTGTGCAGCCGCCGCTGCATCTGCTCGAGGATTTTCCTGGCGTGTATCTGCCCGCGCTGCTGCTGGCCGGCATCGCCCTGCGCTCGCACGGTCAGAGACCGCGCGCTGACGCGCGCTCGAGAAAGGCCTGAGCATGCGCCTCGCCCCGATCGAGAAGCCGCCGAGCCTGCTCGGCAAGCTGCTGAACCTCGCCATCCGCCGCGAGCTGGGCCGCCCGATCACGCCCTCGCAGGTGATCTACAACCGCGTGCCGGCGGCCTGGCGCATCACGCTCGCCTTCCAGCTCTTCGAGCGCTTCGGCGCGAAGCTGCCGCAGGAGCTGAGGCTGCTGGTGACGACGCGCGTGGCCATGCTGAACGGCTGCGCCTTCTGCCAGGACATCAAGCGCGCGGTCGCGATCCGCAGCAAGCTCGGCACTGCGCGCTTCGACGCGCTCGCGGATTGGCGGAGCAGCGCGGTGTTCGACGAGCGCGAGCGCGCTGCGCTCGCCTACCTCGAGGAGGCCACGCGCACGAAGGTCGTCAGCGACGCCACCTTTGCGGAGCTGCGGAGGCACTTCGGTGAGCGCGAGATCGCCGAGCTCACCCTCCTGAACGCGATCGAGAACTTCTACAACCTGCTGAACCTGCCGCTCGAGGTGGAGGCGGACGGGCTCGAGGCGCTGGCTGCCGCGGAGGCTGCCCCGGCGTAAGATGCGGGCCGATGGCCCGGATCCTCTCACTTTTTCTCCTCGCGCTTGCACTCTCCTGCCGCCACGCGTCGATCGACGAGTCGCCCGATACGCGCGTGCTCGCGATCGCCGACGCGTACGTGGCGGACGTGTTCGAGGAGCGGCCGGGCAGAATGGCGCGCCTGCGCCTGCCCGGCGCCCGCTACGACCGGCTGCCCGACGATTCGCTCGCGGGCGTAGCCGCCGCGCGAGCAGCGCCGCTCCGCGTGGCTGGCCGAGCTGCGCGGCACCCCGCGCATCGGGAGCGGGGACGTTCGTCAAGTTGTCAAGTTGTCGCGGAGCATGCATCCGGTCGGCGCGGGTCAAACAACTTGACAACTTGACGAACGTCCCCGTTAGTGCGTTAGTGCTCGGGGTCCTGCTGGAACTCGACGGTGTTGCCGGACGGGTCGGAGATCCAGACGATGCGGGCGCGGCCCTCGCCGAGCACGCGCATCTCGATGCCGCGCGCGGCGACCTCGGCGACGGCCTGGTCGAGGTCGGCCACGTACCAGGAGACGTGCGGGCCCTGCGGCTCGCGCGGCTCACCCTTCAGCGGCGCGCCGATCGCGTGCACCTGGCAGCGGCCGAGCTCGAGCCAGAACCCCGGCACCGTGCCCTTCGGGATCGGCGGCCGGCCCGGCAGCTGGATCGGTACCTCGGGCAGGCCGAGCAGCCCGGTGTAGAACTCGCGGGCCTCGTCCACCTTGCCGTGGATGTTCACCGCCGCGTGATTGAAGCGGGTGATCTTCATGACAAGCCTCCGGCTATGGATGCTGGCTCGACACCGAGACGACCTCGCCCGTGAGATACGAGGCGTAGTCGCTGGCCAGGAACACCATCACGTTCGCCACCTCGAAGGGCGCGGCGGCGCGGCCGAAGGCCTCGCGCTTCTCCAGCTCTTCGAGCAGCCCGTCGGGCGTCACCTTCGACAGGAACTCGTGCATGGCAAGGCTCGGCGCGACGGCGTTGACGCGCACGCCGCTCTCGGCCGCCTCGAGCGCCACGCAGCGCGTGAAGGCCATCACGCCGGCCTTGGCGGCTGCGTACGCGCTCTGCCCGACCTGCGCACGCCAGCCGATCACGGATGCGTTGTTCACGATCGCGCCGGCGTGCCGCGCGAGCATGTGCGGCAGGAAGGCGCGCGTGACGCGCATCGTGCCGGTGAGCGTCACGTCGAGGATCTTCGACCACTGCGCGTCGCTCATCTCGACCAGGCTCGCCGTCCCGCCGAGGCCCGCGTTGTTGATCAGCACGTCCACGCGGCCTAGCTCGCGGAGCGCCACGTCACGCAACGCGTCCACCTGCGCCTGCTGCGTGACGTCGCACAGCGCGGTCGGGCACTTCTGGCCGGTCAGCTCGGCGAGCTTCTCGGCGGCTTCGCGCAGTCGCCGCTCGTGCAGATCCGAGATCAACACCGTCGCGCCTTCCTCGAGCGCGCGGCGCGCCACCCAGAAGCCGATGCCTGTGCCGGCGGCCGCAGTCACCACCACGGTCTTGCCCGCGAGCAGCTGCTTGCCTCGAGCCGGGTACGGCGGCGTCTCGCGGCTCACGGCCTTGCCTCCCGCGGCAGACCGAGCGCGCGCTCGGCGATCTGGTTGCGCTGGATCTGGTTCGAGCCGCCGTAGAGCGTCTCGGAGCGCGCGAACAGAAACATGCGTTGGAGTCGCTTCAGCCGGTACGGGAAGCCCTCGGCCACCTCGGCCTCCTCGCCCATCACGTCCATGGCCAGCTCGCCGAGCTTCCGGTGCCAGGTGGCCCAGTAGATCTTGTGGATCATGCCGGCGCCCGAGAGCGCGGCCTTGTCGCTGAGCGTGCGCAGCGCGTTCCAGCGTTGGATCTCGAGGCCGATCCAGGCGTCGGCGATGCGCTGGCGGATCAGCGGGTCCTTCGCCTTCCCGTTCTCGCGCGCGATGCGGATGATCTCGTCGAGCTCGTTGCGGAACAGCATCTGCTGGCCGAGCGTCGAGACGCCGCGCTCGAACGACAGGGTCGCCATCGCCACCTTCCAGCCCTCGCCGGGCGCGCCGAGGATGTTCTCCTTGGCCGTGCGCGCGCCGTCGTAGAACACCTCGAAGAACTCGGCGTCGCCCGTGATCTGCTGGATCGGTCGCAGCGTGACGCCCGGCTGATTCATCGGCACCAACAGATAGGAGAGGCCCGCGTGGCGCTTAGAGTCGGGATCCGTGCGGCACACCACGAAGCACCAGTCCGAGAACGAAGCCCACGAGGTCCAGACTTTCTGGCCGTCGATCACCCACTCGTCGCCGTCGAGGCGCGCGCGCGTCTGCACGTTGGCGAGGTCCGAGCCCGCGTTCGGCTCGGAGTAGCCTTGGCACCAGATCTCCTCGCCCGCCACGACGCGCGGCAGGAAGCGTTGCTTCTGCGCGGGCGTGCCGAAGGCGATGCAGGTCGGGCCGAAGAGCGTCTCGCCCATGTGGTTGAGCCGGCCCGGCGCACCCGCGCGCGCGTACTCCTCGTGGAAGATGACCTGTTGCGATAGCGACAAGCCGCGCCCGCCGTACTCGCGCGGCCAGCCGACGCAGGTGAAGCCACCGGAGGCGAGCTTCTTCTCCCAGGCGCGGCGCTCCGCGACGAAGGCGCTCTCGTCGCCTGCGCCACCGCGGCCGCGCAGCGGAGCGAGCTCGCCGGAAAGCGCGGCGTCGAGCCAGGCCGCGACCTCGCGGCGGAAGGCTTCGTCCTCGGGCGAGAAGCGGATGTCCAAGAGCGCTCCTAGAGTGGGGGGCCGCTCGAACGGAGACGAGACAGGTACCGCATGGCCGCCGGAGACGACATCCGCTGGGACCAGATGACGATCCCGCGCACGCTGCGCCGGGCCGCCGAGCGTTTCGGGGACGCGCTCGCGCTCGACGACGAGGGCGTGCGCTTCAGCTTCACGCAGCTCGCGGCGGCGGGGGAAGGCGCGGCGCGGGCGTTCATCGCAGCCGGGCTCCGGCCGGGCGAGCGGGCCGCGATCTGGGCGCCGAACCTGTGGGAGTGGGTGGTCGCGGCGCTGGGTCTGCACTCCGCCGGCGCGGTGCTGGTGCCGCTCAATACGCGCTACAAGGCCGCGGAGGCCGGCTACATCCTGCGCAAGAGCCGCGCGCGCGTGCTGTGCACGATGGGCGAGTTCCTCGGCACGAGCTACGCGGACTCGCTCGGCGGCGAAGAGCTACCCGACCTCGAGCGCGTGGTGGTGTTCCGCGGCAGGTCGCAGCGCGGCGAGCCGTGGGCGGAGTTCGTGGCCGCGGGCGCGCGCGTGCCCGAGGGCGAGGCGCGCGCCCGCGCCGACGCGGTCGCGCCCGGCGACCTCTCCGACCTGCTCTTCACCTCGGGCACCACCGGCAACCCGAAGGGCGTGATGACCGCGCATGGGCAGAACCTGCGCGTGTTCGACACGTGGAGCCGCGGCGTCGGGGTTCGCGAGGGCGACCGCTACCTGATCGTGAACCCGTTCTTCCATTCCTTCGGCTACAAGGCGGGCTGGCTCACCTGCTTGATCCGCGGCGCCGCGGCGATCCCCATGCAGGTCTTCGATGCAGCGAAGGCGCTGGAGCGCATCGCACGCGAGCGCATCACCCTGCTGCCCGGGCCGCCGACGATCTACCAGATGCTGCTCGCGCATCCCGAGCGCGACAAGTTCGACCTCTCGTCGCTGCGCCTGGCCGTCACGGGTGCGGCCGCCGTCCCGGTGGAGCTGGTGAAGCGCATGCGCAGCGAGCTCGGCTTCGAGAGCGTGATCACGGCGTATGGGCTCACCGAGAGCTGCGGCGTCGTCTCGCTCTGCCGGCCGGGCGACGACCCCGAGACCATCGCCACCAGCTCCGGCCGCGCGCTCCCCGACACGGAGCTGCGTTGCGCGGACGAGAAGGGCGTGGAAGTTCCGCGCAGCACGCCAGGAGAGATCGTGGTGCGCGGCTACAACGTGATGCGCGGCTACTTCGAGGACCCCGCCGAGACCGCGAAGGCGATCGACGCCGAGGGCTGGCTCCACACCGGCGACATCGGCGTGATGGACGAGCGCGGCTACCTGCGCATCACCGACCGCATCAAGGACATGTTCATCACGGGCGGCTTCAACTGCTACCCGGCCGAGATCGAGAACGGCATGTACCGGCACCCGGGCATCGCGCAGGTGGCCGTGATCGGAATCCCCGACGAGCGCATGGGCGAGGTGGGCATGGCCTTCGTGGTTTCCCGCCCGGGCGTGACGCTCGACCCGGCCGACTTGATCGCCTGGTGCCGCGAGCAGATGGCCCACTTCAAGGCGCCGAAGCGCATCGAGATCGTTAGCTCCCTCCCGACCAACGCCTCCGGCAAGGTGCTCAAGTACGAGCTGCGAAAGCGCGCCTGACGGGGACGTTCGTCAAGTTGTCAAGTTGTCCGCCGAGGTCGGAGATGCTCGATACGTGATCGACAACTTGACAACTTGACGAACGTCCCCGCTCCCGCTCTGCGCAGCGAGCCGCTGGTCCTCCGACTGTGGCGAGACGAGGATCTCGCGCCGAGAGCGACGCCGCGGCCGCGCGCATCCGCGACGAGCTGGCCGAGCGCGGCTTCGGGCTCTGGGCCATCGAGATCCCCGGCGTCGCGCCCTTCGCCGGCTTCACCGGGCTCTCGGTGGTCCCCTTCGACGCTCCCTTCACCCGATCCGCTCGGCAAGCGCCATCTGGCGGCGTGCGCAGGGAGACGCACCCGAGCGGAGTCGTCGAGATCGGCTGGCGCATCGCGCGCGAGCACTGGGGGAGTGGCTACGCGCCCGAGGCCGCGCACGCGGCTCTCGTCCACGGGTTCGAGCAGCTCGGGCTCGACGAGATCGTTTCCTTCACGGCCCTCGACAACGCCCGCTCCCGCCGCGTGATGGAGAAGCTCGGCATGACCCACGACCCTGCCGACGACTTCGAGCATCCGAACCTGGCGGCCGGCCATCCGTTACGGCGACACGTGCTGTACCGGATCCAGCGTCTCCGCGCCGAGCGTTGAGAAGCGATCGTGGGCCGACGCCGCCGTCCAGGCCCTGCCGTACTCGATCCCGAACGCCCATTCGTGGCGACGATCTGAGCCCTGCGAAGCAGATCCTCGAAACGGGCCGCTTTCGCCGGCGGCTTCCTCGACATATCTTCTCGAGTACTTGCTCGAGCAACGCGTTCCTACCTTCGACGCCCACGTGCAACGCCTATCGGCAGAACGTGCGTGACGCTCGGCGGGGCCAGACGAGTCTGGGCTCGGATCCAGGAGGCGTGGCGTGAAGGGCGCGTGATCCGAGCCATCCGCTGGAGGTGGCTCAAGCTCGAGGTTGCCGTTTGGCGGCGGCTCGCGCTCGCGCCTCTCTACAGGAAGCTCCTGATGCAAAGGGTCGTCTTCATCGGCGTCACCGGCAGTTGCGGAAAGACGACGACGAAGGAGCTCATCGCCGCCGTTCTGGCGACGCGACTAACGGGCCGTTCGACACCCGGCAACCACAAGGTCTCGCCGCATCTCGAGCGGACCATCGTCCGCGTCAGACCGTGGGATGACTTCTGTCTCGTGGAGATGGCCATCGCTCGCCGCCGCGTGCTGGTGTTCGACGACACGCTCCGCTTGATCCGTCCGCAAATCGGCGTCGTCACGGTGATCGGAACCGATCATCTCGGCATCTATCGGTCGGCGGAGGGAGTCGCCGCCCAGAAGCGCAGATTGATCGAATGCCTACCGGCCGATGGCACTGCGGTCCTGAACGCCGACGATCCGCTCGTTCTCGACATGCAGCGCCACACGAGGGCGCGCGTCATCACGTACGGTGTGGCCACGGATGCGCTGCTGCGGGCGGACAACGTGAGCGCCCGCTGGCCGGAGCGGCTGTCGTTCACGCTCCACCACGGAGGCCGGACGCTCGAGGTCCGCACGCAGCTCTGCGGCACCCATCTCGTTTCCGGCGTCCTTGCCGCCCTGGCCGTGGGGCTCTCGATGGGCATACCGCTCGAGGAGGCTGTGCAGGCCGTCGGAACCGTTCCTCCATTCGACCGGCGCCTCAGTCCCTTCGATCACCCGGACGGCTACACGATCGTGCGCGACGACTTCAAGGCGCCACTCTGGTCGATTCCGGCCGCGTTGCAGTTCATGAAGGAGGCCCGGGCGCAACGAAAGATCATCGTGCTCGGGACCATCTCCGACTATGCCGGCAGGTCGGATACGACCTACGTCGCCGTGGCACGACAGGCTCTCGCTGTCGCCGACCGGGTGATCTTCGTGGGAAATCCCTCGGCGAAATGCCTGAAGGCCAGACGTCATGCGCACGACGAGGCGCTACAGGCCTTCTATTCCGTCGAGGCCGCGGCCGAGCATCTGCACGGCTGGTTGCGATCGGGCGACCTCGTGCTGCTCAAGGGCTCCCCCATCGATCGTCTGGATTCGATCGTCAAGGAATCGAAGCGTCCGCGGAGCCTTGCTACTGCACGGGAAACGGGCCTCCGTTCAGTGAAGTCTGGCGGTCAGTTCCAAGTCGTGGTCGGCCTCGGCAATCCTGGCGCGAGGCGCTACGACACGCCGCACAACGTCGGGCATCGCGTTCTCGACCTCCTCGCGAGCGTCCTCGACGCAAGGTGGGAGCAGGAAAAAGACGGGATGGTGGCGCGGGTGGAAGACGGCGGTCAGACCGTGGTTCTGCTCAAGCCGTCGGCGCGGATGAATGCAACGGGACCGCGCCTCGTGGCGATCGGCGCGCGCCTGGGCTTCGGCCCGCCCGATTTCATTCTCGTCCACGACGATCTCGACCTTCCGATCCGTTCGGTGCGCGTGCGGACGCGGTCTGGCGACGGTGGCCACCGCGGCGTGCGCTCGGTCCTCCAGGCATTTCGAACGGATGAGATCCGCCGCGTTCGTGTCGGTGTCGGACGGCCGGAGGAGGGTCAGCGACTCGAAGACCATGTCCTGACGCCTTTCGGAGCGGCGAGCCTCGCCATGATCGACGAGGCTTGCGCCGAGGCGGTGGATCGCGTGCTCGTGCTGCTGGGCAGGCGCGAGAGAGTCCGCGGCCGGGCGGCCCGGGCGAGAAGCTAGAGGCGGAGCCATGTGCGGGATCTGCGGCGTCGTCTACTCGGATCCGGTGCGGCCGGTCGATCGCGCCCTGCTGCAGCGGATGACCGACAGCCTGCGCCATCGCGGACCCGACGGTGAGGGCTTCCACGTCGCGGGAGGCGTCGGTCTGGGCATCCGGCGCCTGAGCATCATCGACCTCGAGACCGGGGATCAACCGATCGGGAACGAGGACGACAGCGTCATCGTCGTCGGAAACGGCGAGATCTACAACTTCGAGGAGCTGCGCGAGGAGCTCGCCGCCGCCGGCCACCGCTTCCGGACCCGCTCCGACATCGAGGTCATCGTCCACCTCTACGAGCAGTACGGCCCGGACTGTCTCTCCCGCCTGCGCGGCATGTTCGGCTTCGCCCTCTGGGACGCGCGCCGCCGCCGCCTGCTGCTCGCCCGCGATCGCTTCGGCATCAAACCCCTCGTCTACGCCGAGACGCCCGAGGGCCTGTTCTTCGGCTCCGAGCTGAAAGC